>Ga0114931_10008431_pt1 | contig 12477 bp, 11 predicted proteins | sample 2SBtaG_FD_89579 | JGI IMG/M metagenome (GOLD analysis project Ga0114931, IMG submission 89579) | Deep subsurface microbial communities from Kolumbo volcano to uncover new lineages of life (NeLLi) - 2SBTROV14_V59a metaG | ecosystem: Environmental > Aquatic > Marine > Volcanic | place: Kolumbo...
AGAGCCCGGCGATGCAGCGTGTCTTCGATGTCACCGAGAAGGTCGCCGAAACCGATGCGACGGTGCTGCTGACCGGCGAGACCGGAACCGGGAAGGACCTGCTCGCGCGTGCCATCCACTACGCCGGGCCGCGCAAGTCGCGGCGTTTCGTGGCGCAGAACTGCGGCGCGCTGCCCGACACGCTGCTCGAGAGCGAGCTCTTCGGCCACCGCAAAGGCGCGTTCACCGGTGCCCTGCACGACAAGCAGGGACTGTTCGAAGTTGCGGACGGAGGCACCATCTTCCTCGACGAGGTCGGTGAGACCGAGCCGGGCATGCAGGTGCGCCTGCTGCGTGTGCTGCAGGACGGCGAGGTCCGTCCTCTCGGTTCGAACGAGGTGAAGCACGTCGACGTGCGCATCGTGGCTGCGACCAACCGTGACCTGCGCAAGGCGGTCGAGGAGGGCCGCTTCCGCGAGGATCTCTTCTACCGCCTGCGCGTCGTCGAGATCGAGCTGCCACCGCTGCGCGACCGCGTGCCCGACATCGCGCCGCTCGCGCACTTGTTCCTCGAGCGCGCCAGCGAGCGCATGGGACGCCGGCTGAGCGGCTTCACCAACGCGGCCATGGATCGCCTGACCGCTGCGCCGTGGCCGGGCAACGTGCGTCAGCTCGAGAACGAGATCGAGCGCGCGGTGGCGCTCGCGGCCGCAGAGACGGAACTCGTCGGCCCCGAGATGCTCTCCTCGGACCTGCGGGGGCCGGCCGGTCGCAGCGGTGGCGGCGACCCCGTCGCGGCGGCCATCACCGACTGGGACCTGAACCGTTCGGTCGACCGTCTGAAGGCGCGCATGATCGTCGAGGCCATCCGCGCGACGGGCAGCAAGACGCGTGCCGCGGAGCGACTCGGCATCCCGCGCCAGTCGCTGCAGAAGATGATGAAGCGGCTCGAGATCACGGATGCCGATCTCTGAGGCGCTGGATCCGGCGCGCGCCCGGCAGCGCCGACGGCGGTGCGTCGGGTATGCTCGGCCCTCGATGGAAGTGCTCCACGCTGCCCGCTTCGATACGCCGCTCGGTGAGATGCGTTCGGTTTCGTCGTCGCGCGGGCTCGTCTACGTGGAGCTGCCCAACGCCAGCGGCCGGGGCTTCAACGGCTGGTCGGGTTCCAACGCGCCCGGCGCCCGCGTCCTCGACGGCTATGCGCCCAACCGCGGTGCCATCTCGCAGGTTCGGGACTTCTTGGCTGGCAAGCGCGACAGCTTCGACCTCTCACTCGACCTGCGCGGGACGGACTTCCAGCTCGAGGTCTACGAGCAGGTTTCGAAGATTCCCTACGGCGAGACGGCCAGCTACCGCAGCATTGCCGAAGGCGTCGGCCGCCCCCGCGCCGTACGCGCGGTCGGCGCGGCGAACGGCGTCAACCCGCTCCCGCTGATCGTTCCCTGCCACCGGGTCGTCGCGTCGAACGGCCGCCTGCAGGGCTACGCGGGCGGGCTCGACATGAAGGCGCGCCTGCTCGCTCTCGAGGGCGGGCGCCCGCGCGAGGGCTGGCTGCTGTAGGCTCGGCCGCCTCACGTGCGGGAGGCAGGCAATGGCGCGCATGGAACGGTTCGCGGACAAGGTCGTGTTCATTACCGGGGCGGCCGCGGGCATCGGCCGCGCGACGGCGCAGCGTCTGGCCGACGAAGGCGCGTCGCTCTATCTCGTCGACGTCGCGCGCGAAGGCCTCGAAGGCACCGCGAGCCTGTGTGCCGAGGCCGGCGCCAAGGTCGAGCACGCGCTCTGCGACGTGTCGGACGAAGCGCAGGTGCGCTCGAATGTGCAGGCGTGCACCGACGCCTTCGGTCGCCTCGACGTGCTCTGCAACATCGCCGGCATCCTGCTGCTCGATCACTTCGACAAGATTCGCGTCGAGGACTTCCGCAGGGTGCTCGAAGTGAACCTCGTCGGTACCTTCCTGACCTGCCAGGCGGCGCTGCCGCAGCTGCTCCGGACACAGGGCAACATCGTCAATACCTCGTCCACGTCCGCGCTCGCAGGCATGCCCTACGGCGCCGCCTACGGCACCAGCAAGGGCGGCGTCAGCGCACTGACGCGCACGCTCGCAGTCGAGTACGGCTACAAGGGTCTGCGCTGCAATGCGGTCAACCCCGGTTCGATCACGACGGCGATGGGGAGCGGGGGCAACCTTCCCGAGGATGCAAACATGCGTCTGGTGGCGCGTGCCATGCCGCTCAAGACGCCCCGGGGACCGGAGGTGATCGCCTCGGTGATCGCGATGCTGGCGAGCGAGGACGGCATCCACATCAACGGCGAAGAGATTCGCGTCGACGACGGGACGCTCGCCTAGCGCCGCTGCGGGGCGCGCGCTGGCGACCGGAATGCGCCGCGGACACCCGGGCGCATCACTTCGCCAGCCACTCGGCGAGTTTCGTGAAGCGTTTCGCGCCTTCGCCGCGCTCGAGGGCGATCTCGAGCGCGCGCTCCTGTCCGACGATCACGGCGAGGCGCCGCGCACGCGTGAAGGCGGTGTAGACGAGGCGGCGTTCGAGCATCGGGTAGTGTTGAGGCATCAGCACCACCACGACCGCCGGGTACTCGCTGCCCTGCGACTTGTGGACGGTGATCGCATAGGCGAGCGCGAGGCTGTCGAGGTCGGCGCGGGTATAGGGGACGAGGCGACCCTCGAAGTCGACCGACAGCACGCGTCCGTCCTCGTGCTCCTCGACCTCGATGCCGTGGATGCGACCGAGGTCGCCGTTGAAGACATCCCGCTCGTAGTCGTTCTCCGTCTGCATCACCTTGTCGCCCGGCGCGAGGATGCGTCCGTCGTGCGAGAGGTGCGGGCCCTCGAGTGCACCGGGGTTGAGGGCCCGCTGGAGCGCGGCGTTCAGGTTTCGCGCACCGATCGTGCCGCGGTGCATCGGGCACAGGACCTGCACCTCCTCCATCGGGTCGAAGCCGAAGCGGTCGGGGATGCGCTTGGCGACGGCGCCGATCACGATCTCGACGGCCCGTTCGGGGTCGGATGCGCCGACGAAGAAGAAGTCGCCAGCGTCGTCGTGATGGGTCGCACCGAGCTCGGGCAGACGCCCTTCGCGGATGCAGTGCGCGGCGCGTACGATGCCGCTCTGCTCGGCCTGCCGGAACACTTCGCGCAGGCGTACCGCGGGCACGGCGCCCGACTCGAGCACGTCAGCGAGGACGCGACCGGGGCCCACCGAGGGAAGCTGGTCGGCGTCGCCGACGAGCAGCAGGGCGGCGTGACGAGACAGCGCACGCAGCAGCGCCGCGAACAGCGGCGCATCGACCATCGAGGCTTCGTCGACGACGACGAGGTCTGCGTCGAGCGGGTTGTCGCGGCCGCGCTTGAAGCCGCCGCTGCGTGGCTCGAACTCGAGCATCCGGTGCAGCGTCCGTGCGGGCAGGCCCGTGGCGTCGCCGAGGCGGCGCGCGGCGCGGCCGGTCGGAGCGCCGAGTTCCGTGCGCACCCCCTTTGCGTGCAGGATCGCGAGGATCTTGCGCAGCAGCGTCGTCTTGCCGACTCCAGGGCCGCCCGTCAGCACGCAGACCTTCGCGCGGACGGCGATCGCGATCGCCTCCTTCTGGCTCGCGGCCAGCTCGAGGCCGAACTCGCGTTCGGCCCAGGCGATCGCGCGCGGGACGTCGATGGACGGCCAGGGCGGCGCGCCATGCGAAAGCGCGCGAAGGCGCGCGGCCGCCTCGCGTTCTGCGCGGTGCAGCCGGGGCACGAAGATGGCCGGCTCGCCGCCCAGCGTGTCCTCGACGAGGCGCTCCGTGGCGACCTCCTCGCGCAGCACGCCAACGAGCTCACCCGTGCTGCGCTCGAGCAGCTGCGCTGCTTCCTCCAGCAGCATCTCGCGCGGAAGTGCGCAGTGGCCCGCGCGCGTCGCCTGGTCGAGCGTCTGGTGGATCCCGGCGCGCAGGCGGATGGCGGCGCCAGCCTCGATGCCGAGACGCCGCGCGAGCGCATCCGCGCTCGCGAACCCGATGCCGCGGATGTCGCGCGCCAGCCGGTAGGGGTCGTCGCGGATCAGCTGAATCGCGCCCGCTCCGTAGCGGCGATGGATACGGGCTGCCCGTGCCGCGCCGATTCCGTGCGAATGCAGGAAGAGCATCAGGTCGCGCACTTCGTGCCGCGTGCGGAAGCTGTCGGACAGGCTTCGTGCGCGCTTCGCGCCGATGCCCTCGATCTCCTGCAGCTGTGCGGGAGCGCGCTCGATCACGTCGAAGACGCGTTCGCCGAAGGCCTCGACCAGGCGACGCGCGAGTTCCGGACCGACGCCCGGCACCGCGCCCGAAGCCAGGTAGCGCTCGATGCCCTCGCGCGTCGCAGGCGGCGAGAGCTGGATCTCCTTTGCCTTGAATTGCAGACCGTGCTTCGGGTCGCGCTCGAAGCGTCCCTCGGCGCGCAGCCCCTCCCCGACCGCGACCGTCGGCGTGCGCCCGACCACGGTCACCCGTTCCCGCCGCTCGGGAACGCGGACCTGCAGGACGCAGAACCCGTTGTCGGGCTCGTGGAAGGTGACGCGCTCGATCGTCCCGGCGACGGATTCGTCGCTTCCGTGGCGCGCCGCGGCCTGCGCCAGCGAGAGCTGTCGGGGCTCGCGTGTGCCGCTGGGGGGGCGAGGGCTCACCACACGATGGTATCAGGCCGAAGCGCGGCTCTGCGGCGGCCTTGTCTAGACGTGGGCGAGGGCGGTCTCGATGTCGCGCAACAGGTCGCCCGGATCCTCGATGCCACAGGAATAGCGGACGAGCGAATCAGTGATGCCCATCGCCTGCCGTTCGGCAGGCGGAACGTCCCAGTAGGACATCGTGACGGGCAGCTCGACCAGGCTCTCGACCCCGCCGAGGCTCGGCGCCTGGTACGGGATTTCGAGCGCATCGACGAAGCGCCGTGCGCCGTCGAGGTCGCACTCGAGTTCGAAAGTGACGACGCCGGAGAAGCCCTGCAGCGTGCGGCGCGCGACCTCGTGGTCGGGGTGGCTCGCGAGTCCGGGGTAGAAGACGCGACGCACCTTCGGGTGGGCTTCGAGCCACTCGGCGACCGCGAGGCCGTTGCTGTTGTGGCGCTGCATGCGCAGCGAGAGTGTCTTGAGCCCTCGTAGAAGCAGCCAGGCCGCATGGCTGTCGATCACGCCGCCGAGTACGCCGACCGCGTCGCGGATCGGCGAGATCACGTCCGCCGCACCGGTGACCGTTCCGGCGAGCAGGTCGTTGTGGCCGCCGAGGTACTTGGTCGCGCTGTGCAGGACGAGGTCGGCGCCGTACTCGAGCGGCCGCAGGTTGATGGGGCTCGCGAAGGTTGCATCGATGACGACCTTGACGTCTCGCGCGTGCGCCACCTCCACTGCCCGCTCGATGTCGATGCAGCGCAGGTAGGGGTTCGTGGGCGATTCGGTGAAGAAGAGCGCCGTGTCGTCGCGCAGTGCGGCCGCCAGCTTCTGTGTGTCCGCGGGCTCGACGACGGTCGTCTCGACGCCGAGCCGTACGAGGTACTGGCGGATGAACTGCCGCGTACGCCGGTAGCAGTCGCTCGTCACGACGAGGTGTGCATCGCGTGGCAGCAGCGCCAGGAAGGTCGTCGTCGCAGCGCACATGCCGCTGGCGAAGAGCACGCTCTCGGCGCCGCCTTCGAGTTCGCAGAGCTTGCGCTCGACCGCACGCCAGGTCGGGTTGCCGTAGCGCCCGTACTCGTCGCGCGCGTTGCGGCCCTCGTTGTAGTCGATGACGGCCTGCGAGTCCTCGAACCAGAAGGTCGAGGTCTGGTGGATCGGCGTCGTGACTGCGTGCGTGTCGCGGTGTTGCCGCTCGCCGCCGTGTACGGCGCGCGTCGAAGGCCCCGGTGTGCCGTCGCCGCGCGAGCCCCTGGGTCGCTCGCTCATGGTGCGGTCTCTTTTCCGTGTTGGCGCTTAGCACGGGTCGGGCCGGAGCCCGTCCTCCGGCTGGAGAAGCCGGGAGGAAGCGGTGGTCCGAGGGCCTGCAAGCGCCTGAAATCGTCCCTCTCGTTCGAACCTGGCCGAAAAGGGTACGTCGCGCTCCGAAGGGGGTCAAGCAAGAGGCCCGGCCGAGCGGCAGCGGAGCTACGGTGTCGCGCGACCGAGACGGAGGCCCCGCATGCTGCCCGAACGAGTGCTGGTGTTCTGCGCGTCGAGCCGAAGCTGCCACCCCGCGTACCACGACGCGGCGGCCCGCCTCGGTCGATCCCTCGCGGCGCGCGCGGTGGGCATCGTGTACGGGGGCGGTGCGCACGGGTCGATGGGGGCGCTCGCCGATGCGGCGCTCGCCGAAGGCGGGCACGTGCACGGCGTCATCCCGCACTTCATGCGCGAACTCGAGTGGGCGCACGACGAACTCGCGCGGCTGGACCTCGTCGACGACATGCGCGAGCGGAAGCGGCGCATGCTCGACGCCGCCGACGCGGTCGTGGCTCTGCCGGGCGGCTGCGGAACGCTCGAGGAGCTGATGGAAGCGATCACCTTCAAGCGCCTGGGCCTCTATACCGGCCCGATCGTGATGGTCGATACGCGCGGCTTCTTCTCTGCGTGCACCGCGCTGCTCGAGCGCTGCATCGAGGAGCGCTTCATGGCCCCCGCGCACCGCGACATGTGGCAGACGGTCGACGACCCCGAAGACGTGCTCGACGCCATCGCGCAGGCGCCGGCGTGGCCGCGCACTGCGCGCGCCTTCGCGCAGTCGTGAGCGCCCGGATGCCCGGCGACGCCCCCGGCCCTGCGCGCGCGGACACGCCTGCCGAGTCGCCGGCGTCTGCGCGCGACGAAGCGCTGACGACACTCCTTCACGACCTGTCTTGCAGCCATCCATTTCCCGACCCGCGCGACGCGGATGCGCAGGGCCTGCTGGCATGGGGCGGCGATCTGGGTGCGGAACGCCTGCTATCGGCATATGCCAGCGGCGTGTTCCCGTGGTTCGACGAGCCGCCCATCCTGTGGTTCTCGCCCGATCCGCGCATGGTGCTGCTGCCGCGCGATCTCCACGTCGGCCGCACCTTGCGGCGCAGCATCGCACGCGGCGGCTACGAGGTCCGCTTCGACACGCGCTTCGAGGACGTCATCCGCGCCTGTGCACAGGTGCCGCGGCCCGGGCAGAGCGGCACCTGGATCACGCAGGAAATGATCGAGGCCTACGTCGCGCTGCACGAACTCGGGTTCGCGCACAGCGCGGAGGCGTACGAGGCAGGTGAGCTCGTCGGTGGCTGCTATGGCGTGTCGCTCGGTCGAAGTTTCTTCGGCGAGTCGATGTTCGCGCATCGCTCCGACGCGTCGAAGGTGGCTTTCGTCGCGCTCGTCCAGCGACTCGAGGCCTGGGAGTTCGACCTCGTCGACTGCCAGGTCCACACGTCGCACCTCGAACGCTTCGGCGCCCGCGAATGGCCACGTGCGCGCTTCCTGGATGCGCTGGCCGCGTCGCTGCAGCGGCCGACCCGTCGAGGGCGATGGTCGGGTTGAGCGCGGGCGTCCCGCGCGCCGGGTCGGCGCCTATACTCGGCGCCCGCTGCCGCGCGCGGCGCCGCAGGTGCGGCGGCGCGGCGGCAGCGCCGCTCTCGCGGACACGCCAGGGGGCCGGCGCAGGAGGATGCCCATGGGGCGCTTGCAGGATCGCGTCTGCATCGTGACCGGAGCCGGTCGCGGCATCGGCCGCGGCGTTGCGCGACGTTTCGCGCGCGAGGGCGCGCACGTCCTGGTCGCCGAGCGCGACCCGGCGAGCGGCGAGCAGACGCGTGCCGACCTCGAGACCCTCGGCGCACAGGCGGTGGCGCTCGCGATCGACGTCGGCCGCCGCGACGAGGTCGACGCGATGGTCGCAGCGGCCGTGGAACGCTGGGGCCGCATCGACGTGCTCGTCAACAACGCCTGGGCGGGTGGCGCAGGCGGACGCATCGAGTGGTACGACGACGACACGCTCGAGGACGCCTGGCGCGTCGGCTTCATGTCGTGCTTCTGGTCGATGAAGGCCGTGTTCCCGCACATGAAGGCACAGGGCGGCGGAAGCGTCATCAACATGTGCTCGCTCAACGGTGTCAACGCGCACGCATTCACGATGCACTACAACGCGGCCAAGGAGGCGCTGCGCGCGCTCACGCGCACTGCAGCCGTCGAGTGGGGACGCCACCAGATCCGCTGCAATGCGATCTGCCCGGCTGCGGCGACGGAGGCCTACGAAGCCTTCCTGCACGCGAACCCCGAGGTGGCCGCCGAGATGCTGGCGCAGAACCCGATGGGGAGGATGGGCGACCCGGAGCAGTACATCGGTGGGGTCGCGCTCTTCCTCGCCTGCGACGACTCGCGCTACCTCTCGGGCAACACGCTCTTCGCGGACGGGGCGTCGCACGTCAACGGTGTCTCGTGGCGCCCCGAGATGCCGGAGGAGCTACCGCGCTAGTCGCGCTGCGCTGCTTTCTCGGGCGGGGCGTCTTCGGCCTCTTCTCCCTCTTCCGCGCGCAGGAGCTCGATCGGGTCGCAGCCGAGCGCGGCGGAGACCAGGCACAGCGTTTCGTAGGGAACGCGCTCGTCGCGTTCCTCGATTCCCATCAGCTCGTTCGGCGTGATCGTCGACGGCAGGCCGGTCGCGCGGTGGTTCGCCTCGGCGATGGCATCGACGAGATGGCGCGGCGACCAGCCGCGCTCGCGCCGCAGCCGGCGCACGTTCTGCCCGTCGGGTCGCACGTCTTCGCGGTCCAGCATGCCCTCGTCCCTTCGGCGCGCGGTGCGCGAGCGAGTGTAGACTCTGGCGGCGCGGCGTCAGGTCGCGGGAGGCGGCGATGGTCGGAGCGGCGAATGGCAGCAGCGCGGGCGCCGGGGCGCGGGTCGAGGGCCTCGAAGTCCTGGAGCGAGCACGAGAGCGCGGCGCGCGCCTTCTCTCGGTCGAGAAACTGCCCGCGCAGGGGAATGCGTCGTCCGAGGGGGTCGGCGGCGCCTTCCTGCTCGTCTTCGAAGTGGGCCGCATTCTCGTGACGGCCCGGCCGGCGGCGCGCTCCATCCATTTGATGGCGATCGAGGACGTCGCGGACGTGCCCGGCGGGCTGGAGCCGGCGGCCGAGGAGGAGCCGTGGTGGCGCCTGCTCGGCAGGCCTCTCACGCAGGCGGGGGCTGAGGGCGCGAATGGCGCGCTGTCGCTGCGTTTCGGGGCGGAATCCGAAGCCCCGCGTCGGGTGCGCATCCTCCGCGAGGGCGAAGCGCTGCACGCGTGGCTAGAGCGCGACGACGACGCGCCGGCTTCGTCCCGCCGGACAGCAGACTCGGACGAGGAGAGCAGATGACGACCGGAAAGATCCACAAGAGCGCGGCACAGTGGCGCCGGGAACTCGAGCCCGAGCAGTACGAGATCGCGCGTTGCGCGGGCACCGAGCGAGCCTTCAGCGGCCGCTACTGGGACTGCAAGGAAGCCGGGACCTATCGCTGCGTCTGCTGTGGCCAGGCGCTGTTCAGCTCCGGAGCCAAGTACGACTCCGGCACCGGGTGGCCGAGTTTCTACGCGCCTGTGAGTCCCGAAGCCGTCGTGGAACGGGAGGATCGCAGCCACGGGATGCTGCGCAGCGAGGTCGTCTGCAGCCGCTGCGACGCGCACCTCGGGCACGTCTTTCCGGACGGACCCCGTCCCACCGGGCGGCGCTACTGCATGAACTCGGCTTCCCTCGATCTCGAACGCGACGGCTAGCGGCGCGCGGTCGTCGCGAGGTCGTTCCAGACGCGCCGGATCTCGTCGAGCGTCGACAGCAAGGCGACGTTTCGGACCGCGTAGCGCAGCGCCTGCTCGGCGTAGGCAGGCGGGTCTCCCGCCACGCAATCGGTCGGCACGACGACCGAATAGCCCCGGTTCACGGCCTCGATGGCCGTCGCGAGGATGCCGATGTTCACGGACACGCCGGTCAGGACGACGCTGCGAACGCCCATGTTTCGCAGGTACGGGTCGAGTCCGCTCTCGTAGAACCCGGTCAGGCCGTGCGCGCGTTCGACGACGATGTCCTGCGCAGCGGGGGCGAGCTCCGGCACGATCGGCCCCGGCTGCGGGACGCCCGCGCCGGGCTGCGCGGCGCGCATGCGCATCTCGAGCGGCGTGTTGAAGGGGTTGCCGAGGCCGTCGGCGCGCTTTCGCACGCTGCAGTGGACCACAGGTACGCCGGCTTCACGGCCGGAGGCGATCAGTGTGGCGATGTGCTCGACGACGTGGCCCTCGGCGACTGCGCGGGAGAGCCCCGGCAGGAAGCCGTCCGCGCCGATCACGCCCTGCTGACACTCGAAGACGAGGAGCGCGCAGCGGGCGGGGTCGAGCTGCGCCGAGAGGTCGAAGGACATGCGTTCCTGCGTGCGTGCGCTCGACGGTGTGCGCCGGCCGCGGGTCAGTTCGGAATGTGGCTGCAATCGTCGACGTAGCCGAGCATGCGCAGCTGCTCGCACTCGTCGTGCGTCATGTCGGCTTCTCCGCCGCCCTCGACGGCATGCCCTTCGGCTGCGCGGCGCTGCAGGTCGGCGGCCTCGGCGAGCTGTGTCTCCACGTCTGCGTACTCGGGCGCCGGGATCAGGCTGCGCTTCTCTTTCGGGTCGATCCGCATGTCGAAGAGTTCGCGCGTCGGCAGCCCGCGGTGGTTGCCCTCGTTGGCGACGATCAGCTTCATCGCTCGCGTCCGCAGCGACCACAATACGTTGCCTTCGTGGTCCTCCTCGGAGAAGGCTTCACGGTCCCTGGCGGCGCGCTGTTCGGGCGGGGTGGCGAGGTCGATGCCCTGCATCTCCGGTGGCACCTCGGCTCCGGAGCGAGCGATCAACGTCGGCGCGACGTCGATCAGGCGCGCGATCTGGCCGCGCTGGTCGCGCGGCAGCTCGGCGCGGTCCTTCGGCCACTTCACGAGCAACGGGACATGGATCTGCTCGTCGTAGAGGGTCAGCCCGTGCCACCAGCCGCCGTGCTCGTGGAACTCCTCGCCGTGGTCGGCGGTGAGCGCGATCAGCGTGTCGTCGTAGACTCCGAGCTCGCGCAGGCGGGTGAGTAGTTTGCCGAAGTTGGCATCGAGGTACTCGATCTCGCCCTTGTACAGGTCGCGCAGCCGCGCGGCTTCGTCCGCGGACGGGTCACCCTGCACGCGTGCGACCGCCTTCTCGCCCGAGTCGTAGGGGTGGGGGAAGTAGGGATCATGCACGTCCATGTAGTGCAGGAACAGGTAGAAGCGGTCGTTGCGGTGGCGCTCCAGCCAGTCGAAGGCCGTGCGGTTGACGACCTCCGAATCCTGATAGAAATCACCGAAGCTCAGGCGGTCGCCCTTCAGCTTGAACCAGACGCTGCGGGCGATCTGGTAGAGGATGAGCTTCGACGATGACTCCTTCGCGCCGGCCAGGTAGTCGGGCGCCAGGTAGTCGTACTCGTCGTAGCCCTGGTCGAAGCCGAAGCTCGGCGCGAGGTTGATGTTGGACACGATGCCGCCGGTCGCGTAACCCTGTTGCTGCAGAGCCTCCGATACCAGCACCACCTCGTCCGAGAGCTTCGAGGGCTTCGACATCGCCTTGTGGCTCGACGGCAACAGCGACGTCACCAGCGAGGCCGTTGCCGGTTTGGTCCACGAGGCGTGCGAGAAGGCTTCGAAGATGGTGCCGCCGTCGTCGACCAGCGAACAGATGTTCGGCGTCTTCACGTCCATGGCGCCGTAGCAGTCGAGGTGGTCGGCGCGCAGCGTGTCCACCATCACGAGGATGATGTTGGGTTTCGACGCGAGCGCCGCGGGGACGCCCCTACCGCTCTCGCGCGGAGGCGGCTGCGGTCCGAAGACGACCGACGCCGCGAAGCCCGCGACGCCCACCGTGACTAGCGCGGCGAGGGCGGGCAGCGGGCGCGCGACGCGCCCGGCGCGCGAGCGGAAGAACTTCGGGCCGAGGAAGAAGATCGCGGCGGCGAGCGCGCCGAATGCGGCCAGCAGGCCGGCCAGCACCGGCAGCGGCGGCATCTGCTCGAGGTACACATCGCGGCGCAGCCGGAACAGGCTGATTGCGAGGCCGAGCGGGACGAGCGTCGCGAGCAGCGCGAGCGAGGGCGTCCAGCCCTCGGCTTCGCGTCGCCCCATCGGCAGGAAGCCGAGGGCGGCGCCGCCGAGCGCACCGAGGCCGCCGAGCACGGCGGCGTAGGCCAGCGGGCCGTACCACAGCACCTGCGCTTCTTCGCCGAAGCCGCCCCACGCGATCACGAGTGTTTCGAGGACACCGATCGCGAGGCCGGCGAGCACACCGCCCGAGAAGCCGAGCCCTGCGCCGAGCGCGAGTCGCACGCCGAGCGGCGGCAGCGCTTCGCCGCTCGCGGCTGTTTCGGCCTCGCGGTCGATGTCGAGGTCGACGGCGGCTCGCGCGGCCTGTTCGTAGTCGACCTGCCGTCCGTCGACGAGGCACCACGGCGGCGCGTAGTCCGACGCGCGAATCCACCAGAAGACGCCGCCGAACAGGGTCAGCGCCTCGGCCGCCCAGAACC
>Ga0114931_10008432_pt1 | contig 12477 bp, 8 predicted proteins | sample 2SBtaG_FD_89579 | JGI IMG/M metagenome (GOLD analysis project Ga0114931, IMG submission 89579) | Deep subsurface microbial communities from Kolumbo volcano to uncover new lineages of life (NeLLi) - 2SBTROV14_V59a metaG | ecosystem: Environmental > Aquatic > Marine > Volcanic | place: Kolumbo...
CGGCTTACCCACTACACAATCGTCATCCTCGCAGTATTCATCGCACTGTCGTCGATGGGCATCGATTTCAGTAACCTGGCGCTCGTCGCGGGCGCCCTCGGTGTCGGCCTCGGCTTCGGGCTGCAGTCCATTGTCAGCAATTTCGTGTCCGGCCTGATCATACTGTTCGAGCATTCGCTGCGCGTCGGCGACTATATCGAGCTGGATACCGGGCTCACTGGCACCGTTAAATCGATCAACGTGCGCAGCACGCTGATCAACACCAACGACAACATCGATATCGTCGTGCCGAACTCGGAATTCGTCACTGCACGGCTCAAGAACTGGACACTGGGCGAGCGCATCCGGCGGGTACGTATACCGTTCGGCGTCGCCTATGGCAGTGACAAGGAACTGGTGAAAAAGGCCGGCCTTGAGGCGGCGGCGGAGGTACAGTACACGCTCACCAACACCCGGGGACGCGACGCCGACGTGTGGCTGGTGGAATTCGGTGAAAGCAGCCTGAATTTTCTGCTGTTGGTGTGGGTTAACCGCCAAGGTGCCCGTCGCCCGACGCGCACGCGCGCCGCCTACCTGTGGGCACTTGAAAGCAAGTTGACGGAATACGGCATTGAAATACCGTTCCCGCAGCGGGACGTGCACCTGCGGACGATGGCAGAGAAGTAGTGATCTCGGTCATTTCGCTGCGCTTTATCCTCGGGCATATCGTTCTCGGGCTCGCGCTGCTGATGATCGCACCGTGCATGCTGGCGTGGTACCTGCATACGGCGGACCTGAAGGCGTTCCTCACGAGCGAAGTCATTACCCTGGGAACCGGGCTGCTGCTGGTGCTGGCGAAACGTCCGGGCGCGCCGCAGCTGCGGGCGCGTGAAATATTTCTTTTGACAACGACATCCTGGCTGACGATCTGCGTGCTGGGTGCACTGCCTTTCATTTTTTCCCACACGGTGAGCAATTTCACCGACGCGGTATTCGAAAGCGTGTCCGGCGTGACCACGACGGGCGCCACAGTACTGACCGGTATTGACCAGTTACCGCGGGATATCCTGCTATGGCGGTCCATGATGCAGTGGATCGGCGGCCTGGGCATCGTCGCTCTCGGCGCCGCGGTATTGCCCTATTTACGTATCGGCGGCATGCGGCTGTTCAAGGCCGAGTCGTCGGACTTCTCGGAAAAGGCGTTGCCTCACACGAGACGCATTCTGTTACAGCTGTTGCTGGTATACGCCGCCATATCGACCGCTTGCGCGATTTCCTACCTGTTAGCAGGAATGTCGTTGTTCGACGCCATCAATCACGCCATGACCACGGTGTCGACAGGCGGCTATTCGACGCACAGCAAGTCGTTCGCCTATTTCCAGTCAGCGGGCGTAGAGACCGTTGCGATTGTTTTCATGTTGATTGCAGCCGTGCCGTTCATGCTTTACATAAGAATGTACTCCGGCAATATCAGGGAGTTGTTTCACGACACACAGGTGCACAGCATGCTGGTCGCGTATTTTTTCATTGCGGTCATACTCGTACTATGGCTGGCTGTCACCGGCGATGTCGATGTGATCGATTCTTTTCGTGAAGCCGTGTTCAGCGTCGTATCGATTGGCACGACGACCGGGTTCGTCAGTGAGGACTATGCAACCTGGGGAACCTTTGCGGTCATCGTGTTTTTCTTTCTCACGTTCGTCGGCGGCTGTTCCGGGTCGACCAGCGGCGGTATTAAGATTTTCCGCTTCAAGATCGCAACGGTCATGTTTGCGGAAACGATCAAGCGCTTGTTGCACCCTAACGTCGTCGTCGCCAGGACTATCCAGGGCCGGCCGCTTACCGACGAGATCATGGCGTCGGTGATGGCTTTCTCGCTGGCGTTCGCGTTTACCGTATGTACGGCTGCAATCCTCATGGCAGCGGCCGGAAACGACTTTGTTACCAGTTTCAGTGCTGCCGCAACCGCGACTGCAAACGTCGGCCCCGGCATTGGCAGCAATATCGGGCCGACCTCTGATTTTTCCGCGTTATCGCAACCGTCAAAATGGATTTTATGTGTCGCTATGCTGCTCGTTCGGCTGGAAATATTTACCGTCGTCGCACTACTGACCCCGGCCTTCTGGAGAAATTGAAGATGTACGCGTGGGACCGGTGGTTCGGGTGGTCAGATCACGTTATGCTCTGTTTCAGAGATTGGTACCTGTCTTCCCGGGCCAGGCAATAACGCATGTCGAAGAGCAAGGACAAAAAACGGTCGCCGGTCATGGCGACGCTCAACCATATCCACCTGACTCCGAAGCACCGTTTTCGGTCGGTGGTGGGCCTCGTCATCATTACAGTCCTCGGCATTGTTGCCTGGTCGATCAGCGGGGATCGCCATGACGATCGGCTCGACGCCTACAAGTCTGTTGCCGAAGTGCAGTTTGCCTACCCGGTTCTTGACGAGTGCGTAAAGGCAACGGGACGCGACATGGGCTGGACCAGCGTCGGTAACTTTGTTGTGCTGAATTGCTCCAATCCGACCGGGGAGCGGATTCGCAACCTCGACGGCATCCAGCACATGATTGAGCTGACCGAGGTCAATCTCTCTTTCAACGAGATCGCCGATATCGGCCGGCTGGCCGAACTCTCGAGGCTCGCAGTCCTTGACCTCAGCCACAACAGGATCCGCCAGCTGCCGGCGCTCCGTTTTGCGCCCGAATTGCGTGAGCTCGAACTGAATCATAATGAACTGGACTCCCTGGACTGGATAGCGGCGCAGCATTTCCCCTTGCTCGAGTTGTTGGCCCTGGCGAATAACGATATTTCTGAAATCGATGCTATCGGCGGGCTTGCGGGACTGCGGGAAATGAGCGTGCGCAACAACCGGATTTCGTCGCTGGCGGCGGTAGCCGGCCTCAGGGGCTTGCTGGTGCTCGATGCGGGCGGTAACGAGATCAGCGAACTTTCCGGCCTGGATGCCACCAGCAGTCTTCACCAGCTATTCGTCGATAATAACCGGATCTCTGCACTCCAGGGGCTGGAGGCAATGCATGAGCTGGAGGAACTGGACCTGTCGGGAAATCCGCTGGAGTCGACGGAACTCCTTGCGCGCCTTCCCAGGCTGCAGCGGCTCAACCTCAACCGCACGGGCATAAAAGACCTGCAGGGCGTTCTTGCACTCGGCGACATAGAGCTGTTGCACCTGTTGGATAACCCGGACCTCGGCTGTAAAAGCATCGCCAAAGCCGTGGCGGAATACGGCGCATCGGCGATCGTTTCGAATCTGGACTGTTCGCTGCCCAACAGCGACTAGCAGCCCCGGCAAGGTGCTTCAACGCACGGGGATCTTGTGCTCGAAGCCACCCAATGGTGGTAGCCGATCGGAGGGGACGAAGATCGGCTCACGATCTTCGGTCGGGTCGACGGTAACGCTCGCCCTGCCGGTGAAACCATCGGCGGACTCTCCTATATCGATCCAGATTGCCGGATTTTCGCCGCCGTACTTGCCGATGACCGGATCCGTATGGTTGTGTGTGTCCTGCTCTATCTTTCGCACATAGCCGGTGCGCCCATATATGCGCTGCGATAGCGCTTCGGGAACATAGAGCTGTGTCGTTATGTTGCAACGACCCTGCGTAAACACCTTTAAATGAATATGCGGTGTCCGCAGAACGTACCAGCCCGGATAGATAGTCCTGAAGCGCACCCGGCCATCCCTGTCGGTCACCTGTCGGCCGCGCAGGAAGCTGTCTTCGTTATCCGGTTTCTGGCCATTGCTGATGTCCTTCGGTAATTCGTCGGTATCGGCGTCATAGCCGCTGTAGTGTCCGGTTGCATTACACTGCCAAAGGTCGACGTCGGAATCGGGCAGTGGTTCGCCGCTGGTGCCGTCGTACACGGTGATCGTCAGCTCCAGCGGAAGGCCGGCCTGGCCGTCGCGTATGTCTGAGCGTTCGGGGCCGCCGCGACCGTAGTAAGGCCCTTCTACCATCTCCGGGTTCAACGCCCGTGCGTAGTCTTTTCCATTCATTACCATTCTCGTCAAAGTTCGATGACACCCTTTCTGTCGCGTATATCGACGACGGTTCCGTATTTCTTCGAATGCAGCGCGACCGACTCAAGCAATTCCTGCGCGGTATTGTCGTCCGCCTGCTTCGGAATACCGAGATCGGATAACGGGCCATCGAAACCGAGATCGATCGGGTGAATTACAATGCGTTTGAGCACCGAGTCATTGTACTCGCAATTCAGCGAAGCTCCTTTGAAGTACCTCGCGGGATGACGGCCGGTGCGAACGGTCAGGAATTCCGCGTCTTCCACGTTGGTGTCGAGAGGATTCACCGAATCGTAGCGGCGTCCGACGAACGAGTGTGCGCTGTAGGTTTCCCACGGTACCACTTCCTGCATATAGGGCTGGCGTATGAACGAACCGAGCCCATAAAAAATCGGCTTACCTGCATAGATTTCAATCGCACGAAAATCGAAGGGACCGTGCATGCAGAACATATCGGCACCATTGTCAATTGCTTCACGCCCGAGCGTCTCGAGAAAATCCGGCGGTTCATTGGTCTCGCCGTGAAAGCCGCCCAGTGGGGCGACCGGATCAATATTCCACTGATGGCTGTGCAGCGTGAAAATGGTGAAATTCGAATAAGCTGCGGCGTTACGAATCTCCTTCATCAGGATGTCCGTCTCCTGGCGGTCGGCATCGTAACTGTAGGCGGCTGCGTCACCCGCTACGTAGCTGTTGTGGTGGATGTCGACGCGATCCTCGTAAACCATCACACCGCCCTGGATGGCATAATTCAACGGAAACGCGTAATTCGCTTCCCGGACCAGTTCGTTCAGGAGCTGCCAGGGTTTCGGTGGCAGCGTAATCGTGCGGCGCACATGCAGGCTGCTCACGCCGGGACGTCCGTTCGCGTTGCCGATGCGTGCGGCAGCCGAAAACGCCTTCTCACCGCCGGGCTGGAAACTGCTGGTGGCGGCGATGGCCGCAATTCTCCCCTTCGGCGTATCGAGATACACCGGGGCACGCGCTTCGCTCAGGTGTTCGCCGAATCCGACGGGCTCAATGCCGACGCGGCGCAAATGCAGGTCAGTGAGCCGGTTGCCCTCCGCGCCGAAATCGGAGAGGCGGTTGTTCGCTCGTGAGAGGATGCCGAAACCCATCTCGGCCAGGTCGTCGGCAATGACCGGGTTGGCCATAATCTGGAACGCGCCAACGCCGAACGCATGCCCCTGGAAGGTTCGCCAGTCGCCAATGGCCTGTTCCAGGTTACCGATCGCGACGTCGGCGCTTCGCAGCGGATCGATGGCGGCGGCAACCGCCTCGTCGTCGAGCTGGCTGATGGGGCGCGTCTGCACGATGTCGCCTGCAACCGCGATATTGAAGTCACCTTTGATACTCATCGGACGGTCACGCTCCGGCATGTATTTCGGGTGATCCGCCACTTTGCTGGCGGTGCTGACGATCGGTTCCTTCGTACTGCTCATGATGGCGTGATCCTATATTGCACCGGCAGATGTTTGAGTCCCGTGACCCAGTGTGCCCGAAAATACTCCTCTTCACCGTCCAGCCTGATTGCTGCGAGGCGCGGTACGAGTTCGTTGAACAGGGCCTTCATCTCGATGCGTGCGAGCAACTGGCCAATACAGGCATGCGGTCCCACGCCGAATGCGAGATGCCGGTTGGGTGATCGGTCCACGAGGAAATCCTGCGACCTCTCAAACTCCTCTTCGTCACGATTTGCGGCACAGAAGTGAATACAGACATCTTCGCCCGCGGCAATCCTGGTGCCGCGTATTTCGGAATCGACGACCGTGGTGCGGACGAAATTGGTAGTCGGCGTGACATAGCGCAGCATCTCGTTAATTGCCGACTCCATGAGTCCGGGATTCCACTGCAGCTTCGCGAGTTGCCGCGGGTGACGTATCAGCGCCAGCATGCCGCCATTGATCGCGCCGGCCGTAGTGTCGTGCCCGGCGGAAATCATGATCATGAGGTGTGAGGCGATCTCCCGAACGCCCATCTGCTCGCCGTCGATTTCGGCATTGGCGATCGTACTTGCGAAGTCATCGGTCGGTTGCTGCTGTCGTGCCTCTGCGAGACTTCTGCAAAATGTCATCGCCTTCCTGATGCCGTCCTGGATGTCCTTCGATGCCGCGACTTCCGGGTCGGATGCGCTGAATACATCCTGCGTCAATTGCCAGACAACGGGTTCCTGTTTTTCCGGGATGCCCAGTAACTCGCAGATCATTTTCAATGGCAGACGGGCACCGACTTCGCTGCAAAAATCACAGGACTCGCCTTTCGCCATCTCATCGACGATGTCCCTGGCAATTTCCTGCATACGCTGTTCCAGCGCTCTGATTGCCCGCGGCGTAAACCAGCCTTGCATCGCGCGACGATGCTTCGTGTGCTCGGGAGCATCCATGTGCGGCAGGCCCTTGAGCGGCGATGCGAATCCCTGGTCGTTATGAAAGACGGTACGCGGTGCGTTGAGAAAGCGCTCGGGATGCTTGCCGACGTATTCGATATCACGGCGTTTCGTCAGGAGCCACACCGGCTGATACTTCGGGTGCCGGTAATGGAACACCGGGTTTTCGTTGCGCAGCGTGGTCAATATATCGTGCGGTGCGCCGTGTCGGCCCCAGTATTCGGCATCGAAGATCAGGTTGTAATCGTGATTTTTCTTCATTTCGCCAACTGTCCGGCGGCGCCCGCAGGATTTCAATTTACTGGACCCCTTGCAATATGCCAAGCTAGCTGCCGCATGAAACTTTTTTCCTATCGCAACCGGGCTGTCCACCTGGGTGCCTACCCGATGGAGTCTGTTGCCCGCAGGTCGCGCGCAGAGTGCCTGCAACTCGACAAGCTTCCGTCGCAGCAGGCGCTCGACGTCACTGCCGGCGCAGATGAGTTCTCGATTCGCCACGCGGCCGACGATTACCTGTCGCTGCTCGATACGATCCGCGACGGACCCGTCAATCCAGCGGAGGCTGAAATTCCCGCGGACCCGGAGGAGCGCGCGCATAACCTGAAAGCGGCAGGGTACTTTCTCGATGCCTCACTGGCCGCCAGCTGCATGCTGTCACCGTCTCTGCTGCTGGACGAGCCGTTCCGTCATCCACGCCTCGACGAATGGTACGAGAAAGGCGAGACAGCGTTGTCGCAGCCGCTGCCGGCAAACGCGGAGATGGCTTATGCCCGCATCAAGGCGGCACGCAAGACAACGCAACAAGACCTGGCCGGGCATTGTAACGTGATCGTCTATGCTATTGAGTATCCGCGCGATCCCGGTGTCGATGAACCCGGCACGGCCTGGATCCAGGATTTGCAGGAGGTGCGCGCGAGCCTGAGGGCTGCCGAAGTTGCTGTGGCCATCGCAAACTATTTGCGGCTGCTCGGTTTTGCTGCACGCGCGCATACGGCAACGAGTTCCGATATCGACATTGGCAAAGCCGCTGTCGCGGCTGGCATCGGACGGTTCGGGGACAGGCGGCCTTGCAATCCATTCATTGGCGAGCACTTCGGTCTTGCCGCGGTGTCAACGTCGATGGCGTTGCAGGCCGACGAAGCGCTTACGGCGGCGCCGCCGTTCGGGAACTGGCGTGCCAAAGGGCCCGCCTGGTGGTTTGGGACGAAGTCACACAAGAACGCGTTTAACTTCAGGCCATACGCAAAACGGCAGTTTAAAGACAGCCAGTACCCGGTCGAAAAACTGAAAACCCGCGACGAGCCGACCACGCTCGTCGACGCGGATCGAATTCCACGGCTGCCGAAACGCGCCGATTTTTTCCAGCGCTCGTTCATCGGCGATCTTGGTGCGGGTCCGCGCGACGCCAGCATCGATGCCTATACCGTGCTCAAGAACCCGGTCGGCGCCGCACTGACTGCCTTACTCGGTACCTATTCCCTGTTACAGCGCGGCGCACAGCGCGGGCAACCTGTGCCGGGTTATGACGATCCGCAGGATAATGCCGACCTGATCAAGGCGACGCTGCACTTCCTTGGTGCAGACCTCGTTGGAATTTCCGAGGCGCCCGACTGGGTCTGGTACTCGCACGGACTCGATGGCCGCGAGCTCGAGCCTGCACACCGTTTCGCCATTACGACACTGGTGGACCAGGCTCACGAAACAATGGAAGGCGCCAGCGGCGACGACTGGCTTTCCGCCGCGCAAAGCATGCGTGCCTACATGCGCACGTCATTGCTGAACGGCGTCGTCACGCTGCACCTGCGCCGGCTCGGCTTTCCGGCAACCAATCATACAGCGTCCGATGGCGACGTCCTGCAGCCGCCGCTGGTGCTGTTGTCCGGCCTGGGCGAGGTGAGCCGTATTGGCGACGTCGTGCTCAACCCGTTCCTCGGGCCGCGCCTGAAGTGCGGCGTCATCACGACCGACCTGCCGCTGAAGATCGACAAGCCGATCGACTTCGGTTTGCAGAAGTTCTGCGACGGCTGCAACAAGTGCGCACGTGAGTGTCCGTCGGGTGCGATAACGGCCGGCAAAAAGGTCATGTTCAACGGTTACGAGATATGGCGCTCGGATGCCGAGAAATGTGTTCGCTATCGCATGACCAACAGCGGCGGCTCGATGTGCGGCCGCTGCATGAAAACCTGTCCCTGGAATCTGGAGGGAATCTTCAGGGAAGCACCGTTCCGCTTCCTGGCAACCCACCTGCCATCAACGGCGCCGCTCCTGAGCAAAGTCGACGACTGGCTCGGCAACGGCAGCATAAACCCGGTCAAGAAGTGGTGGTGGGACCTCGAGGGCGGCTTGATGCAGCCGGCGCGGATGGCAGCTACCGTCAACGAGCGCGGCCTCAATACGCAGCTGAAACTGAGGCCCGAAGAGCAGACGCTGGCCTGTTATCCGGCCAGGCTGGCGCCAACGCCCTATCTGGAACCGCAGCCGCTCGATCGCGAGGCCGGCATCGAAGCGTATAACGAGCTGAGGACCCCCGAGGAATACCGCAGGCTCCGCGACCGCTTGCCGACAGAGGAACTGGTGCCGCAATATCACGCGCCCGAAGGACCGCCGCCGGTGTTTGCGGTGCTGGTGCAGAAGAAAGAGCTGTCTTCGGCCGACGGACGGGTTGCGCGATTCGAGCTGGCGCCGGCCGGCGGGATGGAATTGCCGGAGTTCGAGGCCGGCGCGCACATCGATGTCATGGTTGCGCCACAGTTCATTCGCCAGTACAGCCTGTGCGGCGACCCCGCCGATTCGTCGCACTACGAGATCGGCGTATTGCGGGAACCCGCGGGTAGCGGCGGTTCGTTACGCATCCACCAGTGCCTCGAGACCGGCAGGATGGTCATGATCTCGCGGCCGAGGAATCACTTTCCGCTGGCCGCTGGGGCCAGGCGCAGCGTGCTGGTCGCGGGCGGCATCGGCGTCACGCCACTGATGGCGATGGCGCACACATTGCACCGTGAAGGTCGGGACTTCACCTTTTACTACAAGGCGCACGAACGCGCCGCTGCCGGATTTATCAGGCAACTTGAAGCGGCTCCCTGGATTGAGCGTGTACGTTTTCATTTCAGCGACGAGAATCGCCTCGATGTCGCCGACCTCCCTGGCGATTATATGCAAGGAGACCACCTGTACACTTGCGGACCGGCAGCGTTCATGGACGCCGTCTTCGAATCTGCAATACGCCAGGGCTGGCCTGAAGGTGTCCTGCATCGTGAGTATTTCACGGCGCCGGGTGACATCGAGTACGACAACTGTCCGTTTTCGCTGCGCCTGTCAAAGCGCAACGTTGTCGTGCCGGTGCCTGCAGACAGAACTGCCGCCGAAGCCCTCGCCGATGCCGGCATCCCGGTCGATACCAAGTGCTCGGACGGGCTTTGCGGCGTTTGTGTCGTCGATTTCCTGGGCGGCGAAGTCGAGCACCGTGACTACGTGCTCAGCAAGGCGCAGCGCAAGACGAGACTTGCGCTATGTTGTTCGCGTGCGGCCGAAGCCGATGGCGAGATCGTCGTCGATATTTGAGTGTTGCGAAGTCAGGCGGGCGGCTCTCCATCGAAGGCTCTTTGCAACATCGCCTGCAATGCGGCGCGCTGCAGCGGCCGCGGGTTCCTGAATTGCGTTTCCAGCACACCGTCAACGATGGTCTCGATGTCGGCATGCCCGATGCCCAGTGCAGACAGTTGCTGTGGCGCACCGATGTGCCGTGCAAAGTCGTAGAGCCCAATGCCCACATCGTTGGCGCCAAGGAGAGTGGCGAGATTGCGGGCCTCGTTCGCTGCGGCCGGAGCGTTGTAGGCAATGCTGTGCGGCAGCAGGATCGCGTGCGTGTCCGCGTGATTGGTGTCGAAGCGTCCGCCGATGATGTGGCAGAGCCTGTGATGGAGGCTGGTTAGCCCGATACCCAGGGCAGCGCCTGCAAGAGATGCGCCGCAGAGGGCTTTTGCGCGGGATTCGATATTGCCGGCATACGCGACCACGGCAGGCAGCGCGGCCACGAGGTGTCTTACAGCTGCTTGCGCCAGCGCAGACGCGAACGGATTCGCTTCCGGATCGACGATGTTGACCGCGGCCTGGGCGATTGCATTCATGCCGCTGCTTGCCGATACCTCGGGAGGCAGTCCAACGCTCAGTTCAGGATCGTAAATGACGAGGTCCGGTAGCACGGTGTCATCCCGCCCGGTGACCTTGCTGCGGCCATCCGTAATACCCCAAATATTGGTCATCTCGGAACCCGCATAGCTGGTCGGGATGGCGATATTAGGCAGGCCAATACGCAACGCCAGTGCTTTGCCGAGTCCCGTTGTGGAGCCGCCGCCGATAGAAACGCAGCAATCGGCGCCGCAGTGGTCTGACACCTCGATGGCTGCTGCCAGGGCCTCCTCGGGAACGTGCGGCCTGGCCTGGTCGAAAATGCCGGCACAACGTTCGCCGAGCATCGACGCGATGTCGTTCGCCTGTGCCTTGTGACCTGGCGTGACGATCAGCAGTGTATGCCCGAGACTGAGCCGCTGCAGTTGTGTGCCGAGTTCAGCGCAGGCACCCGCACGGAATACGACGTTCCAGGGCAGGGATTCCAGTGAGAAGCGGGATGTGCTCAAAAGACTGTCTGGTTGACCTTTTCGATCGCATTTCTGGCGTTGGCTTTGAGAGCGGCATCGTTCCCGTCGATGTCCGTAAAAAAGCCGTGATTGGAGCCGGAATAGAGATACAGCGTCAGCTTGTCGTTGATCGCGGCGGCGCCACTAAGCTTGCGGATATTCTCCGGGCCGGCCAGGTGATCGGCTTCTCCCATCAGGATTGTGACCTGTTGATCGAGTGTCTCCAGGTAATCGAATGCCGGCGCGACCGGGTCCTGGTTTTGCATGCCCCACGGTAGCGGATAGATCGGGATATTCGTGCCGTCGTAACCACGCCTCGCGAGTTCGAACGCGAAGTTGCCACCGATGCAAAAGCCGATGATCGTATCAATTTCGTGATGCGCGAGAAATTTCTGCAGCCGGTCGCAATGTGCCCGGTCCTTGAGTTTGTGGCGGCGCTCATAAGCAGCCTCACGGGTCATTTCGGGCAACTCGCCAAACGGTGCCCAGGGGTTGGTCAGCCAGACCTCTGCACCCTGGCCGGCGATGTAGGACGCGTAGCCTTTGTAAAAGTCGGTCAGGCCGTAAATGTCAGGAAAGACGGCGATTCGCCGCGCCGCATCCGGCCCTCTGAAGAGCAGGCCCTCGATTTCATGTGTAAATGACGCCCCGCTCAGCGGTTCGCCAAAGAACCCGATTTTCTGTGTGTGACACATACCTGGCCCCTCGAGTGCTGCATAGACTTTCATTTCGACGGTGGGGTGTCAACGTGTTATACAGGCAAAAATGACGAGAGAACCCTATGCGCCCTGATCCGGCCTCACCCTATTATCCCGGGCTGGTGATATTCGCCTGTGCCGTCGGCATGGCCCTCGGCGTTGCCACTTTTCTCATCTACGCATTCGGCGTGTTCATCGAACCGATTGCACTCGACCTGGATGCCGGGCGTGGCCAGGTATCGCTGGCACTGACCCTCGGCATTTTCGGCAACCTGGCCGCGGCGCCGCTGATCGGCATATTGGCAGACCGCTTCGGTGCCAGGCTGATGATCCTGATCGGCATCGTGGCCTTGTCGGTGCTCCTCGCATCGTTCTCGCTGGTGCAGAGTCTTCTGCAGTTGTACCTGGTGTCGTTGCTGATGGTCTTGTTTGCCGCCGGATCGGGCCCGATTACCTATGCGCGCATTATTTCCGCATGGTTTGACAAGCGGCGTGGACTCGCTCTGGGCCTTACCATGGCCGGGCTGGGTATCGGCGGTGCGATGGCGCCGATTATTAGCCAGGCGCTGATCGATAGTTTTGGCTGGCGCATGGCCTATCGGTATCTCGGCCTGATCGTGCTGCTGGGGAGTTTTCCGCTACTGTTTCTGATACTGAGAAACAGGCCACCGTCCCGGGTGGTGGCAGCAGAGCACGTCGAGCATGTTCCGCAACTGGCGGAACAGGGCGTTACCGCCA
>Ga0114931_10008433_pt1 | contig 12476 bp, 8 predicted proteins | sample 2SBtaG_FD_89579 | JGI IMG/M metagenome (GOLD analysis project Ga0114931, IMG submission 89579) | Deep subsurface microbial communities from Kolumbo volcano to uncover new lineages of life (NeLLi) - 2SBTROV14_V59a metaG | ecosystem: Environmental > Aquatic > Marine > Volcanic | place: Kolumbo...
GTGAACCACATTTGGATGCGACATTTTGGAAGTCCCCTGGTCGAATCGGTATTCGATTTTGGGATGCGCGCTCCCCGCCCGGAACTTGCCGAACTGCTGGATTATCTGGCCGCCGAATTGATCGAGTCCGGCTGGAGCATGAAACATTTGCACGAACTCATCGTCACCTCGAAAGCGTGGCGGCGGAGTTCCTCCAATCTGGGTGCGGATCCCGGAACGATGGACCGGGATCCCAATAATCATTTCTATTGGAGAATGAATCCCCGCCGCATGGAATCCGAAGTGATTCGCGATTCCCTCATTTCTCTGGCCGGCGAGTTGGATACGACGAGAGGCGGTCCGTCCATCAAGCCTTCTCAAAATGCCCGCCGTCGCAGTCTGTATTTTCTACATTCCCGCGATCAAAAAGGACCTTTCCTGTCCCGGTTTGATGACCCGGACATTCTCGCCTGTTACCGGCGTGGTGAGAGCATCGTTCCCCAACAGGCGTTGGCTCTCTCCAACAGTGCCCTTTCCATCCGAATGAGCAAAAGGGTGTTTGCCCTGTTTCACGAGGAAACGGTGGACCGCCGGTTTGCGGAGCGGGTGTTCCACTACCTCCTTTGCCGCGAACCAAGCACCGCGGAGCTGGATGCCTGTGCAGATTTTCTCGCCCGCGTTCAACGGGTCGCCAGCCAGACAGAGAGCCGAATACGGCTGGTTCACGCCTTGTTTAACCACAACGATTTCATTTATATTCGCTGAACCATGAATCAGGACAATTCAGACTTTTTCGCCCGACGTCGCTTTCTTCAATTTGGGGGCTTCGGCCTGGGTTCAATCGCCCTGCAGAGCCTTCTTCAGGCCGAGGCGGCAATTCCCACTCCGTCAGGCAAGCCGCACACTCGGCCGAAAGCCAAAAGCGTCATTGTTCTGTTCATGCGTGGTGGTCTCAGCCATGTGGAAAGCTTTGACCCGAAGCCGGCCCTCAACAAATATCAGGGAAAATCAATTGGGGAGACGCCCTACGCCGAGGTGCTGAACCCGGATCATTTCAAAGATCTGCGGGTAGTGGTGGTCAACGATGCCAACGGCAAACAGCGCACCAAAATTTTTCCCCTCCAGGTTGGATCCAGAAAATATGGTCAGAGTGGAGCGGAGATCAGCGATTGGTTTCCCCACATAGGGTCCTGTGCTGATGATATTTCCATCATCCGTTCCATGTACACCACCGACAACAATCACGGTGCCCAGGTGCAGTTTTTTTCCGGACGCCACATGCTCGATCCCCGGGTCCCGACCATTGGCGCCTGGGTTCACTACGGACTGGGATCACTCAACGAAAACCTGCCGCAGTTCATTACCATGGGCTCCCGCTTTTTCGACCTGCGTGATGGACATTATCTGGGACCCGCTCATGATGCGGTCACCCTGAAGGTGGACCCGAAAAATCCTCTCGCTTTTGCCAAACCCGAGGAGGAAATCAGTGATGCGGTGCAGCGGCTCGGTTTTGGCCTGGTCAATCAATTGGACCGGCTGACTGCCGAAAAATTTCCTCGCGATCCTGCCTTGGAAGCCCGGATCAAATCCTACGAACTGGCCTATCGTATGCAGACGGCCGTGCCGGAGGTGATTGATTTCGATGAAGAATCCGAAGCGACAAAAAAACTTTACGGCTTTGACCAAAAAGAGACCAGACCTTTTGGTGAACAGCTTCTGGCGGCCCGGCGATTTGTGGAAAAAGGCACCCGCTTTATTCAAATCATGCACGGCACCGGAGCGGCCGGGTCCTGGGATCAGCATTCCGAACTTCGGAAAAATCACGCAGCCAACGCCATGCAGGTCGATCGTCCGGTGGCTGGCTTGATCAAAGACTTAAAACAACGCGGTCTGCTGGAAAGTACCATTGTTGTGTTCGCCACGGAGTTCGGTCGTTCACCCGGATCACAGGGTGCTGATGGGCGCGACCATCATCCCTTCGGATTCAGCCTGTGGATGGCGGGCGGCGGGATCAAGGGCGGCCAGGTACACGGCTCAACCGATGAACTCGGGTTTCACGCAGTGGAAAGCCCCCATTACGTCACCGACGTTCACGCCACTATTATGAAACAGTTGGGCCTGGACCCCCGGAAGTTGGAAATCCCTGGTCACAAACGAATCGACAGGGACTTTGGCGATCCTATTGAGGAGATCCTGACCTGACTGAATCCCGGCGAGCCAACTGCGTTGTGTTTACCCTCCCGCGTGAATCAGTGAAAAAATTTTGAAGAATTGTCCTTCACATTTGGTAGGTTCAGAGACATGACCACCAAAGTCTTTTTTCAAAGAAGTCTGCTTCGATGGGCTCAGCTTCTCGCGTTTTTCCTGCCCGCGATACTCGGCCATTCGGGGGAGCCGGGTCAGTGGGTGGATTTATTTGATGGGAAATCGACCCAGGGATGGACGCCCAGAGATAAAGTGGTCAAATTCGAGGCGGCCAACGGGGAACTCCATCTGCTTTCAAAAACCAATGTCTGGGTCGTGACAGACCGGGTCATGACGGACTTTGAGGTGGAACTGGATGTCCTGTTACCGGAGGGCGGGAGCGAAACGGGATTCAACTCCGGGCTGGCATTTCGCTGCACCGGAAAAACCGGGAAACCCAAAGGCTACCAATGCGAGATCGAATCGGAACAACCGGGCGAGTCCGGTGGAATTTATGGAATCGGCCTGGGAGGCTGGCTCTATCCAAAAAACGATCAACAACGAAGGGAATACCTTGCGCGCATTTCCGGTGTCCTGAAAAAGAGGGAATGGAATCACTACCGGGTAAGGTGTCAGGGTCCAAGAATCCAAAGCTGGGTAAACGGCAAGCTGATTGCCGACCTGAACGACTCGCAATCCTTGAAGGGCTATTTCGGAATTCAGCATCACGGGAGAGGAGGGATGGTCAGGTTCCGAAACATTCGGGCCCGGGACTTGTCTTCGCCTTCCGCCGCAGCCAGCAGGCCGGCTGCGGAGAAACCCAATATCCTATGGATCACGGCGGAGGACATGAGTCCCACATTGGGGTGTTATGGAGACAAATATGCGACCACTCCCAATCTGGATCGCCTGGCCAAAGAGAGCGTGGTCTATACCAACGCTTTTGCCTCCGCCCCGGTTTGTTCCCCGTCCCGCTCCTGCCTGATTACGGGCATGAACCCCGTCAGCATGGGAACGGATCAGATGCGATCGTCCTTTCCTTTGCCGCTGGGCGTTCACGGTTTCCCCAGCTTTCTTCGGAAGGCGGGATTCTACACGACCAACAATGTAAAGACAGACTACAACAATGGAGACGCCCTACGGGTCACCAGAGAATCCTGGGACGATTCCAGCAGCACGGCCCATTGGAGAAATGCCGACCGCAAAAATGGACAGCCGTTTTTTGCCGTGTTTAACGACATGGTTTCTCACCAGTCCAGAACCATGGTTTGGCCCTACCATACCTTCCGCGAGCTTGTCCAATCGAAACTTTCCGCCGCGGAAATTCATGATCCCCAAAAAGCACCCGTCCCTCCCTATTATCCCGACACGCCGATCGTCAGGAAAACCATTGCCCGATTTTATGATTGCGTCACGGTGATGGATCACAACGTGGGAAGAATTTTATCGGAGCTGAAAGAGGACGGCCTGGCGGACAACACCATTGTGTTTTTCTTTTCCGATCACGGATCCGGAATGCCGCGGCACAAGCGACTGCTGCTGGATTCCGGAATGAAGGTGGCCATGATGGTCCGGTTTCCAAAAAAATTCCAGCACCTGGCCCCGGCCCGGCCTGGGGAAAAGCTCGATCGTCTGGTGAGTTTTGTGGATTTTCCCCCCACAGTGCTTTCTCTTCTGGGCATCGAAGCTCCGGCCTACATGCAAGGGCAGGCGTTCCTCGGGAAAGAAGCAAAAAAGCCGGAGCGCGAATTTGTTTACGGCGCGCGGGATCGGGTGGATGAAGCTTTTGAATGCGCCCGCTCGATTCGCAGCAAGAAGTATCTCTATATCCGCAATTACATGCCCCATCTTTCCTACAATCAACCCAGCGTTTTTTCAGATCTCAGTGAAATTCGCCCGGAAATCACCAGGATGGCCGCCGAAAATCCGGAATCCATGACCCCGGCGCAACTCGCCTACGCCGGACCTACCAAGCCTGCCGAGGAATTTTATGATTGCGAAAGCGATCCCCTGAACCTGCATAATCTTGTGGGTCAGAATCTTACCGACACGGAATCCCGGGAACTGGAGCGGCACCGCTCGGCCTTTCGGAAAACGAGAAAGAAGATCCTCGATGTAGGCGCTCTACCAGAAAGCATCGCCTGGGACATCATTCGGGAAGAGGGCGCCCCGCTACGCAACGTCGTTCTGGGGGAGACCAATCATCACCCTGACCTTCAGGAGGAATGGAAAGCGGCCAACCTAGTAGGAAGGGGCTCCAAAAAGCATCTGCTCAGTCTGCTGAAATCTCCGGACCCCTCGGTTCGATTTTGGGGAATCATCGGACTGAGAAATGCCGGTTTCGCGGACCAATCTTTATGGAAACAGTCCCACGATTTTCTGGCTGACATATCGCCCGTCGTCCGGATTGAAACGGCTTCATGGCTGGCCTCCGCGCCTTCCGAATATCGAAAAGAAGCAGTTCAGGTTCTCATCACCGAGCTGCGTTCTCCAGATTGGTGGACCGCATTGCGAGCCTGCCGGGCCATCGAATTGCTCGGAAGAAAAGCGAAGGAAGCACTTCCCGTCATGCGAAAACTCTACGATTCCACCCGGCACGAAAAGGGAGACGAAAACTTTTTTATTGCTTTTTCCTCCGGTGCTTTTTTGGCAAAATTGGGCCAGGCAACCGATCCATGGGATTTTACCCCGAACGCGGGAAGTTTTTCCGCTGATCCACCTGAAAAAAAGAAGAGGTAGCCTCCTGTTGTTCCATTCGTATCGTCTCTGCTTATGAAAAGGATTTGCTTTGTATTGCTGGTCGCCCTGTCAACCGGGGCAACCGGAGTGCTTGCTGATTGGCCGGAATTTCGGGGTCCAACGCGGGACGGCGTGGCTTTGGGAAAACTGCCGACAGAGTGGAGCGAACAGAAAAACATTACGTGGAAAAGAAAGGTGGATGGATTCGGCTGGTCAGCCCCCCTGATCGGCGGCGGGAAGGTCTGGCTGACGACGGCCACGGAGGACGGCACGAAAATGTCCGTGATCTGTCTGGATGAAAAGAGCGGGGACGTTCTGTTCGATCAAGTGCTGATTACCAATGACAATCCGGAGGCGCTGGCCAACAAGATGAACAGCTACGCATCCTCGACCGGGGTGCTTGATGGCGACCGCATTTATCTTCATTTCGGGAGCTACGGCACCATTTGTATGGACACGGCCTCCCGGGAGATCGTCTGGCAACGCCGTGATTTCAAGTGCAGCCACTGGCGGGGGGCCGGATCGTCTCTGGCCATGTGGGAGGATCAATTGTTCCTGACCTTTGACGGTGCGGACCAGCAGTACCTGGTTTCACTCGATAAAAAAACCGGGGAAACCCTCTGGAGGAGGGATCGATCAACTGACTTTGACGACATCCAGGAGGACGGCTTTCCCACCCGCTTCGGTGACTTCCGTAAAGCCTACAGCACGCCGATTTTTATTCCGGTTGGCAACCAAATTCAGGTGATCAGTACCGGCGCCAAGGCCTGCTGGGCCTATGATCTGAAAACGGGCAGGGAAATCTGGAACGTAACCTTTGCCAATCATTCCGGATCATCCCGACCGGTTTACAGCAGCGAGTTGAAAACCGTATTCATTGATACCGGGCTGGGTAAACCGGAAATATGGGCCGTGAAACCGGATCCCGGAGCCAAGGGCGATATTTCCCAGTCCCATGTGATCTGGAAGATCACGAAACGGGCTCCCAAGCGAGCCTCGTGTGTAATCGAGAACGGGCTTTTCTTTATGGCCAGCGATGGTGTCATCTCCTGCGCCGACCTGAAAAATGGAAAAATCCGCTGGGCGGAACGGGCCGGAGTCGGCTATTCCGCATCTCTTCTGGCAAATGCCGGAAAGGTTTACTTTCTCGATGAAAGCGGACTCTGCACGGTCGTAAAGGCGAACAGAGAATTTCAGAAACTGGCCGAAAACCGTCTGGACGACGGCTTCATGGCCTCTCCCGCGGCAGACGGCAACGCCCTGTTTCTGCGAACGAAAACGCACCTCTATCGCGTGGAATCCCGCTGATCCTTTTGGTGACGCATTTGTTCCTCCGCCCGGGCAATCGCCTTGCTCTCGGCGGCCGCATCGTATTTCGGATTTGGCTCTGTCGGGACCTGCGCCCCAATTGATTTTCGCCATTCAATCAACATCTCGTGGAGCTGCCGGGTCTTTTCCGGATTGACCTTTGCCAGGTTGGTCCGTTCTCCGATGTCATCGGCAAGATTATAGAGTTCCAGCCCGTCTTCCCCATATTCGAAATACTCATGCAACTTCCAGTCGCCATAGCGAATGATGCTGCAGGGTCGACTGCGATACAGGGGATCTCGTTGTTCGTCATAAACTCCCGGATAACTCTGCAAATATGCGGGGAAATGCCAGAAGAGGGCTCTGGGTTTCAAGGTCTCTTCACCCGTAAAGAGGGGAAGCAGATTGACCCCGTCCAGCGCCTGTCCATCCGGTAAATCCGCTCCGGTCATGGCGCAGAAAGTGGGAAACAGGTCCACCGCGATGATCGGCGTGTCGGAAGTGGTCCCGGGGGCCACTTTCCCGGGCCATTTAACAAAAAACGGTTCGCGGATACCTCCTTCATAATAGGTCCCTTTGTATCCTTTCAGGGGATGCATCGAAGTGGCAGGTCCATATCCTCCGTTATCCGAAAAAAAGACAATGGCGGTCTTTTTTGTCAGTTTCAGGGAATCCAGTTCCTTCACGAGACGTCCCACGCCTTCGTCCACACTTTCGATCATCGCTGCCATGACGGGTGAATGATGAAGGGTTCCCTTTTTCTTTTTCTCATACTTCGCCACCTTGTCCTTTTTCCCCTGCAACGGAGTGTGCACCGCAAAATGAGTCAGATAAAGGAACCAGGGGTGATCCTGATTTTCCTCTATGAACCGGATGGCCTCATCGTGAAGACGATCAGTGATGTATTCACCTTTGGGAGAGTTTTCCAGGCCGGGAACATTTCCATGAGGCGAAAAATACCCCCTGGGAGGGCTGCCGGAATGAGTTCCCCCCACATTGACATCAAACCCGTAAGGGATCGGATCGTCGCTGAGATGCCATTTTCCCATGGTCGCCGTCTTGTAACCGGCCTTTTGGATGCACTGAGCCCAGGTGACGATGTTCCGTCTCAATGTGTCGGTTCCCCGGATGTGCTTGAGTCGGCCATATTTCGGATTTCCCCGCCTTCGCGTGCCGACATTGAATATCTGATGCCTCGGCGTGTATTGGCCCGAAAGCAGACAGGCACGTGACGGGGCACAGTTTGCCGCGCAGGAGTAGGCATTGGTAAAAACCATGCTCTGAGATGCCAGCCGATCGATGTTCGGGGTTTCGTAGAAATCCGAACCCATGAAGCCAGTATCTCTCCATCCAAAATCATCCAGAAAGATAAACAGAATATTGGGCCGTTCCGCCGTTTGCGCCCGGGCCACCGAACCGGGCGCGGCGACAGCAGATGCGGCGACCACCGCAAAAACAAGCGAACACCGGCAGATGGCGTGTCGGTAGTTGATCATTACCAAAAAGGCGGAAAAGGACGGCCCCACCCGTTGAGGCACTTATTCTTCCAATGCCTCTTTCAGCTTGGCTTCCAGTTTTGGACCACGCAGGTTGGACGCGATAATGGTTCCCTTTTTTCCGATGAGAAATGCCGCTGGAATCTGATGAATGCCAAATCGCTGGGCAATTTCATTTTCCCATCCTTTGCCGTCAAAATACTGCGGCCACGTCATTCCCTTTTCTTTGGTAAACCCTTCCAGAGACGACTGGCTTTGATCGAGTGAGATGCCCACGATTTCAAATCCTTTGTCGTGATACTCGGAATAAGCCGCAATGACATTCGGCATTTCGGCGACACAGGGTCCGCACCAGGTCGCCCAGAAATCAACCAATACCACTTTCCCCTTCATTTTGGAGATATCCACTTCCCGCCCGTCGGTGGAGGTGAAGGCAATTTCCATTTTTTCACCTACCCCGGGCAGATAGAGGCCGGCACTGATTTGATCAATAAACTGGCCGATCTGTGCCGCCTGCGGATGCGTTGACAGATCCTTTTTCAGTTGAGCGACGAAGGCCTTGGCCTGATCCCGTTTGTCGGAGACGATGGCTGCTTCAATGTAAGGCTGGGCAATTTCGCCCAATAAAATCTGCGGGCTGGCGTCCGGTCCCTTCGACTGCAGATCATATCTCTTTTGGAGAAGATCGGGCAACACTTCCATTTTTCCGATCGCCATATTGGACCGCACCAAAATGGAAAGAGCGCTGTCCATATCCTCGGCTTTGGGATGGTCCGCGATGTATTTGCTCACAGCCGCGGCTTTTTCCTTGTCAAACTTCGTGGCGATTTCAAGCGCCGTCTGGCTCAGAACGCTGGAAAGGCTAAGGGCGGACAGAATGGTCAGGATCAGGATGGTTTTCATGTTTTGAGAAAGGTAGATTCCGGAGGTTAGACGGACCCTCAGGGTATTTCATACAATTAGCAAGCAACTTGATTACCTGAAGACAGTCAATAAGTTTTAATCGGCCCGGACTGGAACACGCCGGGGAACGATGAGCTGGCATTTCCTGAAAGGGTGGAAACGGTGCCCGAAGTTTCCGGGAGAATGCCATCAGGCGCGGGAGAGTTTTCACTTGGTCGCTCTTCAGGGGCCGGGGATTTCCCGTTGGACTCGACTTTGTTTCCGGTTCGAGGCGGCAACGGCGGCGTCAGGGAAACGCTGGCACTCATCCCCGGAGGAAGGGCCCGCCGGTGGGCGCGAAACGGATCCGCCTGTTCTTGCAGTTCATCGTTTTCCGCCATTTGTTCCGCTGTTCGGGGTGGACGGTTGACTTGGACCGGTGGCAACATTTTGACCGTTCCAGCGGGAAGTGGCGCAGGTTTCCATCTGACCCCGGATGGAGCTGTTTCCTTCTCCGTTTTTTGGGCTGCCAAATCCTCTTCCTCTGGAAAGGTTTCCGGTATCTCCATGATCGCTGTGACTCCGTTGGCATCGACCGTATATTTCCCCGCCGGAAGCCCGAGCGTCTCGATCGGAACACGGGATTCAAAGGGAGGTGACGCGCCGAGGTCGGAAGAAGAAGAAGTCACGCCCCGCGGTGTTCGCTCCATCACACTGATATGAAGTTCCTTTCCGTCGCGGTACTGGCTGGCATCGGCCAACTGGGCTGCGCCGTTTGAAAAACGCCCTTTGATGATCGCATAGGCGTCGGGACGCCCCTGAAACGATTTGATTTCCACGGAGACAGCCTCGACTTTTGCCTTTTTCAACCGCGGCGCATACGAATTCGTCGCACAGGAGACGAGGAGCCAAAAGAGCGGAAAAACAGATAAATTTCGGACTGAAAACAAGTGAGAACTCACGCCGTTCAATAAACAACATTAAATATTAATTAAAACTAAAACATTTAGAATATTTATAGACTCTGTATTCTGGTTTGCGGACCGAAATCGCTCTACTTTCCGATTGCTCAATTTCTGATCTCCCCGTAGTTACTGTTGGTGGCGGGTCGTTGTGGAAATTTGCATTTCCTGTCCCAACCGAGCTGCTGACGGATCACGCTATGGAATTTGACTGGATCGATTGTCACTTCGACCTGAAAAAGGTAACTCCCAGAGAGATTGAAGAGTCCTTTGAGGATCCGTTTTCGATCCGGATTTTTCCGGAGTCCGTCAGCGACGATTCGGAAACCCGCTACTTTTCCCTTGGGAAGACGATCAATAATCGCTTTCTTTTTTCCGTTTTCTGGACGGACGGAAAGGCTTATCGCGTGATTGCGAGCCGGGATATGACTGATGATGAACAAACTTTTTACGATAGAAAAAACGCCGAATGGCTGTGACACGGCGACCGCTTTTAACCCTGTCAGGTCGATGACTCAACCCTGTTGGCTCCGCGAAAAATGAAGACGATTCAAAGCTGGGATAAGATCCCCGAATTCGACGACGAGAAAGAGGAGGCTGAGTTCTGGCTGGATCACAGTCTGGAGCAACGATTGATGAACGGATCCATCCATCGAAGCAGTGTTCGGGAATCGACCACCATCACGCTGCGCTTTGACCCGCAGATGCTGAGCCGGATCAAACGTATGGCGCGACACCGCTATTTGAATTATCAGAGCATGATCAAGCAATGGCTGTCAGAAAGGCTGGAGGAAGAGGTGGCGAAGGTCGAAAATCATTCATCCGATCAATGAATCGGGAAGAGGCCCGCGCTGAAATTGCTCGACTCTCCGCCGAGTTGGAGAGGCACAATTCCCTCTATTACCTTCAGGCGACTCCGGAAATTTCCGATCAGGATTATGATCGGCTTTTTCGGGATCTGGAGCTACTGGAGGAAACCTTCCCCGACCTGGCCTCTCGCAATTCCCCCACCCGTCGGGTCGGCGGAAGTGTTTCGGAAGGTTTTGCGCAACGGGAACATGCCATGCCGATGTTGAGCATCGACGACGTATTTTCCGAGGCGGAAATGGGGGAATTCTTTTCCCGACTGGAAAGAAATCTGGGCGAGATGCTGATTCCCGTTACGGTCGAACCAAAAATCGACGGAGTGGCCCTGGCATTGCATTATCACAAGGGCGAACTCGAATATGCCGTGACCCGTGGCGATGGGACGCGAGGAGATGTGATCACGGACAATATCCGAACGATTTCCAGCATTCCGCTGCGCCTTCCGCGGGAAGATGTCTTGGAACATCTGGAGGTGAGAGGGGAAGTGTTTATGCCCAATGAAGCCTTTGCCGTGATGAACCGGGAACGGGATGAGGAAGGTCTTCCGACCTTTGCCAACCCGAGAAATTCAGCCGCTGGAACCCTGAAATTGCTGGATTCGGCGGAGGTGGCAAAGCGGCCACTGGACTTTATTGCCCATGGATTCGGACGGGTTGAAGGGACAACTTTCGAAACCATGACGGAGTTCCGTGATCTGCTGAAGCGCCTCGGGATTCGCACCAACGAACCGGTGTGGGAAACGGACACACTGGCTGGCGTCCTGCGGGCCATTCGGGAATTGGACGAAATCCGCCACTCGCTTCCCTACGGCACGGATGGAGCGGTTGTCAAAGTCAATCGCCTGGACTGGCAGAAACAACTGGGGGCAACTTCAAGGGCCCCCCGCTGGGCGTCCGCCTTTAAGTATCCTCCGGAGCAAAAGGAAACTGTTCTCCGTGATATCACGGTACAAGTCGGCCGGACCGGGACCTTGACACCGGTCGCGGAACTGGATCCCGTGCTGGTTTCCGGAACGACGGTTCGCCGTGCCACCCTGCATAATCAGGATGAGATTGACCGGAAAGACCTTCGCATCGGCGATACCGTGGTTGTGGAAAAGGCCGGCGAAATCATCCCCGCGGTTGTCAAAGTCGTTTTGGGGAGGCGCCCGGAAAATGCCAAGCCCTTTTGTCTTTTTGATGCCGTAGGCGGGAAGTGCCCCAGCTGTGGAAGCCCCATCGAAAGAAAGGAGGGGTTCGTCGCCTGGAAGTGCCCCAATTTCGCCTGCCCGGCGAAAGCGGCCAATCAAATCAAGCAATTCGTCAGCCGGAAAGCTCTGGATATCGATGGAATCGGAAACATTGTCGCGGAGAAACTGGTGGAACGCGAGCTGGTTCGGTCGCCGCTGGATCTTTTTGAATTGACTGAGAATCAACTGGAACACTTCAATCTCGGAACCACTGAGAGCCCCAGGATGTTAGGGGGCAAGAACGCCACGAAAATCGTGCAAACCCTGGAACGGGCAAAAATCGCGTCACTCAGTCGCTGGATTTTTGCCCTGGGAATTCCCCAGGTCGGAGAAGCCGCCGCCCGCGAACTGTCCCGGCTTCACCGGAACTTCGCCGAATTGGCGTCGTCGCCGATTTTACAGGAACTTCAAACCTTTCTTGCGGGCCAGCGCAAAGAGGACCATGAATTTTTGAAGGCATACGAAATTGCCTCCGAAGTCGGACCCACCGTGGCGGCCAGGACACTGGAATATTTCGAAAGCGATGCCGGGCGCAACCTTTTGAGTCGAATGGAGGAACTGGGAATCAACCCCCGGTCCGATAACTTTGCGCCGAAGCCCGGAGAATCTTCCGGAGAAGATGACGGACAATCACATCCGCTGGCCGGAAAAACCATGGTGATCACGGGGACGTTGTCCGCTCCCCGCGAAAACGTGAAAGGGAAAATCCTTTCTCTGGGAGGAAAAGTGGCTGGTTCCGTCAGTAAAAATACGGACTATCTCCTGGCTGGAGAAGGAGGAGGTTCCAAACGAGACAAAGCCGTTTCTCTGGGCATTCCCATCCTATCGGAA
>Ga0114931_10008434_pt1 | contig 12476 bp, 5 predicted proteins | sample 2SBtaG_FD_89579 | JGI IMG/M metagenome (GOLD analysis project Ga0114931, IMG submission 89579) | Deep subsurface microbial communities from Kolumbo volcano to uncover new lineages of life (NeLLi) - 2SBTROV14_V59a metaG | ecosystem: Environmental > Aquatic > Marine > Volcanic | place: Kolumbo...
ACCTCTTGCGCCGCGCCGGCGTCAGCGAACCGCCCGCAGAGGGCTGGACATGGGACGAGTTCATCGCCGCGGCCCGCGCCATCGGCCGCCTTCCCGGTTGTCACGGCGCGGAATTCGTTACCTGGGAAGCGATGGTGCGCATCTACCTGCACACGTTCGGCGAGGATGTCGCGACGCCGGGTTTCCGTGAGTTTCGGTTTGGGGATCCCGCGGTCGTCGAGCCGATCGAGAGGCTGCGCTCATGGTTCCAAGCCGACGATCGCGCCCTGCTCAGCGCCAAGACACAACTCGAAACCGGTCAGGAGCCTTTCCTTTCCGGCCACATCGGCATGGCCGGACCGTTCGGGCGCTGGAAGGTGCCGACCTATCGGCTGATCGAAGACTTCGACTGGGATTTCACGCCGATGCCCCACGTCGCCGGCCGCGCACCGACCAACGGCGTGCTCACCGTCGCCTGGGCGATGTCCAAGCGCAACAAGCATCCGGCCGAAAGCTGGCGGCTGATGAAGTTCCTGCTCGGTAAATCCGGGCAAGAGCGCATCTGTGAAACCGGCCTGGCAATCCCCGTGCTCAAGAGTGTCGCGTACGGCCCGTGCTTCGCGGATCCGACGCAAAAGCCCGACCACGACCGCGCCTATCTCGATGCCGCCGAGAGTGCCCGTTTCATCGAGTGGCCCGCCAACCCGCGCTACCGCGACGAACTCAAGATCCATCTCGAAGAGATCTTCAAGCTGGGCAAGCCCGCCGCCCCCGCGCTGGCCGCGACGCAGAGCGCGTGGAAGTCGATCGTCGCGACGGCGCATCCCAAAGTGCCGTGGGGGCCGATCACACTCGGGATCGGCATTCCGCTCGGAATCGGTGTGGTCGTGTTTCTGAGCCTGTGGTGGATACGCCGCCCGTCGCGGCACGCGCTGCGCGAAGAGCTTGCCGGACTCTCGATGATCAGTCCGTGGCTGATCGGATTCGCCGCGTTGACCGCGTTCCCGGTCATCATGTCGCTGGTGCTGGCGTTCACGCAGTGGGACGGGCTGACGCAGCTCGGCTCGGCGGAGTGGGTCGGATGGGGACATTTCAAGCACCTCTTGACGGGCGATCCGACGTTCCGCCGGGCGTTGTGGGTGACCTGCTGGTACGCGATTCTCGCCGTCCCTTCGAGCCAGATCGCCGCTCTCGTCGCCGCCCTCTTGCTGAGCCGCGAGATGCGCGGCATCGGCGTGTTTCGCGCGGTTTGGTATCTGCCGAGCGTGCTCGCCGGCGTCGGGCTGGCGATCATGTGGAAGTGGGTGTTTCACCACGACTCCGGCCTGCTCAACGCGCTGCTGGCGCCGATCCTCGCGCCGCTGGGCGTCGAGCCGCCCGCGTGGTTCGAGCGCGACGCCGAAAACTGTGGCGTGCCCGCCTTCGCGATCGCGAATCTATGGCTGCTCGGCGGAACGATGATGATCTACCTCGCCGGGCTGAAGGGCATTCCGAAAGACCTCTACGAAGCCGCCCATATCGACGGCGCCGGCGCTCTGAGACGCTTCTTCAACGTCACGCTGCCGATGCTCAGCCCGGTCATCTTTTTCAACGGCATCATGGCGATCATCGCCTCATTCCAGATTTTCACCCAGGTCTACGTCATGACCGGCGGCGGCCCGGGCACGGCGACGCACTTTTACGTGTTCTATCTCTATAAGAAAGCGTTCGACATGCACCAGATGGGCTACGCCTCGGCAATGGCCTGGCTGCTGCTGATCATCGTGCTGGCGCTGACACTGTTCGTGATGCGCTCCAGCCGCCGCTACGTCTACTACGAGGCGCTCAAGGGATGAGGGAGTATGTACCGCGGGACACCCAGGGGTTGTGGAAATGTGCGCAGCGCGGCGCCCAGAGGCAGGTAGAGCATGCACAGCCGGCAGTCCGCCGCGAAAGTCGTGTAGCGGCCCGCGCCCCTGCGGGCCGTAGTCCAAGAAGACGATTCCGGCTGTCTACGGCGGGCGAGGGCGCCGGCCGCTACGTCGTCGCTCGGCGATCTACACTTTCGCGGCGGACAGCCAGGCGTTGACAGCTTGCGACAGAACGACAGCTCGCAGAGGACGTTACGACCTGGCCCGCGGAGCAAGCCCTGGGATTGAGCGTACGCAGCGATTCCGCCGGCCCCGGAGGGGCGGCAGAACATAGCCCACGGCGCGAGCCGTGGGATGAGAGACGCATGGATTTCGAGAGCCCCGGAGGGGCGTAACACGATGGCCCACAGCTACACCAACCTGCTCACGCACATCGTCTTCAGCACGAAGAGCCGCGCACCGCTGATCGATGAACAGCTCAAACCGCGCCTGCTCGCCTACATGACCGGCATCGTGCGCGAAGTCGGCGGCATATCGCTCGCGATCAACAGTGTAGCGGATCACGTTCACCTGCTCCTCCGCCTGCGGGCGTCCAATGCGCTCGCGGATGCGATGCGCGTTCTGAAAACGAACTCGTCTCGCTGGGTCCATGAGACCTGGCCGCAACGTCGAACATTCGCCTGGCAGACCGGTTACGCCGCATTCAGCGTGAGCCAATCGAACGTCGAAGACGTCCGCGCCTATATTGCCGGCCAGGAAGAGCACCACCGCAAGGTGACGTTTCAGGACGAGCTGTTTGCATTCTTGAACAAGAATGGGATTGAGTATGATGAGCGATACATTTGGGAATGATCCGAGGCTTTCGCCCCTCCGGGGCTTTGGGCTTCGCGCGACGGTCAACCCACGGCTTGCGCCGTGGGCTAGGGTCTGTCGCCCTGCCGGGCTCGGCAACAAGAAACGCCGAGATTACGACAGCCCCGGACGGGCGAAAGTGAATTGGCTAGGCTTGGCCGGCAAGGACCGAGATGATGCATGCCCTTCAAATCGGTTTGCGAACTAACGAATTGAGGATTCTCGTCAACTTGCTCCGAACTGGGGACTAACGATGCGCGGCGGCAGAATGCTCTCCATGTTACTGCTCATCCTCGGCGCGCTCGTGATGGCGTTTCCCTTCTACTGGATGGGCGTCACCAGCCTGTCCACCTCCGCACAGGCCGGCGCTTCCGCGTCGCTGCGCAGCTTCAACTGGATTCCCACCGATCCGCAGTGGCAAAACTTTCCCGCCGCGCTGCGACGCTTCGGCAGCGAACCCTGGACCGGGTTCCTCGACGCGCTCGCCAACTCGATCGTCATCACCACCCTCGCCGTCTTCGGACAGATTCTTTCGTGCAGCCTGGTCGGCTACGGCTTCGCACGCCTGCGCTTTCGCGGGCGCGACGCGGCGTTTGTCGTCATGCTGGCGACGATGATGCTGCCGCAACAGGTCACGATGATCCCGTTGTTCATCCTGTTTCACCGGCTCGGCTGGGTCGATACGATGCTGCCGCTGGTGGTGCCGGCGTTCTTCGGCACGCCTTTCTATATATTCATGTTCCGCCAGTTCTTCGCGCAGATTCCCGAAGCGCTGGTCGAGGCGGCCCGCATCGACGGCTGCGGGCACCTGCGAATCTGGCGGCGGATCATGCTCCCGCTGTGCAAACCCGTGATCGCGATTACCGCGGTGTTCACCTTCATCTTCACCTGGAACGACTTCCTCGGCCCGCTGATCTACCTCCACAGCGAAGAGCAGATGACGCTCGCCGTCGCGCTCAATTCGTTTCAGAATCAGTACGGCGACATGCGCGACATGAACCTGCTGATGGCCGCCAGCATCGTCACCATGATTCCCTGCATCGTGCTGTTCTTTGTGGCTCAGCGGCAATTCGTCGGCGGCTTGAGCCTCGGCGCGGTCAAAGGCTGATACGCGCACTGCGGCGGAAGCATCCGATCAGAGCCGCGCCACTCCGATCAGAGCCGCGCCCGTCAGGAAGCGGTTGCGCGAGTGCGTCGATCGCGAAGAAACCGCACTCTCACAGTCGCGGGTCCGACCGGAAACCGACTCCCTTACGGTCGCGGCTCTGATCGGACAATCGCGCTTGTCCGGCGCGCGCGGGTCTCAGCTCACGAGCGCCGCCTTGCGTTCGGCCTTGTTCGCCTTCAACTCTTCCTCGAGCAACGCCGCTCCGTCCGACTTGAGCCGCTCGATCGAGAGTTCGCCGGCGTCGACCTTTTGCAATACGGCCCGTTGGGCGCGGTATTCCAGATTCTCGATCCCCGCCCGGCTCTGCAACATGCGCCATGCCTTGCGACGCTCGACGCAGAACAGCACCATTTGCCGCGAGACGGCGAATGACTGAATCTTGCCGTTGACGTCGGCTTTGATCGCGACGCCGAAGTCCGGGATGAACGCGCGGTGGGCCGGGTCGAGAAAGCGGCGATGCACCACGTCGTCTTGTGTGATGCCGACAAGCACGTCTTCGAGCGCGAGCAAACCCGCGGCCTCGTCTTCGCTGATGCGCTTGAAGTGACGGCGGAAGCGGGCCTCGGTCGCGGCCCAATGCGCGACCGTGTAGCGGTATTTCTCACGCGTCGGCTTGAACTGTGTCGACCACCAATCCGCGGCGAGCGTCGGATTGCCCTTGAGGTCCATCGCTTCTGAGAATGTCTCACCGGCGGCGGGGTTGAAGACGAACTCGGGCATGCCGCGCGAATCGCGAATGCGCTGCGCCTGAATCGTCGCCATGTCGTCCCCGACGCCGTGCTCCGGCTGGCAGGTCGTGAAGCATTGCAGGAAAGCGACGCCTCGGTATTCGAGCGCGTCGAGCATCGCCTTGTAGAGCTTGGCGGAATTGGCCATCGAGACCTGCCCGACAAATGGCGAGCCGTGTCCGACGGTCAGAATCTCGGCGACGCTCTTCTTCTCGACGAGTTTGCCCTGTGTCGCTGCGCCGAGCTGGTTCATGTCGAAACCGCCGGGCAGCGGAGACGAGTCGGAGTTCTGCCCGCCTGTGTTGGAATAGACCTGTGTGTCGAGCATGAGCATGTTTACATTCGGGCGGTTTTGCAGGACGACCTTCGAGACGTTCTGGAAGCCGATGTCGCCGAAGCCCCCGTCGCCGCCGACGGCCCAGACCTTGGGCAATTCGCGAATCTCTTCATCGCTCATCAACGTGTCGGAGAAGTGTGTGTAGTCGAAGTAGTCCTGTACCGTGATTACGGGCGCGTCACTGTCGCTGCCTACCAGCCGCGTCGCGAGGCGCTCAGGCACGACCGAGCGGCGTGCGTGATCCATGATGAAACTCTCGCCGATGATCCACGAGATCGTCGCGCCGTCCTGGAACAGCGAATTCATCCAAGGGTAGGGGTGCGGGTTGTTCGGCGGCGTCGATCCGTAAACCGTGTTGCAGCCGGTGCTGGCGCCCATCGCCATCACCGACATGCCGTTGCTCAGCCGACCGTCGATTGTCTGAAGTTCCTTGTGGTTGAACGCGTCTTGTCGGAGGACCGCGGCGAGCGCGGCGACGAGCTTGTCCGGAGTCAGCTCGCCGTGGGACTCGATGCGGGCGGCGGTGTCCGCGTCACTCTCGCCGCCGAGGCCCATGATGGCGTGCGCGACGGTGCGGCGATAGAGGTCGAATTGTTTTGGATCGCGCGTCTTGAGCGCCTCGAGCGCGGCGACGCCTTCCCGGTCGAGCCGGTCGGCGAGCGCTCGCAGGCGATCGGCCTTGGCATGGTAGAGCGGGCGCATGTAGGCCTCGGTCACGGTCGCCATCGCGCGCAGAACGCTTTTCTCGCCGCACCCGGCGCACGCGCCGTCGCCGGAGGCGAGCGCCTCGTAGTCCCGACGGACCATCAGGTGATTCCGCAGCGCGGCGGCTTTTGAGTCCTGTGGGTGCTCTGAGTCGTAGATGCCGAGGTATTTCTGATCCGTATCGGGCAGGAGATCGAAGAACGCGCGGGCCGCCGCATAGCGCGTGTTCAGCTCTTCGCTGTCGGCGACCATTTTGAGCGCGTCGTGATCGCCGCACTCGGTTACGCACTCGGCGCAACCCTTGCACAGATCGGCGACGAAGATGGCGAACAGCCCGCCTTGGCCGGGTTTCTTCTTTTCGATGTTCGAGAAGATCGCGTTCGCCTTCGAGTACGCCAGCGGAAGAATATCGGTGATCGCGAAGACCTCATTCTTCGCCGTCGCCGAAACGTCCTCTAGTTCATTCAGAACCGCTCGCACGACATCCTTGAATGGCTTGCGCTCTTTGGCCTTCACCGATCCGAACATCATCTCCCGCATGCGCTGCTCGACCGAAGGCAGCTTGTCGAGCAGTTTGCGCCGCTCGGCGGAATCCTTGACGTAGCCGCGCACCGTGGTCTCGAGCACCGTCGCCAAATCCTGCGCCGTGTTGGGCAAAGCCGTATCCGGGCACGCCGCGATGCACTCCATGCACTGCGTGCAGTTTTCGGGGATGAACATCGGGGTCTCGCGGCGGGCGACGTATTTCGACGCGGTCGCGCCGGTCGCGGCGGCCATCACACCGACCGAGGAAAGCGCGGACGCCGGCTGGTTGTAGCCCAACCCAGCGCGAAACTCGCGATCAAAAGTCTCCGTTCGGAAAACTGGCGCTCGCTCTTCCTGTCCCACGGCCGGGCGGCAGCGCTCGCACCAGACCTGGCCGTTCCCGTTGCTCTTTCCATTTCCGTTCGTGCTCGGCAACAGCGGCAGGCCGCGCATGCTCGACTCGTCCGGCGCGTCGAGCGGCCCGTAGGGAACCTCGCGGACGCGCTCGAATCCCGCGCGCATCACGGTCATGTTCGCTTCGACGACCGCCTCGCCGAAGCGGCCGAATTTCTTCTCGTATTGCCCGCGGACGACCTCGACGAAGTGATCTGGATCGATGCCATTCTGTTCGAGGAAAGGCGACGTTAGGAAGAACGCCCCGAGAAACGCATTGCCCTGCATGCGCAATTGCAAATCGGGACGCGGCGTCGCCTGGCGCGCGATGTCGAAACCCGGCAGCGTGTAGAGCCGGATCTTCTTTTCAACGATCTGCTTGCGCAGCGGAGACGGGATCCGCCGCCAGGCCTGCTCGCGTGATTCGTCCGATTCCCAGACGAAGGCGCCGCCTTCGGTGAGTCCGTCGATCGGGTTGCTGTGCGTGAACGCCTTTGGATCGCAACAGAGCACGACGTTGACGTGCCGCAGGTCGCAGTTGACGCGGATGCGCTCGGGCGCGACGACGAGGAAATAGTTCGTCGGCGCGCCCTTCTTTTCGGATCCGTATTTTGGATTGGCGCTGACGTGTACGACCTCGCGCGTCCGTCCGGATTCGTCGCGCAAATCGTCGCGTTTCGCAATGTAGTCGCCGAACTTTCCGATGATCTCGCCCAGGTTTTTTCCCGTCGTGATCATGCCCCACCCGCCGATCGAGTGCAGCCGAACCGCGATCGCGCCTTCGGGCAAGAGCGATGGCGTCTCTTCCGAGCGAACCTCGTAGGGATGATCGATGCCGAGCGCGAAGAACGACTCGCCGTCCGCCGCACGCTTGCCGTCGCGCCGCGCCGCAGAGCCGGTCGCGTATTCGTACGCACCCAGGATCGCTTCGGGGCGGAAGTCGCGCGACCCGAGCCCGTACACCCCGCCGAACAGCCGCGGCGTTTCGCACGCTTCGATGCGCGGCATACCCGCCAGGGCCGGATGACTGTCGCTGGCCAACGCCTTGCCTAGCGCCGTGCGAACGTCGCGCCCCAGCGGATTGTCGCCGGAGAGAGCCTCGTCGGTGCGCTCGAGCACGATCACGTTTTTCTTGCCGCGCAATGCGGTCACCAGCGCACTCTCGGGAAACGGGCGCAGCACGTTGACGTGGATCGAACCGACCTTGGCGTCGCGCCGCTCGCGCAGATAGTCCACGCCGGCTTCGATGTTCTCCGCCGCTGAGCCGAGCGACACAAACACCGTTTCCGCATCATCCGTCTTGTAGCACGAAACCAGGCCGTATTCGCGTCCCGTCAGCCGCGCGAACTCGGCGTACGCCGCCTCGAGAAATCCCAGGATCGGCTCGGCGAAATTGTCACGCCGCGCCACGACCCCGTTCATATAGTGTTCCTGGTTCTGAACCGGACCGAGCAGAATCGGCTGCGTCAGATCGACCATCGCCGGCACGCGCCGCCGCTTCGGTCCGAACAACGTGCGCTGCGCCTCGGTCGGGCAATCGATCAGCTCGTCGGGCGCGCCGAGAAATTCGCGAATCAACTCCGCCTCGTGCATGTAGAACGTGCGCTCCAGATGCGACGTGAGAAAACCGTCCTGCACGTTGATGCCCGGCGTCAGGCTCAACTCGGTCGTTCGCCGCAGGATCAGAGCCTGATCCGCCGCTTGCTGCGCGTCCTTGGCAAACAGAATGATCCAGCCGGTGTCGAGCGCGGCGTTGATGTCGTCGTGCCCGCAGTGGACGTTGAGCGCGTGCTTGGTCAGGGCGCGGGCCCCGACTTCGAGCACCATCGTCGAGCACTTGCCGGGTGCGTGGTAGTACTGCTCGAGCCCGTAGACGATTCCCTGTCCCGACGTGAAGTTGACCGTGCGCTTGCCCGTGACGGAAAATGCGATAGCACCCCCTTGCGCCGCGTGCTCACCTTCGGCTTCGAGCGCGATCTTCGCGCCGCCGAACACGTTCAGCTTGCCTTCGGCGTAGGCCTGCTGAAACATCTCGCCGGACTCGGTCGACGGGGTGATCGGGTAGAAGATCCCGCCATCGACGATGCGGGCCTCCGTATAGTAGCTGACGAGCTGGTTGCCGTTGGTCGTAATGCGTATTCCAGGGAATCGTGGTCGAGTGGACATGTGCGCCCTTCGCAGGTAGTGGCGAAACAAACAAAAAACTCCCCCAAACATATTCTATGCGAGAATCGCCGCGGCGCGTAGTTGATCGCGGGGTGCGTCCGATCAGAGCCGCGCGGACGCGCCATGGATGCGCGTTGTCGCAGGTTTTCACGTTTAGGATTACGGCAATCCGCGTGCCGGACGCGCGACTCTCAGTGCGCCTGAAGATGCATGCGGAATGAATCGAGGATGCGTTCGTAGCGTGGCGTGGCGGGCGCGGGCGTGAATCCGAATCGCTCCGAATCGTGCGGCGCCTGAATCCTGGCCATCTTTTTCCACCCGCGGTTCATGCCCAGCACGAACATCGCCGTCGTCAGCGATCGTGTGCGCAACAGCGTGCGGATGGCGCGTTTGACGACCCAATTCTCCTTGGCGGCGGCGTAGCGCAGCTCGTAGATCGCCTCGTCGAGCTGCCGGGCGCTCATGTTCTTGGGCGCATAGACGGTCTCAGTGAAGGTGTAGCGTTCCCAATCCGCAGGGTAATTCGTGGCGAGCAGCCGCCCCTCGCTCTCATAGCGATCGAACATCTTGGTGCCGGGCAGCGGGGTGAGATTGGTGATCTGGATGATGTCGATCCCGAGCTTGACCGCGTGCAGTGCGGTTTCGGCGACGGTCTCGGGCGTGTCCTCGTCCGAGCCGATAATGAACCCGCCGAAGATCGCGATGCCCGCCTTGTGAAAACCGTCGATCAGGCTCGGGTAGCGATCCAGGTTCTTGCGGTTGACGCCCTTTGAATACTCACGCAGCGATTGCGAATTGAACGTCTCGAAGCCGACCAGCATTCCGCGGCAACCCGCTTTGTACGCCAGCTCGAGTCCTTCCGGGTCGTCACCCATGTTGATCGTCGTCTGGCTGAACCACAAGCGTTTCTTGCCGCGCTTGATGATCGCGCGTAGCAACTCCTTGGCCCAGACGGCGTGCTTCTCGCCGACGCCGAAGAAATTGTCGTCGACGACGAAGATGAACTTCTTCGGCGTCGCGTTCCATTCTTCGACGATATCGTCGATGCGCCGCCGGCGGATCGGCGCTCCGTTGAACTGCGTGACCGAGCAATACTCGCACCCGACCGGACAGCCGCGCGACGTCTGAATCGCCGACACGTCGTACGCACCATTGACCGGCATGAGCGATTGCCGCGCGCGGCCCAACCCGTCCGGCTCGAGCTCCGACAAGCGGCCTGTATAGACGCGTTCGAGTCTGCCGGCGGCGGCGTCCGCGACAATCGTCGGCCAAACCTCGTCACATTCGCCGATCGCGACCGAGTCGACGTGCTCAGCCACTTCCACAGGCCGCGCCGAGGCGTGCGGACCTCCCATGATGGTCGGGATGCCGCGCTGCTTGCAGGCGGCGGCAATCTCGTAGGTGCGGGTCGCCCCGCTCGAGTACGACGTGATCCCCACCAGATCGTATCGTTCGCGCGTTAATTGCGTGTCGGTGTATTCGGTGCCGAAGATTTCATCGACGATGTCGACAGCGTGCTCGTCGGGGACGAGGTCGGCCAACACCTGCAACCCGAGCTGCGGGATGAAGCTGCCGACCGTGTGATAGCCCTGGTTGCGACGAGAGATGGGATTGACCAAAGCAATTCGCACAGAAAATCCTTTCGGCCGCTCGCGGACCGCGCGCCCCGGCACAGACGAGCAAGCGCACAGCCTACCCGCGGCAAGGCCGGCTTTCCAGCCGCGCCCGCGGACGGCGCTGTCCGATCAGATTCGCGACTGCAAGAGTCCGTCGGTAACTGCGGAGTGCGCCCACCGGCGCGTACACTCGCCGATAGGCCCCGCTGGGCGCCGAACGGAACGATGCCGCTGCATGCGGTGTCGAAGTACTCTCGGGGCATGATTCGGACAGCCCGTGACGGGCGCGCAGTCAGCGGCGACCGCACCGCTTGGGTGCGGCCGCCGCTTTTCGCTACGTCAACCACTGTCGAGCGCGTCCTTGCGCACCAGGCCGCGGACCTGCTCGGCGATGTCGCCACTGCCGAGGACGAACGTGGCCTTGACCCCGGCGAGGATTTCCTGGAGCGATTCAAGCTCCTTGATCCGAGCCAGCGTCGGGTTCTCCGCCAGCAACCGAGCCGTGTTGGCCTGGCTGCGAGCGGCGGCGGTTTCCTCACGCCGCTTGATCAGGTTGGCCTGGGCCTGCTTTTCGGCGGTGATGACCTGATTCAGGATCAACTTCATCTCGCCGGGGAGGATAATGTCCCGCAGACCCACGCTCTTGACCTCCACGCCGAACTCAGCGGCGCGGCGGGCCAATACGCCGCGGACCTCGTTGCCGATGGCCTCCTTGTCGGCCAGCAGCGTGTCGAGCGGACGCGTACCGACCGCGGCCCGCAAAGCGAGCTGAGCCTCGCGGTAGAGCGTCTGGGCGTAGTCGCTGACCACCGTAGCGGCCTTGCCGGCATCGGCGACCCGGTAAGCGACCAGCAGGTTCACCCGCAGCGTGACCTTGTCGCGCGTCATGATTTCCTGACCCGCAACGTCGGCCAACTGCTCGCGCTGGTCGACCGTCTTCCACGTCACGCGGCCGACGCCCTTCCAGAACACGTGCCGGCCCTCGCCGAGCTTCTCGACCAGCCGCCCGTCACGAAACAGCAACACCTGCTCGTGAGCGTCCACCTGCACGCCGTGCAGCCACTTGTCGGCATCCGGCAGTACGAGCACAGCGTCAAGATGCTGATGCTCGAAGCGGAAGTCGTTGATGTTGTAGACTTCCACGTGCAGGTTGTAAGGACTGCGCCAGAAGGCGTGCCGCCCCGGACCGAGCAGCCAGGCCACGCGCCCGTCACGCCACACAAGGGCGCGCTGCTTGTCGGTCAGATCGACTACCTTGAGCGCATCGCGGACCTGCTCGTCATTGGCGAACAAATCGAGCAGCTTGTGCGTAAAACGCGTAGCCAGCGTGTCGACAATCTCGACCCGAGCCCGGTTGCGGCTCCAAAACCGACTCCACAACCGGTACACACCAGGCGTCAAGAGCCGCTCGAAGTCGCCATAACGGAACAGCAACCCGCGTTCGTGCTTGTTGATTCGTAGTTTCCAGAACATGGAACACCTCCATTCCCGTTATCAATGCGCGCAACATAGCGCGCAGTTCAACACCAACCTTCACAATGAACTCCGCGCCTGATTCGTCCTTCGAATCACAGGCCGGAGGTTGACCCGTTCGCTGCGCCACGCATTCGCGGCGGAAGCGCGCTTGAGTCGAGCCGCTGGCTCGCGTATCCGGTTCGTCATCAAACCCGCGTGGGGGCATGGGACGCCGAGCCGGAGTTGCGAACCTGGCCCGCCGGTATCCGCGTGCTTGCGGGGCCTCGCAGGCGTTGTCGCGCGTCCTCGGGGCCGCGGCGCGTCCTCTTTGGACGCGCGTTGTCCCGATCGGACAGGCGACCGGCGCTGCGGCGGGTCAATCCTCCAAACCTGCTGGTGTCGCCTTTCGGCGCTCCGTTCACAGCGGAGAGGGTGATTGCCCGCACCCACGGGTTTGGTGCCAAGCGGGATTCGAACCCGCGACAACACGGTTATGGTCCGTGTGCTCTTGCCGACTGAGCTACAGGCTCCCCCGCGTGCGCCGCTTAGAAGCCGTGCGCGGAACACACACCGGCAAATACAGAAGTACGCCGGGTGCGCCGCCGGCCAACGCCAGCGAAGTTCATTATGTGTGTTACTTCATTGCATACGTTCCAACAGGATTCCTTTCTCCAGGAACGGCGCGCGGACTCTCCGGTCCGC
>Ga0114931_10008435_pt1 | contig 12473 bp, 15 predicted proteins | sample 2SBtaG_FD_89579 | JGI IMG/M metagenome (GOLD analysis project Ga0114931, IMG submission 89579) | Deep subsurface microbial communities from Kolumbo volcano to uncover new lineages of life (NeLLi) - 2SBTROV14_V59a metaG | ecosystem: Environmental > Aquatic > Marine > Volcanic | place: Kolumbo...
ATATATATTTGAATGATTGTCTCTTTAATACATCTTAACTTTTAATCAATGTATTTGTTATGCCAGCCTTTTTAAGTTTACGTTTGAATTCTTTTTGTTCACGGATCGTTGGAATAAGCTTTATATTTCTTTCTCTCAGAGCTGCAATCTCACAAGCCGAAAAATGGATAGCATTCACTCGATAATCCAAAAATGCTTGTGTGGATACAGGACACAACTGTTCAACCACTGAAAAGATAGCATCAGCTACTTCTCTAATTTCTTGTTGTGCATGCTGATCTTGTCGTAGATGAAGAAAATGAAAAAGGTTGTGGAGATCTATTTTCCAATATAATTCAGTCATTATATTTTGGGGAAGAATGATGCGAGCCATTTCTCTTGCAACATCGTGATAATTCACTAATCGTTCATAGTATTTATGAATTCTTATATTCCGGCATTTATTTCTGAATTCCATGGCAATCCCTCTTTCAGTCAGATTTCTTTCTTCATCCAATATTCCCATAGAACCTTGCTTATTATCTACGGATTGTGTTCTTATTTCACTTGGAATATAATAATTTTCAGGAAGAACACTATATCTACCTGAAATCTGATTCACGTTGGCTGTTCGATGCCGTATTAATTGTCTTTCTACAAAAATAGGAATCTTAAGGTGAAATTTAAACTCTACCGCTTCAAAAGGACTGGTATGGTAATTTCGCATAAGGTAACGAATTAAACCTTTATCAGATGAAACCTTCTTTGTTCCTTTACCGTAACTGATACGAGCCATTTGAGCAATAGCTGCATCACAATAAAGTGGCTCTTCAATTTTATAAGGCATATGATCTACTAATCTTACAAATCCTGCATTTCCAAGAATGGAAATTGGTTTACTTAAAGAGGATGTATATAATCTTTTTGAAGGGAGAAAAGAAGGAACTTGAGAACGCAAATAAAACATGGATCGTCTATGCAACATTTCTGAAATCATTCATCTTTTTTTTGATCATTTATTAAAAAAAATGAGCAAATAAATAAACCTTGGATGAATGGGTTTCTAAGTGGAGCTATTGCAGCTGCTTCTGTTTGGCCATTGGAAACAATTCGCACACAAAAGCAGGTATATACAAAAGGGAGTACATATGACTGTATAATTAATATATATAAGAAGCAGGGGATACGTGGTTTTTACAAAGGACTGACATATGGAATATTTGGAATGGGTATTTTTTATGCAGGATATTTCCCTCTCTATGATTTTTTAAAGATCTATCTTGCTCGTAAATCTACTCGAGTTAACGCGAGTAGATTTTCAACTACTGTACCATACTTGGCTAGTTATATAGCTGCTAATATTGCAAGTCTTTATACAAATGCTTTTTATGTAATTCGAACTCGTCATCAAACCCAAATTATCAGGGGGTCGAATTCCAACTTGACGATAATACGTATTATTAGAGAGGAAGGAATCAAGGGTTTGAGTAGAGGGTTGGGATTCACATGGATAAAAAACATTGAATTGGGATTCAATGCTCCCTTTCGTGATAAAATGAAAAAATATGGGTATAATCCTATTTTATCCTCATTCGTAGCCAAGCTTTTTACCACAAGTGTTACCTATCCTCTAGATACAGCTCGCACTCTGAGGAGGCATTTGATGTATCCTATTTCAGCAAAAGATATAGCAATCAGATTCTATCATGACCCGAAAAGTGCATATAAAGGATATCCAATATATGCTTTAAGATCAATTCCTTCCACTGTGATCGCATTTACTGTCTATGATTGGTTGGAATGCGAATAAATGTTATGTTTATTGACACTAATTTGTGAAATAACTCAAAATATAAAAATTCTTTTGATGATTTTATATGAACAAAGTTCATATAATGTTAATTGAGCGTGGTATATTAATCTTTCTCATAAAGTCGATTTGAATTAGACAATTAAGATGAATATCAACTTTTCCATGAACTTAATCTTGATTACTTAGATGCAAAATTCCCGATAACATAATTATTTGCAATGTCTCTTTCGCACGATGCATCAAATCATTAGATATGTCTTTATATTATATCTTAGAATATTCTGTTTCTTTGGGATCACTTGAATAAACGAATTTTATTATATCGCTTTATTTGGAAAGATGTTCCAGATATCACCTGAATCTTTAAAGGAAATTTTAAATGTAGAAAATATCCTTATAGAAGAGATTAATTTAGAAATAGAAAATGTTATTACTCAATTGGAAGATCTTATCCAATTATCGCAAGAACATCCAGAGTTGTTGAGAGATAATTCAGAGCAATTGCAGAGAATAGATAGGGAAATAGTGTCCTCATTGGAAAATGTAAAAGAATATAATAATGAGCTATATCAGTCATCACTAATTCAAAAATCGATATTTAAACTTAGATCTTTACTCATCGGTAGTGGAACAGGAATAGTTGCAGGAGCTGTTGCAGGGAGTTTCTTTCCAGTGATAGGATATATTGGTGGGTGCTGCCTGGGTTTAGTGGGAGGAGCAGTTAGTGGTTATCTAATTTCTTTTGCAGTAACAAAGTGATTAGAACAATGTACATTTTCTTTTTTTAGTGGGTGGATGGACTTTTATTTGTCTCACTACATTTTCGAAGAGACAGGTAATATTGATGTTCTCCTTGGCTGAACTTTCAATATAAGGACAGTCCCAAGAATTTGCTAGTTCCTTGGCTTGATGATAAGAAACAACTCTCAAATCTTTTAAATCGCATTTATTACCTACCATAACCATGGGTACTTTTCCTTCTCGAATAGTCTGTATCTGTCCATATAATTCTTCTAATTTATCGAATGTAACTAGAGATATCAAACTAAAAACTATTATAAATCCTTCCCCCTTCTTGATGTACATCTCTCTCATTATTTCGAAAAATGAACTTCCTGCTGTGTCCAATATTTCGAGAGAATATATTTTTCCATCTACATCGATAATTTTTCTATACATGTCTTCAATAGTTGGATCATAAAACTTCATAAAGAAACCTTGGACAAATCGGGTACATATGGACGATTTTCCAGCACCCATTTCTCCAAGTACAACGATATAAATAGTTTCCATATTTTTCAACTTAATTTAAAGTTTTTGTAAATAGAAATTAAGTTTTGTATTTACAAAATGGTCAAGATCAAATACGTTAATCTTCCTGTTGTCATTTCCAGTAAAGGAGTTTCAATAGCAGAAAAAATTCAAGATCAAGTAGAGTCAGCTTTTCGTGAATGTTTAGAAGAAGCATATTCAGACCTATCTCTTTTATCATCCAAAAAAGAGGTACTAAATCGAGTTAAGAGTTGTATAGAAAACAGATTTGGACCTGTTTCCAATGAAGAGATAGAGGAAGTTTGGAAGAATTATATGGATAGACATAAGAAAATAATAGAAATATTAGAAGAACTCAAAGAACAAAGTTTGTCAAGAAAAGAACATTTCAAAGTTCGAGCCTATAGAAAAGCTATTTCAACTATTGAAGGTTTAAAAGTACCTATTATTTCTGGATCACAAGCACAGAGGCTCCCTGGAATTGGAAAGAAAATTGCAGCCAAAATAGATGAAATTTTATCCACTGGAGAATTGGAAGCTATTGCTAGAAAGACACCAAAAGAAAAAGAAAGAGAGAGAATTCTTAAAGAATTTCGAGATATATGGGGTGTTGGCCCTGTCACAGCCATAGAATTATACAATAAAGGATATAGATCTGTTAGAGAGATTCCATCTACAATCTTGAATGCCAAACAAGAGATAGGACTACGATATTACGACGATCTAAAGAAAAGAATTCCAAGAGAAGAAATTACCAGATTTAAGAAAGACATAGAAAAGGCTCTAAAGAAAGTTTCTCCCAAATTGCGCTATTGTATATGCGGTTCTTATCGACGTGGGTTGAAAACATCAGGGGATATTGATGTCTTGATCACTTATGAAGGAGATAATCCACCCAAAAATCTATTTAAAAAGATTTTAGAAACATTAAGGAACGAATATATTTTAGCTGAAGACTTAGCTGTCGGAAAAGATGTTTATAACGGCATTACTATCCCTGAAGGTATTGCTAGGAGAATAGACATTCACTATGTTCCACTAGATGAATGGGGAAGTAGTGTTCTTTATTTTACTGGTTCTAAACAATTCAACATTGACATGAGAAATATGGCTATTAAACAAGGACTTAAGCTTAGCGATAAAGGTCTTTTTGATGCCAATAATAATAGACTCCCTGTTTATACAGAAAAAGAAATTTTCGAAGCACTTGGATTACCATATATTAAACCAAAAGATAGAACAGATCTATCAAGATTCCAATGAAAAACACTCTACGTTAAATATTAAATATTGCATTTAATATTTCTTTGTTCTTTTTATGGTAAAATCCCTTCTAATCTCATACCTCTAATCAATCTGTGAATTCCAATACCTCCACCATATCGTTTATCAAATTTTAGCGAAAGAAACCTATCTAATTCATCATTCACGCGATCTTTTCCAAATAAATCACGAAGTTTTTTGGCATAATCTCCGCCACTGATGGTCTCAAAACGTTTTCGCATTAAATTGGGATCTATTTCTCTTTCTGCACTCCCAATAGTTTCTTGACCATGAATGATTACATCAATCTTACGTGCATATTCTTCTACAACCCCATTTTTATTGGGTATACCATCCCGATACATGTTCCAGAATGGACTAGTGCGTTCAGGAAAACGATCGATAAAAACGATATTTCCATAAGCAACACATAATTCATCTTCTTGCTCAGATTCTATGTCGACAGCTTCACACACATCACAGGCATCCTCATATTCTAAATGTTTAAAAGGATATTGTTTTCCAAATCCAAGATGTTCCAAAAGTTCTTCTTCCATCCTTCTCAAATCTGTTATATCACCTCGTCCTTCAAATTCAAACATAGGGAAAATAGATTGATGTCTCCCAGGTATTGGATTGGGTTCTTGACGATAGCTTGTTGATACAGTAAATACACCTTCAATGGATGGATTTTGTAATAGATCATACTCAAGCCACATTTGTCCTGTCTGTGGAAGAGGCCATCTTTATCCTTCAAAATTATAATATTTTATTGTCCAAGGATCTTCACAAGCTGCCAAGATAGATCTTCGGTGTTGAGTGTTCACTTCTTTCCACCCCCGTTCTTTGAAAAAATCCCGCATAGAATTAACTGTATAATCATAATCATCGATGTTCAGTTGTTCCTTATCTTTTTGAATTAAAGATGTGTATGATCTTTTCGTAAAAAATCGATTTTTAGATATGAAACCTGCAATTGTTGATCCTCGAAGTCTATATAACATTTTTGCTAATGAAACCAATCATTAAAAAATCATATTATTTTTGGGGTCATTTCTTCAGTTCCAATGTCTAATTTTGGAAATTTTTTCCCAATATCATTGATGTTCAAGGTAGATTCAGTTAATCCTATTGATGATTGGTAAAGTATTTCATTCTTTACATTTTCAATAATTAATTGAAGGCATTTAGAAAGAGATCAATATTTTTTAGTTGTTCGTTCCCAAGTAATTGATTCTATTCCGCCCCCAACTGAACATTTTTATTAAATTTATAAAAAAATTAACTTTTTGTCAAAAAGCACCTTTTCCAATGACGTCTTGGTGGTATGAAACAGCAAAAGGCTTTATAGGTCAAGCATATGAATTTCTAAATAATGAAGAATCGATTGGAGAAACAATATCTGAGTTTGCTTACACAGTACAAACTGGATATCCAAGATACATCCTAAATAATTTTTCAGTAGAGGATTTGAAAAAGTTCCTTGAACATCCTCAGATCGATTCATTCTTTGTTTCCATTCGTAAAAGCCCAATATACGACGATGAAGATGAAGAAAGGCTAGAGTATGGTTTAATATATAAAAATCAGTCAAAGAAAGGTAAATGGTATGTTTCTCATGTGAAGGAAAATAAATATATTGTTAGTACGCCATTGATAGAATATATCACAGGGAAGTCTACTACAGAAGGATATTTTGATTCTGATGAACAGATTATGACTACCATATTAAGTGATAATGAAGAAATAGAACGCAGTGATGAGGATATAGATTATATATTTGCTGATTCTGATTATGAAGAGAAAATTCTTCTTCTTCGCCCAAAGACAGGATCTTTTTCCAACCACAAAACGCGTAAATTAGTGGCTCGATATGAATCCCAAAAAGAAAGTTTTGCTTCTGTCTCCAGTGAACAATACATATTTCAACTGCTATTGGGGCAACCTGAATTTTTGGATCCTCATCTATTTGGACTTATAAGAGAGTTATTCATAAAATCTTTAACTACATCTTCCTCCACAGAAACAGCAAAGATATGTAAAAAGATCTCAGCTCTATTTGACGACACTTTTCGTACCTATCGAATTGGATTAATTCTATAAATCTATTTCCAAAAAAAATATAACATTATTGTTATATTTTTCTTCAAGTTGATAGTTGATTCTATAGATGTGCAGATTTATATCTAATATAAAGTTCAATTTTCTTAACAAACCATTTTTTGGGTTATACTAAAGTTTTATTTTTGAGTGATACAAAAAATGGGGAAACATAATTCTCACAACAAAGAATGTAAGTGCAAAAAATGTGTAGTTAAATGTCGTAAAATTACATGTGTCCATAAAAAAGATAAAAAGTATAAATATGACATCAATGTGAGTTGCGATAAAAGTAGAAACTTGTGTGATGCGGACACAGGTGTCTGGAATGCCTCATTAATTCCACCAGCCGGATCAGGATTTACACCTTCACCACAGAATCTTGGCAGATATAATGTCTTTAATGGTCAAGTTCATGCAGTAGCTGCTTTTGCATTAGATGGACCTGGCAGACTTGTCAAGACAGATTTTGCTGGTGCAATATTATAGTTGCCTATTCCAGCAGCTAACACTTCTAACTTTAAAGGGACAGCTATTTTCGTCACTGCTATTCCAGATGGTGGGAAAAAGAATATTGCTATTACGCGTTTTGAATTTCAAGAGTCTACTGTAGCCAGAATAAGAAGTGAAAACGTTATCTTGGCTACCAATGATGATATTGCTCCGACAGTTAGACCATGTTATCAGGTGTGGATTAAAATGAGTTATGATTGTTCTACAAGTTGTTAACGATAAATTATAACATAATCAAATTGTGATAATAATTTTTATATATTTCCTTTGTTTTTTTCTACAAACAAAGGGAAGGGATTTTAAACCTATAATGTATAAGAACATTTGGGGTTACACAATTTCAACAACCATGTTTTTTTTCTATGTGTATGATAACATAGAAAATATAGTTATAAATTTATCTAGCACGGAATCTCCTGGGCTTTCTTTCAACAACAAATTCTTCTCCTACAGCCACTAACTGATGAGAAGGCTCTTCGGGCTTTTCTACTTCTCCAATTTCAGCATCAGCAAGTTCGCGCATAAGTTCTTCTCCTTCAGGTTCTTCAGGTCTAAGTTTAGAAACTTGAGTTACTTTTAGGGGTCTTCGAACAATTTTGGAAGTCTTAATTTTACATGCAGATTTCATTGATTGTTCCGTAATGGGAATGAGGGGAGCAGATATATTTAGTTCTTCTTGTGCTAATCTCTCTTCAGGAGCTCGATCTTGTTTCACTTCGATAAATTCCATTTGCACATCAAGCAATGTATTGTTAACTTCAGTGGTTTTTGTTTTTTCTGAGAAAGCTTTTTGTTTGATCGGGACGTGAATTGGAGTCATCAAATTCATACGACAACAAGGCCTTTTCAAATTAAGTTTTTCAAAAATATCGCGATTTAGATACTTGCCTTTTTGACTCAATTCATTATAGTCATTTTTTACTCCCAGTTTTACCAACAATTCTTGAAAAGCTATCTGATCTGTCTCGTACGCTTCAATCAATAAGCTCTTTTCTTCTTCTGTGAGACCAAGCAAGTCGATAATCTCTTCAGGATCATAATATTTCTCACGTGCATATCTAAGATATGTCTCCCACAAGTGTCCAATGATTTTACCACACTGATAACATCTAATATGAGGTAAAAGATCGAATTGTTCTCCATACAAAAGATTATCTCTGGTAGTTTCTATCTCTTGAATACTGCTTTCTGTTGTCGACTCCAAGACGGTTTTAATCCAAACATCTTCATCTTCGTAAAGTAAACAATCTTCATCTTCTTCACATGGATCAGAAATATCTATACTATCATCATAGATTCCTTCTGGTTCTTCTAAAAATTCATATTCACCTATCTGAATAAATTCAGGAGCAGACATGTTGTTTTATGATACGTTAATAATCATAAAACAAAATATATAAAAACATTTTTTATTGTTTCAGAAAATACCGGTTTTTCGTAGTGGACTAAGAATACTTGGTTTATATTTATTTCTTATCTCTTCAATTGTAGGTAAATAAATCATTAGTTGAGGATTTAGCGGTGGGATAGGTTTAGAAATAGAATTTAAGCCTTTGGATGGAACAGAAAAACATTGAATAATTGGTAAATCTTTAAAACGGACATTTACCATTTTTTTTTAAACACAAGATTTATAATCTTGATTGTTTTTCAATAAGTTTCAGATAACGAATAAGATCGGTTTTCAGTCCAATATATTTTCTTATATCTCTTTTTACTGTTGGAAATATCTCATAAAGAACTTTTTTCATGTTAGTATTTCTAACAGCATCTGGTATATTATCAAGTGGTTTCTTGTCAGTTAATTTTTGAAAGAAAAAAGCAGCAGCCAAAAGTTCTGGATTAAGATGAACAAATCCTGGAATAGCCCTTGCTTTACCTGCCAAAGTAGCAGGTTCACCTCCCAAAAAAGGTTTACTTTTTATCTTCTTTTCCAATGTTTTCTTCAAGCGTAATTCAGATTGTTGGATTTGACTTTGTTCGAAAGGCGGAAGTGCAGTAGTTTCTATAGCACCAAAAACAAATCTATTTTCTTCCTCCATCTTTATTCTATTGTAGATTGTTTATCTTGCAAAATACCATTTTTTTTCATTTTTCTCATTAACTTTAAGACTCCAAAAATATATCCTGAAAAAGAAATATGTACAATTTCCTACCCACACCAATATTATTTCACTTAATAGATATCTACGTAGATATCTATTAATGGTCAAACACGTCTCTGCCATTTAGTATTTACAAATATTAATTTTCAGAGACTGAAGTGTGTAATCGAAAGGAAAGATGTTGACATATCCTTCTCTCACTTTTATGTATTAAACTTCTAGGTAATCCATTCTCTTTGGGTCGAATGCGAACCAATTTTTCCGCTATCCATACACAAGTTGCTATTTTTAACTGTTCACTAATTCCTTTCAAAGAATTACATCTTCCATATAATTCAACTGATAGATTTTTCACCTGAAAATTGTCTACATATCTATCCAAATATTTAGCCAAACGTTGCTGTTCTTTTCTATTAATTATCTTAGGTGCTGTACTTTTAATAGTATATGGTAAAGAAGTCAAATTTTCAAAATATTCATGTCTCAATATTTCATCAATAGTAGGTCTTTGTAGTGGATCTATTTTGAGCATCCAAAGTATCAACTTGTTAAACTCTCTATATTCTGGATTGGAAAATGATGACGGTAGAGTGGCTTTTTTATAATCTATACCTTGATGCATCCGAAAAGCATCGATCCATTTTGGAGATGAAGAAGCATTTGGACCATTTTTTGCCCAATCTAATAAACAATTCACAGCTTTTTTATAGACCATGGTCTTGGATTCCTTATCTGTAATTTTCCCTTGGGAAGGGAATAAGAGTCGACCATACGCAATTTCAAATAAAGTACAACCCAATGACCATATATCAAGAGGAAAACTCCAACCTTTTCTAAACCAACATTCAGGAGGTCGATGACTATACGTACAAACTCGATGATAAAAAATGGATGATTTATCAGTATCATCTGCGGATAAAGATTCTGCTGAATCCTTCTTTCCTCCTCCAGTAGTATATGCCTGATTCCATACTTTAACAGCTAAAGTAAAATCTCCCAGTTTGACCTCTTGATCTTCGAAAAGTAAAACATTGTTAGCTTTCACATCAGCATGTATAATTTTCTGTCTGTGTAAACAAGCTATTGCTTGAACCAATGAATAGGACCACTTTTTGAGGAGTGCAGGTGTAATATGAGAATTAAAAGGTAATTTTTTGGAAACAAGTTGTTGTTTATTATCTTCTCTTTTCATCTGTTTACGGGTATATTTAGCTAAATCTGTTTTGGCTAAATTTTGAAAGATGTATAGTTTTTCGGCATCTGTGTGAATTTTTAAAGCTGTGTTTAAGTGAGGATGTGAAATTGTCATCATAATAGAGTTTTCTAAAATATTTGGAATGCCTGTATCATTCATCTTAATACATTTTACTGCATAAGTATTACCATTTTCATCACTGCATTTGAAAACGCTACCATATGATCCCTCTCCCAATTTTTGTTTTTCATAAATCATAATGTTTGATCCAATCTTCATCTTCCTTATTCCTTATTTAGAAGAAAAATATAAAACTTTGTGAAGTTTATCTTTTTCAATAATAAATCTGATCCATTTTGTATAAAAATGGATGAGTGCTTTTTTCCATTCATTGAAAATGGAATGTGGATTTCATATATTCAAATACCTCAGAGCGATCTGAAGGACTGAGGTCCTTTATATTAGAAGAAATTTTATCAATAAGAGTAATTGTGGTACTCTTTAATGGGTTTGTAGATTCAACAGAACCCGATCGAATATCTTCAATAATCTGTAACAATTCTTCTTTTTTGGTTTTTGGAAAAATCCAACCAGGACCACCCTTTAAACGATTATTGAATCGCCCTTTCAAAGATTTCCATTGTGGTATATAATCCCTCGTTGCTGCTCCCTCTACTTTGATGGATTTCTCGCTGTAATCTGAAACCATCAAATCTATACCTTCAATTTTGTTCATTTTAATAAAATCTTCTTATTTCTTGAAATCAAATTAAAAATCATTTTTTCTTACGGATCATCCAAAAACCATTATTTTTTTTCATCAAGTTGGTCTTATTATTCTTTTTTTTTCCAACATCAAGTTGAAGAAAAAGATAACTGTTTAGTGATTTTTCTCCAAGACCAAATTATAAAAATAATGGTTGTTGTTTTTTTTCTTCAATCTGATATTGAAGAAAAAACAAAGAATCAAGTATCATCTTTTTCAGGTTGATATTGAAGGTAAACTTATAACTTCAGTGAATTTTCTTATCACTGTATAATCATAGGATTCGTTAAATTTTACTCTGGTAGCATCCACATGATATTTAAATGTATTAGATTGGGTTTCTAAAACCTTCTTGAAACAATGAAATGTTTCAATGGACGATAAAACGGTCACCGTTTCTATGAATGGAGCTAAAAGTTTTTTATCTTTTAAATCATTTAGTTCGAATAAATAAACTTTGATAGATGCATTAAAATTGCTAAACTCGTTTATCTCTGTTCGAACAGAGATTTCTATTCCAGCAGCTGTTTGAATATGATGAATCTTTTCAATACGCATATATTGAGGGCTAACCTCAATTCCATTTTTATGATCTTCTATATCTTTGAGTGGTTCAAATGATACAATATATAATTGAGGCATCAAACACAACAATTCTGTTAATTCTCTGTGGTTATCATCAATCTTAGATCTATATTTAAATCCAAATAAATCAGGAGAATTCATCCTTTCAAAAGAAAAATTAAGACAAGCAAATTGATTGATCTTGTCTATTTCAAAAAGGACTATGTTACATTTCAGATAGGATATTGATTGTGTCATCTGATGTAAAATACTACTTTCTTTCCTGTATATTGCAGATCCCAAAAAAGGACTTATTGATAAATCATCAATCTTAATATATCTGTAATCTATAATTTCTTTTGCTATTCGATCAAATTGAGAACAGACATAACGAAGTTTACATAAATCATCTGTGGGAATATATTTCAATATAGCATAAGAAATTTCCTCTATAAACATTTTAAAAAAGATGGACTAATTAATGTCCATCACTTTAACCTAAAACAATTCGCAAAACAAATCACTGAACAACTATCTTTTTATGAAGTTGATGTTGAATAAATAAATCACCAAACAATTATTACTTTTTCATGAATTTGAGATGAAGAAAAAAAGAACAACAACCATTATCTTTTTTATGACTTGATCTTGGAGAAAAAGATAATTGTTCAGTGATTTGTTTCTGCAAGATGAACTTCATGAAAAGTAATGGTTGTTGTTGTTCTTTTTTTCTCCAATATCAACTTTACGGAAAACATGATAGTTGTTGTTATTTTTTTCCCAACATCAACTTTACGGAAAACATGATAGTTGTTGTTCTTTTTTTTCCAACATCAACTTTACGGAAAACATGATAGTTGTTGTTCTTTTTTTTCCAACATCAACTTTACGGAAAACATGATA
>Ga0114931_10008436_pt1 | contig 12473 bp, 9 predicted proteins | sample 2SBtaG_FD_89579 | JGI IMG/M metagenome (GOLD analysis project Ga0114931, IMG submission 89579) | Deep subsurface microbial communities from Kolumbo volcano to uncover new lineages of life (NeLLi) - 2SBTROV14_V59a metaG | ecosystem: Environmental > Aquatic > Marine > Volcanic | place: Kolumbo...
AATTCGCCAGCTCTGCGTCGCCCAATCTCGGCGTATCTTAGGATATGCCCACGATTCGGCTCCTTGAGCTGACGAATTTTGCCACGCTCTCGCCGACGAAGCAGTTTTTGGGCGGACTGCTAAGCTTCGTGGGCTATCGCAGCTGATAGATCTGATATCGAAGAGTCACCAACCGTGATAAAGGACGGTTTACGGTCTGTGCGGTAGCGCGCCTAACGTGCTTTTTCGGGCACGGCGTAAAGAATGACGCGCGGGTCGACTGTGCCGATGGCTAGCTCGGCGCCGTCGGGTGAGTAGGCCATGGCATAGGCCGTTTGCACGGGCAATTTGGCTTGGTGCAGCATGTTGCCCGTGGCCACGTCCCAGATGAATAGAGTGCCCGAGTAGCCTAGCGTGGCGATGCGTGTTCCCGCCGGATTGAACAGCGCGCGGTAGATGTGATCGGAGTGGCCCGTCACGCTTTTGAGGGGCTTGTCCTCGCCGAGGTTGAACAGATGCCACGTCTTGCCGAGACCGGCGGTGAGTAGCTGTTTGCCGTCGGGCGAGTAGGCCACGCTGTACAGGCCGTCGGTAATACCTTGCGTTAGTCGTGCGGTTTCCTTGGCGTCGCCGGGGTTCCACAGGCGAACCGTTTTGTCGCCGCCACAGGTGGCCAACTGTTGCCCGTCGGGGCGATAGGCCACGCCGTACACCGGGCCTTCGTGTCCCTCGCCGGTGGCGAAGTTTTTCCCGTCGGCCGTATGCCACAGCATGAGCTTCTTGTCGGCGCTGACCGACGCCAGCGACGCGCCGTCGGGGCTAAAGGCCAGTCCGTAAACGTGCGAAGCGTGACCCTTGAGCTTCAGCCGCGGCTCGAGCGCGAGCGCGGGCCAGCGGGCGACGGTCTTTTGATCCGCGACCGCCACGAGCAGCGAGCCATCGCCGAGCGCGGCCACGCCGGAAACAGATCCCGCGGCCGGCTGTCGCGATAGTTCCGCGCCGTCCGAAGTGCGGTAGGCGAGGACTTTTCCTTCGCCGGCAACGTACAGAACCCGGCCGTCATCGCTGATCGCCGGCGGCGCGACGGGCTTGGCCACGTCGAACTGCGCGGTGCGTTTGTTCTGTTTCAAATCGACGATGCCCGCTTGGCCCTTGTCGCCAATGGCCACGGCCCAGCCTTGTGTGCGATGGATGGTTGCCGCCACCGCCGGCGAAGCGACGGCGGCGACTTGCCCTACTCTTTTCCCATCGGCCACGTTCCAGCGAACGAGCAAGCCGTCGCCGCCGAGCGTGAGCAACTGCTTGCCGTCGCCGCTGAGTGCCAAGTCGAGAATCGCGCCGTTGTGCGCGGTCCAGGATCGTTTCAGTGCCGGGGGCCAAAGTCTCGCGCCGTCTGCCCCGGCGGTGAGCAGCGACCTCTTATCGGCAAGATACAACACCGCGCGAACCGCGCCGGCGGGGCCGTTGTGTTGTGCGGCGAGCCGGCCTTCGCCAAGGTTAAAGATGCGAACCGCGCCGTCGCCGCCGGCGGCGGCCAACTTGCCGTCGGGCGAAAAGGCAAGTCCGCCGACCGCCTGAGCGGTTTCAAAAAGCGCGGCCTGCGATCCGTCGGTCGTTTTCCAGACCGTCAGCCGGCCATCTTCGCCACCGGCGGCCAACAGCGCGCCGTCGGCGTTAAGCGCCAGGCCGCGCACCGGCTTTCCCGCCGCGAACTGCCGCACCGCGCTCTGTGTCTTGAGATCCCACAGGCGAACCGTGCCATCTTCGCCGCCGGAGAAAAACCGCCCGCCGGAGGCGTCGAAGACCACGGTCGTAACCGCCCCGTGGTGCCCGTCCAGTCGTGCTAGAAGCGGCACGTCGTGCCCGCGCAAATGTCCGTCGTCATCGGCGGTTACCAAGTTGCCATCCGCATCGATATCGGCCGCCACCGCCATGGCCGGCGACGCTTGGGTTTCCAGCAAAGGCCGCCCGGCGACGCTCCATAGCTTGAGTCGTCGATCGTCGCCGGAAGTTACGATCTTTTTGCCGCTGGAATCAAATGCCGCGCTTCCTACGGCCTCCTGATGCGCGGCCACATCGGCCGCCGCCGCGCCGTCGCTCGTCTGATAAACGCGCAGCCGACATGCGAGCGTGCCGACCGCCAACAGCGTGGCATCGGGTGAGAGATCAAGGCTCGTGACCATTTGTCCCACGTCGATCGATCGCAACTGCGCATGGTCGGCCGTCTTCCATAACCGCACGGTCTTATCGCCCGCCGAGGCGAGCCACGCCCCGTCGGCGGCGAATCGAACGGCCACGACGTGTCCGGCATGCGCCTTCCATTGGTCCCGTCGTGCTCCGTCCGCAAGATTCCAAAGGCGAATCTGTCCGTCGCTTCCGCCCGCCGCCACGCTTTGCCCGTCTGGATGAAAGGCCAGCGACCGGGCCGGTGCGCCGACGTCTTCGATGCCTAGCACACCGCCCGACTCGACCGTGAGGATACGGATTCGCGGTTCGTCGCCCGCGGCGGCCACCCGCTTGCCCTCTGGATCGAAGGCCACGGCGCGCACCGGCCCGCCGCTGACACGAATCGAACGCACCTCGCTGCCGTCCTGACGGCGGACAATTCGCAGTTGCCCTTGCCAATCTCCGATGGCCAGCAAGTCACCTTTCGGCGAGACGGCCATCACGGTCAGTCGGGACTGCGAGAGCGGCGTATCGCGACCGCCCCGCGGCAGACGCCACCAACGCACCGCGCCGTCGCTGGATGCGGAGAACAATTCCTTAGTCGACGGCCGCCAAGCCAGCGCGTGAACCGACCCGCCCTCTGCGGGCAACTGTCCGGCCGACGCGCCGTCGGCGGGGTTCCAGAGACGGATCACGCCGTCGTCACCGCCGCTGGCAAGCAGCGCATTGTCGCTGGAGAGGGCCAGCGCGCGGATGGGGCAGCCGTGCTTCATCGTTCGCTGTTCGGCGCCGTCGGCCGTCTTTAGAACGTGAATGATGCCGTCCTGCCCGGCGGTGGCAAACCAGCTTCCATCGGCCGAAGCCACCACGGCGCTGAGATTCTTGTCCGCGGCCAACTGCTTGGGCTGCGGGGTCGGCCACGCATGAAAGCGAAGCACGCCGTCGGAACCGCCGGACACGAGGGTCTGTTGATCCGGCAGCATGGCGGCGACGGTCGCGTTCCGCGCGGTTAGCCGGCCAAGCGGCTTTCCGTCGGCCGCCGACCACCGGCTCACCTTGCCGCGTTCGGCAATCGCCCAAACCTGCGAACCATCGTGGCTGAAAACCAATCGCCGCGCCGTGGAAACGTCCGCATCCCATGCGGTCCGCGGCTGATTGGTTTGTGTATCGTAGACCACGATTCGTTTCCCGCCGTCGGCCACGGCCAGCGATTTGCCGTCGACTGAAACGGCCAACCGGCCGGCACCTTCGCTCAAGCCCGACAACTCGGCCATGGGACCGGCAGCAGGCATGTCGCTGAGCATGATGATTTTGTCCAACCCGCTGCTGGCCAACTGCCGCCCGTCATGAGAAACGGCCACGGCGAGCACCATCTGCGTGTGATCGGCGAACGTCCGCCGCGCGGTCGCCGTGGCACGGTCCCAGAGTTTGACCCGCTTATCAAAGCTGCCGCTGAGCAGCCAACGACCGTCGGGCGAGTAGGCAACCGCATAGACCGGCTCGGCATGACCTTCCAAATAAGTAATCTGAGCCCGGGCCGATCGTGCGCCGGGCGCTGCGAGCAGAAAAAGAATCGTAGCGGTCATCACAAGCCCCGCGGAAAACTCGCCGGCAAGCGTCGTCGCCGCGCCGGTTCGCGACCGCTCGGGCTTGAGCGCTTTGGCAAGACCTACTGGCTTTCCGGCGGAGCATGGGTCGCTAGGCTGCCCACTTCCGCTGAAAGGCGCACCGGCTCGCGTGGGGTTGAACATTGGTGGGCTTCCTCGAAAAACGCGGGAACCAAGATGTCGAGTGCGTGGAAAGTCGCTCGTTGCGTGCCCATATGGCCGATGCCGTGTTGAAGGATTGATCGGCCACGGGAACTCGCGGCGGCGGGCCCCGAGGATCGGCGGGGTTACCGAGTCGCATGGAATTCGGCAGGTTGTCTGGACTGCTATCGTAATCACCCGTCGCCGCGGCGGCAAAAGCCGGCTTCGTGCGTCTGAAAACATGAGTTTCACCACGAGTTTCACCAACGGATGAACCGTCGGAGACACGCGGCCTCCGGCTACCTTTCCGCCTTGGTGGCGCCTTGGGGGCCTTGGGGGGTGCGTGCGACTGCACTTTGTCGATTCGGATCAATCTGCGATACTCACGACCCTTCAAGATGGTGCGGCGCTCTGTGCAAATTGCGGCGCGAAAGCGGGATCTTGTTAATCGGCGAACGATCGTCAAGATGTCTCCGCTGGCTCAGCCAATCTAAAGCAGGGGCGGACTGATCCGGAACGATACGACAGCCATGCGCATTTTCTTTTCTGCCGGCGAACCAAGTGGCGATTTGCACGCGGCGAACCTGATTCGTGCCCTGCGCGAGCATTGCTACGGTTTGGAAGCGGTTGGTTTTGGTGGGCCTGAGATGGCCAAGGCGGGCTGTCATCTGCACGAAGACATGACACGCATGGCCGTCATGTGGTTTCTGCGCGCCATGCTGAATCTGCATCACTACCTCAAGCTGCTAAGCGAGGCGGACCGTTTCTTCCGCCATCACCGCCCGGACGCCGTGGTGTTGATCGACTTTCCCGGCTTCAACTGGTGGATCGCCCGCCGAGCCAAAGCGCACGGCATCCCGGTTTTCTATTACGTTCCACCGCAAATTTGGGCCTGGGCCCGATGGCGTGTCAAAAAGATGCGTCGGCTGACCGACCATGTATTGTGCAGCCTGCCCTTCGAAGCAAAGTGGTTTCAAGATAACGGATGCAACGCGACGTTCGTCGGCCATCCCTTCTTCGACGAAGTTCGCCGCCAAGAGCGGGATCAAGCGTTCCTTGATACGCTGCGTCGGAAGCCGGGGCCGCTGGTCACCATCCTACCCGGCTCACGAACTCAAGAGGTCACGCAGAATCTGCGATGGTTTCTCAAGGCGGCCAGGATCGTTAAGCAACGTGTTCCACAAACAAGATTCGCCATCGCGGCGTTTCGCGCCGGCCATGCCCGGCTTGCTGAGGAAGAAGTCGCGGCAAGCGGGTTACCCGTGGAAGTGCATGTCGGCCGAACGCCCGAGTTGATTCACGCGGCCGACTGCTGCATGTCGGTCTCGGGATCGGTTTCGCTCGAACTTCTTTACCAATCCAAGCCGACAGTGATCCTTTACTGGATCTCGGCATTTGCCTTTCGCGTGCAGAAGCTTTTTGTCAAAGTCAAGTACATCACGCTGGTCAACCTGCTGCACGCCGACGAATTGCTTCCCGAGGGCATCACGCCCTACGATTCCCGACAGGTGGACGTCCATCCGCGAGCTTTATTTCCCGAATATCTGACTTACGAAGATAAGTCACCGCAGATCGCCGGCCACGTGATCGAGTGGCTGACCGATGACGTGGCGCGTCGACGGCTTGAGACGGAGCTGTCGAAATTGCGTGACAAGGTGGCTCACGGCGGCGCGTCGAAAGCGGCTGCGGCCTACATCTTCGAGCAACTCGACCGGCGGCGGCCCGTCCCGCGTCCTCACTTTCTCGACCGCGCAAGTTCGGATTTCCCGCATCCTTCCGCCAAACACTCCCGGGCCGCATGAAAACCCGTCAGCCGCGCGTGCCCCTGAGACCGTGGGACAATTCCCGGCGATGCGGTATGCTTGAGTGAATGGCAAACACCTCGGCGCGCCGGTTTCCTCCTTGACGGCCGGCCCGGCAAGCCGTTTTGCCCGCGGATCAGTCGTGGGCGTATCCCCCAACCTCTTCCCTCTTGGCGATAAGGTAAATTCGATGTTGGCCGAGCCGCCATCAACGCCCTACGACCTGCGATTTTCGCTGGTCGGGATTCCGGTCCGCGTTCACCCGCTGTTTTGGCTCGTGGCGTTGCTGCTCGGAATGGGGCCGCATGCCGATCCCAAACTTGCCATGCTCTGGGTCGCCGTGGTCTTTGTCTCGGTGCTGGTTCATGAGATGGGGCATGCGCTGGTGGCACGCGGTTTCGGCTATCAACCGCGAATCACACTCCACGGCTTTGGCGGCCTGGCGTCGTATCAACCGACGCACTACGATCCGCTTCGACAGATCACCATTGCCGCGGCCGGTCCCGCCGCGGGTTTTCTGTTTGCAGCCCTGATGGTCGCGCTACTCGCGGCGGGCGGCTACGAAGCCATGCTTCTAAGCTGGACCATCTTGCCGGGCAAGCCGATTCTGAACCTGTACCTGCTGGTCATGGTCCACGACCTGTTGCTGGTGAATATCTTCTGGGGGCTGATCAATCTGCTTCCGGTGCTTCCGCTCGACGGCGGACAGATCGCCCGGGATATTCTGCTTCGCATTCGGCCGCGTAACGCCATTCCCACCGCTTACCAATTGTCGATGGTCACCGCCGCGGCGTTGGCCGTGGTTAGCCTCGTCCGCTTGAATAGCTTCTTCATGTGCCTGTTCTTCGGCTATCTGGCTTACGGCAGCTTCGTGACTTGGCAAGCCTACCAACGCGGCGGCTTCGGCGGTCGGTAACCCATGGCGAGCCACGCCGATCGCACGACCACCGTTTCAATGCCCAAGCGGCGAGTTGTTCTTTTGGGGGCCAGCAACCTAACGCGGTGCTTCTCCCACGTCTGGTCGATCGTGAATCGGCCCGAATCCGCCGGCCGTGAAATCCTCGTGGCCATGGGACACGGCCGCTCGTACGGACAAGCAAGTCGCCTATTCGTGCGTCGACTGCCCGGCATCGTTGAGTGCGATATTTGGTCAACGATCGCCCAAAACGCGGCGCTGCCGACCACGGCGCTATTGACCGACATCGGCAACGATGTGTTTTATGATGTGCCGCTCGACAGGCTGCTTGATTGGGTCGAAATATGTCTCGGGCGGCTGTTTGCCGCCGGGGCCGAGGTTTCGATGTCGTTGCCCCCGGTCTGCAACCTGCCGACACTCTCGCGGGGCCGATTCTATGCCGCGAGGTGTGTGCTATTCCCCCACTGCCGAATGACTTACGACCAGGCGATCAACCGCGTCTGGGAGCTGCACGAGAGGCTGAAAACGCTCGGCCGACGTGATCGGGTCAGGCTCATCGATCCGCGTCGCGGGTGGTACGGCCTCGATCCGATCCATTTCACCCGGCACGGTGCCCGGCAGGCATGGTCCGAGTTGCTCGCGCCTTTGCAGCCAACCGAGACACGCGGCACTCATGCCACTCTGCGACAACACCATGAGGACTTGCGTTCCGCTAGACGACGACCTCAACGCAGATGGCTCTTGGGCATCGAGCAAACCACGCGGCAACCTGTCGGCTGTTTCGACAACGGCACGACGCTGTCGATCTTCTAATCTCGCGCGTCATGCCTCGCTGAAGCGCATGTCGGCTCCTCGTCGTTGAGCGGTGCGCTTCAAGCCGCCGCCGCGCGCGGCACTTCTGCAGGCGGCCGATTGCCGCGCTGATTTTTTTCGATGAATCATGCGACGGGAATCGTTGACGTGTTGCGTTTCATCCATTCTCTTCTCCGCGAAACAGACGTGAATCGTGAATTCGCGCCAAGGCCGAACGTCTGGTCGCGCGATCCGGCAAACCGTCTTCGAACGAGCACGCGATCAAATCGCGCGCGACCGAAACGATTTCGGTCTTGCGCGGTCTGCGTTGACGCGACAAAAAATAGATGGCCAGAAACGGGAATACGTGTTGCACTAATTTTCAGAATTCGTACAAATAATGGTCAGTGTCGCTTACGTTAGCGCAACTTCACTCGGTTCGAGTCGATCTTAGCGTTGGTTCGTGCGAGTGAGTGAGGTATCGGGAGTTTCTTTTTTGTTCAAGGTGGGACTGACTCACAGCCCAATAGTTGTGGGGGTTGTTGAGACGGATCTCGCCGCGAATCTTTTTTGAAGGAGGAGTTGTCGTGGCCAAGAAGAAGAAGGCAGCCAAGAAAAAGACGGCCAAGAGAAAAGCCGCCAAGAAAAAGACGGCCAAGAGAAAAGTCAAGAAGAAGACGGCCAAAAAGAAGACCAAGAAGAAGGCCGCCAAGAAGAAGACGGCCAAAAGAAAGGCCAAGAAGAAGACGGCCAAAAAGAAGACCAAGAAAAAGGCCGCCAAGAATAAGACAGCCAAAAGAAAGGCCAAGAAGAAACGCTAGCTAAATCGGACCGCGTCATTTGATGAGGTGGCCCAACGCGGTCTGTTTAACGCGTCGCTTTCTTCGAGCCGACCGGAACGCCTGGTTTCGGTCGGCTCTCTTTTTGCCTCCCACGACCCCAATATACGGTAGGCGGCAAAGCCGCCTAGCCCGACAGATTGCGGCACTGACCGTTTGTCCCGTCGCCGTGGGATTCCACCCAGGGCACCATCTCCACACATGCCGGCTTCAGGCGACAGCGATGAAAGAAGCCTCGCCGCCGTGGGGCAGGCCGTTTGCAGCCGGCACGCATTCCCGCAACCTTGCTTAACCGAGAACTGAGAGCGAAGGCAACGGCGGTTCGGCACGGCGTTGGTCGGCGATGCTCTTGACCAGGCGATGGCAGATCGATTCCAAGTACGCCGCAATCGCCTTCTCGTCGAACACGCCTTCGGGCCGTCCTTGGTCGCCATGAATGCGAATTTGCATCTCGATCGGCACTTCGCCAAGAAACGGCACGTCAAGTTCGGCCGCGCGCTGCCGGGCGCCGCCGCTGCCGAAAATATCGTAGCGCTTCTCGCAACTCGGGCAGATGAAATAGCTCATGTTCTCGACCATGCCCAACAGCGGGATGTTCACCTTGCGAAACATGGCGATTGCCTTGACGGCATCGAGCAGTGCCACGTCTTGCGGCGTGCAGACAACCACCGCGCCGGAAAGCGGCAACAGTTGTGAAAGCGTCAGCACGATATCCCCCGTTCCCGGCGGCAGATCGATCACGAGAAAATCGAGCGGCCCCCACTCGGTGTCGCGCAAAAATTGGGTGATGGCGCCGTGCAGCATCGGACCGCGCCAAACAACCGCCTCGCCCGGAGGCACGAGAAACCCCATCGACATGACTTTCAATCCGCCCGCTTCGATCGGCTGGATCCGCTGATTGACAATTTCCGGTCGGCGATTCACACCGATCAAGTGCGGGATACTGGGACCATAGACATCCGCATCCATCAGACCGACTTTCGAGCCGGCGCGCTTCAGCGCATAAGCCAAACTCGTGGCGATCGTGCTCTTGCCGACGCCTCCCTTGCCCGAGCCGACTGCAATCACGCTTTTGGCCGTGAGCCCGATCTCGCCAACTTTCTCCGGCGGTCGCTCATGGACGGCAAGCTCGACGCGAATGTCTTCTAGCGCCGGAAGCTTGGCCCCTAAGAAGTCGACCAACTCTCCGCGGGTTTCTTCCCATAACACGGCGCTATGCGTGGAGAGCGCCAAGGTCAGCGACAGCCGATTGCCGTCAAGCCGCACGTCGCGAACCTGCTGCATGCGCACTACATCGCGACCGGTCTCGGGATCCTTGAACTCTTCCAGAACCGCCTGAACGGTTGCCTCGTTGATCTCGCCTTGGGTCATCGGATCTCCCCGAGAAAGGTGTTCCAAAATTGCCGCGCCCGTGCGGTGTGATTCGAAAGCATGGATGGCGTGGCCTTGGCCGCCGTTTGTCGTGCCGCGTAATTCATGCTCATTCCAGTGGTGGGCGGTTTGAGCCGCCGCGATGTCCGTGTTGGGGCCAAGGCAAACGGCTCCAAATCCGTTCGACCAGGCCAAGCCGAGGTTCGCCTAGCGACGCGTGGCGGCGACGCGCGAGCTGCTCTAGGTGTTTGAGCGACCTTGGTGCCGTTTCAAAGTGAATCACCCCAAACTCACGCAGGATCGGCTCGTAGGCCGATAGCCCGCGACATGCCACGACCACCACACGAACTTCAGGCCATCGCCGGTCGATGATTTCGAGCCACGCGAGCGACGCTTCCAGCGCACGGAGGTCCAATTCCACCACGACGATCGCGGCCGGCAACGTTTCAAGGCGGCTCAGCAACTCGTCAACCGAGCGAACTTCGGCAACGTCGATCAACTCGCCCAGACACGCCCGCAGACGTCGCGCCCACCACCCGGATCGCTCGTAAACGACCAAGCCGAAGTCGGCGCGAGTTGGTCCGGCGCGCCGGTCGGCAGCAGGCCAATAAGTTGACGTCATCATAGATTTGCTCTTCGAGTGCGACAAGTTGCCATGAGCTAGGTTTCACCAGCGGATTCATCCGCGGGGGCGCCGTCGGCAAGCCCGAGTTGCCGTAAACGTCGATACAGCCGCGGGCGAGTCAGCCCCAACAGCCGCGCGGCCCGCGCCTTGTTGCCTTTGGCCCGCTTCATGGCCCGCTCGATGAGTTCGATCTCGATTCGATTCAAGAAATCATCCAGCACAATCGTCGTCTCTTTCGTTTTCACCGCGCCTTCGGGGCCCACGCGAATTCGATGCGGCAAGTCGGCCTCTTCGATCAGGGGGCCGGCGGCTTGCCGGTGCGATTGCTGAATGACTTGATACAGCTCGTCCATGTTGCCCGGCCAGTGGAAGGCGGCCAGACGATCCAGCGCCGCGTGAGAGAAGCCCTGCAACTGTTTCGCACCGGCCGAGTTTTCGTCTTCCAGCGCCGCTTGCGCCAGCAGCGCGAGGTCATCGATACGCCCAGCCAACGCCGGCATGTCAACGACCAGCGTGCTCAACACGGCAGCCAGTTCAGTGTCGTAGCGGCCTGACTCGACCAGCTCGTCCAAGCGGCGCTGGGCGGTCGCCATCACACGCAACGGAAAATCACCTTGCAAACATTCGCCAAGCTCGCGGTGCAACTCCACCGGAAGCGCGTCGACGTTGCTAAGCAGTAGCGTGCCCCGCGCCGGCGCACCGGCAAGCTCGTCGGTTTGCCCCAGCGCGGCAATCGCCGAACGCAACAGGTCAGCACCCAAGAGCGAACAGGCCAGCGGAATCAATAGCGCGTCACGATCTCCCCATTGCTGGTAATGGATCGTGCGCGCCATGTGCTGCCGGCCGCTGCCGGGTGGGCCGATGATCAGCACGCTCACGTCGCTCATGGCCGCCAAACCCGCTTGCGCGCGGGCTTGCCGAATCGCCGGACTCGATCCTAGCAGCCGATCGATCTGATAGCGATTGGCGCGGCGCGAGCGAATCCGCTGTAGCCGCAGGTGTAAATCTTCCGGCTCGGCCGGGTTCGGCGCTCGGCCTATTCGACGTGCGCCGCTACCGACGCCGTCGTCGACAAAGACCATGACTCCCGCGGGCTTGCCGTCGGGGCCGCTTAGCGGGATAAACTCGGCGTGACGCGACTCAGCGGGATCAGCCGATGCGGCGAGAATCTCGCCCGTCATGCGCTGACCCGCTAACGCGTGCGGAGGCGGACAAAGCGCCGCGGTGATTCGCTCACCCGACGCGACGTCGGCCCGCGAGTGGTACCGGCACTCCTGCCCAAGAAGCTTCTCGGCGGCAACGCCCAACCACGCGGCACAGGCGGCGTTGATGAAAACGATCCGCTGCCGCTCGTCGATGGCGTAAATCGGCTGCTCGGTTGCGTCAGCAAGTTGAGACAACCGGTCGGTGGATGATTTCGGTCGAGGCATAACCTCTTTAGTTTAGTCGCTCATGCCGACACACGGCATACGCCCGGTCCGCGGCAACCGCATGTTGTCGCAAAGCGAACTTCCTTGCCGATCGACAGCCACCTTGACGGGAAAACCGGTTGTTCCACGTGATTTCCGGCAATCAGTGCAAAAAAATCGCGAAAATCTGGGGCAACTTTGCGCAGGTGTGACAACATATTGTCACACCCATCGGCTATACAAGCCGTAGTAGAGAAATGACTTGTCTCGCGATGGTTTTGCCGGCGGATCCGGTGCCGTCAGCCCGCTCGCCTCTTCCAGCGAAGGGCCGCTTTTCTGGCGATTGATTGCCGGCCCTATATCGGGTTGAAACGCAGCAGAACGCACGCGACTCGGATGCGATTGAGAACGATCCGTGAGAACGACACGAACGGCATGCGTCCCAAATGCTGCCGTTGCTCGTGCGGTGAGTGCACACGTGAATAGGCTTGTATGACCAGGCTTGGCCACGCGGCTTAGGCCGCCACGTCGCCAGTTCCCTTGGGCAGGCTGGGCGTGGCGGCCTTTCTTTTCTTGATTACGCGGGCGTCGGACCACGGCAAGGGGGAACCCTGCGCCGAGATCGTGGGGATCTTTTTATCCAGACCACCGGCGCGGTGCTAGCGATTCGACGCCGCATGGTCGAGCGTTTGGGCCACTTCCGTCGTTGGTGCGGCTGGTGTCGTTGGTGCGGCTGGGCCGGGTGAAAGCTCGACGCTTTGCCTTGCCGCCGTGGCCGCTTGTCGCGAAGCGTTCAGCACGGGACCGGGGAAAAGTCCGATCCACA
>Ga0114931_10008437_pt1 | contig 12473 bp, 8 predicted proteins | sample 2SBtaG_FD_89579 | JGI IMG/M metagenome (GOLD analysis project Ga0114931, IMG submission 89579) | Deep subsurface microbial communities from Kolumbo volcano to uncover new lineages of life (NeLLi) - 2SBTROV14_V59a metaG | ecosystem: Environmental > Aquatic > Marine > Volcanic | place: Kolumbo...
GCGCTTGGCTGGGCGCTTGGCTGGTTTCTTGGCCTTCTTCGCGGCCTTCTTTTTCGCAGGTTTCTTAGCCTTCTTGGCGGCCTTCTTCTTCGCTGGCTTCTTGGCGACTTTCTTCTTGGCTGGTTTCTTGGCCGCCTTCTTCTTCACCGGCCTCTTGGCGGCTTTCTTCTTGGCCGGCTTCTTCGCGGCCTTCTTCTTCGCTGGTTTCTTGGCCTTCTTCTTCGCTGGTTTCTTGGCCTTCTTCACCGCTTTTTTCGCGGCCTTCTTCGCGGCGCTCTTACGTACGATCGTCTCTTCCGGTTCCGGCAAGGACTCAGGAGTTGTCTCGTCAGCCATGACCTACCTCGTTTCAGGTGCGGTTTTGTATGAGCGATTGAAAGCGTGTCTCCGTCCGAAACGGACCATGACGCGATGTTGTACCGTACCTAGTAACCGCTCGGACCCCAGCTACCATATATCGTGCGTAGCAACTCGCTTATACAGGCATGTTCGAGTCCCGCAAACAGAAAACGTGCATATGCGAATCGTGCGATTGTTTTTTTTCGCGCCACGAATGTCGCGAGTGTCACCGCCGCAATAACAGCGCGCGAAAAACGCGCGCGCATGTTGGGCCGCGCCCAGCTTCAACTTCCCACTACAACGATACCGGTGCCCGTGGTCGTGACCGATAAGCGGCCGTGATAGTCGCGCGAAGGCTCTCTTGCGCGCCGCCGGGTTCTCCGTGATAGTCTCGCGCCACAGGCCTGCCACGCTTCGTTACTCGCTCCCTCCTCGGTCGAGGGCCGTCGGTCTTGTACCGCCGGCATTTCGGGAGCGCGGGGCAGCGCTACACAATTCTCTACTCGGAATGCCCGGGGCGCGCTGGTTCGCCCCACGCGGGCAACCACGTCGATACACGATGGAGAAACAAACATGCCCACCACCTACAACACACTGATCCTGGGCGCGTCCTACGGCTCGCTGTTGGCGACCAAGTTGTTGCTCGCGGGGCACGCGGTCAAGTTGGTGTGCCTGCCGGCCGAGGCGGAGCTGATCAACAAGGACGGCATCCGGGTCCGCTTGCCGGTCAAGAACAGGGACCAATTGGTCGAGATCGATTCGCGGCACCTGCCGGGCGCCTTGTCCGCGTGCACGCCGGACGCGGCCAAGCCCGCCGATCACGATCTGATCGTGCTCGCCATGCAGGAGCCCCAGTATCGCGCGCCCGAGCTGAGCGCGCTGTTGGGCGCGGTGGCGAAGTCGGGCGTGCCGTGCATGTCGATCATGAACATGCCGCCCTTGCCGTATCTCGCGCGCATCCCCGGGCTGGATACGGAGGCCCTGAAGCCCTGCTACACGGACCCCACGGTCTGGGATGGATTCGATTCCAAGCTCATGACCCTGTGCAGCCCGGATCCGCAGGCGTTTCGCCCGCCCGAGGAGCCGGTCAACGTGCTGCAAGTCGCCCTGCCCACCAACTTCAAGGCGGCCCGTTTCGAGTCGGACGCGCACACCGCGATTCTGCGCCGTATGCAGGCGGATATCGAGGCGATCCGGTACGACACCGGCGACGGCCCGGTCGAATTGCCCGTGAAGCTCAAGGTGCACGACTCCGTGTTCGTGCCCCTGGCGAAATGGAGCATGTTGCTGGCCGGCAACTATCGCTGCGTGCGCGCCCACGAGATGGTTCCGATCCGGGAGACCGTGCACGACGACATCGATCTCTCCCGGTCGGTCTACAACTGGGTGGGCGAGGTGTGCCGAGCCATGGGGGCGGCGGAGGCGGATCTGGTCCCGTTCGAGAAGTACGCCAACGCGGCGCTGGGCCTCGCCAAGCCGTCCTCCGCGGCGCGGGCGCTCGCCGCCGGCGCGCCGTACATCGAGCGCGCCGACTGCCTGGTCAAGACCATCGCGGCGCAAAAGGGCATGCGCAACCAAACCGTCGACCAAACCGTCGCCCTGGTCGACGGCTGGCTGGAGGCCAACCGCAAGAAAGCGTGAGGCGCCGGGTGTTTTTTGTCCCGGCATCCGATGAGCCTAGTCGCGTCCGTAATTACGGGCGGCTCTTTCGCAGGATCGCGGCGAGCTGTTTTACCTTGGGCTCGATCGCCTCCGGGGTTACGGCGGTGAACCCGAGCAGCAGGCCGGCGCGGGGGTAAGGCCGCTGCGCATAGATGGAAAGCGGGATCGCTTCGATGCCGCCGTGCCAAAGCGCGCGGGCCGCATGGAGATCATCCGTGCCCTCCGGCAGCCAGGCGGTCAGATGCATGCCGGCATCCGTGGGGTCCACCTGGATCAACCCCGCGGCGTGCTTTTCCAGGGCCGCGACCAACAGCTTTTGCCGCTCCCCATAAGCGACGCGCATGCGTCGGATATGGGCGGCGAAGCGGCCCTCGCCCATGAAGTCGGCGAGAACCACCTGGGGCAGGGTCGAGATGCCTTGGCTCAACACGGTCTGCGCGGTGCAGAACGGCTCGACCAGGCCGTGGGGCACCACCAGATAGCCCACGCGCAGGGAGGGATAGAGCACCTTGGAGAACGTGCCCGCGTAGATCACGCGCGCGGCGCCGTCCAACCCCTGGAGGGCGGGCAGCGGCCGCCCGGAATAGCGGAACTCGCTGTCGTAGTCGTCCTCGAGAATCCAGGCGCCGGACCGCTGGGCGAAGCGCAGCAATTCCAGGCGCCGGCGCAGGCTCATGGTCACGCCAAGCGGATGCTGATGGGATGGGGTGACGAAAATCAGGCGAGGTATCCCGCCATGCCTACGCCCCTCGGATACCGACAGGCCCTCGTCGTCGATCGGCACCGGGACCACGGAAATGCCGAGCGCCGTCAACACGTCGCGCCCCGCCGTATGGCCCGGATCCTCGCTCCAGGCCAAATCACTGGGATCGAGCAACGCCAGCGCGGAGAGGGCAAAGGACTGTTGCGACCCGGCGGTCACGATGACCTGTTCGGGATCGCAGTTCACGCCGCGGGCATTGCTCAGGTGCTCGGCGATGGCGGCGCGCAAAGGCGGGTAGCCGCCTGCCCGCCCATAGCCGAACAGATCCGGTCCAAGTCGCCGCAAGGCCTTCGCCCAGAGCCGGGACCAGGCCGCCATGGGAAACAGCTCCGGCGCCGGGACGGACGGCCGGAACGCGCGGGTCTCGGCCACCCGCGTGGCCGCCCAGGTCCGGGAAATCGCCTGGCCGCGCCGCGACAGGCGGACCTCAGGCGCCACCGCCGGGCGCGCCGGGGCCGGGCGTTTCGGCGACAGGTTCTCGGGCGCGATATCCGCCGCGAATGTTCCCGAACCAGTGACCGACGTAAGGAACCCCTCGGCCACCAGCTGCTCGTAGGTGTTCTGCACCGTGAGGCGCGACAGGCCGAGTTCCAATGCCAGTTGCCGGGTGGCCGGGAGCCGGGCCCCCGGCCCTAAACGGCCGGACAGAACCGCCGCGCGGAGCTGGGCGTCGAGCTGGATAGAGAGGGGCCGCCGCCCCACGGTCGATGGAGATCATGTCGAGCAACAGTCCGACAGGCTGCTTGGTCATGGGCCAGGAGTCCCGCGCCGGATAATCGGACTTAAGAGTATCACGATAATGGATATTTTCCATATATCCAAAGTGTGGCGAGACTTCATCTGGCGATCCTGGTTCAAGCGATCCTGGAGGAGGGTGGACCCGTGCCGGAGTTCGATTTCGAAGTTGGCTATGGGCGGTTCGAGGCGGCCATGGACGGCGGCGCCGACCAGGTGCCGTTCATCGTGCAGATGCACGAGTTCGCCATGGCCCACATGGGCCAGCCGGGCCACGTGTTTTACACCGACCCTCGAACCTTCGTGCGCGGCATCTGCCAGACCACGGTGGACTACCGCTTCGATACGCCGAGCTTCGTCTGGGATGTCTACAACGTCGAGGCCGAGGCCCTGGGGCTGCCCCTGGTTCTGTTCGAGGACATGGCGCCGGCCCTGGACAACGTGGTCCCGCTGATCGAGAGCGAAGCCGACCTGGCCCGCCTCAAGACACCGGACCCTTCGAGCGCCGGGCGCATGCCCATGGTGGCGGAGATTCTCCACCAGGTGAAGCAGATGACCGGCCGCCGCCCGGCGCTCGGCTTCTGCGGCCCCTTCACCATGGCCGCTCATCTCATGACCTTCGAGAACCTGGTGGTGCAAATCCGGCAAAACCCGGCCTTCGTCCACAAGGTCCTGGACTTTATCGTCGACGAGGTCCTGGTGCCCTATTGCCGGTATATGCTGAAGCAGTTTCCCGACCTGCCCTGCTTCGAGGGCTCCGACGCCACCGCCTCGCTCCCCTTCATCACGCTTGAGATGCAGGAGGAGTTCGCCATGGAGCCGATCCTGCGCATGCAGCGCCAACTGAGCCTGCCCGTGCTGGTGGACAATTGGTGGGGCGATTCCTACCCGAAGGACAAGGAGCGCTTTTGGCGCAACAAGCTCAAGGTCACGCCGGACTACTTCAAGATTCAGGACCCCGACCTGTGGAAAGTCGGGCTGGCGGAGCCCATGGACTTCGCCCGGCGCCAGAACAAGTCGGTGGTGCTCGGGATCGACAACAACCTGTTCCAGAACGGCCCCGCCGAGGAGATCGAAAAGCGCGTCCACGAGTATATGGAAGCGGTCGAGGAGGCCGATGGCCAAGGCTGCGTCTACTTTTGCAGCATCTCGGCCGTAACGCCCCCCGAGCACGTCAAGATCGCGGTCGACGCGGTCCTGGCTTTTCGGCGCGGCGAGCGCCCCTGGAAGGGGCTGAGGCGCGCCGGCACCCCGGAGGCCCGGGGCGATACCGGCAAGGACGAGAGCAAACGCGACGATGCCGCGATCATCGCCGCCGCCGCCATGGCGGACCATGAGATCACCGAGGAAGAAGCGCTCCTCGACGAGATCTTCGATGCGGTGCTGGACCATGAGGACAAGCTGGCGGCCATCCTGGTAACCCAGGGGCTGGACCGGAACGTGCCGGTTCACTCGCTTCTGGACGACGCCCTGATCGCGGCCATGGACGAAGTCGGCGAGGAGTTTTCCAAGGGCACCATCTTCGTGCCGGAAATGCTCATGGCGGCGCGCGCCATGAAGGCCGGCCTGGAGATCCTGCGCCCGGTCCTGACCCAGACCGGCGAACCGCCCAAGGGCCTGGTCATGCTGGCCACGGTCCAGGGCGACGTGCACGACATCGGCAAGAACCTGGTCGGCATGATGCTGGAGGGGTCCGGCTACCAGGTGGTCGATCTGGGCGTCAACGTCACCCCGGAGGAGGTGTTGGCGCGCGCCGACGAACTCAACCCCAACGTGGTCGGCCTTTCGGCGCTGCTCACCACCTCCATGCCCTCCATGCAAAAGACCGTGGCGCTCTTCAAGAAGGTCGAGTCGCTCTACCCGGTGATCGTCGGCGGCGCGCCGGTGACCGAGGAGTTCGCCGCGAAGATCGGCGCCGACGGCTACGGCGAAAACGCGACCCATGCGGTCGAGACGGTGCATCGCCTCGTCGCCAAGGGCCTTCGCGCCCGCTCGGCGGCTTGATCGATGACTCGTACCCTGGTCAGTTCCGCCTCGCGAGAGGTCGTCATCGGCTTTGACGAGCCCTTCGTGATCATCGGCGAGCGCATCAATCCCACTGGGCGCAAGACCCTGGCCCAGGCCATGAAGGCGGGCGACTACAGCCGGGTCGAGGCCGACGCCCTGGCTCAGGTGGCCGCCGGCGCCCGGATGCTGGACATCAACGCCGGCATTCCGCTCGCCGATGAAGCCAAGATCCTGGCGGACTGCGTGAAGCTGGTGCAATCCCTGACCGATGTGCCGCTCTCCATCGATTCCTCCATCGTCGAGGCACTGGAGGCGGGCCTCGCGGTCTACCAGGGAAAACCGTTGGTCAACTCGGTCACCGGCGAGGAAGAGCGCCTGGAGGCGGTGCTGCCCCTGGTCAAGAAGTACGCCGCCGCCGTGGTGGCGATCTCGAATGACGAGACCGGCATCTCCGAAGACCCGGACGTGCGTTTCGCGGTGGCCAAGAAGATCGTCGAGCGGGCCGAGGACCATGGTATCCCGCGGTGCGATCTGGTGGTCGATCCCCTGGTCATGCCGGTGGGCGCGGTCAACGCCGCGGGCGCTTCCGTTTTGCACCTGATCCGAAGGCTGCGCGAGGAGCTTGGGGTCAACACGACCTGCGGCGCCTCCAACTTCAGCTTCGGCCTGCCCCAGCGCCATGGCCTCAACGCCTCCTTCCTCGCCATGGCGATCGGTGCCGGCATGACCTCGGCCATCACCAATCCATTGCACGCGCCGGAGATGATGGCGGTGAAGGGCGCCGACGTGGTGATGGGCCACGATCCCAACTGCCGGCGCTGGATCGAGGCGGCGCGCGGCTGGGCGGAAGCGCCGGCGACCAACCAAGGCGCGCCCCCGCCGCCGCCGGACACGGCCCCGGCCACATCGACCATCAGCCGGCGGCGCCTGCGCAAGCTGCGACAGGAAGCCAACGGGTAATCCCCGCCATGGTCGAGAAGGTCGAGCGGGCCTATCTGGTGTTTACCCCCTCCGGCAAGCGCGGGCGCTTTCCGGTCGGTGAATCGATCCTCGCCTGCGCCCGGCGGCTGGGGGTCGATATGGATTCGGTCTGTGGCGGACGCGGCATCTGCGGGCGCTGTCAGGTGATCGTCGGCGAGGGCCATTTCGCCAAGCACGGCATCGCCTCCTCGGCCGCCAGCCTCGAGCCCTTGACCGCCCCCGAACGGAAATACGATAGCCGCAAGGGCCTTGCCAAAGGTCGTCGCCTCGGCTGCCACGCCCGCCTGCTGGCCGACGCGGTGATCGACGTGCCGCCGGAAAGCCAGGTCCATCGCCAGGTGGTGCGCAAGCGCGCCGAGGCCCGCACGATCACCGTCGATCCAGTCGTAAAGCCTTACTATGTGGAGGTCGCCAAGCCCGATCTGCATCGCCCCTCCGGCGATTTCCAACGCCTCAACCAGGCCTTGGAAAAGGACTGGGGCCTGACCCTGCACGATACCGACCTCCATGTGCTGCGCGGCCTGCAACGGGCCCTGCGCGACGGCGACTGGAAGGTCACCCTGGCATTGCGCCATACCCTTGGCCGCTATGACGAGATCGTCGGGATCTGGCCTGGATTTCAGGAGCGCCTCTATGGCCTGGCGGTGGATGTGGGGTCGACCACGGTGGCCTGTTACCTGTGCGATCTGGGCTCGGGCGAGGTGCTGGCGGCGGCTGGCGCCATGAACCCGCAGATCCGCTTCGGCGAGGACCTGATGAGCCGGGTCAGCTATGTGATGGACAACCCGTCCAGCCTCGGCGACATGACCGGCGCCGTGCTGACGACGATCAACCGGCTCGCCCTGGAAACCGCCGCCGAGGCCGGGATCGACCCGCGCCTCGTTATCGAGGTGGTCCTGGTCGGCAACCCCATCATGCAGCACCTGGTGCTGGGCCTGGACCCTAGCGAGCTGGGCGTGGCGCCCTTCGCGCTATGCACCGACGCGGCGGTCAAGATCTACGCCGAGGACGATTTGGGCATCGAGATCGCCTTGGGCTCGCGGGCCTACTTCCTGCCCTGCGTCGCCGGCCATGTGGGGGCCGATGCCGCGGCGGTCATTCTCTCCGAGGGGCCCCATCTGAACGACGCCATGACGCTGATCGTCGACGTGGGCACCAACGCTGAGATCGTGCTTGGCAACAAGCGGCGATTGCTCGCCGCCTCGTCGCCGACCGGCCCGGCCCTGGAGGGCGCGCAGATTTCATGCGGCCAGCGCGCCGCGCCCGGCGCCATCGAGCGGGTGCGCATCGACAAGGCGACCCTGGAGCCGCGCTTCAAGGTAATCGGCTGCGACCTTTGGTCCGACGATGAGGGGTTCGCGGCGGCCGTTGCGGGCGTGGGCGTTACCGGCATCTGCGGCTCCGGCATTGTCGAATTGCTGGGCGAGATGTTCCTCGCGGGCCTCTTGACCCGCGACGGGGTGATCGACGGCGCCCTGGCGCGGCGCACCGGGCGCATCGAGGCGCGCGGCGAGACCTACGCCTATCTGATCCATGGGGGCGACCTCGAGATCGCCATCACCCAGGAAGACGTCCGCGCGGTGCAACTGGCCAAGGACGCGCTCTATGCGGGCGCCCGGTTGCTGATGGACCGTTTGGGGATCGACAAGATCGACCGGGTGGTGCTGGCCGGCGCCTTCGGGAGTCACATGGATCCCCTCTATGCCCTCCTTCTGGGCATGATCCCCGACTGCCCGCTGGAGCGGGTTTCCTCGGCCGGCAACGCCGCCGGGACCGGGGCGCGCATCGCCCTGGTCAACAAGGGCGCCCGCGAGGAGATCGAAGCCCTGGTCAAGCGCATCGAAAAGGTCGAGACCGCCGTCGAGCCCCGTTTCCAGGACCACTTCATCGGCGCCATGGCGATCCCCCACGCCAGCGACCCTTTCCCCAACCTAGCCGCCAAGGTCGCGCTTCCCGGGCCGGTCGCGGCAAAACCGGACGACGCGGGCCGCGCGCCCCCCGGCCCCTCGCGGCGCCGCCGGCGCCTGGCGCGCACCGACGCGCCATGACCGGCGGTCGCCCGTGCTTCTGGGACCCGGCGACGCGCGCCGCCTACCTGGCAACAACCGCCGAAAAGGCCGCGGCATCCCGGCGCGGGACGGATGGGGAGGCCACGGCCGAAGCGCTGGAGCTCATCTGGGCGGGGCTGGCGGCGCCGGAACGGGCCCTGATCGAAGCACTGCTCACCCTCGACCGGCGGAGCCTCGTGGCCCTCCACAACCACCCGTCCCTGCGCACCCTGGTCGCCAAGGGCCTGCTCGCCTACCCCCGCGGCCACGGCGGCCAATGGATGCTCGCGACCAAAACCATCTACACCATGCCACCAGCCGTATGGAAAAGACTGCGAGAGCATCCTCGCCACGAAACCGATGACCGCGACACCCCAATCAAACGCGCAACCTACGACGCGGCAAGATCGCTGCTGGAGCGCATGGAAGGCGCCCCGGTTTCGTAGGCGGTTATGGAGTTGGGCGCATGGGGGGCGAAGGAGGATCGAAATGACGTCCCCTAGGGAACGCCACTACTTAACTGCACCAAGATATGGATTCTAAAAAGACAGGTCTATCAACACCTTGTGGGCCATGCAGGCAATCCCCGCTCACGACACAAGTATGCTTCACAAGACGCCCCGGAATTGGTTAATTTGACAAGTTCCGTAAACAGGTTGGCCTTTTTCGTGGAATTAATCCATAACGGGGGACCAATTAACAGGGAGAAAAAAATGCTCAGTGTGTCCAAGTTCCTGAAATTCGCTTTTGTCGGTCTTGCCCTTGTCGGCACAAGCATGGCAACGACGCCGATATCCGCCCAAGAACTGAATTTCTTCACCATCGGTACGGGCGGAACGTCCTATACTTACTATCCGGTTGGCGGCGTCATCGCCAACGCGATTTCGAAGCCCCCCGGATCGCGGGAATGCGGCAAGGGAGGAAGCTGCGGCGTCGATAACCTGATCGCATCCGCTGTTTCGTCACGCGGTTCCGTCGATAACGTCAACGCGATCAATTCCGGCCTTCGCAATTCTGGCTTCGCGCAATCGGACGTCGCCTACTGGGCCTATACCGGCACCGGAACCATGGCAGGCAAGCCGCCGATGAAGGACCTCCGGACCATCGCCGCGTTGTTCGAGGAACATATCCATCTGGTGACTTCAGCCGACAGCGGTATCAATTCCGTCTCTGATCTCAAGGGCAAGCGAGTCTCGCTCGACGAACCGGGATCGGGGACCTACGTGGACGCCAAGCTGATTCTGGGCGCCTTCGGCGTGAAGCTGTCGGATATCACTCCCGAAGCCCTCAAGGGCGGCGCCGCCGCCGATGCGCTTCGCAATGGCAAGATCGATGCATTTTTCGTCGTTGCCGGTTATCCGACTGGCGCTTTGGTCGAACTCGCGGCCGCGACCAAAATCAAGCTGGTGCCGATTTCGGGCGCCGGCGCCAAGAGCCTGATCGACAAGTATGGCTTCTTCGCATCCAGCAACATTCCAGCCGGAACCTACGAAGGCGTCGGCAAAACCAAGACCATTTCCGTCGGCGCGCAGTGGTTCACCAGCGCCAAGGAAGACGAAACCCTGATCTATAACATCACCAAGGCGCTCTGGAATAAGCAGACGCGGAAGCTTCTCGATGTTGGTCACGCCAAGGGCAAGACCATCACCTTGGAAACCGCGCTTAACGGCGTCGGCGTGCCGTTGCATCCGGGCGCCGCGCGGTATTATCGGGAAGCAGGTGTTCTCAAATAGGGCGCGATTCCACTAAAACTGTTTCTATTCAGCCCGGCGTTCGCTCAAACGCCGGGCTGATTTTATAAAAAAAGCGGTTCAGCGGGAGAGATATGAGCATAGGTCAGTCAACGGAATTGGTATCGGAACTGGAGCGTCGCTACGACCCGGAAATCGAATTTCGGGTGACCGGCAGGATGATTGGCCATGTCATCACCTTCCTGCTGGTTGCAATGTCCGTCTACCATTTCTACGCCGCCGGGTTTGGGCTGGTCCGGGAACTGCTACATCGCGGTATTCACCTGTCGTTCGTGCTTGGCCTCGTCTTCCTCCTTTTCGGGGCGCGACGGAAACCGTTGATGAATTTAGCCCGGCCCGCATGGTATCGGATCGGCGGTATCGGAATTTGGGACATCGCGCTTGCCATCACGGCCGTGGCGGTGTCGCTGTATCTTCCGTTGCTGCCAGCCGAAATCGTTGCCCAGCGCGTCGGCGCGCCGAGTTCGTCCGACGTCGTCATGGGGACGCTGCTCCTTTTACTGGTGCTGGAGGCGACAAGACGCTCAGTCGGCTTCACCATGCCGCTGATCGCAATAATTTTCGTGGCCTATGCCGTCTTCGGCACGTATGCGCCCGGCGCGCTCAAGCATCCGGGTGCAAGTTGGGCAGGGCTCATCAATCACCTCTACATGACCAACCAAGGCATCTACGGCATCGCCATTGGGGTGGTTGCCAAATATGTTTTCCTGTTTGTCCTGTTCGGTGTTCTTGCCACCCGGATCGGTCTCGGCAAGTTATTCATCGATTTGGCGTCCGTGCTGGCGGGCCGTTATGCTGGCGGGCCCGCCAAGGTAGCGATCTTTTCCTCGGCCATGCTGGGGACAATTTCAGGATCTTCGATCGCCAATACGGTGACCACGGGATCGTTGACTATTCCGGCCATGAAAAAGGTGGGCTACGAGCCGCATTTTGCCGCCGCGGTTGAGGCGACGTCTTCCACCGGCGGGCAAATCACGCCGCCGATCATGGGCGCCGCCGCCTTTATCATGGTTGAATTCCTGGAAATTCCTTACCGCGAGATTTTGCTGGCCGCCTTGTTCCCGGCGGCGCTGCATTATTTCGGCATTTTCATCATGGTCCATCTCGAGGCCAAACGTTTAGGGCTCCGGGGGCTCCGCCCCGATGAAATGCCCAAGGTGATGACGGTTTTGTCGCGGCATTGGCTGACCGTGGCGCCGCTGCTTGTTCTCGTCTATCTGATCGTTTCCGGGCGGACGCCTGATTACGCCGCGGTCTGGGGAATTGTCAGCTGCGTCGTGGTCGGTTTTATCAATCCCAAGGATAGGCTGACGATCCCGGACTTCATCGACGCCCTGGCGACAGGGGCCAAGTATGCGCTGGCCGTTGGCGCGGCGGCGGCGGCGGTCGGCATCATCGTTGGCGTGGTGACACTGACTGGGACGGGTTTTCGCCTGAGCTTCGTGGTGACCCAGGTCGCCGCCGAACTGGGCGGATGGATCACTTCTGGCTGGCTGGCCGTGTTTGTGACACAGAATGGATTAACCCTGTTCTTTACGCTGGTGTTCACCGCCTTCGCTTGCGTCATCATGGGGGCGGGCATACCGACGACGGCGACCTATATCATTCTTGTTTCGGTGGCGGCGCTGGCGCTGGCAATGCTCGGTGTCCAGCCGCTGGTAGCACATTTCTTCGTTTTTTATTATGGGGTTTTAGCGGATATCACCCCGCCGGTCGCATTGGCGGCCTATGCGGGGGCGGGCATCGCCGGCGCCAATCCCTTCAAGACCGGCAATACAGCGTTCAGATTAGGCATCGCCAAGGCGATCGTTCCCTTCGTGTTTATCTATTCGCCGTCCTTGTTGCTGGTGACGCCGGAATACAACCTGCCCGACTTTCTGATCACGCTGGTGGGAGCGATGATCGGAATCGGCCTAATCGGCATCGGATTCTCGGGGTTCCTGCTTACCAACATAAGCAAGTTCGAACGAGTCTGGATCGCCGTCGCCGCCCTGTTCTTCGTCGCTCCCGGAGCCATCTCGATGGGGATCGGGTTCGTCCTCGTCCTGCCCGTCCTGGCGCGGCAAGTTTTTGCCTACCGAAAAACGCGATCGGCCCGGTTGCCGGCCTCCGACAGTCCGATAGCGGAGCAAAACCAGCTGGTAGCACCGGCGAGGGTATTGAAACGTTAACCGGCGCGCCATGACC
>Ga0114931_10008438_pt1 | contig 12472 bp, 11 predicted proteins | sample 2SBtaG_FD_89579 | JGI IMG/M metagenome (GOLD analysis project Ga0114931, IMG submission 89579) | Deep subsurface microbial communities from Kolumbo volcano to uncover new lineages of life (NeLLi) - 2SBTROV14_V59a metaG | ecosystem: Environmental > Aquatic > Marine > Volcanic | place: Kolumbo...
CGGTGTCGGACGCCGACGGTACCTTCTTTCGCGGGGTCGTGGGCGCGGACTGGCGACCGACCGACAAGACGACGCTCTCGGGCGAGGTCTACGTGCAGACCCTCGGGCCCGCCGACCGGTCGGGCTACCTCGCCTTCGCGATGAACGACCGGTTCGCCCGCGGGGAGCTGTGGCTGCTGGGGCGCTACTACGCCGGGCTCGTCGTCAGCCAGGAGATCACGCCGCTGATCCACGGGTCGCTCGGGCTCATCGGCAACCTCGGCGACCCGAGCCTGCTCGTCGCGCCGACCCTGGCGTGGTCGGTCGGGGAGAACTCGGAGCTGGACGCCGGCGCGTTCTTCGGTGTCGGGAAGCGGCCCGAGGCGCTCGCCCTGAACAGCGAGTTCGGCCTGTACCCGGCCACGGCCTTCGTCGAGATGAAGGTCTACTTCTGAGGAGTGTCGGGCTCCGCGGGCTCGGCTTCGGGCTTGCCGGCGGCGGCCTGCTGCAGCTCCTCGGCGCCCGGAAGCATCGACAGGTCGGGGACGACCACGATCTGAATGCGCCGGTTCGCTTCGAATTGTTCGTCGGAAGCGCGGTCTGCTAGGATCGCGGGGCATGCTGACCGTACCCCTGGCTCGACACGGCGTTCCCGAGGAGCTGTTCCAGCGGCTCGTGGCCCTGCGCCGGGAGCTCCACCGGCACCCGGAGCTCGCCTGGCGCGAGGCGCGCACGGCGGCACGCATCGCGCGGGAGGTCGAGGCCCTCGGGCTGCCCGTGCGCACGGGAGTCGGCGGGCACGGCCTGATCGCGGAGATCCCGGGGGCGGGTCCCGGTCCGGCCGTGGCCCTGCGCGCCGACATGGACGCGCTGCCGCTGCAAGAGGAGACCGGGCTGCCCTTCGCCTCCGAGGTCGACGGGGTAATGCACGCCTGCGAGCACGACGGCCACAGCGCCCTGCTCGTGGGGGCCGCGGCCCTGCTCGCGGCCGGACCGCCGCCCGCGGTGCCGATCCGGCTGCTGTGGCAGCCGGCCGAGGAGACCGGTGCCGGGGCCCGCGAGATGATCGCGGACGGCGCCCTCGACGGGGTCGGCGCGATCTTCGGGGGGCACCTCGACCGGCACTACCCGGTCGGGCACCTCGTGGTCACCGACGGCGTGGTGAACGCCTCGACGGACACCTTCTTCATCGACGTGCACGGCCGCGGAGGCCACGGCGGACGCCCCCACGAGGCGGTCGACGCGGTGGTCGCCGGAAGCCTGCTCGTCACCGCGCTGCAGAGCATCGTCTCGCGCGAGGTCGACCCCGCGCACCCCTCCGTGCTCTCCGTGGGGCGGTTCGTGGCGGGTGACGCACCGAACGTGATCGCCGCCAAGGCCCGCCTCGAGGGCACGATCCGCGCCCAGGACGCGACGGTTCGGGCGCAGCTTCGCCGCGCGGTGCAGCGGGTGGCCGACGCGGTGGCCGCGGTGCACGGCGCGCAGGCCGAGGTGACCTTCCGCGAGGGCACGCCGGCGCTGCACAACGACCCGGAGATGACCGCGCTGGCCCGGGAGGCGGCCGTCGAGGTGGTGGGTGCCGAGCGGGTGGGCGTCCTGCACACGGCGAACATGGGCGGCGAGGACTTCGCGTCCTTCCTGCGCGAGGTGCCCGGCTGCTACGTGCGCTACGGCGCGCAGGTCGCGGGACGCGAGGGCTTTCCCGCGCACTCGAGCCGCTTCGACTTCCACGAGGAGGCGCTCGCCAGCGGCGCCGCCTGGCTCGTCGCGGTGGCCCGGCGCGCGGCGCACCGGCTGGCCCGTGGCGAGCCCAGGGTGGCGACCCGCGAGGCCTGATCGGGCACGGCGGTTCGTGGCGAGGCGCGGTACCCGGTATCATCCAGGGGCCACAAGGAGAGCCCATGCCCGGTGCCGAGCACACCATGACGGTCAACGCCCCACCCGCCGTCCTGTTCGACGTGATCGCCGACTACGAGCGCTACCCGGAGTTCCTCAAGGACATCAAGGCGGCCAAGGTGATCGAGCGCGGCGACGGCTACACGATCGCGCGGTTCACCCTCGACCTGATCAAGACGGTCCACTACACGATCCGCCTCGTCGAGAACAAGCCGACCTCGGTGTCGTGGACCCTGGTCGAGTCGAACCTGCTGAAGACGAACAACGGCGGCTGGACCCTGGAGGAGCTGCCCGGGGGCAAGACCCGCGCGACCTACCGGCTGGAGGTCGGCATCGGGCGCTTCGTCCCGCGGATGATCAGCGATCGCCTGACGGGCAAGGCTCTGCCGTCGACGATGAACGCGATCAAGGAACAGGCCGAGAAGCTCGGCTGAAGCAGGCCAGCGGGGTCAGGCACCGAGCATTCGGCTACGATCCGCATGGTGAGGGGATCGTTGGTCGAGAAGTTGAGGATTCGGGCGGTCGAGGGCGGCTGACCGGCGTGGTCGTGGTCGTGGAGCATGCGGCCACGTCGTCGGGTGCTCGAAGAGGGTTGGCCTGGGCGATCCGGTCGCGGTGTGACGCGCGAGCAGGAGGTCGTCCGGGCGGGAGGTCGAGGAGGTGGGTCGGCGGTGCGGGGCCGGTCGTCGACGGCGGGTCGGCGTGGTCGTGCGACCCGGCGAGCCGTTCGCCCTACAGCCCGAACAGCGACCGGGTCTGCTCCACCGTCGCCGGCTCGCGCCCGGCCTCGCGGACCACCTTGACCAGCTCCTCCACCAGGGGGCCGTTGCTCTGCGCGCGGGTGCCGTCGGGCAGGTAGAAGGTGTCCTCCAGGCCCGTGCGCACATGGCCGCCCTGCTCGGCGGTGGCGCGGTGCAGATCCCACACCTCCTGGCGGCCGATGGCGATCGTCTGGAAGTGGGCGCCCTCGGGGAGCTCTTCGACGAGGAGGGGGAGCCAGGCGGGCTTGGCGGGCATGCCCGAGGCGACGCCCATCACGAAGGAGACGTGGATCAGGTCACGGAGCAGGCCGACCTCGGCGAACATCCGGATGCTCCGGACGATGCCTGTGTCGAAGCACTCGCACTCCGGGACGACGCCGTGGGCGTACATCGCCTCGAGGAACTTCTGCACCTTGTCGACCGGGTTGTCGAAGAGCATCGGCGGCCAGGCCCACCGGCCGTCGCGGCGCGTGCGCAGGTAGTTGAGGCTGCCCGCGTTCATCGCGGCGATCTCGGGCCGGATGCGCTCCATGACCGCGAGGGGACCGGAGATGTCCGGCCCGACGACGCCCGTGCTCTGGTTGATCAGCAGCTTCGGGCACTCGGCGCGGATCGCGTCGACGATTGCGCCGCACACGTCCGGCTCCCAGCTCGGGAGGTGGCCCATCCCGGGCGTCTGCTGGCGGAAGTGGACGTGCACGACCGTCGCGCCCGCGTCCCATGCGGCCCGCGCCTCACGGGCCATCTGCTCGGGAGTGACCGGCACGTGGAACCGCTGCGGATCCGTGAGCACTCCAGTCAGCGCACAGGTGACAATCGCGACGTCGGACATGGCAAACCGGGGGCAGGGGAGGGACGCCTCCTATCACTCCCCGCCGTAGAGGTCGCGACGTTCGTAGAACCCCTGGAAGGTGGTCAGCCAGGTGCGCCCGCCGTCGTCGGAGCGCTGCACCTTCATGCTCAGGGTGCCGTCGGAGCGCGGGGTCCAGGTGGTGCGCACCTTGTGCGCGTCGCCCTTGGTCACGACCAGGTCGCCCTCGAGGACCATGCGGCCCTTGTCGTCGAGATCCCCCTCGGCACGCACGAAGGTGCCGGCGGCGCCGACCCGGGTCTGCTCCCAGTGGCCGCGCCTGGGGTCGAACCAGGTCAGGCTCGTGCCGGTGCGCCCGAAGTGATCCGTCCACTGGGCGGTGATCGCGCAGCCGTTCTCGGCCTGCTTGACCCGATCGCTGCCGACCTTCTGGCCCTGTGCGTCGCGGACGACCCAGTCGCCGACCCAGAAGTCGAAGGCGCGAAAGCGCGTGTCGTACATGCACGGGCGGGCGTTGTGCTCGGCCTGCTCGATGCGTCTGGCGAAGCGTGGGTCCGAGCGGAGGCTGGTGAAGTCCGGGTCGGTGCGCAGCACCTCGGGCTCGGCGAACCCAAGGTGGATCGCCTTGTCGAGCAGGGTGAAGGCGCCCTCGGAGTCGCCCTGCAGGGCCTTGGCCGCCGCGATGTTGTACGCGGAGACCGTCGGGTAGTAGTGGAGGTCCAGCGCCTGCTGCCACGCCTTGGCCGCGTCCTGGACGTCACGCTGCTTGTATCGGGCGTAGCCCAGTCGGAACCATGCGCTGCCGTCGCGCGGGTTGGCGGTGATCAGCGCCTGGTAGGCCGCCGCCGCCGCGGCCCAGGACTCGGCCTGGAACAAGGAGTCCGCCTCCTCCGCCGTCGGCGTCACCTGCGGATCGGCGAGGGCGACCCCGCCGAACAGCAGCCCGATGCCGAGGATGAGGGACTGGATCATTCTGCCTCCGTGACCATCCCGACCCCTAGATAAACCAGGGTCGTCCGCCTTGCTGGTGAGGATACGTCACGGGGCGTCGCGAAGCGGGATCGGAGGCGGACCCTCAGGAGGCGGTGCGCGTTGTCGGGGTGCCTCGCCGGCGCTCCAGCTCCTCGCGCACCGCGTGGGCGGACGCCTCGGTGATCGGGTAGGCCCACACGGCCCAGATGGCGAGGGCGGAGGCGATCGTCGGGACGAAAGCGTCGCAGGCGCGCATCAGCGTGATCGTGGTCGCGGACTGGGCGCCGCCGAGCTCGATGTCGAAGCCGGTGGCGTTCAGCAGCACGCCGCCCAGAGCGAGCGCCGCGGCCATCCCGAGCTTCACCACCCACCAGAAGATCGAGCCGTACATGCCCTCGCGGCGCTCGTGGGTCTTGAGCTCGTCGACATCGACGACGTCGGCGATCATCGAGCCCATCAGGGTGAACAGCCCCCCGAGCCCGAAGGACATCAGCGGCGCCGGCAGCAGCACCATCAGCGGCGCCTGCGGGTCGTAGGCGAACCACTTCATGCTGTAGCCGATCATCGACAGCCCGGTGCTCACGAAGAACGCCCGCCGCTTGCCGAACCGCGTCCCGAGCCACGTCACGACGGGGATGACGAGGAAGGTCGCCAGGGCGCCCAGGGTCCCGGCGTAGCCGGCGTACTTCGCTCCGGTCGCCTGGTCACCGCCGAACACGTAGTAGATGATCACGTAGTACTGGAAGGACGAGATCAGGATGAAGCCGTTGAACACGAGGAACGTCGCGGCGCACAGCTTCAGGAAGGGCCCGGAAGCCATCGTGGTCCAGATGCCGCGGAAGAAGGAGCGCACGCGCTGCGCCGCGCCCCGGACCACGACCGCCGGCTCCCCCGCGAGGATCTCCTCGCGGGCGACCTCGGCGAGGCGCTCGCGCAGCAGCAGTGCCGGCAGGATCCCGAAGCCCGCGGCCACCACGCCGACCGCCAGGGCGAGCCACTTCGCTCCCTGGAGCTGGGTCGCGAACCAGTCCTCGTTGGTCATGATCCACAGGAACCACGGCGAGATCACGTAGGCGAGCTGCCCGATGAAGTTCTGCACCCCCATCAGCCGCGTGCGCTCGTGGTAGTCGGGGGTCAGCTCGTACCCGAGGGCCACCCACGGCGTCGCGAACACGGTGTACGCCAGGTAGAACAGGATCGATCCGACCAGGAAGTACACGAAGTAGAAGACGTCGGATCGCCCGATGGGGAGCTGCCACAGCAGCACGTAGAGCACCCCCGCCGCGATGGCGCCCGCGAAGATGAACGGCCGGCGCCGGCCCCACCGGGTGCGCGCGTGGTCGGAGATGTACCCCATGAGCGGGTCGGTCAGCGCGTCGGTCAGCCGGGGGATCGCCGACACGAGCCCGACGAGCGCGGGGTTCATCCCGAGGCCCAGGTTGAGCACGATGACCATCCCTCCGATGGCTGCCGCGAGCGTGTTGTTCACGAAGGCGCCCATGCCGTACGCGAGCTTCTGCGGGAAGGCGATCCGGTCCTCGGGAGCCGTCTGGTAGTGCTCGGGCTCCCCCTCCGGGTTCTCTCGGCGGTGCCAGGCGGCCAGCGCCCGCTCGTACAGCGCGATCAGCGGGCTGTCGCCCATCTCCTACCTCCCACCGATCGCCGCCTTGGGCGCGCGGTCGACGTCGTACAGGCCCCAGTGCTTCTCGATCTCGCGCGGGTCGTCGCCGCCCTTCCACGGCTCGTCGAAGGCCACGAACCAGAACCAGGGCTGGTCGGTGGTCGCCGCCCAGGCGGTGAAGGCGCGGTAGAAGGTGGCCTGCTCGGCCTCTCCCGCCGGCGCGCGCACGTGCTCGGCCTCGGGGCCCTCCGGGTTCGTCGCGGTGGCCCAGCCGGTCTCGCCGAGGACCACCGGGATCCCGGGGTGCGCCGTCGCGACCGCCCGGAGGGTGTCGGTCGTCCACGGCATCGCCTCGTCGAGCGTCTTGCCGTTCCACATCGGGTGCGCGTGGACGAGGAGGAAGTCCACCTCCCGGGCGATGGGGTCGCTCTGGGGCGTGGTCCAGAAGCTGTAGTCGTCGGCGGTCGTGACCGGCTGGTCCACGGCGGCCCGCACCATGCCGAGGTCCACCACCAACCTCTGGGGGGCCACGCGGTGGTCGGACCACGACACCTGGGTCTCGTTGCCCACGCTCACCGCGACCACCTCGGCTTCCCAGGTGTGCGCGAGCCGGATGGCCTCTTCGAGCTCGGCGGCGTTCTCCCCCGCAGCGTCCGGGGCGATCCAGGCGCCGAGGATCACACGTAGCGGCAGGTTCTCGTCGTGGATGATGCGGAGGATCGCCTCGGTCGAGCCTCGGCTTCCGTAGATCCGGATCAGGTGCCAGCGCGGAGCGATCAGGCGGAGGTCCTCCAGGATCTGGGCGTCGGTGGGCTGGGCGCCTCCGGGACGCTGCCCGGCGCGGTAGGGGCCGTAGGCGACGCCAGCCCGCACGGGCGCGCCGTCGAGACGGGGCACGAAGGGGCGGCGCTCGAGGGTCTCGGCGTGGGTCGCCGGGGACGCGACCGTCGGAGTCCGAGGCGCGCAGGCCCCGGCCAGCAGCGCGACGAGCCCCAGGGCCCGCCCGTTCACGACCGCAACCGCAGGCCGAAGCCGTAGGGGAACAGGGCCTCGTCGCCCCGGTTCGGGTTCTGCCCGTCGCTCGCGGGCCACGAGAAGGGGAGACGCCCCTGGAAGTCGTGGTCGCCGAAGAGCACGTCGGCCACGCCCTGCCCCTCCGAGCCGGGGAGCCAGGCGGCGACGAAGGCCGCCGAACGGGCCAGCTCCGGGGCCACGACCAGCGGACGGCCCGAGACGAGCACGGTGACCACGGGGATCCCGCGCGCGGCCAGGCGCTCGAGGAGCGCGAGGTCCTCCGGGTGGTTTCGGGCCAGCTCCAGGGTGGCACCGTAGGGCTCCAGGCGGCCCGGACCCGGCACCGCGCTGGCGTCGGGGCTGGGCGCGCCCCCGCCCGATCCAGGCGCGACCGCCTCGGGGTGCGCGCCGGCCGACCCCGGGGACACCTCGCCTTCGGCGCGCAGGTCACCCATGCCTTCGGCGTAGGGGTGTTCGCCGATCACCGCGATCGCCAGGTCGAAGTCGCCCGAGGCCGAGCCGTCCTCGCTCAACACCGCCGCTGGCGCAGCCGCCCGGATCCCCTCCCAGATCGAGGTGCCGCCCTCGATGGCGTCGTTGCCCGACGTGCCCTGCCAGGTGACCGTGAACCCGCCGCACTGGTGCCCGCGGTTGTCGGCGTTCCGCCCTGCCACGAGGATCCGCGCGCCCCGGTCGACGGGGAGCACGCGGCCCTCGTGCTTCAGCAGCACCAGCGACTTGCGCACCGCCTCGCGCGCCACAGCGCGGTGGGCCGCCGACCCGAAGGAGGCGTCTCCCGACAGCGGCCGCTCCGCCGGGCGCGGCCGGTCGAAGAGCCCGTAGGCCATCTTCACTCGCAGGATCCGTCGCACCGCGTCGTCGACGCGGTCCATCGACACGACGCCGCGCTCGACCTGCCGGGTGAGCGCCGCGATGTGGGCCTTCCAGGTGATCGGCACCATGAACAGGTCGATGCCGGCGTTCACCGACCGGGCGACCGCCTCGTCGTAGTCCTCCGCCACCTGCACGGTGCCGTCCCAGTCCGAGACGACGAAGCCCCCGAACCCCAGCTCTCCCTTGAGCAGATCGGTGAGCAGGTAGCGGTGGTCGTGGCACTTCTCGCCGTTCCAGCTGTTGTAAGAGGCCATCACCGTCAGTACGCCCGCAGCGAGCGCGGCGCGGTAGGGCGGCAGGTGCACCGCCCGCAGGGTCGCCTCGGGGATCGCCGTGTCGCCCTGGTCGACACCGCCGGTGGTGCCCCCGTCGCCGATCCAGTGCTTGGCGCAGGCGATCACCGGCTCGGAGCCGAGGTCACCCTGCAGCCCGCGCACGAAGCGCCCGGCGTAGGCGGTGCCGATCTCGGGGTCCTCGGACCAGCTCTCGTAGGTGCGCCCCCAGTGGTCGTCCTGCGTCACGGCGAGGGTGGGGGCGAAGGTCCACTCCACCCCGGTCGCGAGGACCTCGCGGGCGGTGACCCGGGCGACGCGCTCGAGCAGATCGGGGTCGCGGGTCGCCCCCAGCCCGATGTTGTGGGGAAACACGGTCGCGCCGCGCACGTTGTTGTGCCCGTGGATCGCGTCGACGCCGTAGAGCAGGGGGATCGGCAGGTGCGCGGCGTCCTCGGACATCGACGCCTCCCAGTAGGCGTCGTTCATCGCCACCCAGTCCGGCGGCGTGTTCTCGCCCGGGTAGGAGCCACCGCCGCTCAGGACGGACCCGATGTGGTACGCCTGCACCTCCTCGGGGGTGATGCTGGCGCGCTCGGGTTGGGTCATCTGCCCGATCTTCTGGGCGAGGGTCATCCGCGCGAGGAGCGCGTCGATGCGGGCGGTCCGGCTCGAGAGGGACATGCACGTCTCCGGGGGGGCAGCGGGGCTAGGGGGCCCCGGTGTCGGTCGGGTCGGTGGCGCGCTCGAAGACCTTCACGTCGTCGACCTCGAGCACCGCCTCGTCTGGCGTGCTCGCGTCGGGGGCCTGCACGAAGGTGCCGCCGACCGCGAGGTTCAAGAGCATGAACATCGGGTGGTCGAAGACCCAGGGCGCGCCGTCGGGCAGATCGCCCGGCACGTGCCGAGCGACGAGATCGTCGTCGATGAACCACGCGATGTACTCGGGATCGATCTCGACACGGAAGGTGTGGAAGTCGTCGGCGAAGGTGCCCTGGGGAAGGGTGGTTGCGTCGCCCACCGAGGCGGCGCCCGCGTAGCCGGGACCGTGCAGGGTCTGGAACACCGTCTGCGGGGCCTCGCCCTGCATCTCCATCACGTCGACCTCGCCGCACAGCGGCCACCCCGACGTGAGCACGTCGTTGCCGAGCAGCCAGAAGGCGGGCCACAGGCCCTTGCCTGCCGGGAGCTTCATCCGGGCCTCGAAGGCGCCGTAGGTGCGCCCGAGCAGGCCAAGGGTCTGGATCCGGGCGGAGGTCCAGTCGCTGCCCTCGTAGGCCTCGCGGTGGGCGACGATCAGCAGGGTGCCGTTGCCCGACAGGCGTAGGTTGTCGGGCCGATCGGTGTAGTTCTGCAGCTCGTCGTTGCCCCAGCCGCCGGCGCCGGTGTCCGGGGTCCACACCGCCGGGTCGGGGGCGCTGCCTGCGGGCCCGTCGAAGGAGTCCTCGAAGACCTTCACCCAGCCGGGATCGAAGGGCTGGATCGGGTCGAAGGCGGCCGGACCGCAGGCCGCGAGGAGGGGGACGAGCCAGAGCAGGTGCCGCATCGTCTCACTCCGCGGTGAAGTACAGGTTGTCGATCGACATCGTCTCGCCCTGGGAGCCGGTCGCGGCGACCAGCAGCAGCGGGACGGTCACCTGGCCCAGGTTGGCACCCTGGCTCGTGAAGTCGGACAGGGGCACCGACAGCCCGTGCCAGGCGCCGTCGGTGGCGAAGCCGTAGTCGGTGGCCGAGACCCGGGCCTCGGTGTCGCCGCCGTTCATCCCGAGCTGGAACCCGTCGAAGCTGGCGTCCGACGACTTCAGCCAGACGTGCATCGTGGTCCACGAGTAGAGGTCGCGCGCGGCGTTCCAGGTCACCCCGCCGCCCCACCACGTGTTGCTGCCGTGCACGATGACGTCGGACGACAACCCCTCGACCCGGTCGCTCGAGGTCTGCAGGGTGAAGGTGTTCTCGTAGATGTAGAAGTGGGTGGTGAGGTTGTCGATGGGGATGGTCTGCGACGCACCGTTCTCGTAGAAGATCCCGATGGACAGGCGCGCCTCGCCCTCCCGCCACGGGTCGGGGCCGGGGAGGAAGCCGCCGCCCGTGTCCGCGGTGTCCGAGCCGATGGGCAGCGGGTTCGGGTACTCGGGCGCGCCGATGTCCGGCCGGCAGGCCGCGAGCGCGAGCACGGCGATGGGGAGGAAGGTGCGGGTCATGGCCCCTCCGGCACGACGGCGGTGCCCCCGTCGGCGGTGGACACCTCGGTCCAGCCGACGGGCGTGCCGCCGAGATCGAGGATCCCTTGGTAGGCGAGGGGAACGAGCGGGTAGGCCACCCGCCCCGACGGGTCGTAGGTGACGCTGTCGGGGAAGTCGTCGAGGATCACCTGGTAGCCGCGGAGCGCGTTGTCGTGGACGTAGTACAGCAGGTCGGGGTCGACCTGGGCGGTCTGGTAGATCTTCTGCAGGTTGGCCGCGGCGTAGAACTGGTGCTCCCCGGTCGGCTCGTTCGCGAGCATCGTGGCCCACGCGTAGAAGGCGGGGATCGGAAACCCGCTGCTCTCGATCTGCCACTTGGTGTCGCCGGTCAGGCCCTCGGCGAAGGGGTTGTTCGCGTCGCGGAGCACCGAGGTGTCCGGGTAGACGCCCACGTCGGGGGTCACCATCACGAGCCGCAGGTGGGTGAGGTCCACGCCGACCTGCCAGGAGGCGGGCTGCGGGCACCCGGCCAGCGCCAAGGCGAGGAGCACGATGGGATGCTTCACGGACACTCGTTCCTCCTCAGATCGCGACCTTGATGTAGCTGCCGATCTCCCACTCGTTGCCGTTGCCGTCCCCGCCCGAGGCCGGTGGCACGAAGTCGGGCGAGTACTGGTCGAGCAGGCGGTACTTGAGCTGCATGCCGAGGTGGGTCCACGGCCGGTCGAGCTTGGGTAGGGTGATGCCGGTGGACAGGTCGGCGTTCACCTGCAGGGGATAGGTCAGGTTGAAGTCGCGGTAGTAGTCGTAGGGGCCCCAGTCGTGGAGTCGGACGGTGGTGTCGAGCACCGACCGGCGCCACCACACCCGCACCTGCCCGCCGTAGCGCATCACGAGCCGCGGGTCGTCGCCGCGGGCCTGGCCGGTGCCGGCCCAGCCGTTCACGAACAGCCGCAGGTCGCCGCGGGGGACGAAGACCATCCGGGCCCACGCCTCCCAGACGTCCGCCGCGGGGGGCGCGCCGCTGAAGGCGAAGAGCTGGCCGTCTGCGGTGAACCCGAAGTTGGCGTCGCGAGAGGTCGGCTGATGGCGGTAGACGAAGTCCAGTGCGCCGGCGAAGGGGGCGTCCTCGCGTACGTCGTTGTTCCACATCCAGAACCAGCTGCCTGGCGTCGGGTCGTACACGAGCATCAGCTCCCCGGCGACGGTCTGCCGGTTGCCGAGCACCGCGAAGGGGTCGTCCCGGAAGTTGCGGGGCGCCACGCGCGGCAGGTACCAGCCGGTCACCGGGTCGTACCGGTCGTGGATGGAGGGTAGCGGGCCGACCAGCGGCTTCTGCCACAGGAAGTTCGGGGCGATCTGGAACCGTCCGAGGTCGATGGCGACGCCAGCGAGCGCGCTGGTCTGGTTGCCGCGGCCGTCCTCCTTGAGGCGCCAGCCGGTGAAGGTCACCGCGTAGTCGCCTCCGGCGTCGGCGACGAGGCCCTTGTAGGCTCCCTCGACGTAGGCGTGGACCGGGCCCTTGTCGACGGTCACCTTACCCTGCCCACCCAGGGTGTCGGTGAAGTAGATCTGGTCCTTCAGCACGTCGTAGCCGCTGTCCGCGTAGGACGTGTCGCCGGCGGCGGGGCGGACGACGCGGTAGGTCCACCCGATCTTCGGGGTGCCGGACATGAGCCCGCCGAGGGTGAACCCGAGGGGCCCGTAGCTCTCCTCCAGCACCGCGGTGCTCTTGCGGTTCTTCGGCTCGGGGATCGCCACCGAGGAGGCCACCTGGGTCTGGGTGCCGAAGTCCTCCTGGTGCATCACCGTGAAGGCGCCGCCCTTCCAGGCCCAGCGGTACTTCGCGATGACGCCCGGGTTGGCGCCCCAGTACAGCTGCGGACCGAGGGCGATCTTCAGCCCCTTCAGGTGCTTCTTGCCCTCGAAGAGCACGCCGATGGGTACGTCGGCGTCGTAGATGTCGACGTTCTCGCCGTAGTTGGTCTCGGGGAACAGCCCGAAGAAGTCGCCCTCGTAGGCCCAGTGAAAGCGGCCCTGGCGGAAGAAGCCCTCCAAGCGGAACCCCC
>Ga0114931_10008439_pt1 | contig 12472 bp, 12 predicted proteins | sample 2SBtaG_FD_89579 | JGI IMG/M metagenome (GOLD analysis project Ga0114931, IMG submission 89579) | Deep subsurface microbial communities from Kolumbo volcano to uncover new lineages of life (NeLLi) - 2SBTROV14_V59a metaG | ecosystem: Environmental > Aquatic > Marine > Volcanic | place: Kolumbo...
CCCTCGACGCGCTCTTCGTCGGCATAGGCCTTTTCGAGCCGGTCCCAGGCCGCCTCGCGGCGGGCCATCTCGTGGCTGATCACGGCTTCGCCCTTGGCGTTCTCGGCCGAGCGCAGGTAGACATCGACCTCGTCGCCGACATGGATGTCGGGCTGCTCGCCGGGATTTGCGAATTCCTTGAGATCGACGCGGCCTTCCATCTTGTAGCCGACGTCGATGATGGCCTGTCCCGCCTCGATGGCGATGACCTTGCCCTTGACGACAGAGCCCTCCTGGGGCGTGTCTATTTCGAGGCTTTCGTTGAGGAGGGCTTCGAATTCCTCCATGCTTGCTTTCTCAGCCATGTGGCGTCTGTTTCCTTTGCATCTTCGATTTTTCCGGCCGCGCGGTTGTCTCCGCCGGTCTTGGGGGGTTCATTGGTCAGGCGGGAGACAAAACAAAGAGGGCCGGTAGCCCCGACCCTGCTCGACCTCTTGTTCTGCTTGGCGTGACCCGCCGTGTCGACAGGGGGCGTCCTAGCCGCGCGCGCGCGAAATTGCAAGTGCGGATTGACAGGCGGGCGCGGCGCCCCCCCCGGCAAGGTGGCCGCCGACAAAGCGGCGATTTGCGACCGTCGGACGAGGTTTCTGGCGCCAACAGGTTTGCGGGGAGTCGCAAGCGGCGACAAGGTGGCAAAGACCTGTTATGATAGGGGGCAAGTGCGCTTTGGCAGATGGATGGGGGAAGGGCGTGGAAATGTTGCGAGACTCCATGATCCAGCTCTCGAAACTGCGTGATCTGGTTCATTCGATGGAATGTGACCTCGGCCTGGAAGGGCTGTCGGCAACCGAGCGTGACGTGCTTTTGGCCATTCATGCGCATGCGAAACCCGACCCGTCCGGCCGGATGGTCTGTCACACCGAAGAGATCCGCAAGCACCCGACGCTGCGGCGGGTTTCACAACCGACCTTCCACAGGACGCTGCGGCACCTGTTCGAGCGCGGCCTGATCGAGAAAGGCCGCGACCGGCGCAGGGGCGTCTACATGCTTCCCGATTGCCCGGATGAGGATCGATGACCGCCCCCCCTGCCCTCCGGCGCCCTCGCCATATCCTGCCACATCTGCGGAGACATGACCCGTGCATGAAGTGACACGACGCCGACCCGAAGAAAACATGCTTGCCCGAACCTTGCTGTCCAGCGGCGCCCTCCTGGCGGCGCTTGTCGTCACCTGGCAGATCATCCGCCCATTGCAGGCCGAATACGCCACCATCCTGCCCTCCATGGCCCCGCTGATGATCTACCTTCCCTTCGGGATAAAGGCGCTTTGTGCCTATTTCGACGGCTTTTGGTCGATGGTTTTCCTGATGCCGGGGGCGCTGCTGGCCAACCAGGTCTTTTTTCACAACCCGTGGGAGTTGCCGAGCACCTGGCTGGCGATCCTCGCCAGCTATGCCAGCGCGCCTTTCGTCTTCCTGCTGATGGACTGGGCGACGCTTGCCGACCGGCGCAGGCACTCGCTGCACCCGCGGGCATGGCGCGTGGTGCTTTTCGGCGGCGCGGTCTCTTCGCTCCTGGGCGCGAGCCTCGTGCATGTCATCAAGAGCGGGCGCATCCCCGAGGGGCAGGCGCTGAGGAGCCTTGCGACCTACGCGCTGGGCGATCTGCTCGGCCTGATCGCGACGATGTTCATCCTGATGTGGATTTTCCGCCTGCAGCGCCTTACGGGAAGAAGAAGGAAATGACGGCGCGCGCGGTCATTGCCGCGCTGAGGCGCTGAGACCCCATGCCCCCTATGCCCCCGCCCGTTCGGCCCCCTTTTCGATCGCCTGCCGGAGCTTTTTCTCCAGAACCTGCTGGCGCGATCGCGAATGCAGTTTCAGGCCGAACATGTCCTTGACATAGAAGCTGTCCACCACCTGTGCGCCAAAGGTCGCAATGACGGCGGAGTTGATATAGACATTGTTTTGCGCCAGCGTTCGCGTCAGGTCGAAAAGCAGGCCGGGGCGGTCGCGGGTATCGACCTCGATTATGGTATAGATTTCCGAGCCTTCATTGTCGAAGGTGATGTGGGTGGGGACGCGGAAAGCTCGTTCGCGTTTGCGGATCTTGTCGCGGCTCCGGATCGCCTCCGTGGGGATGACCTCGCCCTTGAGCGTCTTGTCGATCATTGCCCGCAGGCGCGGCAGGCGCGCGGCCTCGTAAGGGTGGCCCTCGGCATCCTGAATCCAGAAGGCGGCGGTGGCGAAGCCATCCCTTGAGGTATAGGTGCGCGCATCGACGACATTGGCGCCAACCAGCGCCAGCGCGCCAGCCAGCCGCGAGAAGATCCCGGGATGATCGGCCAGCGCGAAACAGACGCGGGTGGCGTCGCGGTCTTCGTCGACGGCGAGGTCGATGGCGATCTCGTCTTCGGCAAGATCGCGCAAGAGCCGGGCAAAGACGACATGGGCGGTGACGTGAAGCCCCTGCCAATAGGGCGGGTAGTGGCGCGCAAGCTCGCGCCTGATGTCCCTGGGCTCCCAGTCGGCAAGCTCCGCGCGCAGCTTGCGCCTGGCCTCAGAGCCGCGCTGCTCGCGGTTGAGCTCTTCCAGCCCGCCCTCCATCGCGCGCCGCGTCTGGCGGTAGAGCGCGCGCAGCAGCGACGCCTTCCAGTTGTTCCACACATTCGGCCCCACCCCGCGGATGTCGCACACGGTCAGCACGCACAGAAGATCCAGCCGCTCCCTGGTCTGCACCAGCTTGGCAAAGTAACGCACCGTGCGCGGATCGGCAATGTCGCGCTTTTGCGCCATGTCCGACATCAGCAGGTGATAGCGCACCAGCCATTCGACGGTATCGACCTCACGCGGCTTGAGCCCCAGGCGGGTCGCCACCTTGCGGCCGATTCGGGCGCCGAGGATCGAATGGTCCTCTTCGCGCCCCTTGCCGATGTCGTGCAGGAGCAGCGCCACATAGAGCACCCGCCGATTGACCCCCTCCTCGAGGATCGACGATGCGATCGGCAATGCCTCGACCAGTTCGCCGCGCTCGATCCGGTCAAGCTGACTGATGCACTGGATGATGTGTTCGTCCACCGTGTAGCTGTGATACATGTTGAACTGCATCATCGCGCGGATCGGCTCGAATTCGGGAATGAAGGCCGACAGAACGCGCAATTCGTTCATCCGCCTGAGCGCGCGTTCGGGCGCGCCGTGTTTCAGGAGCAGGTCCAGAAAGAGCTTTTGCGCGTGGGGCTCGCTGCGCAGCCGCTCGTCGATCAGGTGGAGGTTCGCGGTCACCAGCCGCATCGCATCGGGATGGATCAGAAGTCCGGTGCGCAGTGCTTCCGCGAATATCCGCAAGAGGTTGAGCCCGTCGCGCAGAAAGGCCGCCTCGTCGGCGATCGCCAGGCGCCCGTGGACCTCCCTGAAGCCCGGCTTGAGGCGCCGCTTGCGCTTGAAAAGCCGTTGCAGGAGCGGCTGCGACTTGACATGCGCCGCCTCGAGCTTGGTCAGGAAGATGCGCGTGAGATCCCCCACGGCGGTGGCGTGACGGAAATAGTCCTGCATGAAATGTTCCACCGCCCGGCGCCCGCCGCGGTCGCTGTAGCCGAGCCTCTCGGCAATTTCGACCTGCAAATCGAAGGTCAGTTGTTCAACAGCCCGCCCGGCGGCAAGATGCAGATGGCAGCGCACCGCCCAGAGAAAGGACTCGGCGGTGGCGAAGGTGTCGAATTCGTCCTCGGTAAACAGCCCGAGCGCCACCAGATCGGCCACTCGTTCGACCTGATGAACGTATTTTGCCACCCAGAAAAGGCATTGCAGGTCGCGCAGGCCGCCCTTGCCCTCCTTGACGTTGGGCTCGACCATATAGCGCTCGCCCTGGCGGGTGTGGCGGGCGTCGCGCTCGGCCAGCTTGGCCTCGATGAACTGCCGCTCGGAGCCTTGGAAAAGCTCGTCGCGCAGGCGCTTGCGCAGGAGATCGGCAAGCCCGGAATCGCCAAAGAGAAAGCGGTTTTCAAGAAGCGAGGTGCGGATGGTGAAATCCGTGGCCCCCAGGCGCAGGCACTCCTCGACGGTGCGGCTGGCATGGCCGACCTTGAGGCGCAGATCCCACAGCATGTAAAGCGTGCTCTCGATAACGCTTTCCGCCCAGGGGGTGATCTTGTAGGGCGTGAGAAACAGCAGATCGACATCGGAAAACGGCGCCATCTCGCCCCGGCCATAGCCGCCTACGGCAAGAACCGCGAGACGTTCGGCCTCGGTCGGCGTTGGCAAGGGATGCAGATGGCGGCTGGCGACATCGAGGGCGGCCCCGACGACGCAATCGGTCAGCCATGTATAGGCGCGGGTGGTGGGGCGCGCGGCCAGCGGCCGGGCGGCAAAGCCATGGGCGATCTCGGCGCGCCCGGCCTTCATCGCCCGTCCCAATACCGCGACAACCTGCTTGCGCAGATCGCCCGCATCGCGCGCGCCCGGTTCGGCGGCCTCGCAAAGCGCGTCGATTTCCGCGCCGATGGCGGTGGCATCGAAAATCCGTTCCGGCGGGCAGATCAGATCGACCGGCGGAGAAAGCGCGTCCTTCATGCCGGCCCCCGGAGCGGGCGGCACGGGATGATGCGCTCAGCGGTGCCGCGGGCGGAGAAAATTCGCCGAATTTTCTCTGGCGCAAATGTCTGGCGCAAGATCTCCCGCGCAGGTGGCGAGGCGGGGCGGGTCATGGCATATCCACACGCACCCGGCCCCTCATCAATACCCCGCACGGCCAAAGCTCGTCGGCGCCGGGCTGAGCACCACCACCCGCTTGTTTTCGACCGTGGCGACCGCCAGCAGGCGCTCGTTGATCCCGTCGCCGGTAAAGCGGAAAACCCCGTCGGCGCCCTGAAAGCCCGCCGGCTGGGTCAGACCGTCGCGCGAAAGGGCGCCGCGCCCGCCCTCTTTTGCCAGCGCGCCGATGGCGGCGATACCGTCATAGGCGAGGGCGCTGAGCACATGCGGCGGGTTGCCAAAGGCGGCCTCGAAACGGCTGCGAAACTGCGCGCTGCGCACGGGATCCGGGAGCGCGAACCAACCGCCCTGCACACCGGGCAATTCCAGCGTTTGCGGCGGCGTGTCCCATCGCGTGAGGCCGATATACTGCACCTTGTCCTGCCCAAGCCCCGCTTCGGGCAGGATCTGGGTGAAGAGCGGCAACGCACCGGCGGCATTGGCGGTGAAAAAGATTGCATTGGCATCGGCCTCTTCGGCCGCCCGCTTGATGCGCGGAACCGCGTCGATCACCGCCTGCTGTGAGAACCCGTAGCTGACGCTGCCAGCCGGGATGGCACCGTTGCCGGTGATCGCCTGCTCGATCGCCTGACGCCCGAGCCGCCCCGCCCCGGTATCGGCAAAGACGGTCAGAATCCGGTCCTTGCCCTGGCTGACGGCGAAATCCACCAACCGGTCGGCGGTGTTCTGGAAGCTCTGGCCGAGGATGAAGAGATTGCCGCCGGCGATCGTCGGAGTGTTGGAAAAGGCCAGCACGTTGACATTGCGGCGTCGCACCGCGTCGGCCGCGGCGCGGGCGGCATCGGCGCGCAAGGGTCCGACGATGATCCTCGCGCCATCGCCCACCGCCTTGAGCGCGGCCTCGCGAGCCCTGGCGGCATTTCCGGCCGTGTCATAGATGCGCAGATCGACCCGCACGCCATTGAGATCGGAGACCGCCATGCGCGCGGCATTCTCGAGATCGCGGGCCAGTCGCTGCTCGTTGGGGTCGGCCGCCCCGCGCGGCACCAGAAGTGCCACGGACACGTCGCGCGCGCCAGTGCCGGGAGTCCCCCCGCCGGAGAGCGTCGTTCCCTGACAGGCGGCCAGTGCGAGCATCGAAAGCCACATGACGGGCCAGAGGAACAGCTTGCGGATATTGGCGAGAACGGCGAACATGGGCTGAGGGCGCTCCTTGCTGAGTGCGTGGCGGGGCCGGCGCGGGCCGGGGGCAATCATAAACGTCTGTGGGGAGGGGTCCAGTGGGGAATCCGGCCGAATCGGGGTTGGCGCCGGGCCTTTATCTGATTGCCACCCCGATCGGTGCGGCGCGCGACATCACACTGCGCGCGCTCGACATCCTGGCCGCAGCAGAAGTGCTGGCGGCCGAAGACACGCGCAGCCTGCGCAAGCTGATGGAGATTCACGGCATCGCGCTTGGCGGTCGCCGGCTCGTCAGCTATCACGATCACAATGCGCAGCAGGCGCGCCCCCCCATCCTTGCGGCGCTCGAGGCCGGCAAGTCGGTGGTCTACGCCTCTGAAGCCGGGACACCGATGATTTCCGACCCGGGCTATGCCCTTGCACGGGCGGCGCTGGCGGCGGGGCACCGGCTGATCTCGGCCCCCGGCCCCTCGGCAGCGATCACCGCGCTGACGGTTTCCGGCCTGCCTGCCGACAGGTTCTTCTTTGCCGGCTTCCTCCCTCAGAGCCCGGCGCGGCGAAAGACGGCACTGAGGGAACTGGCCGCGGTCCCGGGAACGCTTGTCCTTTATGAATCGCCCAAACGCGTGGCGGCGATGCTGCGCGATGCGGCCACGGTGCTGGGCGCGGCGCGGCCGGCGGCGTTGTGCCGGGAGTTGACCAAGAAATTCGAAGAGGTGCTGCGCGACACCCTCGGAAATCTCGCGGAAAATACCGCCCGACGGGCGCTCAAGGGCGAAGTGGTGGTGCTGATCGGTCGCGGAAATTCGGAAAAAATTAGGGAAACCGATATAGACCAGGCCCTGCGGGACGCATTGCAGGGACATTCGCTGCGCGACGCGGCGGAGATGGTCTCCGCCGAACTGGGGCTCAAGCGCCGACAGGTCTATCAGCGGGCGCTGGAGCTGGAAAAGGAAAGGGAAAAGGAATGATCGCGGATCAAACGACCGGGGTCAGTCTCGCGCGACGTGATCGCGGGCGGCGGGCATGGCTGAGCGGTGTCAGCGCCGAAAGGACGGTCGCACAGGTCTATGACAGGCGCGGTGCGGATCTGCTTGAGACGCGCTGGCGCGGCCAGGGCGGCGAAATCGACCTGATCTTTCTGCACCACGGGGTCTAAGTTTTTTGCGAAGTGAAGAAGGCGCGCAGCTTCGATGCCGCCGCCGAGCGCTTGCGCCCAGCACAGATGCGGCGGATTCACCTGGCGGCGTCGGAATATCTGGGCTGCACACCCAAGGGGCAGCTTTCCGAGGTCCGCTTCGACCTCGCGCTTGTCGATGGCGCGGGTCGGGTGGAGATCCGCGAGGGCGCCTTCAGCCATTTCTGATTTGCACCGGCGTCCCCTTTGGCCCATGTAATAACCGCATGAGACCTGCCAGGGGACGACGATGAAGATTGCATTCCAGATGGACCCGATCGGCGCTATCGACATCACCGCGGACAGCACGTTCCGGCTGGCGGAAGAGGCGCAGGCACGCGGACACGAACTTTTCTATTACACGCCCGACAGGCTGGCCTATGTGAAGGGCGGGGTGGTGGCGCAGGGGTGGCCGCTCTCGGTGCAGCGCGTCGCGGGGGATCATTTTCGCCTTGGGGAGACGGCGCTTCTCGACCTTCGGGAAATGGATGTGGTCTGGCTGCGCCAGGATCCGCCTTTCGACATGTTCTACATTACCACGACGCATCTGCTGCAACGGCTCGGCCCCGAAACGCTGGTGGTCAACGATCCGTTCTGGGTGCGCAACTTCCCTGAAAAGCTGCTGATCCTCGATTTTCCGCATCTGATCCCTCCCACGGTCATTGCCCGCGACCTCGACACCATCCGCGCCTTTCGCGCCGAGCAGGGAGACATCATCCTCAAGCCGCTTTACGGCAATGGCGGCGCCGGCGTATTTCACCTGCCGCAATCCGACCGCAACCTCAGCGCCCTGCACGAGCTTTTCACCGGCTTTTCGCGCGAGCCGCTGATTGCGCAGAAATTCCTGCCCGAGATCGCCGCTGGCGACAAGCGCGTGATCCTTGTCGACGGTGTGCCTGCCGGCGCCATCAACCGCATTCCCGGGGCGGGCGAGACGCGCTCGAACATGCATGTCGGCGGGCGCCCGGAAAAGACGGCGCTGACCGGGCGGGACCGCGAAATCTGCGCCGCGATTGGCCCGTTGCTGCGCGAGCGCGGGCAGGTTTTCGTCGGCATCGACGTGATCGGCGATTACCTCACGGAGATCAACGTGACCTCCCCCACCGGCATTCAGGAGCTCGAGCGCTTCGATGGCGTCAACGTCGCGGCGATGATCTGGGAGGCCATCGAGGCGAGGCGCGCATGAGCATCGTTCGCCCGGTTCTCAAACTCGTGCTGCGGCTTGTCGAAAAGCCGAGCCTGAGGCGCGCCACCCGGCCCGAGAAACTGCGGCGCTCCTTGGAAATCAAGTCCTGGCTCCTGCTTCACCCGCCCCGCGGCACCAGCCATGAGCGCGCGCGCCTGGCCGGCGTTCCGGTTGAATTGCTCGCCGCACCGGGCGCCGCGCGCGACAGCAACGGGTTGATCCTTTATTTTCACGGCGGCGGCTATATCCTGGGCTCACCCAGGACCCACCGCACGCTGCTGGCGCGGCTGTCGTCCTTTTGTCACCTGCCGGCCTGCCTGCCCGATTACCGGCTTGCCCCCGAGCACCCCTTTCCGGCCGCGTTTGACGACGCGCTGGCCGTCTACCGGGAGGTGATGGACACCCCCGGCGGGGTAATCCTTGGCGGCGACAGTTCCGGCGGCGGTCTCGCCCTGGCGCTGCTGGGCGAAATCATCCGCCAGGACCTGCCGAAGCCGCGCGCGCTCTTCGCCTTCTCGCCCTTCACCGACCTGACGCTTTCGGGACGGAGCCTTCGGGAAAATGCAACGACCGATCCCCTCCTGCCAGCCTCGCGCGCGCAGGAGCTGGTGGGCATGTATCTCGGCCCGGCCGCCCCCGATGACCCACGCGCCTCACCGCTCTTTGCCGATTTCAAAGGCGCGCCGCCGGTCTGGCTGACGGTCAGCGATACGGAAATCTTGCGCGACGACACCACCCGGATGGCCGACCGCCTGCGTGGCCAAGGTGTCGACGTGACCGAGATCATTACGCATGATCTGCCGCATGTCTGGCCGATCTTCGATCGCTACCTGCCCGAGGCGCAAGAGACGTTGCGCGATCTCGGCCGCTGGATCAGCCACGCGCCGCCGCTGACAGGCGATAGCTGACCGCTTCGGCGACATGCGCCCGGCGCACCTCCTCGCAGCCGTCGAGATCGGCGATGGTGCGCGCCACCCGCAACACCCGGTGATAGCCCCGCGCCGACAGGCCAAAACGGTCGGCAACCCGGGAGAGCAACTCGCGCCCCTCGGCATCCGGCGTGGCGACCTGCGTCAGCACCTCGCCCTCGGCATCGGAATTGAGACGCACCGGGCCGGCCTCGCCGAACCGCCTTGCCTGCACCGCCCGCGCCGCCGCGACTCGCGCCGCAACTTCGGCGGAGCGTTCCCCCGATGCCGGCAGGTCGAGATCGCTATAGGCCACCGGCGGCACCTCGACGCGCAGATCAAACCGGTCCATCAGCGGCCCGGAGATGCGCCCCATGTAATCCTCGCCGCATTGCGGTGCGCGCCCGCAGGCCCGCGCGGCATCGGGCAAATAGCCGCATTTGCACGGATTGGCGGCAGCCACCAGCATGAAGCGGCAGGGATATCTGACATGGGCATTGGCGCGCGCGATCACCACCTCGCCGGTTTCGATTGGCTGGCGCAGGGTTTCGAGCACGGCACGCGGATATTCGGGAAACTCGTCCATGAAGAGAACCCCGTTATGCGCAAGGCTGATCTCCCCCGGCGCGGCGCGGCGGCCGCCGCCGACAATCGCCGCCATCGAGGCGGTATGATGAGGTTCGCGGAAAGGGCGCGTGCGGCTGATCCCGCCTTCCTCGATCAGCCCCGCAAGCGAGTGGATCATCGAGGTTTCCAGCGCCTCGCGCGCGCTGAGCGGCGGCAACAGGCCCGGCAGGCGCGCGGCCAGCATCGACTTGCCCGAACCGGGCGTTCCCACCATCATCAGGTGGTGGCGCCCGGCGGCGGCGATCTCAAGCGCGCGCTTGGCCCGTTCCTGCCCCTTCACATCCGACAGATCGCGCCCGGCGACATTCTCCGTCACCTCGCCAGGCGTCGCCGGCGGGAGCGGTGATTGCCCGGTATAGTGGCGCACCACGTCAGCGAGGCTGGCGGCGCCGATCACCGTCGCCGCGTCGACCCAGGCCGCTTCGGCCCCGGAGCCCCGCGGGCAAAGCAGCGTCCGGGCCTCCTCGGCTGCGTTCATCGCGGCGGGCAACGCCCCGACGACCGGCAGGAGCCTGCCGTCAAGCGACAATTCCCCGAGCGAACAGGTGTCCTCGATGGCGTCGGCAGGAATGATTTCCAGCGCCGCCAGCAGGGCCAGAGCAATCGGCAGGTCATAATGACTGCCCTCTTTCGGCATGTCGGCGGGCGAGAGATTCACCGTGATGCGTTTCGACGGCAAGGCGATGGCCATCGAGGTCAGCGCCGTACGCACGCGGTCGCGCGCCTCGCTCACCGCCTTGTCCGGCAGGCCGACGAGCGCAAAAGCCGGCAGCCCGGCGGTGATGGCGCATTGCACCTCGACCGTCCGCGCCGCGACACCCTCGAAGGCGACAGTATAGGCGCGCGCGACCATGGCGACCCTCCCCGATCCGTCCACATGGTGAACAGCTAGCACCGAAAAGGTTGAGGATCGGTTAACCGCTGCGCGGCCCAGAGGCCGGCAATCCCCCAAAGACCCTCCCGAGAATGGCCTGCAACCCGATGACATCCCTCTCGGAAAACGCCGCCGGCCTGTCGCTGTCGATATCGAGAACGCCGATCAGCCGCCCCTGCCCGTCGTGAACCGGCAAGACGATCTCCGAGCGCGTCGACCCCGCGCAGGCGATATGCCCCTCAAACGCCTCGACATCATCGACAAGCTGCACCTCTCCCCTGCGCGCCGCGGCACCACAGACCCCGCGCGAGAAGGGAATCACCAGGCACCCGTGCCCCCCCTGATAGGGGCCGATCTTCAACAGTCCCGGCTCGCTCACGCGATAGAAACCGGTCTAGTCAAAACGGTCGTCAGCGTGATGGAGTTCACAGGCCACCGTGGCCATCAGCGCGACCTGATCGGTTTCGCCCTCGGTCAGAGCCTCCAGGATGCTGGCAGTCGCGTCGTAATCGATCCTCATCCGGCCATCTTGCAGATCGAGGCGCCCTTGTCACCCCGCTGGCACCGGTGGCAGATGCCGGATTGGATATTTGAGGCCAGAAGAAACACGGGAAGGCGCCCTGGCCCTCCCGTGTCGCGAAACACGAGCCGTGCTTCTCCTGGCGCGGTCATCGGCGTCCCCGCCTGTACCGCACCACCAGAATGCACCGACAAGGTTAAGAAAACCTTGCTTCTTCTGGCTGAAAATATCCCGGGGTGAATTGGCCGCAGGCCAAGAGGGGCAGCGCCCCTCCCCCCATGCCCCCGTGTCGAGCCGCCGGCGATCAGACCCGCTCGATCGCGATCGCCGTTCCCTCGCCGCCACCGATGCAGATTGCCGCGATGCCGCGCCGCAGATCCCGCTTTTCGAGCGCGTTGAGCAGCGTGACCACGATCCGGGCGCCGCTGGCGCCGATCGGATGACCGAGCGCGCAGGCCCCGCCATTGACGTTCACCCTGTCGCGCGGAAGGTTCATCTCGCGCATGAACGCCATCGGGACGACCGCGAACGCCTCGTTGACCTCCCACAGGTCGACATCGTCCTTCTGCCAGCCGATCTTTTGCAACAGTTTTTGCGCCGCCGGTACCGGCGCGGTGGTGAACCATCCCGGTGCCTGCGCGTGGCTGGCATGGCCGAGGATGCGGGCGCGAATGTTCAAACCCTGCCGCCCGGCCGCCGCCGATGAGGCCAGCACCAGCGCCGCCGCCCCATCCGAGATCGAGGAGGAATTGGCCGCCGTCACCGTACCATCCTTGCGAAAGGCCGGCTTCAGATGCGGGATCTTTTCTGGCCGCGCCCTGGCCGGCTGTTCATCGCGCGCGACCCGCACCTCACCCTTGCGCGTCGCCACGGTGACCGGCACGATCTCGCCCTCGAAAGCGCCGCTTTTCTGCGCCGCGAGCGCAGCCTCGAGCGACTGAATGGCATAATTGTCCTGCGCCTCGCGCGTGAACTGGTATTTCTCGGCGCAATCCTCGGCGAAGGTGCCCATCAGCCGGCCCTTGTCATAGGCATCCTCAAGCCCGTCGAGAAACATGTGATCCATCGCCTGCGCATGTCCCAGCCGCGCGCCGCCGCGCATCTTGGGCAACAGATAGGGCGCCATCGACATGCTCTCCATGCCGCCGGCGATCATCGTCTCGACGGCCCCGAGCGCGATCTGGTCAAATCCCGTCATCGCCGCCTTCATGCCGGAGCCGCACATCTTGTTGAGGGTGGTCGCCGGCACCGACTCGTCCAGCCCGGCGCTGAAGCCCGCCTGCCGCGCCGGGGCCTGCCCCTGACCGGCGG
>Ga0114931_10008440_pt1 | contig 12471 bp, 12 predicted proteins | sample 2SBtaG_FD_89579 | JGI IMG/M metagenome (GOLD analysis project Ga0114931, IMG submission 89579) | Deep subsurface microbial communities from Kolumbo volcano to uncover new lineages of life (NeLLi) - 2SBTROV14_V59a metaG | ecosystem: Environmental > Aquatic > Marine > Volcanic | place: Kolumbo...
ATCGTGGAACTGTTGCAGGACACCATTGGCGTGTTGGATTTCTGGAAGAAACCCATTGAGGTGAAGAAGTTGCGCGGTCACATTGATACCGAAATTCTTCTGGAGAACATCCCGGCGTTGAACGCCAAGCATGAGCGGTTAGCGGTCGAAATCGTAAAGCTCGCCGAGAAGCGTGATGCGGAATTACGACGAAGGAATTGATCAGATGAAAGGTTCGAAAAACAGGCGTCTCCCCTATCAAGTGGTTCGGAGCCGGCGCACAACCGCCGACATCATCATCGAGCGCGATGGCAGCTTGCTCGTTCGCGCTCCCGAATGGGCCGACGACGACCAGGTCGCGAACATTGTCGAGTCCAAGCACTACTGGATCTATAAGGGCCTGGCAGAGTGGCGGGACCTGAACGCTACCCAACTGCTCCGTGAGTACAAGAACGGCGAAGGATTCTTGTATCTGGGGCGGGCCTACCGATTACGGCTCGTGAGCGATCAAGAGGCGTCCCTCCAGCTCAAGAACGGCTGTTTCACGTTACGACGCGATCTGGTGGAGCAGGGTGACCTGGCGGCGGCCAAGATTGCCTTTCGGGATTTCTATATCGCCAAAGGACTTGAGCGATTGGGTGTGCGCCTTGCCTACTATGCTCCAAAGGTGGGCGTCACACCAACTGGCTTGGCCATTCGCGAACTCGGTCATCGTTGGGCGTCCTGCTCACCCCGTGGGAAGCTTGCCTTCCATTGGAAGTGCATGATGGCGCCCCAGACGATCATCGACTACATCGTGGTTCACGAGTTGTGCCATTTTCATCACCGCGATCACACGGATGCCTTCTGGAATGAAGTGGACAAGGTCATGCCCGACTTCCGTGAGCGGAAGGAGTGGCTTCGAATAAACGGAGCAAGTTTAGATATCTGAAACCGTATCCTTCAGTCGGGAGATTTTTCGTTCAGTCTAGACAAAGACTTCTCACAAAGCCTGTCGTGAGCACAGTCGAAGGATTCGGTGCAGAGGCGGAGGCAACCGGAAGGGAATGGTGAATCGGATTTATCCCCCATTCTCTGGAGGGCCGCGCACAGGCAGAAATGGTTTTGGACACTATTGCCGAAACAAAATCGCTTGCCCTGAGGTTGCCGAAGGGTCACGCGGGCGCGAAAGCCCACTTCAAAATAGTCCTCCTATCGAGGTCGCTCCCGAAACAACCACGATAAATACATCCCCCCAATCGCAATCGTCACCAACTCAATGGATTGAAGCATCTTACTAATCACCGCCCCCGGCTCCGGCGGCGACTGAATAAAATGCATGCCCAAATACGCAGGCGGCTTACCAGGCGCAGCCTCCCAAGGTGGAATGAGCACGGCTAGGATTAACAGCCCCACCATGATGTAAAGAATTTTTATATTGAGTGTTTCTTTCGACCGCTCGGCATACAATGACCCGCCAGGAATCCGTTTGCCACAATTCCCACACACCCGTGCGTGCACGGGAACAGCTTGACGACAGGCCGGACAAGATTGCTTCTCAGTCATGGAACACCCACATCAACACTTCAAATTGAATTGACAGTTTCAGAGATCGCCTCTTATAATCCCGCGTTCTTTTTCTTCTCTGCCTTATTCAGGAACATTCCATGACCACACCTCAATACAACATTCATCGTGCCGCTGTCATAGGGGCCGGGGCCTGGGGAACATCCTTGGCGCGACATTTGGCAGAAAATACGCTGACCGTCAAGCTATGGGCCTACGAACCTGAAGTCGTTGAGGCCATCAACACCAAACATGAGAACTCCTTATTTTTGCCTGAGGTTTCCTTGCCCACTTCATTGACCGCGACCTCTTCGTTCGAGGAAGCCCTTTCTGATACGGATCTTCTCCTTCTTGCTGTCCCTTCTCATGCCATGCGTTTGGTCATCAACAAAATGATACCAGCGTTCTCCGACGCGTTGCCCATTATCGTGGCCACAAAGGGAATTGAAGAAGATACCCTGAAACTTATGACCCAGGTGCTTCAAGAATTACTCCCACCCAACTGGGCTCACGGGATCACCGTATTGACGGGCCCGAGTTTCGCGGCTGAAGTCTGTCAAGCAAAACCTACGACCGTTCTCCTGGCAGGCCATGACCCAACTCTCACCACACAGTTGCAATCAGTATTCATGACATCCACGTTTCGTGTATACACAGGCAATGACTTGATTGGAGCACAATTAGGCGGTGCCCTCAAAAACGTGATGGCCATCGCCGCCGGCGTGGTCGATGGACTGAACCTGGGGGCTAATGCCAGGGCCGCGTTAATTACCCGAGGCCTCGCGGAAATCATTCGCCTTGGCGTCGCACTTGGGGCTGACGTGCATACGTTCTATGGCCTATCCGGGTTAGGTGACCTCGTACTTACTTGCACCGGATCACTCAGTCGCAATTACTCGGTGGGCGTCCAGCTTGGGCAAGGGCAATCATTGGAAAGTGTTTTGAAGAGCACCATTACCGTCGCCGAAGGCATTCGGACGACTCGTGCGGGCATGTGCCTGGCCACCCAACTTCATGTTGAGATGCCGATTGTTCAAGGCATTCACGCGCTGTTATTTGAAGACAAAGCAGCCAAGCAAGCCGTTGAAGAATTGATGTCTCGATCGGCTAAGGAAGAAACGTATCTTTCCTTGAAGAATTCCCCTTCATCAACAGAGCCTTCAGCAAGCCATTAATTGCCATGGATTCTGCCACGATCAAAAACCTTCTCCAACAAGTTCAGCAAGGAACGCTGTCTGTTCCAAAAGCTCTGGACCAACTTCAAACCCTTCCCTACGAAAACCTTAGGTTTGCAAAAGTTGATCATCATCGGTCGCTTCGCCAAGGGGTACCTGAAGCCATTCTTTGTGAAGGCAAGACGGAGGCTCAGATCATCGCCATTGCCAAGGGTCTCCTCAAAAACAAAGTTCCGGTGTTGGCAACGCGAGCCAATCCTAGTATTGCGCGAGCGTTGAAACGCGTGAGCCGGCGTGCGGTGTATGAGGAAGATGCCCGTATGGTCGTCATTCAATCGACTCTCCCAAAACCGCAAGGCGATGTGTTGATCATCACAGCTGGCACTTCGGATATCCCAGTCGCGGAGGAAGCGAGGGTGACGGCCAGCGTGATGGGGAGTGCTGTGGAAACGATCTTCAATGTTGGCGTGGCAGGAATGCATCGTTTGCTCGACCATTTAGATCGCCTTCAACGCGCCCGCGTGTTGATTGTCATCGCCGGGATGGACGGCGTCTTACCGACTGTGGTGGTAGGGCTCGTCAAAACACCGCTGATTGCCGTGCCAACTAGCCGTGGCTACGGTGCGAATTTCGGGGGCGTGGCGCCGCTGTTGACGATGCTCAATGCCTGTTCAGGGGGAATCGGGGTGATGAATATCGACAATGGCTTTGGGGCTGGTCATTTGGCTCACCGTATTAACGTGCTTGGGGCCTGTTGAAAAAGGCCGTCCAGCGGCGTTCTCGTTGCTCGAAGGCCTCAACGTACTTCTTGTACGCCTCGATCTTCTCGCTGCCTGCGGCCTTGCTGGACGGCCTTTTTCAACAGGTCCCTTACGGTGTTGCCGACGAAGACGAAGCATTCAGGTCCCCGGTAACGACTTCCTCCAAGGCGGGTTCCTGAGCCACCATATCTTCATTTTCTTGAACCCCCTCCGCAGAGGTTCCTCCTTCTCCACTTCCCTCATCTAGTACTTCTGATGGGTCGTCATCGGATTGAAAGGGCACATGTTCCAAGTGGGCATTACTGTTGGCCAAAATCTCAGGCGGAGAAACTTCTAACTCCCCACGCGCCCGCAGCGATACGATTTTTACACGGGCCGGCCCATCCTTTTTGGACATCAACTTGGCTCGAATTTCGTATTTATAGGTTCCGGCACCAACGAGTTGATCGGTCTGATCTTTTCCATCCCACAAAAACGTGGTACTGATCTTCCGTTTGTTACCAGAGGTCTCGATCTCCTCGATCGGAAGCCGATTGTATAAAAATCGAATGGAACGTTTCGTGGGAAAACTGATCATGGAAGACACTTCCAGCAGATCAACATTCGAGAGGTTTTTCGGCAACCCCACATCCACCGTGATGGTGAGAGGACCAGTTCCTGGGGCAAACGGCATGGGAGAGGTAGAAATATCCAGAATTTTTAACGCCGGCGCACGATACCGACGTTTTTTGCGTTTGGCATCCGCGTCATCCACCAGCACCACTGGGGAGGCCAACGCGACAATCACGATGAAAATAATAAGCCGCTTCAAATACATATGAGGACTATGTCCGTTCCATCAAAAAATTTTAAACAGGCAGTCTGTAGCCAGTGTGTAGACAAAATGAACGCAGAGATACTCGACATTTCTGAAATCCCTCTTCTGATTGTACACAAAAAGCATCCTGAGTCTAGCAGGAATCAAGAAAAAGTTTTCTCAGGGTCTCTCATCTACCTCTAAGCCGAAAACCCTTGTCATTTTTGGCAAAATCTCGTATGTGCTTAAGCCAGATGAACACACTGATTGATGGGAGGACGAAAGGGCGGGATGCATCTTCATTTTGATTGTTTTTCTGGAGTGAGCGGAGACATGATGTTAGGAGCCCTGGTAGATGTGGGACTTTCTCCACGCACCCTTCGAAAGGGCCTCAAGGCGTTGCCTATCTCCGGATATCGCCTCAAAGTCTCAAAAGTCTACCGAGGCGCGATTCATGCGACGAAAGTTGACGTTGTTATTACTCAAGGCCACGACACACCTCTTTCCTGGCCACAAATTCGGAGGGTCTTGTCTAAAAGCGCTGTCCCTTCCTGGGTAAAACACCAGGCGATTTCCGTCTTCGAGCGATTAGCCCAGGCAGAAGGAAGTGTCCATGGGCAGGACTCGACCAAAATCCATTTCCATGAAGTGGGAGTCATCGATTCCTTGGTTGATGTCGTGGGTGCACTTCTAGGCTGTCATGAGCTGGGGATTAAGACGTTCAGTGCCACTCCCATTAATGTGGGCGCTGGAACGATCGAATGTACACATGGGGTCTTACCAGTTCCTGGGCCTGCCGTTGCGGAGTTAGGTAAAGAGTCCCCCATATACTCCAAGGGGCCAGGGATGGAATTGACCACCCCGACGGGGATGGCTTTGGTCACCACACTCACCCAAACCTTTGGTCAGCTTCCGTCTGTTGTTCCCAGCGCTATTGGTTATGGCGCGGGCACAGCTAATCCACACGATTGGCCCAATGTCTTGCGAGTGTTTCTTTCCTCACACCAGTCAACAAATTCCCTTGAGACGGATCAGATCATCCAATTAGAAACGAACATAGACGACATGAATCCTCAAATTTACGAAACCCTTATGGAGCGCCTGTTCGAGAATGGTGCCCTCGATGTCAGTCTCACGCCGACGATGATGAAACGTAATCGCCCTGGGATCATTCTGACGGTATTAGCCCAAACTGAGCAGGCTGGGGTGTTGGTTCAAACCATATTTCGTGAAACCACGTCTATCGGTGTGCGAAGGCAAGTCATCGACCGGGTGACGCTCCCTCGGTCCACGAAAACGATTCGCTTACCACAAGGCAAGGTTCGGGTGAAAACCGTTCAAATAGGCGACACCCTCAAGCACCGGCCAGAATTTCAGGATTGCCAGGTGATTAGCAAAAAGATTGGCATTCCGGTTCAAGATGTCATAGAAAAAGTCATTCAAAAGCTTTCTTAATCCATTCGCGGCATGCCAAGTCTCACCAAACAACCCAAGCCCTATCTTGCCATTACCATGGGAGACCCTGCTGGCATTGGCCCGGAAATCATCGTCAAGGCCTTAGCCTCTCCTAAGGTTTGGCGAATCTGTCGGCCCATTGTTGTGGGGTCCGTCCCGGTATTTGAAAAGGAGGCTCATCGATTAGGTTCTTCCGTAAAGGTGGTCTCTCTGAACGGAACTCATATTCCCGCTCACGGAAAATGGGTGACCAAAGGCCACATTCCTGTTCTTGACCCTTTGAAACGGCCCTTGGTCCGATTTCGAATTGGGAAAGCCGCACGTGGGCCGGGAGCTGCCTCCTTGCAATATATCGAAACCGCGGTCCGTTTGGCCCAAAGCCACTGTGTGGATGGTATCGTCACAGCCCCAATTAATAAAGAAGCTATTCATCTTGCCAGATGTACTCACCCTGGACATACGGAGTTCCTCGCAGATCTGACCAAGACCAAGGACTTTGGGATGATGTTATTGGGAGGCCCACTCAAAATTCTTTTCGTCACCACACACCTCTCCATTCAAAAAGTTCCCGGAGCCCTGACGACGAAAGGAATCTTCAAAGCCATTCAGCTTGCTCACCTGGCCTTGCGAAAACACTTCCAGATTTCTCGTCCACGAGTGGGTGTGGCGGCCTTGAATCCCCATGCCGGCGAGCACGGACTATTTGGGGATGAAGAGCAAACCATCATTGCCCCTGCTGTAAGAAAAGCCAAGCAAGCCGGCATCCGTGTAAGTGGGCCTTTACCAGCAGATACGCTTTTCGGGGCTGCCGTCCGAGGTGTTTATGACGTGGTTGTCGCCATGTACCATGACCAAGGCCTGATCCCGCTAAAGACCATTGCCTTTGGGCAATGCATCAACATGACTGTGGGATTGCCAATTATCAGGACCTCTGTCGACCATGGAACCGCCTATGACATTGCTGGAAAGGGCAAAGCTGACCCGCAAAGTTTGCTCCACGCTATCAAATTGGCCGCTCGACTGGGACAGAAGGCCTGATAAATACAAATCACCCAACGTTATTTTCCTGAAAATCTCCCTAACCGACTGTGCATGATGCCTGCCTCTGGCCCATCTCAATTCAAAAAATCCCCTGGTAGAAGCGTCGCACTTCAAATCTTGCTTGCCATAGAGCGACGGAATGAATTTGCAGACGAGGCGTTCAATGAAATCGCCCACAATAGTCAGCTTTCGAATGAGGATCGGGCCTTGGCCTTTGAGCTAGTCTATGGGGTGCTTCGCCATCGCGGGAACCTTGACTGGCGGCTCAGTGCACTGACCAAAAAACCACTTTCCGGATTACCAACCGTTATCGTCATGATTCTTCGTCTCGGCGCGTACCAACTCCTTCACTTAGATCGAGTGCCGGAATCGGCAGCGGTCAATGAATCGGTCAAGTTGGCCAAGCGTGTTCAAGGGAGAGATTGGAGTGGGGTCGTCAATGGCGTGCTGCGGAGCTTAATACGGCAAGATGAGCCTCAAAATCCTAACCCATCAGAAAACCACGTTCAGGCACTATCGATCAGATACTCCTGCCCCACCTGGCTCACTCAACGTTGGATTGACCGGCTGGGTTTCACCCAAGCCGAGCAGATGTGCAAACAAACCCTTGGGATACCTCCGTTGACGCTTCGGACTAACAGGCTACGCTGTTCACGGGAAGAGCTGAAAAATCGGTTAGAAAAAGAGGGGCATGCCGCGACTCTCACAAAGGTAAGCCTTCTAGGGATCACGCTGGACAAATGTGGTGCACTGATCAATCTAAAATCGTTCCAAGAAGGCTGGTGCTATGTCGAGGGCGAAGCCGCTCAGTTGATTCCTCTCCTCTTGGATGTTCAACCCGGACACCGGGTTCTGGACGCCTGCACGGCACCTGGAGGGAAAGCCACGCATTTGGCAGAGCTCATGGAAGACCAGGGTGAGATTATCGCGGTGGATCGAAGTGCCAATCGGCTAAACGCCCTAAGAGAAAATGCTGATCGATTAGGCATTACCTGCATTCATCCCATGGTTGCTACGTGGGTCGATGATCTCTCCTCTTCGTTACGTACCGCTACCATTTTGGAAAACGGATTCGATCGAATTTTAGTCGATGCCCCGTGTTCGGGATTAGGAGTTCTGCGGCGACACCCTGAGGCGAAATGGCAAAAGTCTGCTGGACAGTTGCCTGAACACCAACACATACAGATAGACATCCTCAATCGGGTGAGTACTTACTTGAGACCTGGCGGAGTCTTGGTCTATAGTGCCTGCTCGACAGAACCAGAGGAAAGCATACAGGTGATCTCACGGTTTTGTCTCGATCATCCGGATTTTCACCATGAAGATTCGGCTCCGTTTCTTCCTCCAGGGAGTGAATCCCTGACGAGTTCGGATGGAAATCTTTTGACACTTGGCTCAATCTATGACATGGATGGATTTTTTGCCGCCCGTTTTCGAAAGACCTAACTCATGAGTGCGAACCACGTAAAAATTGCTCCATCCATTCTTGCTTCAGACTTTGCTCGGCTTGCCGATGAAGTAGCTGCCGTAGAAGCTGCAGGAGCCGATTTCCTTCACGTGGATGTGATGGATGGCCATTTTGTGCCCAACTTGACGATAGGACCGCCTATTGTTGAAGCACTCCGAAAGGTCACGTCCCTGCCGCTTGATGTTCATTTGATGATGACGAATCCTGACGCATTTATTCCCGAGTTTGCAGAAGCTGGTGCCACGTACTTGACCGTTCACACGGAAACCTGTCCGCACCTCCATCGTACGATTCAATTCATCAAAGAGCATGGCGTGAAAGCCGGGATTGCACTCAATACAGCAACATCTTTATCGACACTTGAAGAAATGGTTGCCGATGCTGATCTCGTGTTAATTATGTCGGTGAATCCAGGCTTTGGCGGTCAAAAATTTATCCCAGCGGTCTATGAAAAAATCACTCGAGCTCGAGACCTCATCACACGAACAGGTAGCCAGGCATTACTCGAAGTCGATGGCGGAATCAAAATTGATAACGCGGCAGAGGTCGTCAAAGCTGGCGCGAATGTCCTGGTGGCAGGATCAGCCATTTTTAACACCCCAAATTATGCTGAGACAATTCAGGCGTTTCGATCAGCCGCCGAACATGCCCATTCCGTCCCGTTGTAACCCATGAGTGCCAAGGACCTGTACGACAGTCTGCATCCTCTTGAAGTTCATCTTCTTGCGGCGTTGTTTTCCCAATCGACCGCCCTGTCCGACGCAAAACTTGCAGGGTTGACGCCCCTTGACCCTTCACAAATCAGCATGGCCTTGGGCTGGCTTCAGGCGAAAGCCTTTATCCAAACCGATTCTGAGACCGTCACGCACCTTGTTGGACTCACCGACGTGGGCCGAGGATATTTGTCGAGCGGATCTCCTGCAGAATGGATTCTTCAATCTTGCTTCGCAGCAACCCAAGGTGGGAATTCACTGACCGTCAAGGATCTTCAAGCCAAAGAACAATTTCAACCGACTGAATTAAGTCGCGCGATTGGACTGCTGAAAAAAGAAGGCGCCATCACTATGGTTGCGGGCGGGGCCATTGAAACAACGAACACCCCAAGCCCGACCACCGAAAAGCTCAAAGGCTTGCTCGGGCAACTCGAATCCGCCACCAATGATCTTGCTTCTTTTTCCTCAGATGACCAAACCCTTCTCAAACAGTTTTCTGTGAAGCGAGGAAATGCGAGAGAACCCTTCCGAATCGAAGAACGAGTCGAGCGCGCCTATACGTTGACCACAGAAGGTCAAGCGATCGCTAAACTATGTCGCCCAGGAGCCACGGAAGAAATTTCCCAATTGACGCCCGACATGCTCAAGGATGGAACGTGGCGTAACAAACCGTTTAGAAAATACACGATCAATCTTCGTCCCCCACGCGTGGCGCCGGGACGACGGCATCCGTATCGAGAATTTCTTGATCTTGTGAAACGCCGATTGGTGAGCATGGGTTTTCAAGAGATGCGCGGGCCTTTGGTGGAGACGGAATTTTGGGATATGGATGCGCTCTACATGCCGCAGTTTCATCCGGCACGCGCGATTCATGATGTCTACTTTGTGAAAAACCCTACCTCTGCCGATAAGATTGCCGAACCTTTTCTTTCCAAGGTGGCTGAGGCTCATGAGAATGGCGGCACCACCGGATCTACAGGTTGGGGTTATTCCTATGATCGCGAGCGAGCCCGGCGGTTAATTTTACGAAGCCAAGGCACTGCGGTTTCGGCGAGAACCTTAGCCGCCAACCCTTTGGTGCCAGGAAAGTATTTTTCGATTGCCCGGTGCTTTCGATACGATCAAGTGGATGCCACGCATGCCACCGACTTTTTTCAAGTTGAAGGCATTATACTTGGCGAAGATATCAACTTTCGCACGTTGCTCGGCCTGCTGACCCTTTTCGCGAAAGAAATGGCCCAAGCCAAAGACCGTAAGTTTTTGCCAGCCTATTTTCCCTTTACCGAACCGTCCGTGGAATTGCATGTCCGCCATCCAAGACTTGGATGGATGGAGTTGGGCGGGGCGGGGCTGTTCCGCCCTGAAGTTACACACCCTCTTGGCGTCACGGTCCCGGTGATTGCATGGGGGTTAGGACTAGATCGCATGGCGATGATGGCGCTCGGACTTCACGATATTCGGGATCTGTTCTCAGTTGACCTTGAAAAAGTGCGAACCATGCGTGGAAGATTTTCGTAAGCAAGGCCTGAATCAATTTGTCATGAGCTAACACGATATGCCCACGATTTCCATTTACCACAAAGACTTTGAATCACTCCTCGGCCAATCGGCTTCAATTGATCAAATTGAAAGCTGGTTGACGCTCGTCAAAGGTGAACTGAAGGACCACACCCCAGCAACCGGGGAAATTCGGGTGGAATTGCAAGACAGCAATCGACCGGATACTTGGTGCGTGGAAGGCATTGCCAGGCAAATCCGCATTAAGATGCAGGAGAGCCCTGCTGCATATCCATTCCTTCAAACCAAATCTCGACCCAAACGAAAAATCACTGTGGCCAAAGGCATGGAAGACGTCCGGCCTTTTGTCGCCGCATGTTGCTCAACAGGGTATCGGGTCACGGAAGAAGGGTTGGCGCAGCTCATCCAAGTCCAAGAAAAACTCGCGGATATTTATGGGCGCAAACGTCAGACGGTCTCGATTGGATTGTATCGGCTATCCAAGATTCACTTCCCGGTGACCTATGGATTGGTCAAGCCGGAAGAGGCCCGGTTCACCCCTCTCGGATTTTCGGAAAAAATGACCCTCAAAGAAATTCTGACGGTCCATCCCAAAGGGATTGAATACAGCTCCATTTTGGCTGACCAGCCCTCCCTTCCTCTGTTGTGGGATAAGGAAGGCCAGATTCTGTCATTTCCCCCTATAATCAATAGCCGTGAAATCGGTGAAGTTCAAATTGAGGACTCTGACCTCCTGGTTGAAGTGACGGGAACGGATCTTAGGATGGTGCTCTTGACGTTAAATATCTTTGCCGCCAATTTGGCCGATCGTGGCGCAGACATTGAACCCATTGAAATTGATTATCCTTACTCGACCGAATGGGGCAAAACCATTCGTACGCCTTGTGAAATTAGTGAGGTACAGAAAGTTCCAGTGAATGCCATCGAGTCCGCTTTGGGGCTTCCCATGGGAGTGGAGACCATTCATCAAGCATTGACGGCCTACGGGTATCAAGTCAAAGCCAGCCGGCAAACACTCGCGGTACGATTGCCCAGTTACCGAAGTGATCTCATGCATCCCATTGACGTGGCCGAGGATGTCGCTATTTCACGGGGGTATGAGACCTTTGCCCCGATCATGCCCTCGCAATTTACGGTGGGTTCGCTGTCGGCACTGGAACTGATGTCGGACTATGTTCGCGATCAAATGATCGGCATGGGATTTCAGGAAATGTTTTCTAACATTCTCATGTCACATGAAGACTTAGTGGAGCGTATGCAACTGACGCCCGCTGACCACCCCGTAGTTGAAGTCGATAATGTTATGTCGCTGAGTTATTCCTGCCTTCGTTCGTGGATTCTGCCTTCGCTCCTTCGAATTGAAACTGCATCACCACGTGCATTCTATCCGCATCGACTGTTTGAAATCGGCGAAGTCGCCATCCAAGACCTGAGTCTGGAATTGGGATCAAAGACGATCATCAAATTAGCTTCCTTGGTCGCGCATCCCCATGCCAACTTTTCCGAGATTCACACGAGCCTTGATGTGTTGATGTATTATCTCTTACAGGATTATACCCTCGAACCTACCACTCATAAGTCGTTTCTAGACGGGCGGGTGGGAAAGATAATGGCAGAGGGAAAATCAATCGGACTGATCGGCGAACTCCATCCCGAAGTGTTAGAAGCCTGGCAAATATCTATGCCTATCTCAGTATTCGAACTCGAAGTGAATGCCCTGTGTCAAGAAGCATGACTGATAATCTCTGAAGTGTTCTACTTCAAGAATCAAAAATAAAAAATTAAAACCTGGATTCCCGATTAAAAACGTCGGGAATGAGGATTTAGTAGATTGCAGGGAATCGGGCTTGGATAAAGAAAGATTCTGGTAGGAAAACTCCGTGAAGCGTGGGGTTCACGCTTCACGAATTAAATTTGCTTAGGCCGCTGCCTTAGCTAAATCTGCCTTGGCCATATCCGTCAGGGACTTAAATCCAGTTTCGTCATTGATGGCCATTTCAGAGAGCATCTTGCGGTTCAG
>Ga0114931_10008441_pt1 | contig 12470 bp, 9 predicted proteins | sample 2SBtaG_FD_89579 | JGI IMG/M metagenome (GOLD analysis project Ga0114931, IMG submission 89579) | Deep subsurface microbial communities from Kolumbo volcano to uncover new lineages of life (NeLLi) - 2SBTROV14_V59a metaG | ecosystem: Environmental > Aquatic > Marine > Volcanic | place: Kolumbo...
CCCGCTGATGATAGTCCGGGAAGCGACGAATCCGGGTATCAGGCCTTGTTGTGCCCACTTCTGGACAGGCAAGGCAACCTCGAAGGCGTCCTGGCACAGCTGGGTCGTGTGGACCACTGTAAATTTAGCAAAAGCGATCGTCGCTTCATGTCGCACATTGGCCGTAAGGTTGAGTATGTCATTGAGCAGTCGTTTGACACTATGACCGGTCTTATGAATCGCTCGGGGTTCGAGGTGCAATTACAGGAATCCTTTGACGCGTTGAAATCCGACGGTGACAGCCATCAAATCATCTATTTTGACCTCGATAACCTACAGCTCGTTAACGACACCTTTAGCCGCAAGGCTGGCGACCAGGTCATATCGAGTTTCGCTCGTCTGCTCGAAGAGGACCTGCCCAAGAGTGCGGTTTTGTCGCGATTGACCGGTGATGATTTCTGTATGTTGCTGACGCATGCGAATTCCGACGCGGCACTGGACTACGCAAACAAGGTTCGCAATAACGCGCTTGCCTTGCGTTATCTTCAAGGCGACAGGTCATTACAAGTTACCATGAGTATAGGCATAGCCGGATTTGACCGGAGTAGCATTGACGGCGGCCATGCGCTGACGACGGCACGCATGGCGTGCGAAGCAGCGAAAGAACATGGTCGCGATCGTATTGAGATTTATGATGAGGGCAATCTCAGCGCCGTACGCCGCTACGATGATATGCAGCTGGTCACCGAAATCCAGCAAGCACTCGATAGCAGTAAATTCGAATTATTCGCACAAGCGATTACCAGTCTGTCTGGGGAATCTTCGAACCCCCGTTTCGAAATATTGTTGCGCATGGAGAATGGTGAAGGTGGCCATGTAGAAACGGACGCGTTGTTCTCGGCGGCCGAGCGTTACCGAATGATGCCGCAAATCGACCGCTGGGTTGTTTCCACCAGCATCGCAAAGCTAACAGAAGTACTTGAAGATGTTGCAGGAGAAAAAGCATTATTTGCAATGAACTTGTCCGGCCAGTCACTCGGCGACGATGACTTCCTTGACTTCATCGAACAGGAAATCGATCAAAGCGGACTGCCTGAGTCGGCATTGTGTTTCGAAATTACTGAATCAGCGGCCGTTTCGAACCTCGAAAAAGCGCAGTCCTTTATTGATCGACTGAGACAACGCGGTTGTCAAATTTCACTGGATGACTTCGGTGCTGGTTTGAGTTCATTCGCCTACCTGAAGAATTTCAACGTCGATACACTCAAGATCGACGGTGGATTTATCCGCGACATCACTGAAAACCGTATTTCAGAATCAATGGTCGCGGCAATCACGCAGGTTGCCAAAGTGATGGAACTTAAGACCGTCGCCGAATATGTTGAGACCGAAGAGGCACGCGACCTGGTTCGCGAACTCGGCGTTGACTTCGCACAAGGCCACATGTTCGGGAAAGCGATTACGCTCGAATCAGTGCTGTCCGACCTGTCCGGGTTCAAGTCGAGGACCGATCAAGTCACGGCGTAGTGTCGGCATGCAACGCGGTTGGTTAGACTGCGACAATGGGAATTGCCAATTCAGTGCAGGTCGCCGATTTACCCGAGAAACTGCAGCCGCCAGTTGCGCTTTGCTTCGAAAGACTGGCAGATCGGGTCGCGGCATTGCCGGACGACATCCTCGCACCGGTATCCCGTATGGTTGCCTGCAGCGAATTTGCAGGCGCGGTCCTGCTGCGCGAGTTTCAGTGGTTCCTCGACAATGTGACTTCATTCGCCAGGAGTCCCGATGGCAGAGAGCTCGAGAGCTTTGTCGGCGCAATTGCGATCAGTGATGCTGACGTCACCACGGTTAAAACCGATTTACGCCGCTATCGGAATCGATACCTGCTGCGGGTTCTCTGGAGAGAGGTGCAACAGCAGGCGGATCTCGATGAGACGTTGCAGCAGCTTTCGCTGCTCGCAGATCGTCTTCTTGATGCGGCGACCCGCTATGCGGTAAGGCAGTTGCAAGCGAGGTTCGGTCGCGTGCGAAATCCCGCCGGTGACGTCATTCCGTTGGTCATCCTTGGTATGGGGAAGCTCGGTGGCCGTGAGTTGAATTTTTCGTCCGATATTGACCTAATCTTCTGTTACCCCGAAGACGGTGAAACTGATGGTGTTCGAACGGTCAGTGCGCAGGAGTATTTCGCGCGACTGTCACGACAGGTTATTGCGCTGATGGATGAAGTCACCGCCGACGGCTTCGTGTTTCGAGTGGATACCCGGCTGCGTCCGTTTGGCGACAGCGGGCCACCCGTTGTGAGTTTCGCTGCTCTGGAGTCTTATTTGTTGCAGCATGGTCGCGAATGGGAACGTTACGCGTATATCAAAGCGAGGATTGTTGGTCCGCAACCAGCCGCGGAAGTTGCAGACGAACTTCTTACCGGCCTGATTCACCCGTTCGTGTATCGGCGTTATCTGGATTACGGTGTGTTTGAGTCTGTGCGGGATATGCATAACATGATCGCAGCTGAGGTCCGACGACGGGAGCTGGTGGACAACATCAAGCTTGGACCCGGCGGCATTCGTGAAGTCGAGTTTATCGTGCAGTCGCTGCAGCTGGTGCGAGGCGGCAGCGAACCGGCTTTGCAGAGCCGCGAGCTGCAAAAGGTGCTGCCGCAACTGGTAAGTGACCGTGGCATCATGGCGGCTGATGCAGAGCAAATTAGTGGCGCCTATCGGTACATGCGGCGCCTTGAGAATTTCATACAGGCGATTCGCGATCAACAGACACATGATCTTCCGGCCGGTGATATCGATCGCGAGCGCCTGTGCCTGGCAATGAATTACAACTCATGGGACGAGCTTCTCCACGACCTCAATGCACACCGCGATGCCATATCGGCACAATTCAAAGCGATCGCCTTTCGGGGCCAGACAGGTGAGAGTTCGACATCGCGGACTTTCAGCCGTTTGTGGGAATCACGTGCCACCGCACAGGAATGGGTCGGCGAACTGACCGGAGCCAACGCTGAAACACTGGCAAAAAAGCTGGAGATCTTTGCATCCTCATCGGCAATACAACAGATAGACTCGGTATCGGATGAAAGACTGCAGCGCTTTCTCCCCAATCTGGTTGAGCTGGTCACGCGCTCAGAGCATCCGGTTTCTGCCCTGTCGCGTACGCTGGCCGTGACCGAAAGCATATTGCGCCGCAGCGCCTACCTGGCGTTGCTGAATGAAAACCAGCACGCCTTATCGAAACTCGTGGATTTGTGCGCACGAAGCCAATACATAGCGGATCGAATCGCCCGCTACCCGGTGCTGCTCGATGAGTTGCTCGATCCTGGAAGCTATTGCGATGTTGTCACGAGGGAAGAACTGGCTGGCGAATTGCAACAGAGGCTCGAAGCTCTGGAGAGTGCCGACAGCGAAGTGACGATACAGCTAATCGCACAATTTCAACGCGCTGCAATGTTTCGCATCGCGGTGGCGGATTTCAATGACAAACTGCCGATCATGAAAGTGAGCGACGGACTGACCTGGCTCGCTGAAGTGGTATTGGAAGAGGTGCTTGCCGTCGCCTGGAATGACCTGACCGGGCGTCACGGGGTGCCGCAATACACCGTGGACGGCACAAGCTATGAAGCAGGGTTCGGTATCATTGCTTATGGCAAGCTGGGCGGTCTGGAGCTGTCGTATGGGTCTGATCTGGATATCGTTTTTCTGCACGATTCCAAGGGTAACAAGCAAATCACCGATGGCGACAAGCCACTCGACAACACGATGTTTTTCAGCCGACTTGTGCGCCGCCTGGTGCACTTTCTGACCACACAAACGAGTTCCGGCGAGCTCTACGAAGTCGATACGCGCCTGCGGCCGGATGGCCGCTCGGGCCTGCTCGTCTCGAGCGCCGAAGCATTTGAGCGATACCAGGTTGAGAATGCCTGGACCTGGGAGCACCAGGCCTTGCTGCGGGCCCGGGCAGTCGCCGGTAGCGACAAGGTCGCCAGTGAATTCGAACGAATTCGCAAGGAGACCCTGGTGGACCGGGTCGATCGTGACAAGCTACGCGGCGACGTAATCGCAATGCGCAAAAAAATGCGCAAAGAGCTTGATCGCAGCGGCAAGACTGTCTTCGACATGAAGCACGGCAATGGTGGGATTGGTGATATCGAGTTCCTGGTGCAGTACCTTGTGTTGAAGGAGGCGAACTCATATCCAGAGGTAATTTCGTACTCTGACAATGTTCGCCAGCTGGACGCGCTGGTCGCCGCAGGGCTGCTGGACCGGGAAACTGGTGAGCACCTGCAGGATATCTACCGGGCATATCGACTGTATTCGCATCGCCTTACCCTGGACGGCCAGAAAGCTTTATGCAATGCCGGGCACTTCGCCGACGAACGTAAATTCGTGCGGGTGATGTGGAAAGACTGGCTGGGCTGAGGTGAAGATTCGTGGCCGCAGTTCCAATCAACGCTTATAATCCGTGTTCCAATCGCTAAACCAGAGGGAAGGCCGTGGCAGCAAGAGCAGGGACTGTCGATCAGAAACTGATTCCGGCAAATGCACAGAATCGATATGCAGTGCGGCCCAGGGACCTGCCTTTGAGCTGCCCGATGCCCGGCATGTATCTGTGGAATTCACACCCCAGGGTTTTTCTGCCCATCGAGGCGACAGGCGAAGCAAAATGTCCGTATTGTGGTGCCGAGTACTACCTGACGGACAACGCCGATATTTAGCTGACAACGCCTGGAGGCGCAAATGACAGAAGAAAAAAGACTCAACATCGGCCTATTGATCTTACGGGTTTCATTGGCGACGGTGTTTATTGCCCACGGCTATCTGAAGGTATTTACCTTTGGAATCAAGCACGCCATGGAAGTATTCGAGGCGCACACGATTTTGCATGTCAACCTGATTCCAGGTTGGTTCGCGCCACCCGCTGCCGTCATTGAATGGGTGGGCGGAATCCTGCTCATTCTCGGTGTTAAAACCCGCCTGATTACTCCGTTTTTAGCGGCAGTGGCCTTTGGAGCCGGTGCCGTACATTTTGAAAACGGCTGGAATTACACGAGCAAACCCGATGGTGGATGGGAATACGGTATTTTCCTTTCAATCTGCTGTGTCGCTGTTTATCTGCTTGGACCTGGAAAATATACGCTGACGCGGTATTTGGATAGTCGATGATCAGAGCACGATCGACCGTTTGCCTTGGTGTGTCAGACGCAAATTGAAGCAGGCTGATTGGCCAGCGCCCTTGGGCTGAGCCACGAGCCCGTCCGGATCACACCGCCATAATAATGCAGCAAGCCCGGTAACATCCGGCTACGAACCCGGAGTGCTGGTAGGCGCCCCAATGTGACGAGGTCCAAAATGGCCGCAATGACCACTACCGGTAAACGAAAAAGGATAATTAATGCGTGCGTCAGCGAGCACAGCAATCCTCGCGTGTGAATCGCGGTGTAAACATGTTTCGAAATAATAACCTCGAGTTTGGTCATCGACTTCACTGCGACATTCAGATGGCTTGAGCCACCATGGGCGTGAAGCACCTCAACCTCGGGAACATACGCGACGCTCAGCCCGAAATTGTGGGCCTTGCGACAAAGGTCGGCATCCTCGACATACATCCAGTAGTCTTCGGTCCAGCCACCGATGGCACGGAAATCTTCGTGACCGATCAGCAGTACTGAGCCGGTCACCCAGTCACAATAAGTGAGCTCGTCATAATTCGCGCGAGGATCTCGAAAAGTCGATGGGAATATGATTCGCAGCAGGGCTTTGAGTGTTTTGCTGTGATTAAGAAGGCGCGGAAAATCATCGAAGACCTTTTGCGCCTGACCAGCTGCCGACAGCTGCCTGGGTGCGACAATGCCGATATCGTGTCGCCTCTTGATCTCCATGAGCTTCTGAATATCGTCAGGTTTTGCAATCACATCAGGATTCATGAATAACAACTGCTCGCCGCTCGCTTTTGCTGCGGCGATATTGCAGCCATGGCCGAAACCGCTATTCTCTTCGTTGGCCACAAATGTCACCCAGGGAAAGCGTGTGGCGAATTCATCGAACTCGGTGGGATTCGATTCATTATCGACAACAATGACTTCCCAGTCGTCGGGAAAGCCGGACACGAGAGCAGACAACGCTGCCTCAAGGTGCTGCCAGGATTTGTAATTGACGGTTAGGATGGATAATTTCATAGCGCTCGATCCGAGCGTGATTCGAAACCAAAGAATTTGTCCACCTTGCCGGCGACATCATCGACGGTAATCAAATCCATCGCATCGGGGTGACGAACACGTTGTCCCCAGATCAGCGTTTCGATGGGTTTACCCAGATATTTTCTCGCTGCATCCGGATAGCGATTGACAGTTAGATCGCGGGAGATGAATGGACCCGTTCGATCCGGATTGGTCGTCGCATACAAGCCGAGCACCGGTGTGCCAAATGCCGTTGCCATATGTGCGGGGCCTGAGTCAGGGCAAATGACAAGATCCGCTGTATCAATCAGTGCCGCGAGCTGTTTGAGCGATGTTTTGCCGATCAGGTTATCAGCGGCCCCATCAGCAGAAAGTGCAGCACCGTATTCCTTTTCCAGGTCACTTGTTCCGCCCGTCAGGACAACACGACAGCCCCGGCTCACAAGGTGTTCGACCGTCGCGGCGTAGTTCTCAAGGCTCCAGTTGCGAAAATTGCGGCTGCGATCACTGCTACACGGGCTGATCACAACCAGTGCTTTGTCCGGACTGCAATAGCCGGCAGCGAACTCCCTCAACTTCTCATCGAGCGGTATGTCCCAGCGAATTGGCTGCGGTGTGACGCCTATGGCAGACGCGAACGACATCATCGCCTCGAGAGCGTGCTCGCCATGTGCCGCACGTATACGCCTGTTAGTGAACAGCCACTGAAAGTCTTTCGCCCGTTTACGGTCGAAGCCGAGTCGAATTGGAGCTTGTACAGACCGATAGAGTAAGTTGGCGCGCATCGATGCGTGCATGCATAGCGCAATATCGTAACTTTCATCACCAAGTGCCTGTTGCACGTCTTTGTACGCATGGCGGCCTCTGGATTTGTCGAAGATGATAAACTCAATATCCGGGATGTCTGCGAGGAGCCGGGCTTCTGTCTTGCCGATGATCCAGGTGATCCGGGCCAGAGGCCAGGCATCCTGAATGCGACGGACGACGGCAAGTGCGTGACAGGTGTCACCGATCGCGGAGAGGCGAATGACGCATATTTTTTCTGGCCGTGTTTTTTGAATCAGATCTGACAAGAGAGAAGGACGGAAGCGTTGACCGAAACCGTCGAGAAAACCAGGAACGGCGCCATCCTATACGATAAGGCGATTATCAACCAGATTTCCGACGAGCGCTTTACGCCGCAAGGCTGGCTACACGCTGAAGCATTGACAGGATCCTTGTGCTCCGGTGGCCGCGGCAACACGATGTTTGTTGGCAATGTTCCACGTCAATTTGTGCTGCGGCATTATCAGCGTGGTGGTTTGCTTGGAAAATTTGTGCGCGATACCTACATGTTTTCCGGTGAAGATATGACGCGCTCGTTTATGGAATGGCGTCTTCTCGACAAACTTGCTGCGAACAATATGAATGTGCCGCGTCCGGCAGCTGCACGCTTTTGTCGCCGTGGCACTTTTTATACGGCTGATCTGATTACGGTTCGTATTCCGGATGTCGTTGCCTTGTCGCAGTACATCGCGGCGGAAGACCAGGATGAAGCGTTCTGGCAATCCGTTGGCGCGGCGATTTGGAAGTTTCACGAAGCCGGTGTGTATCATGCGGATATGAACGCCTACAACATACAGGTTGACAAGGACGGTGACATTTGGATGCTTGATTTCGACAAGGGTGCGCTGAAACCGCCAGGTCCCTGGCAGCAGGAAACCCTGAGTCGTCTGCATCGATCGTTGAAAAAAGTATTGGATCTGGATCCGAAACTGCATTTTTGCGCTGCTGATTGGGAACAATTACTGCAGGGTTACTTCAACGCCGCCAAGTCAGAGTAGTAGTTCGGGTAGTCATCCGGCAGGTCTTTGAATTTCTTGTGTATCCAGTAGTACTGCTCAGGGCAGGCGCGGATGTGCTCCTCCAGCACCTCGTTGTAGCGGCGTGTATCTGCCACCGGGTCATCACCCGGAAAATTATCGAACGGTGGTAATAAGGTCATTTCATAGCTGCCGTCTTTCAGCCGCCGCGGAAAAAATGGAATGGTTACAGCCTTCCCGAGGCGCGCCAGCGTGGAGGTAGCTGTTGTTTGCATCGCCGGCATGCCAAAGAATTCAACAATTTCTGCCCCCTTTCGGCTGTAGCTCTGGTCCGGCGCGTACCAGACAGGTCGGCCGGCGCGCAAACTTCGCACCATCTTTCGAATGTCTCGTTTTTCGATGGTGTCGTCAGCGGCTCGTTCACGCCCACTGCGCTGCAATTCGGTTATGAAGTTGCTGTGGTGCTTGCGAAAAACAGCGTCGAACGGCGGACTATTTTGTGCGAGCACGCGTCCGCTGATCTCAAGCGTAGTGAAGTGAGCGCACAGCAAAATAACGCCTTGCCCTTTCTCAACAGCCTTTTGCAAATACTCGATTCCCCGCATCGTTGTGATCGAAGCGAGGTGCTCATCGCTGGACCAGCGCCCAAGGCCCATCTCAATCAGCATCATTCCCAGCGCCTCGAAATGTTCGAATGCAAGCGCGTCACGCTCGTCCGGCGAGAGCTCGGGAAAACAGAGTTCAATATTGCGACGTACGATTGCCCGGCGCGAACTGCCGAGGCGGTGCGCCAGGCGCCCTAATGCACGCCCGCAAGCCAGCGCTACCCGATGTGGCAGCAGGCTCACGAGGCGCAGCAGTCCCATGGCGGCCCACGTTGGCCAGTATTTGGGTGCCCAGTAGCTGCTAAGAGGCTTTCGATCCGCGGTCATTGCGACCCGCAGTTTACTCGGACATTCCGTCTACGTAACCACCGTCCTTGACTTTTTTCACGACGTCGATTTCGTCTCTACTTACGGCGTTCTCATCGGTTTCAATGCCCACATGGAAGGCGGCAAAACCGGGCATGACAACCTGGTTCCGTGCCATGCCGATGATGCGGCCAGAATACGGCGAGCGAAGCTCTGTGCGAGCGTTGCTCATCGGGTCTGTGATTGAACCGAGCAAGTCCCCTTTGCGGACGGTACTGCCGAGCGAGACATCGGAAAGCAGGATGCCGCCATTGTCGGCACGCACCCAGGAAGATCGATAGTAAATAGGCTCGGGATCGCCCCAAAGGCGCATTCGCCGGGTCATGCCGAGCGTTGTCAACAAGGTCTGGATGCCCTTTACGCCGTGTTTCACCTCAGCGAGTTCAAGCTTAGACGGGCCACCTGCTTCAACGGTAACGGCGGGAATTCCCGCAAGCGTCGCAGCATAGCGCAGTGTGCCAATGGTTGGTTTGCTGTGCAGCACGACCGTCGCGCCGAATCCACGGGTAAGGGTTACGACGTCCGGGTTACGGAGGTCTGCCCGGAGCTGCGGAAGATTGGCGCGTTCGAATGAGCCCGTGTGCAAATCAACAAGCGCATCGCAATGCAATATGACCTCGTTGAACAGCGAATACGCGATCCGCGCTGCGGCACTACCGGTCGGATTGCCCGGAAAATATCGATTGAGATCGCGGCGGTCCGGCAAATACCGGGAGCCACGGCGAAATCCCTGGACATTGACGATGGGTACACCGATCAGAGCGCCTGATAACTTTTTCGGGTCAATGTCGTGAAATACGCGACGAACCATCTCGATGCCATTCAGCTCGTCACCGTGTACGGCGGCAGTCAGGCAAACAGTGGGGCCGGGAGCACTGCCATTGGCGACCAGAACGGGGGTCGATACCGGAACACCCTCGAACAGCTCGGTTGCCGACCAAGCTAATCGTTGCGAGGTGCCCGGAGCAATCTCGGCGCCGAGAATCTCCAGTGGTCTGGACAGGCCGTGAGCGTCGGTAACCGCATCGGCCAGAGGGCCCATGTATTCGTGAACCGGGCCGGGATCAAGCAGCTGTTCTGCGGCCGCCGATGTTTCGCTGGAACGAGAATCGATATCGACAGTCGAATCCTGAAGTACGTCGACACCGTTGTCAGCCGGGTCCATTGCAGCCTCGTCTGCATACGCTGTGCTGCATAGCAGGAGCACCGCAAAAGCTGCCAGGTATTGGCAAACGGGTCTGCAAATGTAAGATTGTTGGCGTAAGGTGCTCATTTCACCCCGAAAGTACGGCATTTGATGGCTTTTTTCTGTGAAGTAATCAAGGATTTACGATTGAAACTTGAATTAACATAAATGACAAGCCGCAAACTCTTTTTATTACCGCTATTTCTGGTTTTTTCAGGGCTGTCGCTTGCCGACGAGACCTTTCCGCAACCGGTCGAGCTGCAAGCTGACGTGAACTTCTGGACCCAGGTGTTCACTAACTACGGTAATGATGAGGGCGTGTTGCACGACAATCGCGATCTGTCGATCGTCTACGAGCGTTTTGCCATGCCGGAAAAGACATCGCGTCGCGAGCGGCAGAGGCGTGTCGAAAAGCGCCGCAAAGCATTGCAAGTCATCCTGCGATCACTCGCTTCCGGGAAACGCGACAAACTGAGCACCGAGGAAGCGCGCGTTCTCGCGTTATGGCCAGCAGGCGTGAGCAATAAGACTTTGAGTGACGCGGTCAGCCGAATTCGTTTTCAGCAGGGACTCAAAGATCGATTCCGGCAAGGGCTGCGACGCTCGGGCCGATGGCGTGATCAAATCAACAGAGATCTCCTGGCCTTGAATGTGCCGATAGAAATTGCTGCCTTGCCGCACGTGGAGTCGTCTTACAATCCGGATGCACGCTCGAATGTTGGCGCCTCCGGGATTTGGCAATTTACGCGCAGCACCGGGAGGCGGTTCCTGCGCGTCGATCATGTCGTCGATGAACGTAATGATCCATTCGCGGCGACACGAGCCGCGGGCCGACTCTTGGCCTACAATTATTCGATTACTGGCAACTGGCCCATGGCAATCACGGCCTACAACCACGGTCTTGCGGGTGTGCGAAGGGCAATGCGCCAGTATGGTGATACGGCCTATGTCGATATCTTGCGAAAATACAAAGGGCGTACCTTTGGTTTTGCTTCACGGAATTTTTACGTCGCGTTTCTTGCGGCAAAGGAAGTCGATCAAAATGCCCAAAAGTATTTTCCTGGCCTGAAGGTCGACGCTGCGGTCAATTATTCAGCGGCAAAGTTGCCGGCCTACGTTTCCGTCTCCGGACTGACAAAAGCACTGGGTACGACACGGCGAAAACTGGCGCAATACAACCCAGCGTTGCAAGCGAGCATCTGGCAAGACAGCAAATACGTGCCCAAGGGTTACGAGCTACGTTTTCCTGCCGACGGTTTGCAGCGGCCGTTACCACAACTGCTGGCTTCCTTACCTGCTGGCGCTATCTTTTCCAGCCAGCTTCCTGATTTGTTCCATCGGGTTCAACGTGGTGACACTCTGTCTCAAATCGTCGAAACCTATTCGACACGTGTATCGACCCTGGTAGCACTCAATAACCTGAGTAGTAGCCAGCGCATCCGTGCCGGCCAGAAGTTGCGCCTGCCGGCGGCGGGACCGGCACCAGTCGTTGCCGCGAACATTTCTGTTACGCGCCAACCCGAACCTGAGCCAGCTGCGGAGGTTGTGGTTGCCGAAGCCACGCCGGGAGCTTTGGTCGGCGAATTCACAAAATCAATGCTCGGCGCTATTCAAACGTCGCTGCTTTCGGATCCCAGTGACTATAACGTCGCTGCCGATAAAACGATTGAAGTGCAGCCGCTGGAAACTCTGGGCCACTTCGGTGACTGGCTGGAAATCAAGACACAGAGACTACGGGACCTGAACGGATTGGCGTTTCGCACGCCCGTTGCCGTCGGTCAGCGGATCAGGCTGGATTTGAATACAGTCGACGCGAAGACCTTTGAAGAGCGACGGATCAGCTACCACCGGGCGCAGCAGGACAGCTTTTTCCGCACGCATGTAATAAGTGGCGTTGCCGAATACACTATTCAGCGGGGTGATGCGATCTGGGTATTGGCTTTGCAGAAGTATGATGTGCCGATCTGGCTGTTGAGGCAATACAACCCGGAGCTCGATATGCGCAAGTTGCGTCCAGGAACCAAAATTCAGATTCCGATACTAACTGACGTCGAGCGCGGCGCATGAAAGGCAAGCTTAAGTTCGCCTTCTGGCGATTGCTCCCGGTTATTCTGATATCCTCTGCCGCGGCGCTTTGGTTCAATGAAGTACAGGGTGGTGGACCCTATGTAGTTCGCAATCTGATTCCGCTTGCGATTTTGGTGCTGATGTCCGCATCGGTCCTGTACCGGGGTGGTGGTCGATGGTCTGGAACCGGAATGCGCTTGCCATTGGGAGTTGTCGGTTACTCCATCCCGGCACTCGGCCTGGGTCTCTATCTACACTATGCGTACGCGGTAAATCTCAATGGC
>Ga0114931_10008442_pt1 | contig 12470 bp, 12 predicted proteins | sample 2SBtaG_FD_89579 | JGI IMG/M metagenome (GOLD analysis project Ga0114931, IMG submission 89579) | Deep subsurface microbial communities from Kolumbo volcano to uncover new lineages of life (NeLLi) - 2SBTROV14_V59a metaG | ecosystem: Environmental > Aquatic > Marine > Volcanic | place: Kolumbo...
ACCAGCATGTCGCTGTTGTCGATGGACTGCCAGCCTCGGATCGACGAGCCGTCGAAGCCGAAGCCGTCCTCGAAGGAGGACTCCTCGAGCTCGTGGAGCGGCACGGAGAAGTGCTGCCACTGACCCGGCCAATCGGTGAACTTGACGTCCACCATGACCACGTTGTTCTTCTTGGCGAATTCCAGGACCTCGGCTGCGTTCATGTCTTCCCTCTGTGGTGGGGGTTGAAGGGTCAGAGGGCGGCGTCGCCGCGCTCCCCGGTTCGGATCCGGATGCTCTCCTCCAAGGGGAGCACGAAGATCTTTCCGTCGCCGATGCGGCCCGAGTTGGCCGCCTCGCAGATCGCCTGGACGACCGGGTCGACGAGCGAGTCCGCCACCACGATCTCGAGCTTGATCTTGGGCAGGAAGTCGACGACGTACTCGGCGCCGCGGTAGAGCTCGGTGTGGCCCTTCTGGCGGCCGAAGCCCTTCACCTCGCTCACGGTCAGGCCCTGGACCCCGAGGGCCGAGAGCGCCTCCTTCACCTCGTCGAGCTTGAAGGGCTTGATGATGGCCTCGACCTTGCGCATCGGCGGTTGTCTCCTGCCCGCGACCCGGCGTGGCGGGCGCTCGGCCCGCCGGCCTCGGAAGGCCGGGCGGTCGGCGACCCGCTTGGGCCGGGAACGGTATAACACGTCCCGCGGGGGTCCGTAGGAATCCGATGGAAGGAAGAGCAACTACCGTGCCAGAGCGCGCGCGGCGAGGCCGGACCCGGGGCGGCTCCTCCTGGCGTTTCCACCGCCGGAGGGGTCCGCGCCTGCCCGCTGGGCGAGCAGCCTCTGCCCTGTTCCCGGGCAGCCCCGGCGCGAGGCCTCCCGGCCCGGCTCGCTCTGGGAGGCACGACCCTTGCAATCGATCGCGGAGTGGCGACCGCAATGCACGAGATCCGACGCCCCGACCGCGCCCAGGCCACGCGTTCCCTGGAGGACCTGCTCCAAGAGGTCTATGCAGCCGCCCGGGCCGGACGGCCGGGCGGAAGCCTGCCCCTGCAAGACTGGCTCGAGATCGCCGAAGCGTGGCGGATCGTGCTGGCCCTGCGCGAGGCGCGCGGCAACCGAACCGGCGCGGCCCGCGCCCTCGGAATCGGGCGGCGGACGCTCTACTCGAAGATGAAGAAGCTCGCGATCAACGCGGACTGGTCGCTGTAGGCGGCCGTTCGCTTCAGACTCGCGTCCGGCCTGGAAACGACGGGACCCCCGATCGACGAAGGCCGATCGGGGGTCGGGTCGCGGGGTCGAGCACCCCTGTCTGTGGGTGGCTCGTTGCGGCCTAGAACTCGTAGACCGCTTCGAAGCCGATCAGGAACTGATCGTCGGAGGCCGTGCTGGGTGCCGCGGCGCTCTCGCTGTCGAAGAACACGCTCTTGCTCGACAGGCCCTTCAGGTCCGCGTTGTCGTACCGCATCTCGCCCTTGAGGGTGAGGGCCTCGGTGAGCGCGAAGTCCACGGTGCCGGTGATCGAGTAGATCTGGCATTCCTTCTCGACGTTGATCGGCGTCCCGACCGCGGCCACGTCGATGCCGGAGCAGCCGCCCCCCCCGTGGCCCGTGAACTCGTGACCGTCGTCGTCCACGAACTCGAGGCGGACCGAGGTTCCGAGCCGCTCGGTCCAGGCGTAGCGCCCGGCCACCGCCACGCCCCAGGCGTTGGGATCGTCGTTGAAGCGGTCGTCGTCGCGCAGCACCAGATCGGCGTTCATCCAGAAGGAGAGGCTCTCGCTCGGATCCCAGGTGGTCACCAGGTCGAGGATGCCGAGGTCCTGCTTCTCGCGCCCGGCCACGTCGTTGCCCCAGGTGCCGTTCAGGGCCACCGACCAGCGGTCGGCCGTGTAGCCCACGTGGCCCAGGAAGGCTTTGCCGTCGTTGAAGTCGGGCTGGGACTGGGGCAGCGGATCGTTCACCACCCCGAGGGTGAGGTCCAGCCCGTTGTCCCAGGAGGTGGACGCCAGCATGCCGACGTGGTCGATGGGCTGGAGCAGGTTGTAGACGTTCCCGCGCGTGACGTTCCAGTTGGCGTTGGCCTGAGCCACCTCGTAGCCGATCAGGGTGCCGAACTTGCCGCCCTTGATCACGATGTCCTGGCCGCCGAAGCGCACCAGGTACTCGAGGTAGGCGCTGTTGATGTAGAGGTTGTTGCCGCCGAAGCCGCCGGCATTGCCTCCCGGCAGAATGGCGGCGTCGCGCCCGAAGGCGATCTCGGCGAAGAAGCCGGCCCGATCCTCGGCGGTGGCTTCCTTGCCCATCTGGAACCAGAGCTGCTGGAACGTGAAGGAGTCGTCGTCGGTCCCCGCGAAGGGAACGCAGCAGCCGGCGACTCCGGAGTTTCCGCCGATGACGTTGTTGTTGTCGACGTCGTTCGTGTTGTGGAAGTAGGTGAAGCTCACCCAACCGTTGAAGTCCACGTTCTCGAGGAAGCTCGAGAGCCCCGAGGCCGAGCCGTCGCCGAGCGTCACGTCCTCGATCCCCGAGCGTTCGATCACCTCGCGCTGTTGCTCGATCTGCCCGGACTGGGCCTGGACGGTGTCCTGTAGCTGCAGGACCATGTTCCTCATCTCTTCCATCTCCTGGCGAAGGGCGTCGTCCTCCGCCCGGGCGGCTCCCGGAAGTGCCGAGGCGATCGCCGCAGTCAGGAGCAGGTCGGTCCATCGAAGTCGCATGTTCGGGGTTCTCCTCCACCGGTAGGGGAATCGTTCCGGTCCCGTCGGGGACCCGTTCCGTTCCGTGCTACGCAACGCTCGTGCCAGCACGGACCGTGCCGGTATTTACCCAAACAAGCGGATTGGTTCCCGGAAATCGGGGCCCTGGAGGGCGGCCTGCCCGGATCGCGTGCTCGGCCTGCCCGCCAGATGGGCAGCGCAGCCGGCGCGGGCGGGACCGCCCGGCGTCCGAACGCAGAAGGGCGCGGTGCCCTGCGGCACCGCGCCCTTCGAGAGCCTCGCGCCCGCCCGGCGTCCGGGTGGGGCGCGGTGCACGGGACGGCTAGAACTCGTAGATCACGTCGACGCCGGCCACGAGCTGATCCGAGTCGCCTCCGTGCACGAATGCGCCCGGGTTCCCGTCGGGGGCCCCCTCGTTGAAGAACGAGTCGGTGGCCAGCAGGCCGATGTTGCCGCTTCGGGCATCGATCGAGAGCGTGTCCCAGCGCATCTCGCCGCGCACGGAGATCTGGTCCGTCAGCTGGTAGTGCAGGGTCGCGGTGAGCGAGACGATGTCCGCATCGGTGCCGAAATGCTGGCCGAAGGGGCCGCCGGGGCTGCCGGCGATGGGAAGGGCGATGTTGGTGAAGCCCAGGAAGTTCCCGTCCGGGTCGTTCCACTGCATGAACTCGGTCCGCAGGGTGAAGGCCGTGCGCTCGTTGATGGTGTAGTGACCGCCCACCGAGACGCCCCACGCCGACGGGTTGGTGCCGTTGGCGTCGACCCACATGCGGTCGAAGTCGAGCCACAGGTTCAGGTCCGTGAAGGGATCCCAGGTCATGATCACATCGACCAGCGTGACGTTCTCGTTCTCGCTGCCGCCGACGCCCGCGTTGGTGACGACCGGGGTCAGAGGGCCGACGATCGCGGCCGCGCCCGGAACGGCGACCTCGTTGACCGGCGCCCCGTCCTCGGAGCCGCTGATGCCCGCCACGGCGATGGACCAGTTCTCGCCGGTCATGCGGATCCGGCCCGTCCAGGTCTTGCTGTGGTTCAGGTCCGGGTCGTCCGTGTGGAAGCCGTTCACCACGCCGAAGTCCCAGTCGAGGTTGCCCTCTACGCCGAACAGGTGGTAGGGGCGGTCGATGGTGCCCGACATCAGGAAGCCCAGGTGGTCCACGGGCTGGAGCAGGCCCCACAGGACGCTGCGGCTGATGTTGTGGTTGTAGGCCGCCTGGGCCACCTCGTAGCCGATCAGCGTGGCGAACTTCCCGAGCGTGAGCTTGGTCTCGCCGAGGTAGGGCGCATCCCAGAGATACTGGATGTTGGCCTGGTGGATGTAGATGTCGTCGTCCGAGCGGGCGTTGCGGGCGCCGCCGTTGGCCAGCAGGTCGGCGATCTTCCCGAAGGTGATGTCGGCGCGGAAGCCCGAGCGCTGCTCGGGGCTCACGGGCCGCTCCACCTCGAACCAGAGCTGGTCGAAGCTGAAGCCCTGGGAGTCGGGGTTGGTCGGGTTGAAGAAGCCCAGGAAGGGCAGGCCGGTGGTGGCCCCCGCCGCCGTGGCGGCGTTGCCGGTGTTGGCGTTCAGCGAGGCGGGCAAGCCGCCGCCTGGCAGTCCGCAGCCGGCGAGAGCGCCGAGGCCGGCGGCGCCGAACGGCGCGGCGGCGCACTCGCCGTTGGTCGGGTCGTTGAAGTTGTGCCAGTAGCTGACGTTCACCCAGCCGCCGATCTCGAGGGACTGGAGGAAGGAGTCGACACCCGAGGCGCCGGGGTCCACGTGCAGGCCGGCGTTGGACATGACCTGCTTCTGCTCGTTCACCTGATCCTTGGCGGCGTCGAGCTGCTCGGTCGTGTCGTCGAGCTTGTCCTCGAGGAGCATGAGACGCTCCTGCATCTGCCGGAGCTGTTCCTCGACCTGGGCGTCGTCGGCCGACGCGGCCCGGGGCATCGCGAAGGCGATCGCCACCATGAAGATCATCCAGCTGGAGCGCATGGTCTTTCCTCCTCGGGTTCTCTGGGAACGGGCCGAGCCCGGCCTCGTAGGGGTGGGGTGGCGGCCGGGCCGGCCCCGGCACGCCCTCCGGAAGGGCGACCGGGCCTCCGGGGGAAGCCCCCACGACCGGGCACCCCCGGTAGCGGTCCCACCCGGAATACGAAATATCCTGCCGTAAAGCAATCGTTTACTGCGATCTCTTGCTGTTCTTTGACCGGTTAGAACGAAGGTTTTTCCCTACGTCTCTGCCTCGGGCCACCCGCCGTGGTCGTCGAGCCAGGCGAGGGTTCGCCCGCACGGCAGGGTCCGGGCCCGGGCGCGCTCTTGGGCCAGCCGTTGGAGGTCCTCGGAGGTATCGAGGTCGAAGCTCGCTGCCAGGAGCCGCGTGGTGAGGCCCGCCTGCTGGGCGCGGGCCAGGGTCGCCTCGAGCACCCCGGCGTGGCTCATGGGGTGGTCGAAGAGGCCGGGCAGCGGCCGACGCAGGCCCACCAGGTTGTAGCCGCCGTCGGGGTCGGGGCTCGCCACGAGGTCGACGGCCTCGAGGGCGGCCACGGCGGCGGCCAGCACGGACGCGGGCAATGCGGGGCTGTCGCTCCCGCGCAGCAGGATCCTGCGAGCGCCGCCGGCGGCGGCCTCTCGGACGGCACGCCCCATCCGGGCGCCGAGATCGCGGCCGTGCTGCGCCACCACCCGATAGACGCTGGGTGCGCTCCGAGCCAACCGGGCCCCCGCCTCGGGCGGGTCCACGGCCAGGATCGCTTCGAGCCCGAGGGCGTGGGCGACCTCGGCGGTCGTCTCGAGCACGTCGTCGAGCATGCAGGCGTAGAGCTCGGCTGCCTGCTTCGGGGAGAGCGGCGGCGAGAGCCGCGTCTTCACGCGCCCGGGCTCCGGAGATTTGGCGAAGACGACGACGACGCTCATACGAAGGGAAGCTCGGCCACTCGGGCGGTCGCGTCGGGGGTCTGGACCTCGGTTCCGGGCGTCTCGAGCTCGCGGCGCAGAAAACCGAGGCCGATCGCGCCGGCGCGGGGCGAACGCGCCACGCTCGTCACCTCGCCCACGCGCTTTCCCTCCGGGCTGCGGAGCTCCGCACCCGGCGCCGGCACCGGGCCCGCGAAGCGCAGCCCGACGAGCCGGTAGTTCACGGCGCCGCGTGAGCGGATCCGCTCCACGATCTCCTGGCCCGTGTAGCAGCCCTTGTTCGTGGAGAGGGCGTGCTCGAGGCGCGCCTCGGCGGGAAACACGTCCTCGTCGAGCTCGCTCCCGAGGCCCGGCACGCCGGCTTCGACCCGGAGCGTGTCGAGCGTCTCCCGGCCCGCCGACACGAGCCCGTGGCGCGCGCCGACCTCGACGAGCGCCGCGCGCACCGCCGCGGCGTCCTCGGGCGCCGTCAGCAGCTGCACCGCGGGTCCGTTCGTGAAACCGAAGGCCCAGGTGACGACCGACCGGCCCGCGATCTCGACGCGTTCCGCGCACTCCGGCGCGAGCGGCCACGTCCCGGCCGAGGCGGGTCGACCCGGCAGGCCCGACACCTCCGAGAGGAGCTCGTTCACGCGCGCGCCCTCGAGCGCGAGGCGGGCAAAGCGCGCGCTCGCGTCCAGGAGCGTGACGTCGTCGGCGACGATGGTGCGGTCGAGGCGCTGCCAGAGTGCCTCGCGCGCGGACGCGCCCGTCTCGAGCCAGAAGCAACCGTCCCAGGCCAGGACGTGCAGGTCGGCGACGATGCCCCCCTTCACCGTCAGGACCGTCGCGTAGCAGCCCTGGCCCGGCGCCAGAGAGGCCACATCGTTGCTGACCTGCCCCTGGATCCAGCGCACCCGGTCGCCCCCGCGCAGCTCGACGAGCATGCGGTCGCCGAGGGTGAACAGGCCCACGCCACTCCGGACCGCCTCGACCTCCGCGTCCGGACTCACGATCCGCCCTCGTCGGGGTCCTCGCGCGGCGCCGGCAGCGCACCGTAGAGCGCCTCGCCGCGGGCGAGCTGCTCCGGATACCACTGGTGGAAGCGGGCGCGGGTGGTGTCGTAGTCTTCCTCGTTGTCCACGTCGACGGCGCAGCCGCCGACCTCGGTCGAGACGAAGCGGAAGTCCGTGGCCAGGAGACGCGACATCAGAGCCTCGACCTTCGAGAAGGGCAGCCGGCGGCGGATCGCGTCGGCCAGCCGGTTCCAGCCGACCCGGTTGGCCATGCCCGCCAGCTGCAGCAGACCGAAGTGGAAGAGCAGCCCGAAGCCGCCGCCTTCGCGGGTGAGGAGGCGCCAGGCGAGCCCGAGGATCGGCCAGAGCTGCTTCTGGTAGCGGTGCTCGTACATCTCCTCGATGTAGAAGCGGTGGCCGAGCTTGGCCGGCCGCACCAGGAACAGGTTGCTCTGGCGATAGCGTCCCTCGGCGACGTTGAAGTAGGCCATCTCGATGCCGGGCTCCCCGGGCGCCTTGGCGCGGAACGCCTCCATGGCCGACTCGGGGACGAGACCGGTCGCGAAGTCGCCGCCGGCCTCGAGGGCGCGGCGTACGAAGGCGGAGATCTCGTGGGGAGTGGCAAAAGGGAGATCCGCCGAGAGGAACAGGCCCGCGCGCCCCTCGTCCTCGGGCCGGGGGTCTCGGCCCTCGGGCGGCGCGCCCGGCAGACTGCGACGCCAGGTCTCCCAGAGATTCTCGTAGAGATTGCGAAACTGGGGGATCACGTGCAGCGGCTTCGTGAGCTCGGCCTGCACGCTCGCCGCGCCGAGCTCGGCGTCCAGGCGCTCCGCGTTGCCGACCACGAAGACCTCGGAGACCTCGGGCACCTGCTGCAGCACGGACACGATGCGCGCGACCAGCGGACGGCCGTCCACCGGGAGGTAGACCTTGCTCTCGCCGTAGACGACTCGCGAGGCCTTGCCCTCGCCGGCCGCGACGATCGCCGGAATGCCCATGGCTAGGCCCGTGCGCTGCACCGGCCGCTGCACGCCTTCGCCGATTGGTGTCGTGCCGTGGGTCGGCTCAAATCTGGTTCTCCCCGCGCGCAGGGCAGGGTACCGGACCGTGCGGCCTGGCGAGGCCCCGGGGTGGTGGACGGCGCGCGCGGCAGGACGGCCCCCCGGGTGGTGGACGGCGCGCGCGGCGGGACGGCCCCCCGGGTGGTGGAGCCGAGCGGGATCGAACCGCCAACCTCCGCGTTGCGAACGCGGCGCTCTCCCAATTGAGCTACGGCCCCGGGCCCGGTCGCGCAGCGCGAGCGCGAGCCCGCGCACCGGAGAGCCCGGACGGTAGAGCCGGCGCCCCCGACCGTCAACCGGCGGGCGGCGTCAACCAACCGGGATCGCAGGTGAATTCCCGCGGTCGCGGTCCGCGGAAAACACTTGCCACGCCCGGGCCCGCGTTGCAGGCTTGGCTCATGGCGATCCAGATCAAGCGCATCCTCGTCCCGCTCGACTTCTCGGACCATGCCGAGTCCATCCTCGCGTGGGCGTCCCACCTGGCGGAGGAGCACGGCAGCAGCCTGATCCTGATGCACGCGTATCACCTCCCGGTGGAGTTTCAGCAGATGGAAGGGGCCTATCTGCCCGCCGAGTTCTGGACCCAGGTGAAGACCAGGCCGAGAAGAGCCTGGAGGGCCACGCCGCAGCGCTTCGCGCCCGGGGCCTCGAGGTCGAGGTCGAGGTGGTGGAGGGCTACCCGGCCACGGCGATCGAGGAGGCGGTGACGCGCAAGAACGCAGACCTCGTGGTCATCGGCACCCACGGCCACACGGGCCTGAAGCACCTCCTGCTCGGCAGCGTGGCGGAACGGGTCGTGCAGAAGGCGCCCTGCCCCGTGCTGACGGTGAAGGCGCCCGAGCCGAGCGAGGACGGCGAGGCGAACGGCGGCTAGGGCGGCCCTGCGGGCGAGCCGTCGAGAAAGGACGGAACGGTGGTGCGTCGAGGCCCGAAGGTCGCCGCGCGCAGGGTCCGGCAGCCCCAGCAGGCGCGCAGCCGGCGCACGCGCGAGCGCGTCCTCCAGGCGGCCGTCGCCTGCTTCGAGGAGGCGGGCTACGACAAGACCACCACGGCGGCCATCGCGGCCCGGGCGGGGATCGCCGTGGGCACCCTCTACGGCTACTTCCGCGACAAGCGTTCGATCCTGCTCGAGCTGATCGACGGCACCACCAACGAGATCGCCGACTACATCGTCAAGGGCCTCGACCCGGAAGCCTGGCGGGAAGCGGACGTCCACGCGAGCACACGCGCGCTGATCGACGCCATCTTCCACACCCGGAGCTTCAACCCGGGCATGCAACGCATCGTCTGGGAGCGCTACTTCAAGGATCCCGAGGTTCGCGCCGCCATGGAGGCGATCGAGAGCCGCGTGCAAGGCGCGCTCTCGGCGTTGCTGGCGGTCCTGAAGGCCGAGGGCCGACTCCGTGTGGACGACGTCGAGACGGCGGCGATCCTGATCCACCTGGCCGTGGAGTGGACGTCGACCCGGCTCGTCCTGGGCGAGGACGAAGCCCTCACCCTTGCTGCCACCGACGCCTGCTCCGACATGATCTCGCGCTACCTGTTCGCCTGAGCTCCGGGTACGGTTCGCCCGAGCTCCCGGTACGGGATCCCCGATCGAGGCGTCGCGGGAAGGCGACCCGGGCGTCAGTCCTCGGAGCGTTCGCGAAGACGACGGCCGAGGACGCCCGCCGGATGCCGCGCCGCGTAGTCCGCGGCGGTGAAGCCGCGTGCCTGCTCGAGGGCCGCCGACAGGGCGGCGACCACCATCACCTCGGCGGCGACGCTGGCCCGTGGCGCCAGGCCGAGGCCGCCGCCCTCGCGCCCGACGCCGGCATGGAGGAAGACCTGGCTCGTCTTCGCGAGCCACGAGTCCGGGGCGCCCGACACCGCAACGAGCGTCGCGCCGAGGGCCTGGACCGCCTCTAGGGCGCCCCGCAGCTCCGTCGTGTCGCCGCTGTTGCTGATCGCGATCACGACGTCGCCGGGCTCGACCTGGCCGACGCTGCCGTGGCTCGCCTCGGTCCCGTGCAGGAAGGTGGCCGGCGTGCCCGTGGAGCTGAGCAGGGATGCGGCGTAGCGCGCCACGTGCTCCGGCTTTCCGATGCCCGTGACGTGGACCCGGCGCTGCTTCTCCTCGGCACCGAGCACGACCGCGACGGCCGCGTCGAAGGCCGCGGGCTCGGACTCGCGTGCCAGCCGAGCGAGTTCCTCCACCATCACACCCATGGCCTCGAGTGCCTCGCGGGCGTCGGCACTGGGCGCGAGCCGGGCGGGCGGCCGCGGTGGGGCCGCGAGCTCGAGCGGCGAACCGTCGTAGAGCGCGAGGGCCCGGGCCCGCGCGGCCTGGGGATCGTCGGGAAAGGCGCCGAGCTTCTCGCAGCAGGCGGCCCCGCAGGCATTGGCGAGCCGCCCGGCGTCCGGCCAGCCGAGGCCGGCGTCGAGCGCCGCGAGCAGACCGCCCAGAAAGGCGTCGCCCGCCCCCGTCGTGTCGACCGGCACCACCGGCGGCGCGGCGACGCGCCCCTCGAAGCCTTCCGCCGCGATCGCGCAGCCGGCCGAGCCGTCCGTCACCACGACCGTCGCGCCGGCGAAGCGCGCGCGCGCGGCCCGCGCGATGGCGAGGGCATCTCCGCCCGCGTCCGGGAAGAGCTCGGTGGCGGCGGACTTCGAGGGCTTCAACAGGTCCGCACCGGCCAGGGCCGCCTCGAGCTCGGCCCGGCTTCCGAGGCTGCGAATCGCCTCCGAGGGAGGCAGGTCGAGATCCAGGACCGTCTCGGCACCGGCTGCATGGGCCAGAGCGAAGGCCTCGACCACCGCCGCGAGCGGCAGCTGCGAAACCTCGCTGCTCACCCGGCGACCACGCGCGAGAAAGGCCGCGTGCCGGCTGCGCACCTGCTCGGGCGTCGTCTCGCTGGTCGCGCCCGGTGCCATGTAGATCGCCCGGCCGCCGTCCGGAGCCACGAAGATCTCGGCCGTCGAGCTGGCCGAGCCGTCGAGAGCGAGGTCGCGCTCGATCCCGAGACGCACCATGGCAGCGCGCAGGAAGCGGCCCTCGGGATCGTCCGCCTGTCGGCCGAAGATTCCGGTCCGAAGGCCGAGCGCCGCGGCCCAGGCGAGATGGTTCAGCACGACGCCGCCGGCCTGGACCTCGACCGACGTACCGCCCTCGAGGGGCAGGACGCTCGCCTTCTCGTCGCTCGCGAGGACGCGCGTCACGCGGTGCAGCCGATCGGCCACCATGCTGCCGATGCCCACCACGGCGAGATCCCGACGACTCACGGTGCGACGGCTCCGTCGGGGGCGCGGGTCACGAAGGCCGGCTGGAGCCGCTCGCGAGCGGCCGCTCGCACGTCCTCGAATACCGCGTCGAAGCGCTCGGCGTCGGGCCGCGCCAGGCTGGGCGTACCAGGCGCCACGGCGTCGCTCGTCGTCACCCCGAGGGTCACGAGCGCGCGCTTCAGGCAGGCGATGGTGCGCCGGCCACTCGAGGCCCGCGTCCCGACTCGGAAGCGCTCGAGAACCACCCGCACGGCGTCCATGCGCTCGACGTCCCCGGCGCGGCACGCCTGCCAGGCCTGCGCCCACTCGCGGGGCAGCACGTTGGCCGGCCCCGCCACGACTCCGCGAGGCAGCCCGCCCCGCAGGCGATAGCGGCTCCAGCGCTCGACGAGGCTTCCCACCAGGCCGCTGCCCGGGCGGAACACCTCGAAGATCAGCATGGCTTCGCCCACGTAGATCCCGAACTCGCCGCGCTCGCGAAAGTTGCGCGCCGCTTTCGTGTAGTGGCCCAGAACCTTGCGCGGCGCACTCACCTTGATCCCGCGCACGAAGTCGAGGCGCGACATCTCCTTCACCTGGCGCGTCCGGATGTGCGGAACCCTCGGGTCGATCGCGATGTCGGCGTTGTCGTAGAGGTAGACGGGAATCCGGCGGGGAGCCGCATCGAGCCGCTCGGCCACGTCTCGCTGGAGGAAGCGTACCGGATCGTCGACGTCCTCGATGGACAGCGGTGCCAGCACGGCCGCCTGGGCGCCGCAGGCGATGGCGAACTCCAGGTTCTCGAGCGTCTGCTTCCTCTCGGGGGTCGTGATCCCCGCCCAGGATTCGGCACCCCGCGGACCCTCGGCGGAAAGCTGGGAGTTTCGCTTGGCCACCTCCTCGGTACAGATCCGGATCGCCTGCTGGCGCACGGGGTTCTCGAGCCGGTCCCACTCGCCGGTGGTGCCGGCCGCGAAGACGATGTCGGCGCCGCGGCCATCCTGGAGGACGTGACGCACGAGCGCGCGCTGGTCGGCTTCGATCAGCCGGCCGGCCTCGTCCACGATGGTCACGACCGGCACCGACAGACCGGGCCGCGGACGGATGTCCTCGAGCGTCCTCACGAAGCGTCCCCGGAGCGAAGAGGCGTTGCCCGGAGCGAAACCTACTGGCTCACGGTCCACCCGGCCAACGGGCCAGCGGGCCAACGCCCGACGTCCGCGCCCGGGCAGCCAGTCCATCCCCGGGACGTCAGCGCCCGAGAAGCCAGTCCATCCCGAAGGTGACGGAGAGATCGAAGCGGCCGCGCCGGGCGCCGAGGATGTCGAGGCGCGTCACGGGCGTGCCGGGCCGCTCGATCCGGACCCACTCGGGCAGCTTCACACCACCCTGGTCGCGCTCGGGACCCAGCAGGAAACGGGTTCCGTCGGCGTGGTCGATGCGCACGATCCGGAAGTCTTCTCGGCGGACCCAGACCGCGGACTTCGGGCCCGGCGAGCCGACGCTGGCCGCCGACGGGTTGGCCGGCGCCGTGAGGTCGCGGCCGCCGAGGACCCAGCAGATCGCCCCGTCATAGCGCCCGAGC
>Ga0114931_10008443_pt1 | contig 12469 bp, 9 predicted proteins | sample 2SBtaG_FD_89579 | JGI IMG/M metagenome (GOLD analysis project Ga0114931, IMG submission 89579) | Deep subsurface microbial communities from Kolumbo volcano to uncover new lineages of life (NeLLi) - 2SBTROV14_V59a metaG | ecosystem: Environmental > Aquatic > Marine > Volcanic | place: Kolumbo...
ACTGCGAGAACTGAGGGACGATCTCGCCGACGAAGCGTTCCCGCTGAAAGAACTCTCGATGGGAATGAGCGGCGACTTCGAGATCGCGATTGAAGAAGGCGCGACGCTGGTAAGGGTTGGGAGTACGCTTTACGAGGGGTTAGAGTGAGCATAATGAGTCGGTGAGTGTGATAGTGCACCCTACAAAATTTCGCTCAAATATGACAATTCGTCTGGCCGCGTTTTTGGAGATAACGCTGGTGGTATTCTTCCGCGCGGTAGAATGTTGAAGTTGGCGTGATCTCGGTGACGATGGGGGCTTTGAACTTTCCGCTTTCGTTCATCGCCTGTTTCGAGGTTTCGGCAACGGCTTGTTGATCGTCGCTGTGAAAGAAGATTGCGGAACGGTATTGTTCGCCGATGTCCGGGCCTTGCTGGTTGAGTGTGGTCGGGTTGTGAGATTTCCAGAAAACTTCGAGCAAGTCTTCGTAGCGGACTTTCTCGGGGGCGAATTCAACTTCGACGACCTCGGCGTGTCCTGTCTTACCGCTGCAAACGTCTTCGTAGCTGGGTTCTTCCAGCGTGCCACCCAGATAACCAACCGCTGTCTGTGTTACACCTTCGATGTTGCAGAAGACTTCTTCCACACCCCAGAAACACCCCGCCCCAAACGTCGCCTTTTGCATTTTGATGGTCCTTATCACTCGGTAGGAAAGTCTTGATCTGCTCTGGATTGTAGCAGTTTTCGGCTCATCGTACACAGCTTGGTCTGTCGCTGAAAGCCAAGCTCCTGCCTTGTCAGGTTTTACTTTAGGGTTGGATCATGTATTCCGCACTCCGTTGTCGTGCTCGATGTTGTCGTGCTCGATTCGAGATGGTCAACCCCTCATCGAAAGATCGACGCAACACTACAAATCGACGTCATCGGCGAAGCTGGCTTCTTCCATGATGACCTTGTAGCGTTCGGAAGCATCTTTCCCCAAGAGCTGATGAAAAGTATTGTCTGCTTCGAGTTGGCTTTCGATGTCAACCAATAGCAACGTGCGGGTTTTGGGATCGAGCGTCGTTTCCTTCAACTGGTCGGCGTTCATTTCCCCCAGCCCTTTGAAGCGGGTGATTTCCGGGTTGCGATTCGCTGGAAACGACGTGAGAATTTCTTCCTTGTGGACGTCGTCGTGAGCGTAGAAAATTTCCTTCCCCATCGTAATTTTGTACAAAGGCGGTTGGCCGATGAAGATCTTTGCCTGCTGAATCAACTCGCGCATGTGACGAAAGAAAAACGTCAATAGTAACGTGCTGATGTGGTAACCGTCGCTGTCGGCATCCATCAAGAGAATGATTTTGTTGTATCGCAAATGACGGATATCGAAATTGGGTCCGATTCCCGTTCCCAGCGTTTCCACTAACGATTGAATCTCCTGGTTATTCAGAATTTTGGAGAGCGACAACGCTTCGGTATTGAGGATTTTTCCACGCAGGGGAAGAATTGCCTGGGTGAGTGCATTGCGTCCGTTGACGGCGGTTCCGCCAGCCGATTGACCTTCCACAATAAAGAGTTCGGAATTCGCTGCGTCTTTGGAACGACAATCGACCAGTTTTCCTGGCAACTTGTTTTTTCGTCCTGCGACGGATTTTCTGCGAACTTCTTTGACGGCTGCTCGACTAGCAGCCCTTGCACGGGCCGAGAGGACGATTCTGCCGAGAACGGTCTCGGCAATCGAGGGGTTGTGATTCAACCAGGATTCGAGTGACGGTCGAACCAGACTTTCGACAACAGACTGCATTTCAGGATTATTAAAGCGTTCCTTGGTTTGCCCTTGAAACATGGGATTGCTATGAAAAACCGAGAGAACTCCAACACAACCTTCCCTGATGTCGTCGGTAGAAATTGTCACTCCCTTTTGTTTGATGTTATGAACGTCCATGTAATTTTTAACAGCCTTGGCGATACCCGAACGAAAACCGCTTTCATGGGTTCCTCCGGCATGGGTCCGAATGCCGTTGACATAACTGCGAATTTGCTCGTCGGTCGATTCGGTCCACTTCAACACGCATTCCACCTTCACCGTACCGTCGTCTTTGTCGGCATAATACAAATTCTCGTGCACCGTTTTTTTATTGTTTTCTTCGATCATTTTTTCCAGAAAAGCGGTGATGCCGTCCGGGTGGTGAAATTCACTTTTCTCGTCTTTCGCTTCGTCGAAAAAGCCAATCTTCAAGCCGCCATGAATATAAGAGATGTCTTCGAGATGCTGTTTGATCGTCTCGGCGTTGAAGTGGATACGTTTGAAGATTTTGTCGTCGGGACGGAAGTAGATTATGGTGCCATGCCCACGGAACGGTTTCATTTTTTTTACCGGGGTGGCAGGCTTGCCCCGTTTGTAACGCTGGACCCACTCACGACCGTCACGATGAACGGTAGCCACCATTTCCGCAGAAAGCGCATTGACAACCGATGCCCCCACACCGTGCAATCCCCCGCTTCTTGCATAGTTTTTGTTCGAAAACTTTCCGCCGGCATGAAGTGTGGTGAGGATCACTTCCAGCGTCGACTTTTTAAGTTTGGGATGTTTATCGACAGGAATCCCGCGACCGTTATCGGTGACGCTCATCGAACTGCCGTCTTTATGCAAAATGACCGTCACGCGGTCTGCTTCTCCCGCAAGGTATTCGTCGACAGCGTTGTCGAGAATTTCCCATATCAGATGATGCAGCCCTTTGCTATCGACGCCACCAATATACATCGAAGGACGCTGACGCACAGGTTCCAATCCTTCGAGAACCTCGATGTCTTTTCCCGTGTAGGATGAACGTGTCTTTTTCGTTGCTGCGGTTGCTGTTGTCATATTGGATTAAGAACTTGAATCCTTCGGAGATATTCTTTCTAAAAGTGAAAATGCAATCTGAAAAAGACTTTCAAGGCTTCCTTATGGTTGCGGATCTTTTTTCCCGAGGTATCTTCACCCTGGTTGATATTGTTCATGAATCTTCTTCTAACTCGGCCCAATCGATTAGTTCGATTTCGGGGCGGATAATTTCCTTGAAACCGGTTCGCATACTTGTTTTCACTCCCTTGCCTCCGCGAGACGTAATACCGTATTTTGTCTGGCCAAAGCTAAGCCTTTTTCCGGAAGCATTCACCGCATATAAGGTATCGCTGGGGCGAGATAACTGGCAGCCTCCCAGGACTTCGTCGTTTTTTTCGAGACGAATACCGATCACCCCTCTTCCCGCCGAGGCGAGAATGGGAATATCTTCAATGGAAAAATGGAGAATCCGTGCTTTCTTCGAGGCGAGAAACATCGTCTCGGCACCATTTTGCAATTCGACGAAAACGACTTTGTCTCCCTTTTTGGGTCGGCAATACTTTCGACCAAGTTTGGTAGACGGAAATCGAAAAGCGGACAACGAAATGCGCATCACCTGACCGAAGGCGGTGACGATCACCAAATACGGTTTGGGGGTCGGTTGTTTTCGAACTTTTTTGTCTGCGGGAGTAAATCGTGGGTCGGTCGAGATCGCTGCGACAATTCCTTCTCCGTCAGCAAACTTCACATGTTTGGAAAGCGGTTCCCCGTATCCAGCGGTGACGGGAATTTGATCGATGGGCATAGTATAGGCGACACCGCCGCTGGAAAAAAAGATGACGTTTTCCAACGTACTACCGGGGAGAACATCGAGAACCGCATCGCCATCCCTGACACGGGTTGTTTCGATCTTTTGAAGTTTGCCAACGCGTTTCACCCAACCTTCGCGTGTCACAACGACGTTGGTGTTCTCTTTAACAATGTAAGCCTGCGGGTCGTACTCTTCGATTTCGTCGGAATTCCCGATAGACGTTCTGCGTTTGTCGGCGAATTGGTCACTGAGTTCCTTGAGTTCTTTTTTAACCTGCGTCCAGAGGCGCGGTTCGGAAGAAAGGATTTTACGAATCCGGTTCGCTTCCTCGCGTTTCTCATCCAGTTCTTCCAGAATTTTGTCGATTTCCAGTTGGGAAATTTTGTAAAGCTGAGTTTCGAGAATGGCATTGGTTTGAATTTCGTCCAGCGGAAACGCCCTCATCAATGTCGCTTGCGCATCCTGCTTGCCTTGACTTCTGCGTATGATTCGTAGTGCTTTATCGAGTCCGTTAAAAATGACTTCAAAACCTTCCAGAATGTGAATGCGTTCTTCGAGCTGTTCGAGCTGGAACTCGAAGCGACGTTTCACGGTGTCGAAGCGAAAATCCAGGAAGTGGTTCAACATTTCGGTCAGGCTGACACGGGCGGGAACGCAGTTCCCCCGTTCGTCGGGAACCAAACAGGTTGTGTTGAACGAAAAGTTCTGCTCCAGACTGGTATGCTTGTAGAGGAACGCCATCACCGCTTCGGCGTCGGAACCGGGTTTCAATTCCAGCACGATACGCAGTCCGGTTTCTTCGCATGTTTCGTCGCCGAGATCGACCAGTTGCGGCAATTTTCGTCCGTCGATTAACTCGCCGATCGATTCCAACAACGGTCCCGTACTCACCCCGTAGGGAACCGAATGAATCACGAGTCGGTGAGGGAGTTCCTTACGACCTTTGCGGTCGTGTTTCCATTCCGCCCGCACTTTGACCGAACCTCGCCCTTCTTCATAAGCTCGTCTCAACTCGCGACGGTCTGTCACAATCCGACCACCCAGAGGAAAATCCGGCCCCTTGATGTACTTCATCACTCCAGCGACCGTGGCGTTTGGGTCGTCGATGAGGTGAATGCAACCGCGAATCACTTCCCCCAAATTATGCGGCGGGATATTCGTCGCCATACCGACGGCGATTCCCTGCGTGCCGTTGACGAGAAGGTTGGGAAAGCGCGCAGGAACCACCACCGGTTCCTCGCGAGTGCCGTCGTAGTTGGCTCGCATCTCGACGGTTTGAAAGCGGAGTTCCTTCATCAGTTCGTCGGCCAGCGAGGTGAGACGTACCTCGGTATAACGAGCAGCGGCGTGGGGCAATCCCATGATCGAACCAAAGTTCCCTTGACCATCTACCAGCGGATATCTCAGCGAGAAATCCTGGGCAAGCCGAACGAGGGTGTCGTAAACAGAAACTTCACCATGAGGATGGTAATTTCCAGTTGTGTCGCCGCAAACCTTCATCGATTTGCGTCGATGGGCATCGGCGTGCAGCCGCAAATCGTGATTCATCACATACAGAATTCGTCGCTGAACCGGTTTCAGTCCGTCGCGGATATCGGGGAGTGCACGGGACGTAATCACCGAAAGGGCATAATTGAGGTAGCGACGTCGGGTTTCCTGACTGATCGAAACATACTTGATGCGAGCGGAGTCGAGGGAACCGTTTCCGCCAGACCCGTTGCTTTTCGCTCGACCGGCCTTTTCGGAAAATAGTTTCTTTGGAGATTTCTTCGCTGCGGAACCGTTGGAAGATTTTCGATTCGATTTCCGTGTCAATCTTGTCTTTCCTATAGAGGTGTTGCACTGTCGAAACTGCAAACTTATGCAAAGTTAAAGTTTTTCGGTTATTGGGGCAAGAACGATCGTGCCGATTGCAGGACAAATTACGAAATTACGTTTTCACCATGGTCTTCCCCGTTCAGGTCCGGACCAATCTTCCAAGAACTTCCGCGAAAGTTGGCTCTCGACTTCGTTATGACGGTTTTTCAGTCAATTCGGGTTGTAGTGTTTGAAACGGAAGATGCTCTTCCCAGTGCTCCGAACCGGTAGAGAACAAAGAGAATGATTCATCCATGAGATCGTCAAAGGCCGAAATTCTGTACTGTCCGTCATCGGTTTTGAATTGACCGATTACGATTTCCGACGAAGACTCTCGTCGGAAGGAAGACATCACCGATTAATATCCGAATTTCTTGCGTCGATCGAACTTCGTGAGAGACCACAACTCGTTCCCAGGGAGGGCAGCATGTCTCGCCAATTGATTTCCGGTCTTGTTGTTTTAACCGCTTTCGGCTTTCTCGTTTCATCAGCGAATGCCCAAAGACCGCAATACAGAACGCCTCAAGTGCAACAGACCGCTGTGACAAACGGTGATGCGGTGAATCGACCCGCTTCGGTTGCCGCTCCGAAAGGTTATCCGCAATTGAACGCAGCCCTTTATCCCAGCCCGATTCAAAACGTCCCTTACCAAGTAGGTGGAACCCTGATCACCAATCAGGCATTCGCGCCCCACGAAATGCTTTATCCCCATACCTATAAAGCTCTTTACCCACCCTTTTATTACAAAGTTCGTGGAGGATGGATTTTGACACCTTGGGGAGTCGAATCGCATTCCCGTTGGGAACTTCAGGGAACCGAAGTTAAAGTCGAATACCTTCATCGTTCGCGCGGGTTCTTTTCTCGCATTTTGAGAAGGTGATTGAACAACTCATCGCCTCGCAAAAAGAAATCCAACTCTCATAAGAAAATTCATTCTAAGGATAGGAACATGAAAAAAACCATCGTCACGCAGGGATGTTTCCTGTTGCTTGGCTCGATGTTGGTGGCCAACGGTTTCTCAGACGAACCGGGAGTGGCTCGCATTTCGAATCACAAATCCAACAATGTGGAACGAGCAATCTTTCAAGCCAAATCGAACGATCCTGCGAAAGTCAAAAAAATAGGATTTTTTGCCAATGTTCGATCGAAACTCTCGTGGAAATCGAACAAAAAAGAGAGTTGTACGACAGGGAAAAAATGCTGCGCCAAAACCAAAGGCAACTGTAGCACAACGAAAAATTCCTGCTGCAACTCCAAAGGAAATGGCAGCAAAACCAAGAATGCCTGCTGCAAGGGACAGAGTGGCTGCTCTAAAAGTGGCAACCTCAGTTGCAAAGGGAAAGGCTGTGGACAAGCCGGATGCAATTCCTGCGATGGTACCCGTAGAGGGTGGAAACGTTTCTTCAGCTTCAGCAAATGTCCTTGCGGATGCGGACAGCGCGGTTGCAAATGCAATGGCGGACATGGAAACTCCAGCCGATTCGGCAGCTTGAGCGGAATTGGAAACTTCTGTGGATTTGGAAACTCCAGTGGATTCGGACATGGTTTCGGTCACGGTCAAATGCTGAGTGCTCCCTGGGGTATCTACAATGTCGTTTATCCTGTCGATCCGTTTTACACCGATCAACGCGACACCAAACTTTACTCGGCACAAGGATACGGTTCTCCCGTGGCAGTTCCCCTCGCGCCGAATGTGAGACACACCTACAACTACGGTTGGGGATTGCCTTCCAGTCGATTAACGCCTGTTTCTCGACCCGGTTATTCTACCCAGGTGATCTCCGTCCATCATTAGGATGTGTTTTAACCAAAATCTCTGAAGCTGAATTCGAAAGTGTAGCTGGATTCTAAAGAATTCAGAAAAATCCAGAAGTGTGAAAACTTTAACGACCAAAGAAATAATCTCCCTAACAACTTTTTCCAACCAGCGAGCGAGTTTTGGTCGCATCGTTCGACACTTGACCGCTCGGTTTCAATCAGGAACATTGCCATGCAAATTCAGTCTGCAAAACTCACAGCCATCTTGGTGGGAGCTGGAATCTTCTTCTCGCTGGGTATACACTCGAAAGCGAATGCGCAACAGGGGCTTTACCCAACCGGTCTGAGTGTTACTCATCACCGCGTTGGCCCTTCGAAATGTCAGGCGTGCGAACACGAAAACAGCGGACACTTTGGGTTCCTGTCGAAAATTTTTAGAAAAGGCAGCGGTTCTCACAGCAGCCATCATCACGGTCATAACCGTGGATGGGGCGTGGTGAAGCATCCTGTGCAACGTCAATCGGTCGTTTACCGAAACTATTGGCCGAACAAATTCTACGGCCAACCCGGAGCATTTGCCGGCGGACATCGTTACCCGATGGTCTACCAGCCAACCGATACCACGCAACTGGGTTTCTATTATCAGCACGTTCCCCAGTGGCTCCCAAACCGTTCAATGTTGCCGCCCGCACCCAATCCCGCAAAATGGTTTAGCACCAACGAGAGTGACAACCACGATTACCACGGTGAGGTGATTTATTCGCAACCTCAACCGGCCACAACTCCCCACACTCCGCCTGCTCTGCCAACTCCCAAGCCTGTCCTGATTAATAAATCGGCCCAGGAAATGCCGATCTTTCCACGAAGATAAGTAGTAGGAATTGTTTGAATCCAATAGGCGTCCTTGCCAAGTTGAAAACGATCCGGTGCGATTGCCGGATCGTTTTCTTTGTTTGAAGTTCGGCAAATATAAAAGACAGAAACGCATACCCCGAATGGTTTGCCCGGCAAAACTGGTAGCTGAACTCGTCAGAATTCAGACGACGGGGTGACACGCGCAGGATCTTCTCAGGCGCGATGGATTCGTCTGAACGATCGGGATCGCAGCGAAAAACATGCCCAGTCAAATTCTGGCGCAGTGCACACAACTCCGATCGCGAGGCATAAAAAAATTTTTATCGGTTCGTTGAGAATGGGTAGACGTTCCGCGCGAGTTATTCGGTTTGTTGAAACCGGGAAGCAACCATAAAGGTATCGGTCTGTTGTTATCCGCAAGAATTTTTCCAACGATTGGTTGCCTAGATGCGTAAGAAAAGCGGAGAATTTATATGTTTAAGAATTGATGCAGCAAGAATCGTCTGGGCTAATCGCAACAGCTATCGCGAGAAGAAACGAATAGCAGGAACGAATGACTGTGCGATGACGATTTGATCGAGTGTGCCAACGCATGTTTGAATTTCGATGAGTAAGAATCATTGTACTCAGGATATCTTTCGTTAAGGATTGGATTCCAAAACAGAGCAAATTTTATGAAACAAACGAGCGAAGTCTCTCGATATTCTATCAATGCCGGTTTATTCAAGAATTACCTCAACCTTTTGTCAGCAGCAGTTGTCATTTTGCTTGGGCTATCTCTGTGGCTGGGGCTTGGAAAGAGTCTACCCAAAAAAAAGAGCGAATTGACCAGGCTCTTGGATGTGCTCAATAATGGAAGCGCTAAAGAGAAGATCGAGTCGATCGATCGACTTGCTGCGATGGGAAGCGATGCACGGGAAGCGTTGCCTCAATTGGTAAACTTTGCCGTCAATCAAAAATACAACAGGGATCGAATCCCGGATTCCAAATTGACTCGTGCGATCGAAAAAATCGATCTCGATGCCACGATATTGTTGCTTGAAGAAAAACTTTTCAGCGACGACACAAAATGGATTGCAGCCTCCTTAATCGAAAAATACTCGCAACACTCTGTCGCTAACGAAGTCGTCCCCTCGCTTGTGAAAGGTATGAGAGAAATCGTCCATGCTCAAACCCAAAGCGAACAATTAGCCTGTTTCCAATGTGCAGATGCCTTGGGAAGAATCGAACCCAAAGGTGTGCTCACATTGAAACGCGAAATGTTTCACCCTCAAGAGAGTGTCCGTATTGCGGCAGTTCGAGGAGTACCTTCTGGAAAGGCAGGAAAAACATTCGTGTTACGATTGACTCTCAGGTTATTCGACAGCTCGCTGACCGTTCGATCTCTGACCGTCGAATCGCTCTCGAACATCGGGCGTTATGCCACCGATGCCCTGACAGCATTGAAACAACGCCTGTCGATGGAACGCGATCCGATCATCAGGCGAAACATCATCAGAACCATCAAAAAAATATCAGCGCAGCATCCAACGTAACACAATCCCAGATGAGGTTGAAAGCGATTCAAAACGAGGAAGGTCGGATCGAGCTTTCCTCGTTGTTCGTGAATGACTCACCCACAACAACGACCAGAAACTCCATTTCACGCCGAGCCAGAACTCTTTGCAGAACTCGTCTGGACTCAGCGGGCGAATCTCTGTTTAATACGCGGCTCTTAGTCACCCGTCGATGATTCGTCACGGATGATCGGACGGACGGATCCGGAAGATATTCAAGGAAGAAAGACTGCCGGTTGTGGGGAATTTTGTACGAGTTCTGCCTTATCTTTGGGTTCAGCGAAAACAACTTTTGCTTTCCGTTGTCTTCGCATTGCTGGTCGCTTTGTTCTGGAGTCTGAATCTTTCTGTGGCTTTCCCTGTGGTGAAGGTGCTGCTTCAGGGAGAAAGCCTCGCCAAGTATGTCAACAACGATATTCGCGATCTGGAAGCGGCCAACGAGAAACGGTCGAAAAAACTTGAAGTCATCGACCGAAAAATCGAAGTCGAGAAGGAACACGATTCTGAAAGTTTCAAAATCGTTTCTCTACAGAAGGACCGTGCTCGTTACCAATCGAATATCAGTTCCGCCTCTCGCAAGTTGGTGATGATGACCTGGGTGCGTTCCTACATCATCCCGTTATTGCCTGGAGATCAGTTCGACTTATTGGCTGTCATTTTAAGTATTTTATTGTTAGCAACCTGCTTGAAAGGAATCTGCATCTGGATCCAGGAGGTTCTTGTCGGAAGCGCCGTCGAGTTGACGGCGATGAATATCCGCAAAGAGTGTTTTCGCCATGTGTTGAATCTCGATTACGAAACACTTCAACAAAAAGGAACGTCCCAACTTCTGGCCAACTTCACTTACGACATGGATTTGTTGAAGCAGGGGATGACCTTACTCGGTGGAAAAATTGTACGAGAACCGTTGAAAGCGATTTTTTGCATCGTGGGAGCCTTCTTCGTCTGCTGGCAGTTGACCTTGATGTCTCTGTTGGTAGTTCCGGTTATCGGATTCGTGTTTTATCGCATCGGTCGAAAACTGAAACATGCCAGCCACCACATGATGGATGCGATGTCCCGGTTGTATAAAACGCTCGAAGAGACTTTCGACAGTTTGAAAGTGGTCATCGCCTTTCAGGGTGGAAGATCCCATCGTCAGCGGTTTCATCGCGAAAGTAAAGAATTTTATCATAAAGTTATGAAGATCGTCCGCATCGATGCGCTGACCAGTCCTTCGACCGAAGCACTCGGTTTGATTGCGGCATTTCTAGCCTTATTACCCGGTGCCTATCTTGTGTTGCGAGGCACGACAAAAATTTGGGGAATCACGCTCACTTCGTCGCAAATGGATATTGCGGAACTCTCGCTTCTTTATGTGATGCTGGCCGGTGTGATCGACCCGATGAGAAAATTGTCGACGACTTACGCCAAAATGAAGCGGGGATCGGCAGCTGCAGATCGGGTTTTCGGTTTGCTCGACGTCGATTCCGCGGTCACCGAACCGCAAGAACCCAAGTTCTTGACAGATAAAATCCAAACGATTTCTTTCGAGCATGTGCAGTTCGCCTATCGAAATCGTGACGAAGAAAAGCAGGAGCGTGGGTCTGTTTTGGAAGACGTTTCCGCCAAAGTCCGTGCGGGGGAAGTCATTGTTGTAGTCGGCGAAAACGGTTCTGGAAAATCGACTCTGGTCAATCTTCTTCCTCGATATTTCGATCCCAGTCTTGGGTCTGTCAAATTGAACAGAATTGATCTCCGTGATCTTCGTTTGAAGGATTTGAGAGAACGAATTGGTATCGTGGCTCAAGAGACCCTGCTCTTCGACGAGACGATTTACCAGAACATCAAATACGGCAAACCAACTGCAACGAAGGCAGAAATCGAACGTGCTGCTGAGAAGGCCCATGTTTCGTCGTTCGTCAGCGAGTTGCCGGAGGGGTTGGATACGAATGTCGGCGAAAAAGGGGCCAGCCTCTCGGGTGGACAGCGACAGAGAATTGCCCTGGCTCGCGCCATTTTACGGGATGCCGAAATCCTCATTCTCGACGAAGCGACATCCGCAATCGATGCACAAAGCGAACGACTCATCCATGAATCGCTGAGAGATTTTGTCGTCGATCGAACGACTTTCTTAATCACCCATTTTGTCAGCGAAAGTATTCTCGATTTCGTCGATAGAATTTTTGTGATGAACCAGGGAAGGTTAATTGCCGAGGGAACGCACGCAGAGCTGATTTCTTCGTGCGAGTTTTATCGCAGGCTTTACAGGGCGCGCAACGATTCTTCAGCACAAGCGGCAGTGATCGAGCAAACTCAACAATCGTACTACCGCATCGACGGACCACAGCCCGAGACGCCTAATTCTCATTTGCCACAATCGGAATTGTCGCGGCGATCTTCAAACACGAATCGTTCCTGAAGGAAAATTCTGCACTTTGGGTGTACCGAAGCCTGCTTCCCTGCAAGTCGCTTTCTGTAAAAGTTTCCCGACACCCACAAGGTTATTGGAATGCTCCCCAAAATTTGATCCATTTGTGATGAGAGTCTTAACCGCCCCGATGGTCAAGGAGATTCTCGACGAAGAAACGAAGCAAACGGCATACGCCGGAGCAGATGATTCGCAAGCTGCGTGAAGCGGATACCATGCTGGCTGTGGGCAAGACGATCGGCCAGGTGATTCAGACTTTGGAAATCGGCGAACAAACTTTTCATCGCTGGCGGAATCAGTATGGCGGAATGAAAGCCGAGGCGACAACGAAGGCGAACGGGGATCGATCCAGACCCGATTGGACGAAGGAAAACTCAACCCGAACTCTCATAAGACTGGTACAGAAATTGGGGCAGACCACGCGTAACTGTTAAGT
>Ga0114931_10008444_pt1 | contig 12468 bp, 10 predicted proteins | sample 2SBtaG_FD_89579 | JGI IMG/M metagenome (GOLD analysis project Ga0114931, IMG submission 89579) | Deep subsurface microbial communities from Kolumbo volcano to uncover new lineages of life (NeLLi) - 2SBTROV14_V59a metaG | ecosystem: Environmental > Aquatic > Marine > Volcanic | place: Kolumbo...
GGAAGAAGTAGCGTCCGCCCCCCGTGGCGGACGTATTCGCGACCGGCGCCGTCGCCATTCTACGTCGCCCACGGGGGGACGACGCTACGGCGCGGCCTCACAGGCCGCGGATTCTGTCACGCATTCATCGGCGAGCGGTTCGACGCCGCGCTTGGGCGAGAAGACACAGATCAGGATTCCGGCGGTGACGACAAGAGCGGCGACAGCGACCCAGCTTGTTGGCATCGGGGCCTCGGGATCGGTCGGATAGCCGATGCGCGACAGCATCGCGCGAAATCCCTCGTTCGATCCAGCCATAATTGTCAGCGCGTTGTGCATGAAATGCGCGATCATCGCTGGAAAGATCGAGCGATACTGGACGACGAGCAATCCGAACAACACGCCGAGCGCGGTGGTCAGTGCGATGCGCTGCGCGCTGTGGTGGTTCATTCCGAACGCGACTGCGACGACGAGCACGCCCCAAAAGCGGCCGACCGTCGGCCGCAACCCGCTCAGCGCGTAGCCGCGGAAGAACAGCTCTTCACAGAACGCCGGCACCAGCGCCAGGAAGAACACGAGCATCAGCGGCGAGAGGTCGTCGAACCAGGCGAACTGCTGCTTCAGCGCCTCCTCAAACGCGGGGTCCATCGGCAGAAATGTCCTCTGGATCTCCATCCAGCGCGCCGCGAGGATCCAGGTCGAGCTGCCGAAGCAGATCGCCGCCAACAGGGCGCGCGGGTCGGGTGCGTGCAGTTGAAACGCGCTGGTGGGATTGACGCGCATGTAGCGCGCTGCGAACCACGGCGCGATGCCGAAGAACACGGTCACCGTCAACGCGATCGCGATCAGGAAATGGACACCTTGCCGCAAGTTCGGGTTCTGCCCGATTGCCACCTGGATGTAGAAGTTCAGCGAGAAGACCAACGCCACCACCAGCAGCGCCTGCGCCGCCGACGGGTAGCGCCGCGGCTTGAAGAATTTTCGCTGGAACAACGTGCGGATCGAACCCGAGTCGGCGAAGAGCACCGCTTCCTGACCGAACAGTTTGGCGGCGACGGCGACCGCCGCGCCGGCGTAGAGGCTCGTCGTCAGAAAGACCCACAGCATCTGCTCGGCGGGAAACTTGCCGAGGAACAACTCGCGCGTCAGCACGACGATGTTGGCGACGGGCATGATCAGGATCGGCCCTTCGAGGCGCGTCCCGGGCAGGATGCCGATCACCCCGGGAATCATCGCCGCCATCATCACAGGCACGATGTAGTTCTGGGCTTCCTTGAAGCTGCGCGCGAAGCTGCACACCGCCAGCAGCATCGCGCCGAACAGAACCGACAGCGGAATCAGCAGCAGCAGCACCCACGGAATCATCTGGAGCGGAAAGGTGAACTCAGCGCCCGGCGTCAACATCGAACCGACTCCGCCGAGGTAGATCGTCCCGCCAATCGAAAGCAGATTGAGCGTTGCGCTGAGCATTCCCACAATCGCGACAACCACCAGCTTGCCGCTGATCAAATCGAGCGTTCGAACCGGCGCGGCCATCAGCGTCTCGAGTGTGCCGCGCTCGCGTTCGCCGGCGGTCAGGTCGATCGCGGGATACATCGCCCCGGTGATGGTCATGATGATCAGGATCAGCGGGACGACCTGGCCGATCAGGGATCCGGTCATCCGCTCCGCCGGCGCGATGTTGGCAGACTCGACACGCAACGGCGCGACGAACTCACGTGTCAAGTGGTGTGCCGCCAGACGCTGCGCCAGCATCTCGCGAGCGGTGCGATCGAGCACGCCCTGGATACCGGCAGAGGCAATCTGGCTGCGGACGTTGCTGTCGTCGAATGCGATCCGCACGTGCGTCGACCCGGACGATGCCTGCGTCGGGGGAGGACCGTCCAGAAGCACGGCGGCGTGCAAGCGACCGTCGAGCACGCGCTGTTCGAGGTCGGGGAGGACTCGGATGCGATATTTCGGCGGTTGTTCGACCACGGTCGGTTGAGCGGCTGATGGAGCGGGTGGCGCTTTGGTATCTTTGGACGAAGCGGCGGATTCCTGCCGAGCGCCGTCGCGCTGGATCAACGTTCGCAGCCAAACCTGCGTCTGTTCATCGGCGACCCCGACGTCGAACACTTCGGTGACCAGATAGCTGACCTGAACCTGAAGCGCCTGCAACGAACCCAGCATCAGAGCCGGGTAAAGTACCATCGGGACCAGCACCATCGCGAGCACGGTGCGGCGATCGCGCAGCGTGTCGGCCAGTTCCTTTCGCCAGATGGTGTTAATTCGCCAGAAGCGTTTCATCCGCGTGTACCAGGTGCAGGAAGATTTCACTGAGCCGTTGCTTGCCGGATTGCTCGCGCAAACTCCGAAGATCGCCGGTCGCGACGAGCTTGCCGGCGTGGAGCAGGCCGATGTTTTTGCACATCGATTCGATTTCGTCGAGCGCGTGGGTCGAGAGCAGCACCGCTTTGCCCGCTTCGGCCTGTGTGCGAATCATGCTGAGGATCAGCCGATTGCTGAGCACGTCGAGCCCGAGCGTGGGTTCGTCGAGAATCAGGATTGAGGGATCGGCGAGCAGCGCGCGGGCGATGTTGGTTCGTTGCTTCTGCCCGGTCGACAGCGCGCCGCAGCGCAGCTTCAGAAAATCGCCCATGCCGAGCCACGCGACGAGTTCGTCGATCCGCTCCCGGGCCGCGTTGGGGGGCATGTCGTACAGCACCGCGAAGTACTGCAACATTTCGAGCGAGGTGAGCCGCAGATAGAGCCCGGTGTTCGCCGTCAGATATCCGATCCGTCGCTTGACGCGCTCGGGTGAGTCAGTCACGTCCTCGCCGTCGACGAGCACGCGGCCGGCGGTCGGACGCAGCAGGCCGCTGATCATCCGCAACGTCGTGGTCTTGCCCGCGCCGTTGGGACCGAGCAGGCCGTAGATTTCTCCCGGGCCGATGCGAAAACTGATCGCGTCGACGGCGGTTTTTTCGGTGCCGTCCGGGTTGGGATAGGCCTTGGTGAGACCCTGCGCTTCGATCATCGTGCGAGGCTGGATTCCTTTCGTTGTGTGAATCCGCGCAATGATTGCGCGAATCTCTTCGGCTGCGCAACCCATTCTATACATCGGACGCCGGGGCCGTGGTCGCGAGCGCCGCAACTGCGCTCTATTGCGGCGGCGGGTCAGCCTAACCGCCCCAGACGCGTTCCGCGAGCGCGACGGCATGTGATCAGAGCCGCGCCCGTCAGGAAGCGGTTGCCGAACTACGCTTCGACTGCAGGGGCGTGGCGTTCTCGATCATGCGACGTCCCCGCGCTACCGCTCCCTCACGGTCGCGGCTCTGATCGGACTCCCTTACGGTCGCGGCTCTGATCGGATAAAGCGATTTCCGGTCAGAGCCGCGCCCGTCAGGAAGCGGTTGCCGAACTACGCTTCGACCGCAGGGGCGTGGCGTTCTCAATCATGCGACGTCCGCGCGCTACCGCTCCCTTACGGTCGCGGCTCTGATCGGACTCCCGTACGGTCGCGGCTCTGATCGGACTTTGTTCCCTTAGGGTTGCGTGTCACACGAGCGACACCGGGCGGGGCTCCCGCGGCTCCGGCGTGACGGTCGGAAGCCGAATCCAGAATGTCGATCCGTCACCTTCGCGGCTCTCGATTCCGATTTCACCTCCGAGCAGATGCGTCAGTTCCTTCGCGATCGCCAGGCCGAGTCCGGTTCCGCGATGTTCGCGTGTCGCGGATCCGTCGAGCTGGCGAAACTTCTCGAAGATCACCTGCTGATCCGCGGCGCAGATTCCGGGTCCGCTGTCGCGTACCGCGATCCGCACGTGGTCCTGGTCGGCGCGAACGATCGACAGCGCGATGCGACCCGCTTCGGGTGTGAACTTGATCGCGTTCGAGAGCAGGTTGAAGAGAATCTGGCGCAACTTGCCGCGGTCGGTAATCAGGATCGGGAGACTTTCTTGCGGCGCGAATTCGAGTTGCAGCCGCTTCGCGTCCGCTTGGGGGCGCATGATGTCGATCAGCGTCGAGCACACGTCTTCGGCCCAAACGCTCTCGAGCTTGATGTCCGCTTTGCCGGCTTCAATCTTCGCCAGATCGAGCAGGTCGTTGATGATCTCGAGCAGGATGCGGCCTGAAATCAGGATGTTCTCCGAGTAACGTGAGGTGCGCTCGTCCTCAGCGCGTCGCGGCGCTTCGCGCAGTAGCTCGGCGAATCCGATGATGTTGGTCAGCGGCGTGCGCAGCTCGTGCGACACGTTGGCCAGGAACTCGCTCTTGACGCGGTTGGCCTCGTAGAGCGCGACGTTGGTCTCGGCCATCTCGCCGAGCTTCTGGTCGAGCAGTTGGTTGGCCTTCTTGAGGTTCACCTGTGAATCGCGCAGCCGTTCGAGCATGGTGTTGAGCTTGTCGGACAGTTGCTCGAACTCGTCTCCGGTGCGAACCGTGCTGCGTATATCGAGATCCCCTTCGGCGACGCGCACCGCAACCTGCCGCAGCTCGTGGATCGGCGCGAGGATGAAGTAGCGTGTGATCAGGTAGAACACCAGTACGGCGAGCGTACCCGCCAGCGCGCCGGCGGCGACCAGCCAGGCGCGGTTGAGCATCAGCTCCTGGTCGCTCATGTCGGCCGGCAGATCGACCGCGATGATCCCGGCGAGCTGGTTTTCGCGGTACGGCCGCGCGGTCCCGGTCTCGTTGTGGCATGTCAGGCAGCTCTTTCGCACGCGGACCGGGTGCGCGTAGAGGAATCGCCGACCGCGCTCGTCCACGCGCGACTCGTATTGCGACCCTTGATTCGGGCGGCGGATGAATCGGCGGATCGCTTTCTGAAAAAACGGGTCGATGTCAGCCTGGTTAGCGAGCGCCTCGGGATCAGCCAGCACGCCGGAAAACGCGATGAAGCGTGGCTGCTGGCGCTGTCGTTCTGGAAGCAGGCTCGATTGCGGGCCGTGAAACTCTCCGCCCCCGCCGGCGTGCGCCAGCACCATACGAAAATGGTCGTCCGCGACGCGCTGCGCTTCGCGGAAGAAGGGTTGTTCGAGGACAAGCGACTCCATCATCTGCCACGGCAGCGAGAGCGCCGCCGCGATGATCAAGAGAACCGCGAATCCGAAGAGGATGCGGTACTTCGCCGCCAACGAGATTCGAGGAAACCGCATTGCAATCCCAGCAAGTTCCGAGACGCGCGGCATTATAGATCGGATTCAGCCGAAACGCGCGCCCCCCCGCGGATGCGAAGCGATGCGGCGGAGTATGCCTGTTTCGGACCGGGTGGCCCTACGCGTGGTTCTGGGGTGCGTGACAGAATCCGCGGTCCGCAAGGCCGCTTCGTAGCGTCGTCCCCCCGTGGGCGACGTAGAATGGCGACGGCGCAGGCCGCGAATACGTCCGCCACGGGGGGCGGACGCTACTTTTTCCTCGGCAAACCCAATTCGCGGATTGTGTCACGCACCCGTGGTTCCGCGAACCCGACTTTTTCATTGACGCCTGCGAAACAGGCGTTTACAGTTGCCGGCGAGAGTGGGATATGCCAGTATTGATTGACGGCAACAACCTGCTCTTCGCGGCGCGCGACGCGGAGCCGGAACGGTCCCCCGGGATCTCGACGCTTTGTGTCCTGCTGGGGGAATGGGCCCGCAAGAGCGGGCAGCGCGTCCATATCGTTTTCGACGGTCCCCGACCCGCTCCGGCGCGGGTCGAGCAGTTGCGCGAGCAGGGTGTTTCGTTCGAGCACAGCGGAGGCGGCGTGTCCGCTGACGACGTGATCATCGAGCGAATCAATGAGAACTCAGCGCCGCGGCTGTTGAGCGTCGTCTCGAGCGACCACGAGATTGTCGCCGCCGCCAGGCGTAGACGGGCGAAGTCCGTGCGATCGAACCTTTTCTGGGAGCAGGTTCGCCGCGATCTCGCTCGCCCAAACCGCCCGCGCGTGCGGATGCCCGAAGAGAAGCTCCGCGGATTGTCCGCCGAGCAGACCGAGCACTGGCTGGGCGAGTTCGAACTCGACGACTGATTGGTCCGTACAGAATGTGAGCCCGGCACAGGAGGCCGCAGCATGACCACCGCAACCAGTTCTTCACCACAGACGCCGCCGGAGATGACTCCCGAACGCCGCAACGAGCAACGCGCCGCCGTCATCGGAGAATTGTGGCTGCTCGACTGTAATGCGCACGCCGGCCGTGCGCCGCTGCGCTGCCGGTGTCTCGACGCATCTGAAAACGGCATGCGGCTGCGTGCGCCGGTCGGCTTTGGCATCAATGCGGGCCGCACGTTCGAGCTGTGCTCGCACCTGCCGCACCAGAGTCCGCCGGTCGGTCTCGGGCTGTCGATTTCCCGTCGCGCCCGCGTGGCATGGACGCGCATCACCCTGCACGAAACGGGCGACGTACTCGAGCTCGGCGTCGATCTCGAGCGCGACCGCCGCGCCGTCATCGACGAGACGCAGCACGCCACGCCTACGCTTTGAGCGCCCGCTTGTGAATCTTGCCCGTTGGGCCGCGCGGCAGATCGTCTTTGAAGATGATTTCACGCGGCACCTTGTAGCCCGCGAGCTGCTCGCGACAGAAGCTGCGCAGCTCCGCTTCGTCCACTGACAGACCTTCGCGAAGAATCACGAATGCGATCGGCGTCTCGCCGCGCGTTGGATCACGCCTGCCGATGACGGCGGCCTCGGCGACAGCCGGATGCCGCATCAGTACGTTTTCGATTTCGCGCGGAAAGACATTTTCGCCGCCGACGATGATCATTTCCTTTGCGCGGCCTGTGATGGAGATGAATCCGTCCGCGTCGACCACGCCGATGTCGCCGGTTCGCAGAACGCCGCCGCTGAGCACCTGCGCGGTCAGCTCCGGCTGGTTGTGATAGCCTTGCATGACGCAGTGCCCACGGACGTGGAGTTCCCCTTCCGACCCGCGGCCCAGCTCGGTTCCATTCTCACTTGCCGCGAACACATCGATCCCCGGCAGCGCCACGCCGACGGTGCCGACCTTGCGCGACCAGGGCATGTTCGCGGCGACGACCGGCGAGGTTTCGGTCAAGCCGTAGCCCTCCATGATCGGTACGTCGAAGCGGGCCTCGAAGGCTTGCGCGATTTGCTCGGGCAGCGGTTCGCCGCCGCTGATCGCCAGTGTCAGTGAATGGAGCGCCTCGCGCTCGACGCGCTTAAGCTTGGCCAGCACGCCGTACATGCTCGCGATCGCCATGAAGATGTTGACCTTGCGCTGCCGAATCGTCTCGACGACGGCGACCGGACTGAAGCGCGGCAAGTACCAGACCGTCGCGCCCATCGTCAGCGGCAGCACCGTCATCACCGTGAATCCGAAGCAGTGAAACTGCGGCAGCACGCTGAGCATGACCTGGTCGGGAGAAAGGCGCATATGCTCGATCGACGCGGAGCAGTTGCGCATGAGATTGTCGAACGTGAGCCGCACACCTTTCGGATCGCCTGACGTGCCGGAGGTGTACATGATCGTGGCAAGGTCGGACGCGTCTGCCGGCGGCGTTTCGCAAGCGTCCGGCGCGAGCGTTTTGCCGTCGAGGATTAGTGTCCGCACGCCGGCTTGTTCGAGCAAGGGTGCGAAGCGCGCGACCGTGACGACAAGCTCGACATTCGCATCTCGCAGGATCTTCCCAAGCTCGTCCGCCGCGAGCAGAAAGTTGAGCGGTACGGGGACACGTCCCGCGTACCAGCAGGCGAAGATCGCCGCCGCGCTCGCCGCCGACGTAGGCGCCATCACGCCCACGTGTCGCCGATCGGTTTCGGCGTCGATCCGTCGCGCCAGTCCGCCCGCGGCCGCCCGCAACGAAGCGTAGTCGAGCATCAGGCTCTGATCGCACGCCGCGGGGCGCTGCGCGTCGCGTTCGGCGCACAGCTCGAATTGGTTGAGTAGCGGATTCACGCGGCGACTCTCCGGCGCCTTGGTTCAGACTCGCAAGCGGACCTACCCCGAGCGCCTCACTCGACGATGCGAGGGCCAGTATAGCGGCCGGCGTCAACACGGCCATTGCGTGCGCCATTACATCACGGGTGCGTGACAGAATCCGCGGCCCGCAAGGCCGCTCCGTAGCGTCGTCCCCCCGTGGGCGACGTAGAATGGCGACGGCGTTCGCGGCGAATACGTCCGCCACGGGGGGCGGACGCTACTTTTTCCGCGGCAAACCCAATCCGCAGATTGTGTCACGCACCCTTCCATCACCGCTCTGATCGGCCGGCGTTGTCCGCATTCGGAGCGGCGGCTACGATCCACGCGGGGTCGTGGCGAAAGAAAAGTGAGGGCAAGCATCGATGTTTGATTTGACCGGAAAACGGGCGCTGGTCTGTGGCAGCACGCAAGGCATCGGCCGGGCGTGCGCGGATGTGCTGGCGCGGAACGGCGCGGCGCTGACGCTGATCGCGAGAAATGAAGCATCGCTGAAGAAAGCCGCCGCGGCGATCGCGGAGGAGACCGGCCGCACTGTGGACACGGTCTGCGCCGACTTTCGCGAGCCTGACGCGCTGCGCGACAAGGTCAGCGAATATGTGAAACGGACCGGCGCGATCCACATTCTCGTGAACAACACCGGCGGCCCACCGCATGGGGCGATCGCCGATGCGACGGCCGAGCAGTTCCTGCAAGGCTTCAAGATGCACATCGTGTGCAATCAACTCCTGGTGCAGACACTTGCGCCGGGCATGAAGCAGGCGGGCTATGGGCGGATCATCAACATCATCTCGACTTCGGTCCGCGAGCCGATCATGGGCCTCGGCGTTTCCAACACGATCCGCGGCGCGGTCGCGAGCTGGGCCAAGACGCATTCCAAAGAACTCGCCCCGCTCGGGATCACCGTCAACAATGTCCTGCCGGGCTACACAAATACGGACCGCCTGCGCGACTTGATCGCGGCGCGGGCCGAAGCGCAGAGCATCACCACCGAGCAAGTCGAGCAGCGCATGAAAGCCGTCACGCCCATGGGCCGCTTTGCCGGCCCCGAAGAGATCGCCGCCGGCGTGGCTTTCCTCGCCTCGCCCGCCGCCTCGTACATCACAGGCGTCAGCCTGCCCGTCGACGGCGGCCGCATCGCCTCGATTTGATGTGCGTGATGAAACACGACGATCGCCGTGGCACGGCCGTCTCGGCCGTGTTTTCTTCGCGACGCCAACCCAGAACGCCGCCGTGGCACGGCCGTCTCGGCCGTGTTTTCTTTGAGGCGCCAACCCAGAACGCCGCCGTGGCACGGCCGTCTCGGCCGTGTTTTCGCGGACACCGTCCTGATCTCCAACTCCGTCCGACACTGAGGCGCCTCGACGGCATCCAAGAACACGGCCGACACGGCCGTGCCACCAGGAGAAACACCACGCGAAGGAACACGGCCGTGTTTTCTTTGAGGCGCCAACCCAGAACGCCGCTGTGGCACGGCCGTCTCGGCCGTGTTTTCGCGGACACCGTCCCGATCTCCAACTCCGTCCGACACTGAGGCGCCTCGACGGCGTATAATGCTCGATGGCATCCAAGAACACGGCCGACACGGCCGTGCCACCAGGAGAAACACCACGCGGAGAAACACGGCCGACACGGCCGTGCCACCAGGAGAAACACCACGCGAAGGAACACGGCCGACACGGCCGTGCCACCGAGAGAGTGCCACGCGGAGACCACAGGCGGAGCGCGCAGCGGGATTGACCTATGCAACTGATCGGCAACTACATCAACGGCGAAACCGTCGCGCCCGTGTCAGGCGAGTTCCTCGACAACATCGACCCCGCTACCGGGCAGGTCTATTCCAAGACGCCCGACAGCGACCAAGCGGACGTGGAGAAGGCGTACGCGGCGGCTGCTTCGGCCTTCGTTTCGTGGTCCAAGACTTCCGCCGAAGAGCGTTCGCGAGCACTCAACCGAATCGCCGACCGCATCGAAGCGAATCTCGAACAACTCACGCTGGCCGAGTGCATCGACAACGGCAAGCCGCTCAGCCGCTGCCGCGAAGTCGACATCCCGCGGGCCGTGACGAACTTTCGCTTCTTCGCCGGCGCGATCCTGCATACGCGCTCCGATCTGCACGCGATGGATCGCGAGGCGCTCAACTACACACTCCGCAAGCCGCGCGGCGTGTGCGCGACGATCTCGCCGTGGAATCTGCCGCTCTATCTGCTGACGTGGAAAGTCGCACCGGCGCTGGCGGTCGGCTGCACGGTGATCGCCAAACCGTCGGAGGTTACGCCAATGACGGCGCACCTGCTGGCGGGACTGTGCATCGAGGCGGGTTTGCCGCCGGGCGTGCTCAACATGGTTCATGGCGTCGGTCCGAAAGCCGGCGCGGCGATCGTGGCGCACCCCGGCGTCACCACGATCTCTTTCACCGGCAGCACGCGCGCCGGGGCGGAGATTGCGACCGCCGCCGCGCCGATGTTCAAGCGCGTCTCGCTCGAGATGGGCGGCAAGAACGCGGGCATCGTCTTCGCAGATGCTGATCCAGAGGCCGCGCTCGCCGGCAGCGTGGCGGCGGCGTTCGCGAATCAGGGGCAGATTTGCCTGTGCGGGTCGCGGCTGTTTGTCGAACGCCCGATCTTCGAAGAGTTCACGTCGCGATTGGTCAAACGCGCCGGCGCGCTGCGTGTCGGCGATCCGCTTGATGAAGCTACCGAGCAGGGCGCGATGGTGTCACGCGCGCAGCTCGAAAAGAGCTTGTCGTACTGCCAATTGGCGCGCGAAGAGGGCGGCGAGATTCTCTGCGGCGGCCGCGCCGCGGCGCCGGTCAGCGAGCGCTGCCGCGACGGGTACTTTTTCCAACCCACCGTCATTCGCGGGCTGGCGGTGGATTGTCGCACGAATCAGGAGGAAATCTTCGGCCCCGTCGTCTCGGTGATCCCGTTCGAAAGCGAGAACGAAGTCGTCACGCTCGCGAATGCGACGAATTATGGACTGTCGGCGAGCGTCTGGACGCGTGATCTGAATCGCGCTCATCACCTCGCCGAGCAAATCGACGCCGGCACGGTCTGGATCAATAGTTGGCTGCTGCGCGACCTGCGTGTCCCGTTCGGCGGCATGAAACAGAGCGGTCTCGGTCGAGAGGGCGGCGAGCACTCATTGCGATTCTTCACGGAGCCGAAGAACGTGTGCGTGAAGCTGTAGTGTTACAAGGTAGGGCGGGTTCCACCCGCCGCCGTTCGCGCGAAACACAGGGTGGTGCGGGCGTCCTCGCCCGCCTGATAGGATGCGAACATGAGCGAATCCATTCGCAGCAACAAAGCCGCTGAACCGGTCGGCCCCTATCCGCACGCCAAACGCGTCGGGAATCTTCTATTCCTCTCAGGCCTCGGCCCGCGCGTGCGCGGCAGTAGCGCGATCCCCGGTGCGCAGCTCGACGATCACGGCCGCGTCGTTTCCTACGACATCGCGACGCAATGCCGAGCCGTCTTCGACAACGTGCGGGCCGTGCTCGAGGCCGCGGGGGCGCGCTGGAGCGACATCGTCGACGTGACGGCGTTCCTGACGAACATGGACGATTTCGCGGAGTTCAACAAGGTCTACGCCGAATACTTCGCGGGTGACGGCAAGCCCAACCCGTCGCGGACGACCGTCGAGGTGACGCGGCTGCCGACGCCGATCGCGATCGAGCTCAAGGTCATCGCCGCGCCAACGGGCGCGGATTGAGATGAAGCTCTCGGTCATCATCCCCGCCTTCAACGAAGAGAAATACATCGAGCCGTGCCTTGGCAGCATTCGAGCCGCGCTCGCCGCACACTCCGGGCGCATCGAGCACAGTGAGATTATCGTCACCGACAACAACTCGACCGACCGCACCGCCGAGATCGCCGAGTCCTGCGGTGCGCGCGTCGTTTTCGAAGAGGAGAACCAGATTTCGCGAGCCCGCAACGCCGGCGCGGCACAGGCGTTCGGCGATTGGCTGCTGTTCGTCGACGCCGATTCGATCATCCCCCCCGCCACGCTTGGCAACATGCTCGACCACATTGAGAGCCGCCGTTTTGTCGGCGGAAGCAGCGCGCTCGTGTTCGATGAGGCGTCGTTGAGCGCGCGGCTGCTTTGCACGGTCGCCTGCCTGATCATGCGGATCCTCAACGGCGCGGGCGGTGCGTTCCTGTTCGTGCGCGCCGATGCATTCCGCAAGGTCGGCGGATTCAGCCTCGATGTCTATGCGGCCGAAGAGCTCATACTCGCCAATGCCCTCAAACGCTGGGGTCGCGCGCACGGACTGCGCTACCGCTTCATGACCGAACAGCCATACATCACCTCAAGCCGCAAGCTGCGCCACTATCGCTACCGCGACCTGTTCAAGCTGTTCATGCTCGGCGCGCTCCAGCCGCGAAAAACGCTCGGCTCGCGCGATCGGCTGGGATTCTTCTACGACGGCAAACGGTAGTCGGGCGCAACCTCGCGAGGCACAGCCGCCTTCGGCTGCGGTCTTGTGTGGGCTGCGTGCGCCGCTTCGTGGCGTCCCAAGCATCGCGCCGCGCCCCACCAACGGCGGGTGGAACCCGCCCTACGGCGAAAGGACCGCGCCGCGCACTA
>Ga0114931_10008445_pt1 | contig 12467 bp, 8 predicted proteins | sample 2SBtaG_FD_89579 | JGI IMG/M metagenome (GOLD analysis project Ga0114931, IMG submission 89579) | Deep subsurface microbial communities from Kolumbo volcano to uncover new lineages of life (NeLLi) - 2SBTROV14_V59a metaG | ecosystem: Environmental > Aquatic > Marine > Volcanic | place: Kolumbo...
ACGCAGGAGCGTGGGAACGAGGAAACAAGTACAGACTTAATCTCGTTCCCACGCTCCTGCGTGGGAACGCATACCATATTTGTTCCATGTTGCTACTACCACCACCACTTTTGGAGAAGTTACTTATTCAGAGTAAATATTCGTCAACGTTTTTTGTGGCTGTTGTTACTGCTACGGTCAAATCGAATATTTACTCAGAAAATTTTTAAAAAATATTTCAATAAAAGGGATTACTGTGATACGATTTTAAAGAGTCCTGGATAATGAAAATATGAAAATATAAAAAAAGACATGCGTTTGATAACATTTGCTAATCGAAAGGGGGGATGCGGCAAAACAACCTCCGTGGTCAATGTGGCCCATGGCTTGGTGCTGGAGGGGCACAAGGTGTTGCTGGTGGATGTTGACCCCCAGGCCCATGCCAGTATCACCCTGGGTATCCGGCTAGCTAATGACGGCAGTCCGCGGCTGACCCATCTTTTGAGCAGTGAAATTACAGCGCCGGAGGTTATTTGCGATACCAAAATTCCCGGACTCAGCCTGTTGCCTTCATCCAGGGAATTGGGCCATTTTGAGATAGAGTTCAACGATCTTCCCGGCAGCGAGCTTATTTTAGCTGAAAAGCTGTCCGGCCATTTGCATGATTTTGACTATGTCATCTTTGATCCATCGCCAACTCTCAGCCTGCTGATGATCTCTACTCTGATTGCGGCACGGGAAGTCTATATCCCCATGCAACTGCACTTTCTTGCCATGGAGGGGCTGGCCGAGATGATGCAAATCATCTATAAGCTCAATGCCAGCCACAATCCAGACTTGCGCCTGCACGGAATTATTCCGACCTTTTACAATAAAAAAACCAAGGTGGCCAGGAACATTGCCGCTGAAATTTGCGATACCTTTGGCCCTGATAAATTACTGCCGGGGATTCGCAATAATATAGCCCTTGCCGAGGCTCCCAGCTGCGGCAAGACCATTTTTCAACATGCGCCAAGAAGTATCGGCGCCAACGATTACAAAAAACTAAGCCAGGCTATAGAAGGTAATAAAAAGTAAGCCATATTGTCGGATTAAAGTCCGACAAACAGCATGGAATAGTTGCCAAATGAACAATATCACATATGTCTCTAAATTCATTTTTCATCCTTATCCCCTCTAAAAAGGTGCATTATGACCAAAAAAATTGCTGACCTCAAGATTCTCCTGGCCGAAGATGCCGGGACTATGCGTAAAATTGAAATATCCATCCTTAAATCCATTGGCTGCAACAATATCATCGAGGCAGAGGACGGTGCCAAAGCCAAAAAACTTTTGCAGAATCGAAAGGGGATTGATCTAGTCATCAGCGATTGGAACATGCCAAATATGAGCGGCCTGGAACTGTTAACCTGGATGAGAACCAAGTCAAAAAATTTCACAAAACTCCCCTTTATCATGGCTACCGCCCAGTCTGACAAGGCCCAAGTCGATACCGCCACCAAGGCCGGGGCAACGGCGGTGGTGGCCAAACCTTTTTCGCCCGAGGAACTACAGACGAAAATAGAGCAAGCCTTGGCGCCGGCGACAAAAAAGGCGACCGGAAAAAAGAACAATGTACAAAAAACTTCTTCCGGGAAGGTCACCTTGCGGGCGGCCCATTTGCAAATAACCGATCACCTGTTGCTGGGTCTGCTAAAAGACCAAATCAGCAGGGGTCAGGCCAAACCCAAACATTTCAATCTACAAACAAAGATGATGACCAGCTGGAACCCGGTCAGCGAAGCCCTGGAGAATGGAGAGGTGGATGTCGCCTTTATGCTGGCACCCATCGCCATGGACCTCTTTCACCATGAGGTGCCAATTAACGTTGCGGCCCTGGCCCATCGGGGCGGCAGCATCATGGTGCGTAATGCCAAGGGTAGCTTTAAAGAGCCGTACCAGGACTTTTTCCGCAAAAAATCATTTTTAATCCCCCATAAGCTCTCTATTCACCATATGTTGAGCCATATGTTTTTCAAGGGTGTTGGGCTTAAGGCCAGTCTGGATAAGGGCGATGATATTGATGTCAACTTTGAGGTGGCAGCCCCCATTACCATGCCTTCTTTTCTGGCTGAAAACAAATTAAACGCAGGCTTCATGGTGGCCGAACCCATCGGCTCCAAGGCAGTCAAGTCCGGCATCGCCCAGCGCCAGTTTATGAGTAGCGAACTGTGGCCGGACCACCCCTGCTGCGTCGTTGCCATGCGCCGTGATTTTATCGAAAATTCACCAGATGCCGCTAAAGAGTTTGTCCAACTCCTGGTGGATATCGGTCGACAGGTGCTTAGCGATGTCAGCTCTGCAGCCAAGGTCGGGGTGGGTTTTCTCGATCCAGCCGGCAAATTGGGCCTGACCCCGGCGGTCTTGGAGAGTGTCATAAACGCCGCCAACGGCATTCGCTGGGACAACCTTTATCCTGAAGCCCATGATTTCACGATAATCCAAGACTATATGGGGAAAGAACTCAATGCCGATATTTCTGTTGATTTAAGTAAATTTATCGACAAGGAGCTTGCTAATATTGCGGCCGGCGGCAGTAAAAAGACTTCGCCTAAACGTAAAATGCCACCGCCTAAAAAAGTCATGCAGGCCCTGCTGGCAGGCAACGGCGCCGATGCTGCGGCACAGGTATCGCTGAAGCAGCTCCTCTTTGACAAGGGGGTTGATCAGCAAAAAGGTGGGGATTTGGAACAATTTAAGGAGCTCAGTAAAAATTACGAGGCCTTAGCGGCAGAGAACAAAGAACTGCAAGAAAAAATTACCACCCTGGAAGACCAGTTACAGGAACTGAGCAAGCAACCAGCACTTTTATTTAAACGGGGCATCGTGCACCTGAAGGAAGAGGAGCTTTTTGAGGCTGCCGGTCTTTTTAACGCAGTGCTGGCCTATGAGCCGGAAAATGTGAAGGCCCATAATAATCTGGCGGTGATTTACTATGAACTTGATGAGTTCGAAAAGGCCAGGGCCACTCTGGAGAAGGTTCTGGAGTTGGAACCAGATAATGCGACGGCCCGGGACAATCTGGAAATGCTTTTAGAAGGATGAAGAAAGGAAACACAAATGAAGGATAAATTTGAAACAATTATCGGCATTGATCTGGGCACCACCAATTCGCTGATCTCTTTTATCAGGGACGGCATGCCGCGGATCATTCCCAATGAACGGGGGAGCCGCTCCACGCCCTCGGTGGTCTCATTTAAGGCTAACAATCAGGTTATTGTCGGGGAAATGGCCCGTAATCAATCGGTGCTCAATTCAGACGCCACTGTCAGCAACGTCAAGCTGGCCATGGGCGAGGATCGGTATTACCGTATTCATGACTATCCCTATAGACCTGAAGAGATCTCCGGTCTGATCCTCGCCTATTTAAAGGAGTACGCTGAAAATTACCTGGGTTGCCCGGTGGACCAGGCTGTCATTACCGTGCCGGCCTATTTTGATGATAACCAGCGTCGGGCCACCTTGAAGGCAGCTGCCATGACCGGGCTTACGGTACGCAAGCTCTTAAACGAGCCAACTGCCGCAGCCCTGACCTACGGACTTTCCACGGATGATGACACCAACCTGCTGGTCATTGACTTAGGCGGCGGCACCCTGGACATCACCCTGATGGAGTACCGGCACAAAGTCTTTCGGGTCAAAGGGGTGGGCGGTTCCACCGCCATTGGCGGGGTCAATTTCGACCAGGTTATTATCGACCATATTCTTACTGAATTTGCCGCAACAAGCCCCTATGAACTCAGAAACGACAAGGTAGCTTATCAACAACTGGTTATTCACGCCGAAAAGGCCAAGATTGATCTCTCTTCGGCCGAAGATACCTCTATCATGATCCCCTATATCGCAGTCACCGACCAAGGTCCGATCCATCTCAATATGAATCTTACCAGAACACGTTTTGAAGAGTTGATTGCCCCGATTATTGAAGATATCGGTAAATATATCAGCGAGACCTTTAGCCAGGCCGATTTGCAGCCTGACTGGGTAGACACGGTGATTCTGGTGGGCGGCGCCACTCGGACCCCGGCCCTGCAGAGGCTGGTCGATCAAAATATTACGACACCCCCCTCGGAAGAACGGGGGCAGCGGGTAGCCGATGCCAGCGGTCCGAATCTGCGAAAAAACATCAACCCCGACGAAGCGGTGGCCCGGGGGGCGGCCATCCTGGCCGGGATCCTGAACGGCCAGGTAGCAGACCTTGAGTTTTATGATATTACCGCTCATGCCTTGGGCATCAAAGAGGATGATGGCGGTTTTGCCCAGCTGATTCCTGCTGCCGCCGCCTACCCGGTGGAAAAGGTGCGCTTGTTCACCACGGTTGCCGATGATCAACAGGAGGTGATTATTCATGTTATCCAGGAGCGCGGTCATGCCGACGCCAAGGAGTATGTCTCCCTGGGTCATTTTCAGCTCAAGATCAATCATGGCCGCAAAAAAGGGCAACCTAATATTGATGTGACTTTCAGTATTGACCAGAACGGGGTACTGACCGTTTCCGCCGTCGACCTTGACACCGGCGAGGCAAAGGACATCTCAATTGCAGAATTTTAACAGGATGAAAAAATGGAGGTTTTTTAATGGAACCTGAATCATACCTTAAATCCGGCACCAATGAGCTGAAGATCCTGGAGTTTTCCTCGGCAGGCCTGCATTTTGGTCTCAATGTCTTAAAAACCAGCCGGGTCATCACCGCCCCGCCGCATTTGACCACCACGGCGCAGGCCAATCCTGCAGTGGTCGGGATCATAGAGGAGCATGGCACCATAGTGCCGATTATTGACCTGGCCGTTTTTTTAGAGCTTAAACCGGCCAGCGACGGCTATCAGGCCAGGGGCCGGGTGCTGATCACTGAATTTTTCGGACAGCACAACGGCTTTTTGGTGGACAAGGTCCATGTCCTCCATACCATTCTTTGGGAGCGGGTTCTGGATGCGGACAATATCCTGGGCTCTCTGGGCAGTCCCTATGTGATTGGCATTGTCAAGCCCGATGACGACAGTAATATCCAGCTTTTGGACTATGAGAAAATTATTCTGGAGCTGAGCCCGGAGATTCGGGAGAGTGAGTTGCAAAAGGGGGCGGGCGGGCGGATTGAGGGGGGTGGCCGCCAGGTGCTCATCGCCGAAGACTCCCAGGCCGTGCGGGATATGCTGGCCGTGGAGTTTGGTGAGCAGGGTTTTGAGATCATCACCGCCAAAGACGGCAAACAGGCCTGGGCACTTTTTCAGGAGCGCCAGGATAACCTGGCCCTGGTGGTCTCAGATGTGGAAATGCCGCAGCTTGAGGGTCTTAGTCTTACCAAGATGATCAAAGAGGTGCAGCCGGAGACACCGGTAATCGTCTACTCCTCCATCGGCGACCTGGGTATGAAGGAACGGGCCCGAGAGGTTGGGGCCGATGCCCATGTCTCCAAGCTCAATATCGAAGAATTATTCGGCGAGGTGGCAAAGCTTCTGTGAACATGAAAAAACAAACAGCCATATCTGAATTCAACAATTCAACCATCCAGTACCTAGTCCATGATCTTGAACCGGCCCTGGCCTCATTTCAGTCGATTACCGGCTTACTGGGCAAGGGTCGGTTTGACCCTAATAACCCCTTGCACCAACGGCTGGTGGTAAGTTGTGAGCATGCTCTGGAATTTAGCCGGACTATCCTCCATGATATGCTGGAATACGGCCGACTGCAGGCCGACGGTTTTGCCTTAGAGCTTAGTGAACTGGATCTGGGGCAATCGCTCCCTGAAATGGTGGCCATTGCCGAAATACAAGCCCGGGAGAAAAATATTCGTTTGCAGGTTGAGGTTGCCCCCGGCCTGCCGCCGGTAACCACGGATCCAAAAATTATGGGACGGATCGTTAGTAATTTGACGATTAACAGCGTCAAGTACGCACCGCCTGACAGCCAGGTCTGGGTGCGACTGCTAAATGAGAAGAGCGGTGCTGCCGCCATTACAATCGAGGATGAAGGTCCCGGGGTCGAAGCGCAGCTACTGGAGCGGATTTTCAGCGGCCATTTTCAAGCTGCCCCACAGCAGCCGGGCGCATACCGCGGAGTCGGCCTGGGTCTTGCTTACTGTTGGGAGGCCATGCGCCACCTGGGCGGCAAGATCGAAGCCCGGAACCGCAAGCCCACTGGCCTACAGATCATGGTAACAGGGTTTGGCCAATGAACTACCCTGCCCTGAACTGGCCTGGGGTTGCCTATTACGCATAAATCGACAGCACGAAAATACGCCATCGGTCTCGGGATCGGGATCGAAATCGAAATCGAAATCGAAATCGGGATAGTATTGTAGTTATCTGAAATCGATAGCGATAGCGATACCGATACCGATAGTGAGACAGACATCCGGCATCAATATCTTTTAAAAAGAGAAAAAATCAGCAAGAAATTTTTAGTTACAATTGTTGTACTATCAAACCAGAAAACTCAAACAAAACGGAGAATTATCATGGCGAAAAAATTAGCACGACCTGGTACTGGAGTGGCAAGCAAGGCAGCAAGCGGCGATGAAATTACCGCCAAAAGAGATAATGCAAAACGACTGGCTCAGGAGAAGGTAAAGGCGCGCACCTTGGCTCGCCAGCAAGCTATTGCCGAAAGACTTGCCTCTGCGGTGGAAGAGATGGTGGCCTCATTGGACCAGGCAGCAGCGGCCTCGGAAGAATTAGGCAGCAATATGGAAAATATCGCCAGTGCGGCTGAGCAGGCTTCTGCTGGGGCTGAAGAATCAAGAAGTGCCATCGATATGATTCAAACAAACGCCAAAATGATTAATGACAAGGCCCAGATGTCCGCATCCAAGATGGATGCTCTACAGGAACTTGCCAAAACCACAAACGAAGAAATTGTAACATTGGTCGCCGGTGTCTCAGAGGCTGCCAATGCCAACATTAAATCAGCTGAGATGATCAATGATCTTGCCCAAAAATCCAATGAGATCGGCGAGATTGTCGGGGCTGTTGTCCGCATTGCCGACCAGACTAATTTGCTTGCGTTAAATGCCGCCATCGAAGCTGCAAGAGCCGGCGAACACGGCCGGGGGTTTGCCGTTGTTGCCGATGAAGTCCGTAACCTTGCCGAGATCTCGGAACAGTCTGCACGTGGCATAAGCTCGGTGGTGGATGAAATCCAGGACCAGGTCAAACAGGTGGTTGAGGATGTAAAAAAGGCCGGGGAACTTGGGGCGGAAGAGGTGGAAAAGGGCAAAATCATCACCACGGAATTAGAGTCCATAGCCGAAGGGTTTGTGAAGGTGGGCGACTCTTCCAAGGAAGTAAATGGAATAGCTCAGACAGTCCTTAGCAACGCCGATGAGTTCATGAAGGGGGCCGAAGAGATTGCAAGCAGCGCCGAAGAAGCTGCCGGTGCGTCAGAAGAGGCAGCCAAGGCCGTGGGTGAACAAAACAAGGCATTTTCCGAAATGCAGACTGCGGGAACCGAGCTGGGTGAGCTCACCGAAAGTTTAAAAAATGCCACAGATACCCAGAAATCAGCAGAGGAGGTGGCCGCTGCCGCAGAAGAGCTTTCCGCCAACATTGAGGAGGCAACCTCGGCATCCCAGCAGATCATGACGGCCATTGAACAGATCTCACAGGCCGCAACCACCCAGCAAGAGCAGACTGCGGCAGGCCAAACCCTTGGGAAAACATTGGGTACGGCGGCAGAGGACATGAATACAAGAGCTGAAGACGCAGTGAAAATAATTGATACGGTTAAAGAGGCCCTTGCCACCAATAAAGTCAATGTTGACAATATGATTAGCAATATTGCCAGTGCAGCAGAAGCCTCTCGTGAATCAGCCGCAAATATTAAACTGCTGGATGATAAAACCAATAATATCAATAAAATTGTTGATCAGATTGTCAATGTTACCCTCCAGACCAATATGCTGGCGGTAAACGGCTCCATTGAAGCTGCAAGGGCAGGTGAGTTTGGTCGCGGATTCTCCGTTGTTGCCGGCGATATCAGAACCCTTGCCAATGATTCTTCCCAGAATGCGGAAAAGATAAAAGATATGGTCCGGGCCATGCAGGCACAGATTGTCACCGCGGCCGCGGATATTGAAATGGCAGGTGCCACAGCTGCCACCCAAGTTGAAAAAGCCAAAGCCTCCACGGCAAATCTGAATATCATTGAAGAGGATATTGCTATTGTTCAGTCCGGGATCAATGAGATAGCCCAGAATGTAACAGAGACTGTCACTGCCCTGGATCAGGCAAACAAGGCCGTGGTCAGCATTGCCGAAGGTGCTGAAAGCGCAGCGGCCGCAGCCGAGCAGGCCGGCAGAGCCGCAGATGAAGGCCATAAGGGAATGGAGAATATCTCCGAGGCGATTGACGAGATTGCCAGCCAGGCAGATGAGATGCAGAATATGTAACAGACAAACCTTTTGTATAGGAGCAGGACTATGGAAGAAAATATAAACGCTCAAGAGACTTCAAACGATGCCTCATCAGGCCAGTTGGTGGTTTTTGGCCTTGGCGAGGAGGAGTTTGGGGTTGATATTCATGCGGTGCGTGAGATTGTCCGCCTGCCTGAAATTACGCCGATGCCGAAAAGCCCGGAATATACCAATGGCGTCTGTAATCTGCGGGGCAGTGTCCTGCCGGTTATTGATACCCGCTGCCGGTTTAATATGGATACGGTCGACCCCACAGAGGATACCCGCATGCTGGTGGTGGAAAGCCAGGGTATAGCTACCGGAATAATTGTTGATGATATGCGCGAGGTGCTAAGGTTGCATGGCACATCTATAGAGCACACACCTGGTGTGTGCCGGGGCGTTGATGATGAATTTCTCTCCGGTGTGGTCTCTTTAGATAATGGCAAGAGATTGATCATGGCCCTTAACCTTGAACAGATCATTAATATCGAAATAAATTCTGAGAGATCAGTGGTTACTTCCGGAGGTGGTAAGAAAGATGAAGTTAAGGATGATGACCTAAGTGAAGAGGAGCAGTTGGTTTCATTTCAGGCAGGCCCGGAAGAGTATGCCCTTGATATTAATGCGGTTCGTGAGATACTTCGTGTCTCTGAAATTACCGAAGTGCCCAATGTGCCCGAGTATGTCAAAGGCTTGTTTACCATTCGTAAAAATTTAATGCCGGTGGTGGACCTCCGCAGCTTGCTGGGCATGGACTCTATAGTTTCACAAAAGTTCAAACAGATAGAGTCGATTCGAGCCAGCCATGAACGGTGGGTGGCAGAATTAAAAACGGCCCTGGAGGGAGGCGGCCGCTTCACAGGTGAGACCGATCCCGGTCTTTGCGCACTTGGCACTTGGATACGTGAATTTAATACTGCCAGCCAGGAAATACAAAATGGCATTAAAGGGATTCGAAAGCCCCATGAGCAAATGCATGGCATGGCAAGAACTCTTATACAACTTGCCAACAATTCCAAGGATGATGCTCTCGCGGGCTTTGAAAACCAACTTGCCCCTCTGGTCGCTGCCGTTCTCGGTCATCTGGATGCCTTAAAAGGGTTGATTAAGCAAAATATACATGAGGACCAGCGGATTTTGGTGGTTGATAACGGTGAACTGACTGTGGGCTATCTGGTGGACCATGTTAATGAGGTCTTGCGGGTGCCGAAATCTATTATCAACGAGCCCCCGTCAATTGCCGCCACTGAGAAAAATGAGATCAGAGGAGTTGCCAAACTCGATGATGGGAAACGCTTGATTTTGATTATGGACCAGGAGACCATTCTAAGCGGCTCTGACAGTGAAATTTTAGATGATATTGCGGCCAAGAATGAGACGGCGGACATAGGAGAGAAAGAGGGAGACAAGATAGCGGATGAAGATGACGATCAGAAAACCCTTGCGGAACAGAGCTTAGAAGAGGAGCAGTTGGTGACATTTATCCTGGACAAGGAAGAGTATGGCATACGGATTATGCAGGTTCAGGAGATTAATCGGCTGGAAGAGATAACCGAGGTGCCCAAGGCGCCTGCCTTTATCGATGGGGTGACTAATCTGCGGGGCAATATCATACCGGTTTTAAATATTCGCACCTTATTCGGCATGACCGCAAGGGAGGCTGATGATAAGTCAAGAATTATCATTGTTGATATTGGCGGCAACAAGACCGGTATTCTGGTTGATCAGGTCAATGAAGTGATACGTCTGTCTAAAAATTATATCGATCAAACACCGGCCATCGTCTCAGGAGCTGGCAATAAGTTCATGGATGGCATCTGCAAATTGAACGGCGGTGAGCGAATGGTTACCATGCTTAATGTTGAACAATTGCTCACCTCTTATGAGTTGGGTCAGTTTTCAGCCATGGGTGATCAAAAAAAGTCAACGAGAAAAGCTGCTTCTAAAACAGCCACTACAAAAAGGACTCCGGCTAGAAAGAAACCCGCAGCTAAAAAGAAGTTAAAGATTGCCGAGTGAGGGAGTAAGAACAAATGTTACGAGTTTTAATCTGTGATGACTCCGCCCTGATGAGGCGGACTCTAAAAAAAATAATTACTGATGATCCCGACCTTGAGGTGGCTGGTATTGCCAGAGACGGTGATGATGCAGTGGCAAAGGCCCGCGACCTGGAACCGGATGTGGTAACAATGGATATTAATATGCCGGGCATGGATGGCATTACTGCCATGCAATATATAGTTGATGAAAATATTGCTCCGGTCCTGATGGTCTCGTCTCTTACCCAGGAAGGAGCGGAGAGTACCTTTGAAGCGCTGGCTTTAGGCGCCTTTGATTATGTAGGTAAACCAGGCGGCACCGTCAGTATGGACATGTCTTCTGTTGCCCTAGAAATAACGAGCAAGCTGAAAGCTGCTTGCGGCAAAGGTACCAAGACACGCCTGGCAAGAAAAAACCGGCCGGCAATTGAGAAGGCTGTCCGGCCTGCCAAGGGTATAAAACGAGCAGTTGTAAAAAGAAAGACCAAAGGCCTCCCTTTTAAGGCAGTTGCCATTGGCATATCCACTGGAGGTCCAAAGACTATTTTTGAGGTGTTGCCCTACCTGCCGGAAGACCTGAACGCTGCTATCTTTCTCACCCAGCATATGCCGCCTAGTTTCACCAGCTCATTTGCCAAGCGGATCGATAAAAATTGTGCCATGCCTTGTGTGGAAGCGGAGGCTGGCAGTACGGTCGAACCTGGTACTATCTACCTGGCGCGTGGTGGGATGCACCTCTGTCTGCGCAAAAATATCTCCGGGAAAATTATTATCCGTACCCCTAAACGGCCAGAAACTCAATTTATGCCGGGAGTAAATGTGATGATGGAGTCTGTTTTGTCGGTATTCGGGTCTGATACCATTGGAGTGGAAATGACCGGTATGGGGGACGACGGCGCCGAAGGCATGCTTGCGATTAAGGAGAATGGTGGAATTACTATTGCCGAAAGTGAAGAGACCGCCATTGTATTTGGTATGCCGAAAATGGCGATTGAGCAAGGCGGCGTTGATATCATCGTGCCTAGTTATAAAATTGCCGATGAAATTATTGCCGCTGTTTCCTTGGAATGATGATTGTTGAGTACTATGCTTGATGACTTATTACGACGCCTCATGATTGGCTTGTGGAACACTAATGAAAAAAGATAACAAAAAGACTTCGCCCTTGCTGCAGGTTTCGGATTTTTCCCAGATACTGGACTCTCTGAATATGGCAGTTTTAACTATGGATGCCAATGGCACGGTCGAGTACACCAACAATATGATGCGTGATCTTCTGGCTGAATACCCTGCCGGCCACGGCACAAAATGTTTTGAGATATGTGAACATATCTGGAGTGAAAGTCGAAACGATTTCTGCTCATGGTGCGGAATTAAAAATGTCTTTAAAACCGGCAAGCACATCGAGACAGTTGTTAAAACTGCTCGTGGTAAACAATGGCTTTTTACATGGTCGCCAATTTGGGGAGAGAACCACACCGTTAGCAAGGTGGTTAAAACGGTAACGGATATCACCGCCCAGATGGAAGAGAAAAAATATATAGAAAATCTTTTGCTTGATATCTTCGCTGCAATGCCCACTGGTATTACCATTTTAAATGGTCTTGGCCAGATTATTTTCATAAATGCCGCCATGGAAAAGAGGTTGGGACTTAGCTATAGTCAGGTGGCTATGGCAAAGTTGACTGAACTGAATATCTACCCGGATGATACTCGCCTTAGTCATGCTTTTTCTCAAGTTACAAAAGGAGTACAATCATCAAATATAGATCTGCAGGTCGAGCGTTATGACGGGCGCTTGTATTGGGTCGCAATCTCTCTTATTCCTTTTAAAAAAGAGAGTGCTGGTTGGCAGGTGATTTTACTGGAAGAGGATCTTAGCAAGCTGTCTGCAGAGAAAAAAAAGGTTGAAAAAAACCTGGCAGCCAGAGAGGCATTACTTATTGAACAGGACAAATTAGCGGCGGTGGGACAACTTGCCGCGGGTATTGCCCACGAGTTGAATACGCCAACCACTTATA
>Ga0114931_10008446_pt1 | contig 12467 bp, 8 predicted proteins | sample 2SBtaG_FD_89579 | JGI IMG/M metagenome (GOLD analysis project Ga0114931, IMG submission 89579) | Deep subsurface microbial communities from Kolumbo volcano to uncover new lineages of life (NeLLi) - 2SBTROV14_V59a metaG | ecosystem: Environmental > Aquatic > Marine > Volcanic | place: Kolumbo...
CGATGAACTTGTTATCAGAACCCTGGAACAGTTAAGCCAAGGTCGCATAACGGACAGTAGTGAATCACCTCGGAAAATACTTTTCCAACAGCTTGCGTCACTATGGAACGGGCAACTGGGCCAGTTGCTCCAAGCGCGATCCTACGAAAGCAAATCACCTCGATCGTTGGATCAAAATCTGGCCAAAATTACCCCAGTCATCCGCCAGGTATTCCTACTGGTCGCCATGGAGGGCTTTTCCATACCTGAGGCTGGTACCATTCTCGGTAAGACTGTCCGTGAAATATCAGCGGCCTTGCAAAGGGCACGCGAAGAGATTGCGGCCCAAGTAAAGAGTAAGGTGTTCATCATTGCTGATGAACTGCTCATCGCTACCGAACTCGAGTGTCTGATGAACGAACTTGGGCACGATGTCATCGCAATTGAGAGAACGCGAAAGAGTGCCGTAAACGAGGTCAAACAGACTCATCCCGGACTTATTCTTGCTGATGTCCAACTTGCTGATGGGAGCAGCGGTATTGATGCTGTGAATGACATCTTGGCGGATATCGAGGTGCCTGTGGTGTTTATCACGGCCCATCCCGATCGAATCTTGACCGTTCCCAAGCCTGAACCGACGTACCTCATCGCCAAACCTTTAAAAGAAGATCAGGTGCGCTCGGTCGTGAGCCAAGCCTTGTTTCTGAGAGATGTCGCCCACAGGATTCCTTAAGGGCGTCGAAGAGATGTTCCTACCGCCCCCTGCCTTCTACCGGCTCCTGCCTCCTGTCATAGGCGGCGTGAATCGAGGAAAATAGCAATAATTTCCACAGCCTAACCCTCAGGAAACTCCATGAACGTTTACCAGTTGACCAGAGCCCCTTCTTCCCTCCACACATTCTAGAATCCTGGGTTGATATTTGACCGCTTGAGGTGGTTCCGATAAGCGCGAACCACTCTGCTACAACGAGAAAGGATCAAGCGACAGTCATTCAATCATACGGCGGTTGCATTGCCAAAAAGCCCGTGCATAATCTAACTATTCATATGAGCCAGATCCTTCATTTAATCCGGCAGTCGTCTGTCACAATTCACATGACGACGGGCACGATATAATTTAATCCGTCTGAGGGTTCACTTTGAATGGCTCCATGACAACGGATGCACTGGGAATCATATGACTAGCAGCAATATGAGCGAATCCGTGACCGGGAAACGCGGACTGGTCGTCTACGTCGACGACGAGCCGAACGCCTTGAAGTACCTGCAACGCGCGATCGAACCGGATTGTAAAGTTGTTACCTACTCAAGTGCGGGAGAAGCCCTCAATTTTCTCGAAGGCTATAACGACACTATTGATGCGTTTATAGCCGATGACCGGATGCCATGTGTCACAGGCAGGGAGTTCTTATCTGTGGTTGCCAACGCTGGCCGGAATCGCCCAGGATTTTGACAACAGCCTATGCAGATATCGATGGTCTTTGTTCATGCATCAATGAAGCTAGAATTGACCGCGTGATCCTCAAGCCATGGGATTTTGAGGAGTTGCGTGCCGTGATCAAGGGATGTATCCAAGACTCCCCAATGGACCGTCCTCGCCAATGCGCATCATTGGACTATAACTCGCGGTCTCTCATCAGAGGACTCTATGGACCCGTCGTTCGGGCTGGGCTGGTCACTGCAACCTTGTTGCAGGTGTCGATGTTGAAACAAGGACATAATAGGAGTTATGAAAGATTATTGGACAGTGACGGATCGGCGCTTCGTGCGAAAATGATAAATGGAGAATTGGAAAGGGTTGGGGAGGCAATCTTAGAGCTCGCCAGGAACGTCGGGGCGACTCAAAATTTCGGCGAAAAAGGCTCCTGCCAGGTCAAAGAGTGTTTTGAACGGGCCTTGTCCCGCCTGCCACGTGACTGCTGGGGTCGGGTAGCACTCAGCCTTGATGCACCTGAAGAACTCTACATACAGGCTGACCCAGAATGCATTGCCGTTATATTGGCAGAAATGATCGGGAACGCACTTTTGGCTGCCAGAGATGCACCCGACGCCGCTCTCAACATTACGGCACGTTGCAAAAACCGGAAGGTCATTGTCGAGATAACCGATAATGGTCTTTGGCATAAGACCGAGATTGTTTCGATGATCATCAATGATTTGGTATCTCAGCCTGATCCGCGTCCCAATATAGGTTTGACGATCGCAGCCTGGTTGCTTCAATCCAATAACGGGTTTCTCTCTTTCACGCCGCTGACGCCCCGCGGAATGAAATTAACGCTCACCTTTGCTCAGTTTCTGCATTGAAAGTTTGATGATCAAATGATTTGGCAGTCACAAGTGTGGGTCAGATCCCTCTTCCTGTTGTTTGCTGAGTAGATTTTGCTTGAACCGCGTGATTGTGGACGGCACCGGAAGATAAGTTCCTATTTTACACAATGTGTCGATCGAGATTGTCAGGGATCGCCCCATGAATGTTTGCGAGGCTCGTCCGCTGCCGGCGAAGTAAGTCCGACCCTTCGCAGAAGGACAAAAGAAAAAGTTCAGGCGAAACAACACTCGACTTTGTGAAATGCATCGTCTGCGTCACACATCGCGATGTTTTCAGAAGGGGTTGCGAAGTGAAAGTCCGCATGCGGAACGCCCGTTCATTCAGTGCACGAGAATCTCGCCGAAAGCACTACGATTTTTGTTCGTTCAGAATTTAAGGTGCTTGACCGAATTCGTGGATGAGCCTGAAGTGGCTCCATCCTTGGCCAGAAGAATGCAATAACTTACGATTTCGTTTTTTCGCCTTGCAACGAGGTGATCAATGACAGTCGGCCTGCGAATAATTCCTACGGTGTACATTAGACCGCTCTTGTCGGTAAGTTAAGTTCTGCGACGCACAAGTAAATGGGCCGACCGCATATCCCTAAAAAACGGGGAGGGCATCACCTGAACACGACATCCAATGAAAAGTGCTCGGTGTGGATGTGATTTGTTGACGAACTTCTGTTTATAAAAAAGAGAGCCGGAGCACGGCTGGAGACATGTCCTCCCAATCCTTGGACGCAAGACAAGTATTGTTGTAAGTAACTCATCTGTTCTCCGGTGGGCGTGATAAGCTTTTTTGAAATTTTCATTTCTCATCGGGGCAAAATTGAACATCCTCCTAAATGATCATTCATGGCCAACTGGACAGTATGGACTGAGATACACATAGCGCCTGTTACATACGGAAGATACTACAATCCCATAGGGTTCACCGCCTAGCTCGTCATCTGTCAACAGGGTGGTGGTGATGGGTTCGGTCTGTATATTGTTGTCACCTCGTTTATCATCGGCGCGCGCAGTGGGGAAACATAACGGATGACAGAAGTTTCGAAGACCATCGATCGGTTGCTTACGTTCAAAAACAGTCAAGGTCAGTCGGCGCGAGGTACGCTGCTTCGAATGACACGATCCGGTGTTGTTTTTGAGGTCTACAATCCCTACTCCATCATCCAACTGAGCGAAGTGCTTCAAGAACTGACGGTCTTGCGTAGCGGAGCACCCATTTATTCGGGAAAGGCGGTTGTCAGCAGCCTCGTCAACACCGGTCTTATGCTGATAGTCTCGGCAACGCTCGTTGATCGTTGGAATGATCTCACGTTTCTGCTTTCACGCAGTGACGACCTGAAGAGTGAGGTTGAACATTTCATCTCGGACTGGGAGAAATCCAAACGAATTCGTCCGGGATACCAGCTTGCAGTCGGCGAGTTGAGGTCATTTTTATCCCAACTTAGCCCATGGCTGGACCAGATCGACATTGCAAGTTTCGATGATCCGGACCGTGTTCCAGAAAATGTCGTTATGCAGATCAAGGACCCACTAATTCCTAAAGTCGTTGAAATTCAGCAGTTATTCGAAAGCGAGGCGCGCCTCATAGGTGAGGACGAACTTGAAGCACATCGTATGTATGCTCAGCGCGATCTCCTTCCTCTTATGATGCGCGCCCCATTTTTCCATAGGTCCTACACCAAGCCTCTGGGATACGCGGGAGACTATATGATGGTCAAAATGATGGTCGAGGGAAAAAGGAATGGACCGACGACTTACGCGCGTCTGGTAAACGATTTTTATCTCAATATCGATCTGGTGAGGGCACACAAGAATCGCCTAAAAATTTTGGAACGACGTTTGACCGAGCTGGCAGGCCAGGCCGAGGCGCAGGGTAAAAGAATTTCCATTCTCAATGTGGGGTGTGGTCCGGCAATCGAGATCGTGCGGTTTATTCAAAACTCCCAATTATGTGAGCGGTGTGATTTTCATCTGATAGACTTCAATGCAGAAACCATCGAATACGCCCGTCAGGCAATCGAGACGGCAACAAGAGAAGCCGGTCGTTCCCCAAGCATCAAATACACGCAAAAATCCGTACATAGTCTGCTCAAAAGATCATCGAGTAATAAGAAATATTCAGAAAGACAGTATGACTTCGTTTATTGTGCCGGTCTTTTCGATTATTTATCTGATCGCGTGTGTCAAAGGCTCTTGGATCTGTTTTGCGATTGGACAAACATTAGCGGCTCGGTGATGGCCACCAATGTGCATCCCGACAATCCCACAAGGCTTATCATGGAGCATGTCATCGATTGGCACCTCATTCACCGAACGATGAAGGATCTTGCATCCTTGGCACCGGCCCAGTACTCAAAATTCGTTTTTGACGACGACACCCATATGAATGTGTTCATGGAAATATCGGTTTCGGAAATAGAATAGCGATGAGTCAAGTGCCTTCTACATCTGATCTATTGAAAGAATTCGAGGTCGCGGAACATAAGCTCCGTTTTGCGCAATCAAAGATCGGTGCCTCACTGATGCTGGTGCTGATACCGGCAGGTCTGACGCTCGATTTCTTCGTCTATCCTCAGGCCTGGCATATGTTCGCATTTTATCGATTGGCGGCGGATGTTGTCGTGGCCGCGGCTCTGGCTTTACACTGGCATCTCATATCCCGAGCCTATCCGAGCGCACTCATTGCCGTCTGGCTCGGCGCGGCCATCTTGATGATCTGTTACATGATCTACAGCATCGATGGTTCTCGATCCACTTACTACGCGGGTCTCGTTCTCGTTCTTCTGGCCATCGGCATCTTGTTACCGCTTCGCGTGCGCGATGCTGCCGGACTTTCCTGCCTGGTGTTGGTGCTTTATACGGCCGCCTGCGTGGCTCCCGGCAGCGCGCCGTTTTACCCACCATTGTTCTTTAACAACATGTACTTTTTGTTGCTCGCGATCATCATCTGCTTAACGGCCGTTTACTACGCCCACCGCCGAAGGTTCGAAGACTTCCTCCTGCGCAAGGAACTTGAGACAAGGAACCAGCAGCTTTCAGAACTCGACCAAATGAAATCACGTTTTTTTGCCAATGTCTCGCATGAGTTACGCACCCCCTTGACGCTTATTCTAGCACCGATCCAGGACCTCCTCAGCCGCAAAGACTTGAAGCGAGAGGCAAGAGAAGCGCTCACTATGGTCCAAAGATCGGCCATGAGGCTTTTGCGACTGGTCAATGATCTTCTGGACCTCGTTCGCTTCGAGCAAAGCAGTTTTGAATTAGAATGCCGCCCGGTTGAACTGGGGTTGCTTCTTGGCGGGATCGTAAATCAGACGCGTTATCTGGCCGATTCACAAAAGCTGATGATGCACGTAAAGCTGCCCGAACAAGCCATCATGGTCTTTGGGGACGAGACTGCGTTAGAGCGAATATTCATTAATCTCATCAGCAACGCAATCAAGTTCACCGATCCCGGGGGTCGCATTGATGTTTGGGTCCATGAACATGACGGCAGGGCTGTTGCCATCATCAAGGACAGCGGCATTGGACTGGCGCCACAAGATGTCGATAAGATCTTTGATCGCTTTCAACAAATCAACAACTCAGGCTCGCGTAGACATCAAGGGCTGGGCATTGGTCTCGCCCTTGTCAAGGAACTGGTTTCCAAACACGACGGTTCTATCAATGTTTCAACGGCTCCGGGCGAAGGCACGCAGATGGAAGTGATCCTGCCTTTGGCATCCCAACAGCAACTACGACAAAAGCCGAAATCGACGACTGAAAATGTGGATCATCCGATTGCCAACCTGCATCGCCTGGCGATGCTTGATGGCGCTGTTGATCTGCCGATAAGTGAACATACCAACTCCAAAGAAGTAGTAAAATCCGCCTTTGATAAACCAACGGTGCTGGTCGTTGACGACGAGGTGGAGATCCAGCGCTACCTGAACTCGCTTCTATGCAAGGAATTCAATGTGATCCAAGCTTTCGATGGCGTAGCTGCGCTAGGCAAGATCGAAAGCAATCTTCCTGATCTCGTGTTGCTTGATTTGATGCTACCCAAGGTCGATGGGCTTGAAGTCTGCCGCCGCATCAAACAAAATCCTTTAACGCGATCGGTCAAAGTCGTTCTGTTAACCGCGCGTGTCGATGAAGATGCCAAGATAGCCGCTCTTAGCTGTGGTGTTGATGATTTTCTAACGAAGCCGTTCAGCAGTCTTGAGATTGTCACGCGCCTGAAAAATCTGGAGAAAGCAGCCAGGCTTGAAGCCGAAGTCAGAACGCAAAACGTAGAGCTCAAGGAAACACTCGAGCGTCTGCAAAAAGCCGAAGCGCAACTGCTGCATCGAGAAAAACTGAATGCCCTGGGCACCATGGCGGCGGGACTCCTGCATGAAATAAACAATCCCTTGAACTATGCCGGTATGGCACTCGACCTGGCGCGAAAAAAAACCGCATGTGAGAGCGATAAAGATCTTGAAGAACTGCTAGGCGACGTCGATGAAGGTGTGCGGTGTGTCAAAACGATCGTTTCGGATTTGCGCGCATTCGCCACACCCCGGGCATTTCAGGGTCATAAGCCGTTCAAGATCGCCAACTTGATTAAGCATGCATTGCGTTTCACCGCAAGCGAGCTGTCCGCTCACACAGTCACGGTTGATGTGCCTGAGGATCTTGTCGCCATTGGCAGCGAGCAGCAATTGACACAGGTTGTCGTCAACTTGTTGTTGAACGCCTCGCGCGCCTGTAACAGCGTTTCGGACAGGCGTCAGGGACACATAAAGATTTTAGCGCACAGTAATGGAAACAGGGTGATTGTCACAGTTCATGATAATGGTTCCGGTGTGCCTAAGGAAAAGTTATCGCGTATTTTTGATCCCTTTTTTACATCGAACGAAGTTGGAGAAGGCTTGGGTCTCGGTCTGAGTGTTTCACACACGATCATCCAAAACCATGAAGGAACCATAGACGTGGAGACTGAAGAAGAACGAGGGACTTCTTTCAGTTTTGACATCAAACTACATGAAGCCGTTCAAACCAAGGAGAGACCGAATGTCTCCATCAACTAGGCGCTCCAGTGCTCTCATCCTTTTTGTTGATGACGAGCCCCAGGCCCTGAAGTACTTCAAACGGGCGTTTGTTGACGACTTCGAGGTTTTAACAGCCGAGTCGGCCGACAATGCTGAAAACATACTTCATCAACACGGGAGCGAAATCGCAGTCGTAATGAGCGATCATCGAATGCCGGGTCGCAGCGGAGTCTCTCTTCTGGACGCCGTCAGGGCCCAACATCCTCATATTGTGCGAATTCTAACGACAGCCTATTCGGGTCTCGAAAACGCTATCGAAGCCGTCAACACAGGCGAAGTCTTTCGCTACATCGTAAAACCCTGGGATATAGACCTTTTGCGTCAAGAACTGAGAATCGCCTTGCAGGTTTATCATCTCCAGCATGAGCGCAACCTGCTTCTTGCTGAAAAAGTCAGTGTCCGTCAACGCTTGCGAGCCGCTGATCGCGCAAGGAATCTACTGGTGGCCGCTGGCGGTCTGAAGAACCCATCAAGCGCTCATGGCGCAATTTGCGACTATGTAAAGCAGGTGACGGCTCTGGCCCCGCCTTCAAATAAGCCGGAAGATATCAATCTCGACCTTTGGGCGGAAGCGGAGGCGGAGACAACATTCATGACAGCGGTTGTAAAGCGCCTGAGTTTACTTCCCCACCTCCACGATGGCAGCGATAACCAGAAGACGACGCTCAAGGAGGCTTGGCATGATGCTCTTAGTAATGAGGAGAACAAACAATTCATCGGCTTAAACACGTTTCAAGGAAACATGAACGAGGATCTTGTATATCCAAAAAAGTGGCTTGACTCCTTGCTTTCCAACTTTGTCAGCGGTGGGGCGCGCTGGCTCTCAAAAGATACGATCGGCATATCGTCCCGTATGGCAGGTGGGAATGAAAAAGAGGGCATTCATATTGTGATGAAAGGAGACCTGCGCCCTGAAGCCATTGATGACTTATTGTACGGGGCAAGCGACCAAGACAATGCTGATTGCCGAGCCGAACTGTTAGGATCATATCTGCTCGCCCATGAATCCGGCGGATTGGTATCGTGCCGTAGCTCCGGCAACCAGGCAAAGTTTTCTCTTCATTTGGCTTTTAAGGCCGTGCCAAAGTCCAAGCAAGAAAACGAGGCGGGCCTCACCTATGAGATGTTTCGCAGTTTAGAAACCTGGGATTGAGACACAAATTCTTTAGCCGTTGTCGATGGCCGGTGGGGCTCAGGTCACCTTGTCACTGCCAGTGCAAAACTGACCCGGGTGGCGGGACGAATCTGACCCACCGTTCAAAGTGTTTCCTCCAGTTAGCTGCGGTAATCCCCAGCTTCACTTACCCGAAGGTGCTGTCCCCCCAAATATCAAATGATTACAGCCCGAATTCCCGAGCGTAGCGGGTATTGCCAGGAGACAGGCTATCAATGTCTAAGAAAACGAACAGGCCGGGGGCAGAGCCCGCCAGCACGTCTTTTGCCAGGGCCTGCATATGCCGGGCGCGCTCGGTGGATATCGTCACGAACAGGATGCGCGTGGCGGGACATTGAAAGCGCATCCGAAAGACGCCTTGCTTCCATGCGGTATGATAGAGTAGGATCTTGCCCTTGAAGTTGGAGACGCGAAACAGGCTGTTGCCGGAGCGCGTCAGCGGCTGCGTCATGCGGTCAGCCTCCACCAGATAGAGCTGGCGCTTGTCGGTTTTGGTATTCATGAGGGCAAAGGCTGCGTCGGGATAAGCATGGCGCGTCAGGCCGCGCGCGGACAGAAAGGCCGGCACTTTCCAGGGATGGGCAAGGTGTTGCCGCTTGGTGCCGACCAGCAACTCAAGGCCGGATAGAAATTGCATATGCGGATGCGCGCGCGCCGCCCGCTCAAAGGCAATCAGGATGTCGTTGGTTAGCAGTGTGTGTTGCAGATGTTCGCGTTTGGGCAGGTGGCGGTTGTGACGTTTGGAATGGGGGAGGGCGGCGCTGCGATCTTGTAAGACCCGCGCCGCTTGGGCGTCGAGGTCAACACAATAAATGTCCGGGCTGTTAAAAAGACGCGGCGACAATTGCGCCGGCAGCTTGCCCAGATAATGATGATTGAACAACAACTTCAGCCGCTTATTGATCGCCTGCCGCGATGTCGCCAGCAGGGCAGCTATTTGCCGGGAGTTCAGATAGTGAAAGCGGTCAACGATTGTCAGAATTTCAACATCCCGCCCCGTCAACCGGTGAGCAAGACCAGCTGGCTGTCGGCAATAACGATGGCGGCGCATATGGGTATTGTATCATGGCCGCACGACAAAAAACCGCTTGCATCACGACACCAATCCCGCTCTTCTAGGCAGACCAGACGGCCCGCAAACAATGTTCGATAGCGGCACTTGACCCTTTTGTATGGACCGGCTGCTGGACGCAAGTGAGTTTTGTGCGTGGATATCGGAAATCGCTAATATGTATCCGGCCTGTTTGATCGGCACGCGGGCCGTGGCCTTGATGGGAATACGCACGCTCCAGTGGCCTCATTAGCGGAACGGCTTCGCCTCGGATGAGGTTTCAGCCAGTCGGGTCATCAGGCTTTGAGGGCGTATCTAGATCCGTTCCATGCAGTATTCTCAGTCGCGAACTCCTTCGAGACGTTTTCTGTTAGGCAGATACCGCCTCAATTCTGTGTGTGTCGAATTTATTTCCATTCCTCAGGACGCTCCAGGCAATGCGCGCCAGTTTGTTGGCGAGTGCCGCCGCAAGCTTATTCTTGTGCATTCGCCCTTGCGCCTGCTCAAGCCAGGAACCGAAGCTGAACTTCTCCCAATTCTTTGGCCGCATCAAAATCACATGGGCCGCCTGCACGAACAGCGTTCGCAGATATCGATTACCTCGTTTGGAGATCCGTCCGAGGATCGGTTTTCCGCCCGTACTATATTGCCGTGGAACAAGCCCCAACCACGCACCGAAGTCTCGACCTCGATCAAACGCTTCGCCCGTACCAATCGCAGCGACCATGGCTGTTGAGATCATCGGGCCAATGCCTGGCACAGTCATGAGGCGTTCGCAGTTGTCTTCTGTTCGACTGATCTTTTCGATCTGGTTCGTGATGCTATCGATCCGTTGATCGAGCCACAGCCAATCTCCGTAAAGCCCAACGATGATATCGTTCATGCGTGGGGAGATCTCGTCCTCACGATTTTTCAGAATGGCAAGGAGCGAGTTCCGCAACGCGCCTGCACCCGTGCGAACCGTGATGTTCTGTTCGATCAGAAAGGCGCGAATTTGATTGATCGTCGCCGTACGCCGTGACACCAGCCGTGAACGCACGCGATGGAGCGCTTGCAGATCCAGCTGATCTTGCGACTTCTCGCTGACACACTTCAGGTTCGGACGTAAGGCAGCTTCAGCAATACCCTCCGCATCGTTGTAATCGTTCTTCTGCCCCTTCACGAACGGCTTGGTATACTTAGCTGGGATGATCCGTGGTTCAAAACCGAGTTTGCGCAATGCACGACTGACGAAATGTGCACTCAAACACGCTTCGAGTCCAACGACGCATCGCGGTAGCTTCTCGAACGTCGCGTTCAACGCCATACGCTTGATCTTGCGCCGGAGACCGATCCTCCCGTTCGGACCGAAGCCGACGAGATGGAAGACGTCCTTTCCGATATCAATGCCGACAACTGTCAGCTCTGTTGGGATCTTGCTGGATGATCTGGTCATGAGATACTGCTCCTGTATTTGCAGGTTGAAGGCGTAAAGCCTAACCTACTGACTCAGTGGAGCAGCCGGTCCATCCCATTAGCGGAAATTCGAAACGGAAAAATCTCTTAGGGTCAGAAGGGGCCATGTAACGCGACACGGCCCCCTGATCGCCATCTACGCAAGTGTTGGAGCCAGGAGAGCATAGGCGATCAATGCCATCCCGCCCCACGCTGTAAAATAGATAATTGGCCGGATGATTGGTACGCCCAGAACATAGACAACGTAGTGGGCCAGCCTGGCAAAGAAGTATATCTGGACACCTAGCAACACTTTAGGGTCGTTTACGCCGGCAACGTGAGCGGTCAGAACGAGGATAGCGACAATCGCCAGGTTCTCAACAGCGTTTCGGTGAGCTCGGTAGGCGCGCGCCGCCCACTCCGCCGGAGTTTCGGACGGCTGGTCGAAACCTGCTGTTCCATCCTTGCTGTAGTTGGCGGCTGCAAGTCCTCCAACACGGGCAATGCGTTCGAGAACGTACGGAAAGCCCATGAACAAGGTGACAACGGCTGTCAGTGCAAGCCAGTAAAGTTCTGCTGTCATTTTTTAGGTCCTTTTTCATTCGATCATTAGTTCGCCAGATCATACACTCATTGTCATATCCATATCAGCCATGCAGCGATGTGCAGCAGAACCGAATAAGATCGCTATGACAGCGTGCGTATAGGATGAGTTTACTTTGAAACCGGCATGGCGAATTCCGCGCCTTTTGTGATTGAATCCGGCCAACGTTGCATGATTGATTTTTGCTTGGTGTAAAAGCGCACGCCCTCCTCGCCATAGGCATGCATGTCGCCGAACAAACTCTTTTTCCAACCGCCAAATCCATGCCAAGCCATGGGCACCGGAATAGGTACATTGACACCGACCATGCCGACTTGAACACGCCTTCCAAATTCACGGGCAACGTTTCCGTCTGAGGTGTAGCAGCTCACACCGTTTGCGAATTCGTGTGCATTAACAAGAGCCAGCGCCTCTTCAAAGTCATTCGTGCGCACACAGGACAAGACGGGGCCAAAAATTTCTTCCCGGTAAATTTTCATCTCGGGAGCCACGTGATCAAACAGCGTTGCACCGAGGAAGAACCCGGCCTCATGTCCGGCCACCTCAAATCCGCGCCCATCAACCAGCAGCTTGGCACCCTCTGCAACTCCTGCTTCGATATATTGCAATATACGGTCCCGAGCTGCATTGGTCACAATGGGACCCATCTCACTTGCATCGTTGGATCCACTGCCAATCTTCAAAGCACGGGCGCGCTCGGCCAGCTTTGGGATGACTTTATTAGCCGCGTCGCCAACGAGAACAGCAACTGAGATCGCCATGCAACGTTCTCCGGCCGACCCATAGCCGGCACCGATCAGCCCATCGACGGCTTTATCGATATCGGCATCAGGC
>Ga0114931_10008447_pt1 | contig 12467 bp, 10 predicted proteins | sample 2SBtaG_FD_89579 | JGI IMG/M metagenome (GOLD analysis project Ga0114931, IMG submission 89579) | Deep subsurface microbial communities from Kolumbo volcano to uncover new lineages of life (NeLLi) - 2SBTROV14_V59a metaG | ecosystem: Environmental > Aquatic > Marine > Volcanic | place: Kolumbo...
CAAGCTCTAAGTTGGTCAGGCGGAGGCGCACTCCCTATCGCCGCGATCCAACGGATCGCCGGAGTAGTAGTCCAACGGATCGCCGGAGTAGTAGTCCAACGGATCGCCGGAGTAGTAGTCCAACGGATCGCCGGAGTAGGAGATTGCCGTCAAGACCACAGGACCCCGCGCAAAAGGAAAACCATGGAATCACACTTTGCGACGCTCGACTGGATTGTCCTGGTCGCTTATTTTGTGGGCACGATGTCAATCGGCTTTTACTTTTATTACCAAGACAAAAGCCGATCGATGGAGGGCTTTACGGTCGCCAGTCGGTCGTTGCCGGGCTGGGTGTGTGGGCTTTCAATCTTCGCCACGTTCCTCAGCAGCATCAGTTTCTTGGCGATGCCCGGCAAATCGTTTTCGTCAAATTGGAATTCGTTTGTTTTCAGCCTGTCGCTGCCGATCGCGGCTTGGGTGGCCGTGAAATGGTTTATTCCCTACTACCGACAGAGCAATGAAATCTCTGCCTACGCCCATCTTGAGAATCGTTTCGGTGTTTGGGCACGCATCTACGCCAGCTTTTTTTATCTGTTGATGCAACTAGCCCGGATGGGCATCGTCATGTTCCTGATGGGCTTGCCTCTGAATGTCCTGCTCGGCTGGAACACGACACATATCATCCTCGTGACAGGCGTCTCGGTAACCGTTTACTCAATGCTCGGAGGAATCGTGGCCGTGATTTGGGCCGACGCGCTCCAGGCAATCGTGCTGATGGCCGGGGCCGTGGGCTGCGTTTTCTTGATGTTTCTTAACATGCCAGAAAGCCCTGCTCAGGTAATCGAGATTGCCAGCCGAGAAGGCAAATTTTCCTTGGGAGATTTCGGAACTTCGCTCACCGATGCGACATTCTGGGTTGTACTGACCTACGGTTTCTTTATCAATCTGACTAACTTCGGCATCGATCAAAACTACGTACAACGCTATCTCGCTGCAAGCTCCGACCGCGAAGCACGCGGCAGTCTTTGGTTCGGTGCGTTACTGTATGTCCCTATTTCAGCCCTTTTCTTTTTCATTGGTAGTCTGCTGTTCGTCTTCTACGAGAGCCACCCCGAGGATCTCGTTGAAATTAGAGGTATCGTTGCTGCGAAACAATTAGCAGAAGCGAAAGTATTTCCTGATTCAGAGGAGTACGAGGCCCAGCTGAAGAAAACGGTCGACCAGTTAAACTCAGCGCAGCTTGGAGACAGTGTTTTTCCACATTTCATTGGAAAACATTTACCTGCCGGCATGACCGGACTGCTCATTGCCGCGATATTCGCTGCAGCGATGAGTACGATTTCGACCGGCCTCAATTCCTCTGCGACACTGCTAATGAACGACTATTTCAAGCGATTTTTCTTTCCCGCGGCGAGCGAACGTCAACAAATGCTCGTGCTTTATGCGAGTACGCTCGTGTTAGGAGCCTTGGCAACGATCGTAGCGCTGGCGCTGATTGGCCAATCTGGCAATCTCCTCGATGTTTGGTGGAAACTAGCCAGTATCCTGAGCGGCGGCATGCTGGGCCTCTTCTTGTTAGGTCGCATCAGTCGTGTCGGAAACCCTGCCGCTGTCACCGCGGTGTTGATCGGCACACTAGTTTTCACTTGGGCCACTTTCTCGCCTACCTGGGGAAAGCTCGACGGCACCGTAAGCGTCGAGCACGGGGCTAGCGACGTTATTGGAAAGAATGCCGACTTCGCTAAAACCTTGAAGTCAGGCGACCAAATAGAAATCAACCACCATGACTACAACATCCAGTCGGTGGCCGACGATGGTCAACGCCTCTCGCTCGTTGCACCCTTCGACCAAGAAAGCATGTCCGGCGTGACCGTTTACCAGGTGAATATTTGGTCCAAATTCCGCAGTCATTTTCATACCTATCTCATCATCGTAATCGGTGCGATGACGATCCTCCTGGTGGGGATTCTCGTAGGAAAGCTGTCCTCGAATTCTGAAGCTTAGTTTAATCCTAATTGTTGTTCTAATTTTGAGAGAATAAATGTCGAACCTAGCATCACCTTTGCGGGGCATCATCCCGCCTATGATTACCCCCCTTTCTAGCCCCGACACGCTCGACGTGGAAGGAACCGAGCGACTCGCCGAGCACCTCATTACTGGCGGTGTGCAAGGCATCTTTATCCTGGGCTCGACCGGAGAAGGGACTAGCCTTGCCTTTGGGTTGCAGCGTCAACTGATCGAGACAACCGTTCAGCAAACCAGTGGCCGTGTTCCCGTTTTCGTGGGGATTACTGACACCTGCTTTGCCAATTCCCTTGCCTTGGCAAGTGTCGCGACCGACCTGGGGGCCGACGCGGTCGTAGCAAGCGCACCTTGCTATTTCCAAATTGCTCAGCCCGAGATGCTCGATTATTTTCACAAGCTCATTGCCGAGTTGCCGCTGCCACTGATGCTCTACAATATGCCTGGGCTTACGAAAGTAAGCTTCGAACCAGACACCGTGCGGCAACTGCTGCAGTACGAAAAAATTATCGGCATCAAAGACAGCTCGGGCGACCTAAGCGTCGCTGTAGATTATGTAAAAATTGTCGCTGAACGTCCCGATTGGACGCTGATGACTGGTCCCGAGGAAATTCTTGCCGAGGCAATTAAAATCGGAGTGCAGGGCGGCGTCTGCGGTGGGGCAAATCTTTTTCCTCGTCTGTTCGTCGATCTGTACGAAGCCGCGGTACGAAAAGACTCCGGCCAAGTTGAGATGCTTCACAACGCGGTAATGCAACTCGGGAAGATTCTTTACGGAGTGGGGCAATACAGTTCCGCATACATGAAGGGACTCAAGTGTGCCCTGAGTTGTCTAGAAATTTGTGACGACTTCATGGCTCTGCCCCTGAATCGGTTTGAAGAACAAGAACGTTTGATTGTCAAGCAGCGAATGGAGCAACTAGCTCAGTTGGACGTCCTGGGCGTCCAGTCGGTCATGGCTAGCTACTCCAACGCATAGGTGAGAAGAATGCCCGCTTCAAAAAAAATTGCCCTTGGCCTCGATTTTGGAACCGAATCGGTGCGAGCCCTGTTGGTCGATCTCGCCGGCCGCGAACAGGCTTCCGCCATCTCGGCTTACCAGCATGGCCAAATCACTGACAAGCTACCTGGCACCGGCGAAAAGCTGCCCCCCAGCTTTGCCTTTCAACATCCCCAAGACTGGATCGAAAGTGCTGCGGCAGCCGTGCGCGAAGCAATCCAACAAGCGGGCCTCACCGGCGACGAAATCATTGGTATTGGCGTCGATTTCACTAGTTGCACGATGTTGCCAGCCCGGCGCGATGGCACGCCGCTTTGCCTGCTCGACGAGTTTGCCGCAGAAAAGTTCTCCTGGCCAAAACTATGGAAACATCACGGTGCGGAGAAACAGACCGAACGAATCAACCAACTGGCTCGCAGCCGCAAAGAACCTTGGCTCGACCGCTATGGCGGAATCATCGGCCTGGAATGGTTTTTCCCAAAAGTGCTCGAAACGCTTGAAGAAGCTCCGCACGTCTACGATGCCACGGAAGTATGGCTCGAGGCGGGAGATTGGTTCGTTTGGCAGTTGGTCGGCGGCAACGCTGACGAGCTGACACGATCGACCTGCCAAGCCGGCTACAAAGCGATGTGGCACAGCCGAGAGGGCTACCCTTCGCCCGAGTTCTTTGCCCTGCTCAACCCAAAACTTGCGAATGTCGTCGCCGAAAAAATGCCGGGACAAATGTTGCCACCAGGCGAGTTGGCCGGCAACTTGTGTCAGGCGATGGTCCAGCGCTTTGGATTAAAAAATTCGGTGCCCGTCAGTGCCGCTACGATCGATGCCCATGCCGGCGTACCCGGTGCTGGCGCAGCAGAACCGGGAACCTTGGTAATGGTAATGGGCACCAGCAGTTGCCACATGCTCAATGGCCGCGACGAACAGTCGGTCCCCGGCGTGGCCGGCGTGGTCGAGGGCGGTATCTTGCCGGGCCTTTTTGGATACGAGACGGGTCAAGCAGCCGTCGGCGATGCATTCGATTGGTTACGCCAGTTGGCGGGCCAGCCAAATTTCGATCTCCTTACCGACGGGGCGGCCGCCCTGCCCCCGGGAGCCGAGGGCGTGCTCTGCATGGATTGGCTCAATGGATGTCGCACACCGCTGATGGACGGTTCGCTGCGCGGAGCATTTGCAGGCCTCACGCTTGCTCACGGATCCCACCACATGTACCGCGCTCTGATGGAGGCCTCCGCCTTTGGCGTCCGCTGGATCGTCGAGCTGCTACGTGAAAATCGTGTGCCGGTTGAGCAATTTATCGCCACCGGCGGCCTGCCTCACCACAACCCGTTGCTTGTGCAGATCTACGCCGACGTACTCGGGGAGCCAATTTCCATCCATCCCTCCCAGCAGGGGCCCGCCCTGGGAGCAGCCATTCTAGGCGTTCTTGCCGCTGGCAGCGAGGCGAGCTCTTTCGCAACGCCCCAGCAAGCGATCGTCGCGATGGCCGGCGCCATCGCTGGCGAAAAGGATCGCCAGCCGGTCGTTGTGCAACCCGACCAAGATGCTCATAATGCCTATCACCGAGTGTACGCAGATTACCGCAAGCTCGGCAACTTTTTAGCCAGATAGCTCCACCGTCTCGGTGGAAAAATTCACTCAAATATCTGTCCCCGCCTCCAAAAAAGCCAAGGGGTTGCAACCCCTTGGCGTTGAATATTCATCAAAGAGCCAATATGACCGCCTACATCCTCCCCCAAGTAAAAACACCATCAAAGCCGAAGAAAAATAACGTCACGCTCATTGCCAGTGGCGATCTCCGCCTCTCGGCCAACCAAGCCTGCTGGCAAGCTCAGAAAGAGTTGGAAGCCGAGCTCACCAAAGCAATTGAACTCGCCGGGTACTCGGTCGTCCGCGGCCATAAATACAACGCGAGCGAAAAACATGGCTTCATCTGTTCGCAGAAACAAGGCATGGAAGTGTTTGCTCAGATCCATCCCGAGGCGCCCGTCATTGTCGCCGAAGCGGTTTGGCAGTATTCCCACCACCTGCTCAGCGGATTGATTTCGCATCGTGGCCCGATTCTCACCATCGCCAACTGGTCGGGCCAATGGCCCGGTTTGGTGGGCATGTTGAATCTCAATGGCTCGCTCACCAAGGCCGGCGTCAAGTATTCCACGCTTTGGGGCGAAGATTTTTCCGAGCCGTCGTTTTGCAAAGGTCTCAAGAAATGGCTGGAAACAGGAAAATGCACCCATCCGACCCGCCATGTCACTCGCTGGAAAAACGTAAAACCTCCTGCGAAAGAGCGTAAACTTGGGCAAGCCCTTGCTTCGCAATTGAAATCAGAAAAAGCGATCATGGGCGTCTTCGACGAAGGCTGCATGGGAATGTTCAACGCGATCATCCCCGACCACCTGCTCAACCCAACCGGCGTCTACAAAGAACGCCTTAGCCAATCGGCTTTGTACTACGAAGCGACCCAAACCTCCGACGAAGAGGCCCAAGCCGTTCGCGACTGGATGGAAAAACGCGGCATGACCTTCCATACGGGCCCCAAGCACCGTGAGCACCTGACCAACAAACAGATTCTCGTCCAATGCAAGATGTATCTCGCCGCGGTCCGGATCGCCGACGACTTCCGTTGCGATTGCATCGGCATTCAATATCAACAGGGCCTCAAAGATCTAATGCCTGCCAGCGATTTGGTTGAGGGGACACTCAACAACGAAGAACGTCCCCCCGTCAAAAGTCGCGATGGTAAACGTATCCTCTACAAGAACGAGGCGATTCCTCACTTCAACGAAGTAGACGAATGTGCAGGACTCGATGCGCTGATGACCTACCGAGTGCACAAAGCAATGGGGCAACCGGTCGAAAACACGCTGCACGACATTCGTTGGGGCGACATCGACCGATCGGACACCGTCGACGACTATGTCTGGGTATTTCTCATCAGCGGCTCAGCCCCACCGGCCCATTTTGGCGGCTGGAAAAACGCCGATGGCCATCGTCAACCCGCGATGTACTTTCCCAACGGCGGCAGCACGCTCCGAGGGATTTCAAAACCGGGTGAAATCGTTTGGTCGCGCATTTTTATCGAAAGCGGAAAATTAAAAATGGACCTGGGCCGTGCCGGCGTTGTTCAGCTGCCCAAGAAAGAAACCGAGCGCCGCTGGCAGGAAACCACCGTCCAGTGGCCCATCATGCACGCTGTCACCTATGGCATGTCGCGAGATCAACTGATGGCACGCCACAAATCGAATCACATCCAGGTAGCCTATGCAGAGAACGCTGCCCACGCCGATCGCGCCATGATGGCCAAAGCCGCCATGGCCGAAGCGATGGGCATGGACGTCGCACTCTGCGGCACAAACAAGAACGGAAAATCGTGGTAAACTAGTACAGCTTTCCTCATCATGCGATTGTAGAATGGTTAACGTCGACGGTCACGTCGCTTGCGCAAGAGTCAACCTCAACCACCAAAATCTGTTCAATCCGCGTTCATCCCCATCCTATTTTTTTCCAGGAGAAAAATCATGAAATCGTTACACTCGATTCTCACCAAGCTATTATTCGCAGTTGTTCTTACCACACTGGCAGCCTCTCCCAACGCCGCCACAGCCGACCACCACGAAGCAGGTCCCTGGATTTCGCTTTTCGATGGCAAGACTCTCGGCGACTGGAAAGCAAACGAAAGCAAGGATGCTTTCACTGTGGCCGATGGCTGCATCGTCGTAAACGGTCCCCGTGGCCATCTGTTTTACATGGGCAAGGACAACGATTTCAAAAATTTTGATTTTCGCGCAGAAGTAAAAACCAATTCCACCAGCAACTCGGGTATTTACTTCCACACCAAGTGGCTCGACTCAGGTTGGCCTCAGCACGGCTACGAATCGCAAGTGAACGTCTCGCACGGCGACCCCGTCAAGTCGGGCAGCCTCTACAACACAGTCAAGATCTTCGCCAAGGACATCGAAAAAGCTGGTCTGAGCAACGACACTTGGTGGGTGCAAGAAATCATCGTTCGCGGCAAGCACGTTATTGTAAAACTCAACGGCAACGTGGTGATTGACTACACCGAGCCAGACGACAAAGAGGGGACCGTCAAGCTCAGCTCAGGTACTTTCGCCCTGCAAGCTCACGACCCCGGCAGCACCGCCTACTTCCGAAACATCGAAGTACGCCGACTCCCCGAAGCCGAGTAACCGCTGATCTCGAAAAATGGCTCCCAACCGTGCTGCCACGCAGCACACGGCGCAGCCCCAAAAACGCTCAGCAATTCTCAACACCACGACCGGTGTAACGCATGACGAACCTAGCAATCAACGGCGGTACACCCGCCAAGACAAAACCTTTCCCCCTCTGGCCGCAATACGACGACCGCGAACAGAAGGCGCTAACCGACGTACTGGAAAGTCGCAATTGGTGGCGAACCGAGGGCACTCGCGTTACGCAATTCGAACAGGACTACGCAGCCTTCCACGACGCAAAACACGGCATCGCGATCACCAATGGCACCCATGCGCTCGAAGTGGCAATTGCTGCCCTGGGCGTCACTCCGGGCGACGAAGTGATCGTGCCCGACTCCACCTTTGTAGCCACAGCGAGCGCCATCCTGTTTGCCGGCGCGATGCCCGTGATGGTCGATATTTGTCGCGATACCGAGTGCATCGATCCCGACCTGGTCGAAGCCGCCATCACGCCGCGTACCAAAGGAATCGTTCCCGTTCATTTGGGAGGTCACCCGGCAGACCTTGATCGATTGAATGAGATTGCCAACAAACACGGCCTCTTTTTGCTCGAAGACTGTGCCCATGCCCACGGCAGCGAGTGGAACGGCAAGAAAGTTGGCACCCATGGCATCGCAGGCACTTTTAGTTTTCAGTCGAGCAAGAACATGACCGCCGGCGAAGGGGGCATGATTATCACCAACGACGACAAGCTGGAACGCGATTTGCGTTCAGTCCACGACTGCGGTCGACTTCCTGGAGAATGGTTTTATAGCCATTTTGCGTACGGTTCGAATTATCGATTAAGTGAATGGCAGGGGGCAATACTCCAGGTACAACTTGAGCGTCTTGACGAACAATCTCGTCGTCGCGACGCCAACGGTGCCATCCTCGACCGCTTACTGGCAGACATCCCTGGCATCACACCGCAGGCACGCGATCCGCGTTGTACACTCAACGGCCACTACGCCTACATCTTTCATTTCTACAACCGCGAGTTTGCAGGCATCTCGACCGAGCGGTTTACTGCAGCTATGAATGCCGAAGGTATCCGCTACCAGGCACCTTACCCGGCAGTGCATCGTCTCGACATGTTTCACAACGGCGCCTACAAAACCCGCCTTACTGCCGAACAGGCTGGTGAGAAACACGCGTTTTTGAACGCCGATTTTCCCAATAGCCAACGAGCAGCCACCGAGGACTACTGGGTGCCGCAGTACTGTCTGCTCGGCGACGAGCAAGACATGGAAGAAATCGCAACCGCGATCAAGAAGATTCAGGCCGACGCCGCAAGCCTTGCGTAAACGGGGTCCAGCGCCTCGTGGTCGGTAGGCTATTGTTCTCGTAATGAAGATTCGAGGAGATCGAGAAGTATGTCGCCACAGCGAGGCAATCCCTTTGTCGATCGTTTTATGGCTCGTGTCTCCACCTCGTTCGGTGAGGTACTGTTCGAGACACTACCTGATGTGCAGTTTTTTGTCAAAGATGCGCGTGGCCGCTATGTGAAGGTGAATCAGTCACTCAAAGACAATTATCTGATGGTCGACGATCTGGAGATTATCGGTCTGACAGACCACGAACTCTTTCCACACTATCTGGCTGATAACTACGTCCGCGACGACCAGCAAGTCTTTCATGGCGCGTCGATCCGAAACCGTATCGAACTTGTGGGACGATACGACGGCACGGCTTCTTGGTCGATCACCTCGAAGACTCCACTTCGCTCAGCCAAGGGTCAGATCATCGGCTTGGCAGGAATTACGCGTGACTTAGCGAAGACCAGCTCCAGCGTCCTCCCTTATCAACGACTCAATGCGGTGACTCGCTATATCGAACAGAACTACGAGGGGGAGATTTCAATGGAGGTTTTGGCCGAGGTCGCTGAGTTGAGCGTACGATCATTGCAGCGAAAATTTCAAGCCGTATTTCGCATCACGCCCAGCCAGTACGTCGCGCGTTTGCGAATTATCAAGGCTTCCAAGCTGCTTGCTACGACGGACACCTCGATTGCCATGATCGCCGCCGCTACGGGTTTCTCCGATCAGAGTCATCTTGCGAGAAGGTTTACGTCTGCCGTAGGCGAGACCCCTAGCGATTTCCGAAAACGGCACCACCAAGCCAACGAAAACTGATCTCCAGCCCGAAATGTGTAGCCCGCGCAATGTATTCTGCTTGTCGCGTTTGTCCAAAAATCCGCCGCAACAGTTCTAGCACCTCTAGGAACATCCGCACAGAATAGGGGCTGCAAGTTTTAGTCAACCTTTTTTGGCGAGGCTTCCTACGGTGAAAGTTGGAATCGACAGTTACTGTTACCATCGCTTTTTTGGCGAAGTCTATCCCCAGCAACAGGCACCGTCACGTGAGATGTCGTTGGAAGACTTTATCGACCGCGCACACGAGCTCCAAGTTGACGGCGTCTCGCTCGAATCGTGCTTTGTCCCGAGGAAGGATGATCCTGGTTATTTGCACTCCATAAAATCTCGTTTGGACGAATACTCATTCGACCGAGTCTATGCTTGGGGCCACGCCGATGGGTTGGAAGGGGGAAAGAGCGAGACCGAGTACAACGAAATGATTCGGTCGCTCGATCATGCCCAGCAAATCGGCGCTAACGTCATGCGGGTCGTCGGTTCAAGTTTTACTTTTCGTTTCGAGAACCACCAAGAACAGATTGATCGCCTCGTAACGATGTTCAAAGCAGCAGTCCAGGTGGCGGCGGACTACGACATCAAGCTGGCCATCGAAAACCACATTGATTTCACAGGGCAAGAGATTCTGCAATTGCTCGAGGAAGTCGACTCCCCCTATTTAGGATTGAATTTCGACACGGGCAACTTCGCACGCCTGTTGGACGATCCTGTCAGGGCCATGGAAAAGCTAGCTCCCCATACGTTGGCCACTCATATCAAAGACCTCAAAGTCAATCCGGAGGCGGCGGTAGATGACTGGTACTTTTTTTCGACCACTCCGGTGGGAGATGGGTTTATTGACAACTTGCAATTGGCCCGACTGCTCAAGAAGGCAGGCTATCAAGGGTTCCTGGCTATGGAGCTTGATTTTCTTCATCCCACATACAACGCCGACGAAGATGCTGCTGTAGCACAAAGCGTCACAGCCCTTAAGCAGATCGCAAGCCAAGTCGAAGGAGAGGCATCCGCATGATTACTATTTCCCATGACGCGATTGATCGTGTGGCGTTTCAGCGAGACGGCTTTGTCATACTCCAAGTTCTGGATGACCAGGAAATCGCCAATTTTCTTGCCGAAGCAGAAAAGCTAATTTCGACCGACGACATCACAAAAAAAGCAGACACTGGCAGCTCTGATCAAGCGTTTCAACACTTCGGCGACAGGCTGGCCGACTACGGCCAAGAGCCCAAGAACTACTACTTTCATCTGATCAACAATCGACTGGCCCGCCCACTGCACGACGCTTTTCATCATCCCAACGTGCTTCAAATTATCGAATCTTTGCTGGGCCCAGAACTCATTCTCAACAACGGATCGATGCTGGCCGCAGAGGCGGGCGTGACTTACCATCTTGGTTGGCATCGCGATGTGATTCAGATTCCTCAGGACGAGATCGACGATTTTCTCTTTTCGCCTCAGTGGTTTCACAACAATGTGCAAGTCAATTTGGCGCTGACCGAGGATCGCTGCTTGTGGGCTGTGTCTGGGAGTCACTCTCGCCCAAACACCCCGGAAGAAAACGCAGCATTCGGCCAGTCAAAACACTATGCTCCACTAGATGCCAAAATGCCGGGAGCGGTCGAAGTGCTGCTGAAACGGGGAGAAGCGATTTTCTACAACAACAATATCATTCACAACGGTCTATGCGATCGTATCGAGAATTCCAGAAGAACCATTCATCTCGGATACCATACCAACACGCGTAAACCGTCCTGGCACTTTTATTTACTGGATGCCGACAAGATCGACGAGCAATTTCTCGACGGCGTCAGCCCCCAGCTCAAAGAAATGATGATCCGATATCGAGAATGCCGCCGACGGTATCCTCGTATGGAAGATACCTGGAAACGCGAATGGGCTTGGGAAGGCGAGGGCACGGAACATGCCTGAGCAAGAATTACGTGTTGGGCTCATTGGTTACAACTTCATGGGCAAAGCCCATTCGCAGGCGTGGCGAAATGCCCCGTTATACTTCGACGTGGCAGCCAAGCCGATGCTCCAGGTGGTTTGTGGCCGATCAAAAGATCGTGTCCGTAAATTCGCCAATCGCTGGGGCTGGCAGGATATCGAAACAGATTGGCGGCGCGTCGTCCAGCGCAACGATGTCGATGTCATCGACGTGACAACCCCGACGGCGCTGCATCACGACATCGTGGTCGCGGCTGCCGAGGCCGGCAAGCACATCTTTTGCGAAAAACCGTTCTCGCTAAACAGTACCGAAGCCAAGACAATGCTCTCGGCAGCGGAAAACGCAGGAGTGACCCACTATCTCAATCACAACTATCGTCGCTGTCCCGCAGTGCGACTTGCCAAACGATTAATAGACGAGGGAAAAATTGGCCAGCTCTTCCATTGGCGCGGAGCCTATCTTCAGTCGTGGATCGTCGATCCCGAGTTTCCGCTCACTTGGCAATTGCAGGCCGAGTCGGCCGGCGCTGGTCCGCAGTTTGATTTGAACTCCCATAGCGTCGATTTAGCTCGTTACCTGGTCGGCGAGATTTCGCAAGTGACCGCCATGACGTCGCAATTCGTCGTCGAACGTCCTTTCCCTTCGGCCTCGGCAGCCGCGTTCCAGGGCGGTACCGAGGGCAGCGATACCGGACCGGTCACGGTCGAGGATGCCGCCACGATGATCGTGCGATTCGAGAATGGTGCGCTGGGCACCTTCGAGGCATCGCGGTTCGCCTTGGGAAGAAAGAACTACAATACGTTTGAAATTTACGGCAGCCAGGGCGCGATCGGCTTCAACCTTGAGCGAATGAACGAGCTGCAGTATTTCAACAATTCAGATTCCGAGTGCGAACAAGGCTTCCGAACAATTCTGGCAACCGAGCCGAATCACGATTACATGTCCGCTTGGTGGCCTCCGGGGCATACCATCGGATACGAACACGAGTTCACCCACGCCGTGGTCGACTTTCTGGAAGCGGTCGTACACGAACGTCTCATTGAGCCGAATTTTCGTGATGGTCTGGCCTGTATGAGGGTTCTAGAGGCCGGCTTAAATGCCGCAAAAACTGGTGAGCATCAACAGATTTTGTAATACCTCAACCGAATGTAGTTAATTAG
>Ga0114931_10008448_pt1 | contig 12467 bp, 7 predicted proteins | sample 2SBtaG_FD_89579 | JGI IMG/M metagenome (GOLD analysis project Ga0114931, IMG submission 89579) | Deep subsurface microbial communities from Kolumbo volcano to uncover new lineages of life (NeLLi) - 2SBTROV14_V59a metaG | ecosystem: Environmental > Aquatic > Marine > Volcanic | place: Kolumbo...
ACCACCGATACCACATCGGGCCTATCCATCCCGAGACGCAGAGCGCCAAACCCGCCCGAAGAGCGGCCGACAACGGCACGAGCGTCACGTTTGGGAATAGTTTGAAACTCCGCATCGACAAAGGGAAACACCTCGTCGGCGAGATAGGTTTGGTAGCGCCCCGTCCCCGGTGAATCGATGAACTGCGAGCCTCCCCATCGATTGAAGCAATCCGGCAGCACCAGGATCGCGGGCTTGCATTTCCCCTCCACGATTAGCTGGTCGAATCGCTCGATCGTGTTCGGTTTCCATGGGCTCCAGCCGGCGATCGAATGATTCGTCGACCCGAAGCCTGCGAGCATCATCACCACCGAAAAGCGTTGCGCGCCATCGTACTGAGGAGGCAGGTAGACATACAGCTCGCGCTTGCAGGGGTCCCCGAGCGGGTTGCCCGCCAGACACAGGCTCTCGTGAGATGTTCGAACGACGCGGCCCTTCATCGACGGGGTTCGCATAGCACATCCACGCCGCCGCGGTGGGAAACGCCGCCATTTTTGCTACATACGATCGACGACACCGATGCCCACGAGCCCGAGACCGCGGCGAATCTGCCGGGCGGTCAGCGCCGTCAGTGCGAGCCGGCTCGCGCGCGTGGGTTCCTCAGCGTCGAGCACCGGGCACTCAGCGTAGAAACCATTAAACACGCGCGACAGCTCGTAAACGTGTTCGCAAATCAGATGCGGTTGGCTGGTTGTGCCCGCGTGATAGACGACGTCGGCGAACCGCAGCAGTTGCTTGCCGAGAATTTGCTCGGCAGGCGCGTCGAGCCGGATCGTTGCGCCGGCCGCAACCGTGTCCATTTCGATGTTACCCTTTGCGAAGATCGAGGCGCAGCGCGCATAGGCGTACTGAAGATAGGGGCCCGCGTTGCCCTGAAACGAGATCATCTTGTCCCAATCGAACTGGTAGTCGCTAAGCCGGTTCTGGCGCAGGTCGGCGTACTTGACGGCTCCGATCCCCACCACCCGGCAGACCCCGTCCATTTCCTCGGGACGAACCCGTAGACGGCCTTCGGCGATCCCTTCGTCGATGCGTTGCCGCGCGCGCTGCTTTGATTCTTCGAGCAGGGACACCAAGGTGATCACGTGCCCGCTTGCATCGCGCGTTCGCAATGGCTTTCCGTCCTTGCCGAGCACGGTGCCAAAACCGATGTGCTCGAGCGCCATGTCGGTCCCGAGCAGCTTCATCAGGGCAAAGAGTTGCTGAAAGTGCAGGCTCTGGCGGCTGTCGACGACATAAAGCGCGCGATCGGCATGTAAATGGTCTTTGCGGTACTGGACGGTCGCGATGTCCGTCGTGGAATACAGAAAGGCGCCGTCCTTCTTTCTTACGATGAAAGGGGTCTTTTGTTTGCGGAGCGACGCGGGTGCGTCCTCGATCTCGTTCCAAAAGATGCACACAGCACCCTCATCCTCGCGAGCAATGCCACGCTCGAGGAGGTCGTCGACCACTCCGGAAAGCGCGTCGTGGTAGGCGCTTTCGCCGCGCCACAGGTCGAACGACACGTCGAGCTCCGCATAGACGGCTTGCAGAGCACCGTGGCTTACCTCCACGAAGTGCTCCCAGAGCTCATGGTTCTCTTGGTCACCACTCTGGAGCTTCGCGAGCTCGGTCCGGGCCCGTTCCGCAAATGCTTCATCGCTGCCCGCACGTTCGGATGCAAGCTTGTACACGCGCTCGAGCTCCGCGATCGGGTTCGACTGCAGGGCGCTTTCGTCACCCCAGTCACGCATCCCCACGATCAGCAGGCCAAATTGGGTGCCCCAATCACCGATGTGGTTGTCCCGCACGACGTCGTGACCCATGAACGACAAGATCCGTGCGATCGCATCGCCGATGATCGTCGAACGCAGGTGCCCGACATGCATCTGCTTGGCGATGTTTGGGCTCGAGAAGTCGACCACGATCTTGGACCGCTCTTGCACGGCCGGCACTCCGTCGCGGGCCAGGTCACGAAGCGCTTCGGTGAGCTTGGATGCGACCCAGCTGGTCGCCAGATGAATGTTGACGAAGCCGGGGCCCGCGACCTCCGCTTTCTCGATCGCATCGATCCCCGACAACGCTTCGGCAATCCGCAGCGCCAGCTCCCGAGGAGGCTTCCCAAGCTCCTTGCCAAGCGGCAAGGCCCCGTTGATCTGGAAGTCACCAAACTGCGGATCCTGTGTCGGCCGAATGAGCGCTGCCCGAGGGCCGCCGAGACAGAGGGCCTTTTCGATGGCTTCGGAACCTAGGGCGTCCAAGTAGCGCTCGACAAGCATGGGCCGAGGGATACTGGGTAGGCGTCAACAGCGCCAGGGGCAGCGAAGCCTCAGTGCCAGCGTCGGTGCCTGCCTCCGTGCTAGAGTGCAGGCCTGTGAACCCGATTGTCGCGATGATGGCCGGTCTCAAACCCATGATCCGGGCCCGTCGGGCGATTTTTGGCCCGCGTCGGCCTACTTGGACGCTGGAGCTCGAGACGGTCGCTGAGGTGCTGCGGCGCTCGGCCACGCTGTCCACTGTTCTGCCCCTCCAGATCCAGCGTCGTGTCATCGACCCGCCCCGCCCGGTGACTCGGCCGATGCGAGAGGTCGACATGCGGCCAGTGGATGCGGGAGGGGTCTCGGCGGAGTGGTTTGCGCAGACCGACAGCGATCCCGATCGCGTCTTGCTCTACTTCCACGGCGGAGGGTACTCAACCGGCTCGATCAACTCGCATCGCGACTTCTTGGCGCGGCTGTGCATTGCCGGCGGGGTGCGGGTGCTGGCAGCCGACTACCGGCTCGCGCCCGAGCATCCCTTCCCCGCGCAGCTCGAGGACGCCCATCGCGTCTATCTTTGGCTGGTCGAGGAGCAAGGGATTCATCCCGACCATATCGTTCTAGGCGGCGAGTCCGCCGGAGCCGGTTTAACCCTTTCCACCCTGGTTTCGCTCCGCGATGCGGGCCTTCCCTTGCCGGCGGGAGGGGTGCTGATTTCGGGCTGGTTCGACCTGGACTCTCGCAGCACGTCCATGCAATTCAACAGTCACTATGACTTCGTCACCCGGCTTGCCATTCGCACGATGGCCAAACGCTTCGCTCCACCGCACGAGCTTCGCAACCCTTTAGTGTCACCGGCCCATGCGGACATGAAGGGGCTTCCGACGCTCTTGCTTCAGGTTGGAGCGGCCGAAACGCTGCTGGATGACAACCTCCGCGTTGCCGAAGCAGCACGGTCGGCCGGTGTGGACGTCAAGCTCGAGGTCTGGCCCGACATGATTCACGCCTGGCATGTTTTCGCCCCGATGCTCGAAGAGGGACGCCGGGCGATCGTCCGGATTGGCGAATTTGTCCAGGAGCGCACAACCCAGTAGGCCCATCGACGACTTGACGGAGCGAGCGCTTGCCTGCACCTTTCTTACAGCAGGCATCCATCAGGGCCTTGATCTGTAATCACGCCCGAGGCCGAGGGTGACCGACTCGAACATTGGAGGCTGACGTGGCGCAGGCAATCAACCGCTATCGCGCGGATTTACGAGACTTTCGGTTCCTTTTCTTCGAGCAGTTCGATCTGCCTGCGGTTCTCGGGAAGGATCCTTACGGCGAGTGGAGCCCGGAGGAGTGCAACATGGTGCTCGACGAGGTTTATCGTTTCGTTTGCGAGGTCACCGGCCCACTCAACGGCAGCGGCGATGAGAAGGGCTGTCGCATCGAGGACGGACGCGTCATCACACCCGATGGCTTCAAAGAAGCCTGGGACAAGCTCTGGGAGGCTGGCTGGCGCACGGTCGGTTCGCCCTCGCGCTGGGGCGGTCAGGACGCGCCGAAGATGATCAGCTCCTTCGTCGAGGAGATGCTCTGCGGCGCCAACGCGGCCTTCACCATGTACACGGGCCTCACCCTGACGGCCGCGGAGCTCATCATGGAGTTTGGCACGGAGGCGCAAAAGCAGAAGTACGTGCCCAAGATGATGCGCGGTGAGTGGACAGGCACGATGTGCCTCACCGAGCCGCACGCCGGCTCCGATGTGGGCGCCGCGACGACCAGCGCCACCCGGAACGACGATGGCACGTACAGCATCCGCGGCACCAAGATCTTCATCAGCGCGGGCGACAACGACCTCGGCACCAACGTGGTTCATCTGGTCCTCGCCCGGATCGAGGGCGCGGAGCCCGGAACCAAGGGCCTGTCGCTCTTCCTGGTGCCCCGGGTTCGCATCGCCGAAGATGGCTCGCTTGGCGAGCTCAACGATGTGACCGTCCCGTCGATCGAACACAAGATGGGAATCAACGGCTCGGCCACCTGCGTGATGCAGTTCGGGGACGAGGACAGCTGCATCGGTGAGGTCGTCGGCGGCGTGGAGCATCAGGGCATTCGGCAGATGTTCCACATGATGAACGCCGCCCGCATCGGCGTCGGCATTCAAGGCCTCTCCGTGGCGTCCGCCTCGTATCTGAGCGCGCTCGAGTACGCGCGTGAGCGCAAGCAGGGCGCCAGCATCAAGCATTTCAAAGACGCCAACGCGCCCCGCGTCCCCATTATCGAGCACCCGAACATTCGCCGGGACCTCTTACAGATGAAGGCACGGGTCGAAGGGATTCGCGCCCTGGTCATGAAGCTTTCGAGTCATGGCGATCGTCTGGCGGCCACCCGGGGCAAGGACGACGAGTCCGAGGCCTACCACAAGGGCCAAGTCGATCTCCTGACTCCGATCGTGAAGGCCTACGGCACCGACGCCGCATTCGAGCTGTCGAGCCGGGCGATTCAGGTCTTCGGCGGCCACGGCTTCCTCCACGACCATCCGGTGGAGCAGTACTGCCGCGACTCGAAGATCTTTCAAATCTATGAAGGTACGAACTTCATTCAGTCGATGGACTTGGTCAGCCGTAAGCTCGGCCAAGCCGGCGGCGCCAATACCCAGGCGTTCTTGACGGACATCCAGGGCTTCATAAACGCGAAAAAGAATGTCCCGGAGCTGGAGACAGCGCTAGGCCATCTCCAGGCCGCGCATGAAGCGGTCGCTGCGTCCGTGATGCAGTTCATCGGCTGGTTCAAGGGCGGCAAGCTCGAGCTCATCCCGCTTGCCTCGGAGGACTTCCTCGCGATCGTGGGCGACCTCGCGGTTGGGTGGCTGCTGCTCGACCAGGCCGCGATCGCATTACACGAGCTTGCCGAAACGTCCCAGACCCATCCGGACCACGCGTTCTACACTGGCAAAACGTGCGCCGCGCAGTACTTTGCAAACAGCGTGCTGACGACCTTGCCGAGCCGCGTGCAGCGCCTGCGGGCTATCGATACGATCCCCGTCGAAACCCCAGACGAAGCGTTCGCGACCGTCTAATCCCGCAGGCGACAGAACCTGCATCTAGGCTCAGCCTTTGCTCAGCCTTTGGACTGGCATTCGGCGCAGACGCCGTACAGCTCGAGCTTGTGGCGCAGGAGCCGAAAGCCATGCTTTGCAGCCACTCCGTGCTGGAGGTCTTCGATGGCCTCGTCTTCGAACTCGATGATCTTCTGGCATTCGATGCAGATTAGATGGTCGTGATGCTCGTCTTCCCAGGCGACTTCGTAGCGGGACATGCCGTCGCCGAAGTGGCGCTCGAAGGCGAGCCCGCAGTCCTTGAGCAGCTTGAGGGTCCGGTATACCGTCGCGTACCCGATCCGGGGCTCTTCGAGGCGCACTTTGTCAAGCAAGTCCTCGATGGAGAGATGGTCCGCGCTGGCAAAGAACATCTCGGTGACGAGGCGGCGCTGCTCGGTCGACCGCAGGCCGTGCTTGGCCATGTACTCGTTCAAACGAGCACGGAGTTGCTCGACGTCGTGTTCGGCGGTGGCTCCCATTCGCGCTCTATACCTCAGGCGTTCCTAAGGTAACATCGCGAGCTTGTCCATCCCCATTAGAAAACAGGCCCGACAATTCGAGCGTTTTGGATGGGCGGTCCGAATGTCGCCCGTGCTCGTCGCGATCATCCTTGCGGCACTTTGGGTGGCGGGCATGCGGTCCGAGGTTCCTGATCTTCGCTTGAGCGCGCCGCTCGTCGCGCGACCCGGAACGACGATCGGCCTTCGCGCATGGCAGGTAGAGGAAGGCGATGGGGGATACGCGAGCATCGCTGCGCCGGCAGTGCTGGTCGAGCTTCGCAATCAGGGCGGCATGACACTTGCGGAGACCCATCTAGAAAAGTCGCTCGTGCAAGGCTGCGAAGGTCACTTGGACATCCCTGAGGGGCTCGACGAAGCCCTCTCGTTGGTTGCGCTCGCCAAGATCGATGGCCGAACGGTTTCGGTGGAGAGGACCCTCTACGTGAGGGACGCGATCGAGTCGCGCCTGTCCAAGGGCCGCGCGGTCAACGCGTTTCAGGTCTATGAGATGGGGCCGATTCGTGCCGTGGACTCGAGCCGCGCGCCGAAGGTGCTCGACCCACGCATCGAAGAGGGCGCTTGCGTTCCCGATTTACGCTGCTGGCTTTCTGTCTGGGTCGGCGACGAAAAGGTCCGTGTGCGGGTGCGTCCCCTGGCCGGCGTCCGGGTCGAGTCGAGCGCGGCCCAGCCGTCGAACGAATTTGCGCGCGTTCCACTCGTCGTCGTCGGCAATGAAGGTCGAATCGAGATCGAGGCGCTCGGGGACAACGGAGCTCTCGTCGCAACCCGCGAGGTCAGGCTTCCCGTGGTGCCAGGTGGCATCGTCGCGCGCGCATCGGTGAACGATGGGCACACCCGCGTCGACTGGGAGCAACTCGGCGGCCCCAAGCCCGTGCTGCTCGACGTTTTCGAGGGTCGCAGATGGAGGTACGCCTTTTCCCTCTCTCCGGACGATCCGTATATTCCAGTGCTCGCTCCGGGCGTCTGGCGTCTTCAAGTCCGGGCCGACCTCTTTTCGGACAATACGGCTGGGGTGTCGTATCTGGTCGTCGATGACCCGGACGGCCCGGGCCGGGCGCGCCAGGCAGCCGATGCCGTCCTCCATGAGGCGGATCGCCAGGGTCTGGATCCACTGGCCATGGCGATCCGCGATGGCGCCGTGCCCGCAGCGGCCGTCGATGACGCCTTGCGCGCTTTGTTTGCGGTTCCGAGCTTTGACGTGATCTCCATCGGTCCTGGGGTGAGCGCCCGAGTCCGTGTGCACGTAACCCGGGCGCGGGAGCAGGAAGGCCGGCGCTGGGCGGCAGCCGCGGTGATTCTGCTCATCGGCTTGATCGTCAGCATGGTGTTGTTTCGCATCGAGCTCCTCGCTGAGGCACGCGCGCGTCAGGTCCTCGACGAGCTCGGCGACGAGTCCCCGCCCCCTCGCCGGCATGCCCCGTCGGGCCGGGGTTTGTGGGCGTTGGTGCTCCTGGTCTTCGTGCTGATGGCGGTGCTCGCGCTCTCTAAGCGTTGGTTCTAACTGTAGTTTGCGCCCTTCCCCTGGCCGACCTAGATTGCAGCCGTGTTCAACTCGGTCCTGAAGAAGGTGCTTGGCACCAAGCACCAGCGCGAAGTCAAGCGCATGCAGCCCACCGTGGCCGCGATCTCGGCGCTCGAAGACGACATCAAGAAGCTCTCCGATGCACAGCTCCGCGGTAAAACCGCGGAGTTTAGGCAGCAGCTCGACAACGGCGCTCCGCTCGATGACTTGCTGATCCCCGCTTATGCAGTAGCTCGTGAGGCAGGCAAGCGCGTTCTCGGAATGCGCCACTATGACGTTCAGCTCGTCGGCGGCATCGTACTGCACCAGGGCAAGATCGCCGAGATGAAGACCGGCGAGGGCAAGACGCTCGTGGCCACGCTCCCCTGTTACTTGAACGGGCTCGAGGGCAAGGGGGTGCACGTCGTGACAGTCAACGACTACCTCGCCACTCGTGACGCCGAGTGGATGGGCAAGCTATACGGTTTCCTCGGGCTGAGCACCGGCGTCGTCGTTCCCGGACAGAGCAACCAGGTCAAGAAGCGCGCATACAACTGCGATATCACGTACGGCCAGAACAACGAGTTCGGCTTCGACTACATGCGCGACAACATGAAGTTCAGCATCTACGACTACGTGCAGCGCGATCTGCACTATGCGATCGTCGATGAAGTCGACTCGATCCTGATCGACGAAGCGCGAACTCCTTTAATCATCAGCGGCCCTGGGGAGACGGCGAGCGACAAGTACGAGATGATCAACGAGATCATCCCGCGACTGCGCAAGGACGAGCACTACGATTTGGACGAGAAGAATCACAGTGTGACACTCACCGAGGAGGGGATGGAGACCTCACAGGACTTGCTTGCAGCCCGCGGGTTGCTCGGCGGCGATGGCACCAACCTGTACGACCCGGTCAATCTCGAGACCCTCCACATCTTGCAGCAGTGCCTGCGGGCTCATGCCCTCTATCATCGCGACCAGCACTACATGGTCACGGACGAGGGCAAGGTGATGATCATCGATGAGTTCACCGGCCGAGTGTTGCCGGGCCGCCGTTGGTCGGACGGCCTTCACCAGGCGGTCGAGGCCAAGGAGCGCGTCCCGATTCAAAGCGAGAATCTCACCCTGGCGACGATTTCGTTTCAGAATCTCTTTCGCCTTTACAACAAGCTGTCCGGGATGACCGGAACGGCCGACACCGAGGCAACCGAGTTTCACAACATCTACGAGCTCGACGTAGTCGTCATCCCAACCAACGAGCCGATTGCTCGCATCGATGAAGAGGACCTGATCTACAAGACCGAGCGGGAGAAGTTTCGCGCGCTTTGCGAGGAAATCGCAGCTTCGCACAAGCGGGGGCAACCCGTCCTCGTCGGTACGACGAGCGTCGAAAAATCGGATGCGGTAGCGCATTTTCTCAACCGTCGTGATGTCCCGCACCACGTCCTCAACGCCAAGCAGCACGAGCGCGAGGCCTACGTAGTCGCGCAGGCGGGCACGTCCGGCGCAGTGACCGTGGCCACCAACATGGCCGGCCGAGGCACTGACATCGTGCTCGGCGGTAACCCCGAGATGCTCGCTCGGATCGAGGTGTTGGAGAACGCTCCGGAGGACGTGCTCTCGGACCCAGAGCGCCGTGATGCCGCGATCGCCCAGGCCACGGAGCACTTCATCGGCAAGTGCAAGGAAGACGCAAAGCGCGTCAAAGAGGCGGGTGGTCTCCGGATCATCGGTACCGAACGCCACGAATCGCGGCGTATCGACAACCAGCTTCGCGGGCGCTCAGGCCGTCAGGGCGATCCTGGCTCGTCGCGCTTCTTTCTCTCGCTCGAGGACGACCTCATGCGGATCTTCGCGGGCGAACGCGTACAAGCCATGATGGATCGGCTCGGAATGGAAGAAGACGTCCCGATCGAGCATCGCTGGGTGACACGCGCCGTCGAGAATGCTCAAAAGAAGGTCGAAGAGCGCAACTTCGACATTCGAAAGCATTTGCTCGAGTACGACGATGTGATGAACCAGCAGCGCAAGAGCATGTACGCGCTGCGCAAACAGGTGTTGCGCGGCGAGTACCGCACGGTGCCCTCCGACGAAGAACACAAGGCCGGTGTGGAGCCGGAGACACTGGTTGACGGGATCGACGTCGCGCTCTTGTCGCGGGTGACGAAGGTGCTCGAGAACATGGTGAAGTTCCATTCGTATCCGCTGCCGGATGCGGGCCTCACCCAGGACGAGGTCCCGGCACACCGGAAAAAGGCGATTGAGTCCGACCTCTCGTCGCTGACCGACGTGCGGGTCCAGCTGCTCGAAAAAGACATCTATCTCTGGTTCGGTTGCGTCGTGCCCCTCGAAGACTTCCGCCACGACCCTCGAGGAGCATACGAGCACCTCGAGCAGGCCGTGGGCATGTCGCTGACCGAGCAACGAGAACGCTTGCTCGATTTGATCGATGAAATCGTCGTCACGATGACCGAGCACGCATGTCCACCGGGCAAGCATTACGAAGACTGGGACCTTGATGGGCTCCAGCACGCCTACCAAGAGCAGTTTGGGCTCGACGCGACGGGCATTCACGACGTCAGCGATCGCGACGAGCTCCTTCGCAAGCTGTATTCGGATGCTGCTGCGGTGCTGGAACGCAAGGAAGCCGAGTTCGGCACCGAGAACTTCCTCCGCTTGTTCCGTGACTTGTATCTGCAAGAGATCGACAAGCAATGGATCGACCATCTACAGGGGATGGATCACCTTCGCGACGGCATCGGGCTACGCGGCTACGGCCAGCGCGATCCCAAGCAGGAATACAAGCGCGAGGGTTTCGACATGTATCTCGAGATGGTCCAGAGCGTGAAGTCCTCGGTCACCCTGGGCATGTTTACGGTCGAGCGGGCGCAGGAGGAAGACCTGAGGCGGCTCGAGGAGCGACGCCGCAGGGCCACGGAAAAGCGCCAGCAACAGATCCGCGTGAGCCACCAGGGCGAGGATCAGGGTGGCGGCGGCCAGCAGCAGCCGGGCCTCAGCAGGCGCGCGCGCAGGGCCGCGGCAAGGCGGGGTCGGCGTGCCGGTGGCGCGGGTGCCGGAGCGCCCCCACCGCAGCAGCAGCTCGCGGCGGTGCAGCAGGTGACCGTGAAGCGCCAGCACCCCAAGCTCGGCCGTAACGACCCGTGCTATTGCGGCAGCGGCAAGAAGTACAAGAACTGCCACTACCGCGAAGATCAGGCTGCAGCCTCGCCGCAGTAACGCCCGTCTGGTAAGAGGCACGCCATGAGCGAACCGGTGCAGGGGTTTCGTTTCGCCGGCGTGCACGGCGGAATCAAAGCGAGTGATGCGTTGGATCTGGGCTTGGTGTTTGCGGAGGAGCCTGCGGTTGCTGCAGGGGTGTTCACGCAAAATCGCGTGCGCGCTGCGCCGGTCGTGATCAGCGAGAGACGCCTGAAGAGCGGGCTTTGCCAGGCGATCCTTGCCAACAGCGGGAACGCAAACGCCTGCACCGGGAAACAGGGGCGGCAAGCAGCGCTGGCGCTAGCGCGGGCCACCGCAGCGTCGCTTGCGGTGCCGACCGCCCTCGTCGTCCCTGCCTCGACGGGCGTCATCGGCGTACAGCTCCCCCGTAAGAGCATCGAGGCAGCAATGCCCGCGCTCGTGGCGGACCTGTCCGCAGCAGGCGCGACGCGGTTTGCCCGCGCGATCATGACCACCGACCGTCGCCCTAAGATAGCGCAGGCCGAGGTCAAGGTCGGGCGAACGACCTGCCGGGTGCTCGGCATCGCAAAGGGCGCCGGCATGATTCATCCGAACATGGCGACCACACTCGCCTTCGTGACCACTGACGCGCCGATAGGACGCAGTGCGTTGTCGAGGTTACTGCACCGGGCTACGGACCTCACCTTCAACCGAGTCACGGTCGACGGCGACACCAGTACCAACGACTCGATCTACGTGCTGGCCTCCGGCGCCGCCACGAATCGAAGGATAGAAGAAAAAAGCGCGGCGGGTAGGCGGTTTGCCGGAGCGCTCACCGAGGTTCTCGAGTCCCTGGCGAAGAAGATCGTGGCGGACGGAGAGGGTGCGGAGCACCTGGTTCGCATCGAGGTGCAAGGCGCCCGCAGCGATACCGACGCGGTGCGGATCGCCCGTACCATCGCCTGCTCCCAGCTGGTCAAAACCGCGCTTCACGGCTGCGACCCGAACTGGGGCCGCATCCTGGCGGCGGCAGGCCGCTCGGGTGTACGTTTCAATCCTGATCACGTCTCGATCCAGATCGGCGGCATTGCGATTTGTGAGCGGGGGACGCCCGTCATGACCCCAAAACGCGAGGTCAAAGCCGCGGCGACCATGAAGCGCCCCGAATACGTGATCTCGATCATGGTCGGCGCTGGGCGCGGCGTTGGTCATTATTGGACCTGCGACCTCGGTCACGAGTACGTTCGGATCAACGCCGACTACCGGACCTGATGCAAACGATGACGCATAAATCGATTCTCCTTTGTGCCATGCTGCTCGCCTTCCATGCGACGGCTGGCGCCGATCCGGGCGATCAAGCCGATGAAAGCGCTTCCGCCGAGGACGCCCCGGTCGCCAAGTCAGCGAAATCGAGGCAATTGTGCACCAAGAGCAAGAAGCTGGAGCTCGTCGCAAGACGGTTGGCCGACCTTCAATATGTTCCGCCCTCCGCGGAGCTCATTCACACCGCTCGTGAAGCGGGAGTCGACGCGAACCCGGTCTACGCCAAATTTGGCGTCACCGGTGACTTCGGCAGCTTCAAGGCCTGGCTCGAGAACCTGAACGAGACCGCTGACGCCCCCTTGATTTGCGGTCGTGCGCGCTCCGGAGAGCGCGTCGTACTGGTCGCGGCAGTCCGGGCCGGTTCGCTGATGCTCGCTGGTAAAGAGCGCCTACATGCAGAGGTCATCGAAGATTTCCGAGATCCATACCTGGTGGTGCGGGACTCCCAGGGTTCTTCCCGACGCATCGCGGTCGACGGGGAAGGCTTTGGAGCGACGATCACGCTTCCTGTCGAGTGGGGGCGTCCCCTCTTCGTGCAGCTGGTTGCAACGGGGCCGAATGGGCCGCGTCCGGTCGCCGAG
>Ga0114931_10008449_pt1 | contig 12466 bp, 9 predicted proteins | sample 2SBtaG_FD_89579 | JGI IMG/M metagenome (GOLD analysis project Ga0114931, IMG submission 89579) | Deep subsurface microbial communities from Kolumbo volcano to uncover new lineages of life (NeLLi) - 2SBTROV14_V59a metaG | ecosystem: Environmental > Aquatic > Marine > Volcanic | place: Kolumbo...
ATCGTGACCTGTCCCTGGCACCACTGGATGTTCGACCTGGACACCGGCCGATGCACCGAGATCTCGAGCGTCACCGTGCGAAAGTATGAATGCCGCGTCGAAGACGGCGACCTCTACGCCTTGCTCGGCGAAATGTGAACGGCGTGGAGCCCCCCGGCCGGCGTCACGCCGTGCTGCCGAGGCCCAGAATCGCCTCGACGGTCTGCCGCATGAGGCGGTGAATGTCGAACAGCCGTCGGGCCCGGTCAAAGGAGGCCCGGGAGAAGAGTGTGTATCGCTCCCGGTCGCCGAACAGATCGCATATGGCATCGGCGCAGGCCGTCGAGTCACCGGAAGGCACGACATACCCACTCCGGCCGTGGGCAACCGTTTCGCTCAGCCCGCCGACGTCGGCGACGATGCAGGGGATGCCTCGGGCCATGGCCTCAACGACGCTGTTGGACATCGACTCGCGTCGCGACATCTGGACGCATAGATCAACGTTGCGATAGATCCTTGCGCGATCAGCACAGTACCCCGCGAACGTCACACGATCTTCGAGCCCCAGTGCCGCGGCCCGTGCGGCGAGCACCGGCATGAGCGGGCCCTCTCCGTAGTAGGTGAGATGGCTGGCGGGGTTGCGTCGCGCCACTGCAATGAAGGCCTCGAACACAATATCTGCGCCCTTGGCCTCCGTCACCCGCCCCACCGCGGCAATGTGTCGCGCGACTCTCGTCCGACACTGCTCGGCCGGCAGCTCGCCGTTGTAGATCACCCGGCCCCTGCGACTCGGAAAACCAAGCTGCGACTGGTAGGCCGCCGCGACGCGGTGACTGTTGTAGATCAGGACGTCACACCAAATCGCCGCAATCCGCCGCCTCCAAACGGGGCGCCTCTGCCACAGACGCGGCGCCGGCAGAAAGCCCAGCCAGCGATCAGAACGCTTCGGCGGCAGCGTGGCAGGCTCCTGCCGCAAGGAGGCGGCAACACGCAGCGACATCGTCCTGGCGGCAAGGAGCGAGGCGGCAAAGGCCCCGCCGCCGGCCTGCTGAACCGCAAAGACCGTGTCCGCGCCCGTCGCCCGAAACCAGCGCCGCCGGTGGCGAACAGTTGCCAGCGTAATCCTCCGATCGCCGGCAAGAACCTCATTAAGCCAGCCGGTCCGCTCAACGGTGAGCCGACGCGGATCGTACTGCTCCAACAAGTCCTCATAGATCGACGTCCCGGAATAGCCCACGTGTACGTCGGCGCCGGCATCCAACAATGCCCGAATGACGGTGCGCAGGTACTTTTCCGCACCGCCGGTCAACGTTTGACCATTCACGCGCACATGATGAGCCGCCAGCACGGCGACGCGCCGACCCCGGGCGCCCGACATCGGCGCGAGCAGCAGCGAAGGCGAGGTGACGAGCGGCTCGGAAGGCTTTGGGAGAACTGCGACGGACATCAGGATTGCGTAAGCGTCCTTGCGGAGGACCACATCGGCCGGATCATCCATAACCCGGCTACGCCACGGTCCTGCCTCTGATGCTATCGGCTAATTGGCGGTTGCGGTTGGATCGCCATTCCCCTGCGACGGAGCCGGGGGCCCGCCGTCGATGGGATCATCTCGATTCGGGATGAACGGGCCGAACGGCGTGAGCAAGTCCTCCTCGTCCGTCGGCCAACCCTTCTGATCGCCGAGCAACGTATCGAGCACGAAAAGCGTCCGCGAGGACTTTCCGGCCGGCACGTCCACATAGCCCAGAAGACGATCGCCGGGGGCACTGCCGCCGAACAAGGCCTTCGCAGAATCCGGCTCGACCAGCAAGGTGGCAAACGTCTCCATCGCTTCGGGTTTGAGAAACAGCAAATCGCGTTCGCCATCGCCGGCGCGATAGCGATAGGCGCAGCACATTTCGCGCGACCAATCCAACACGTTGTTCAACACAACGTCGCGGTCCTGGCCGCGCTTCCAAGGGCCGGTCCATGTGCGATAGGTTGCCGACGCTGGATGATTCGGCACCGTCACGGCCACACACCCTTCGGGCGACTTGATGTCTGCGGCGATCGCCAGGCCGCCGACACCAGTGATGCGCTGCAGGTCCGCCGCGGTCAGGCGCGGCAGCAAATGGCGGAAACCAGGCTCCGCCTTGGACCACGCGTAGTGAGGACCGACCTTCGGCAGCGGATCGGCCGCGGCGATATCCTCGGCCGGCTTTTCATTGACACAGGCCATGCCGGGGATCGCATTGCCGACCGTCGTGGTGATCGCCGCCGAAAACCCCCATCCCCTATTCCGCGGCGCGGGCCAGGACTCGGAGACGACTTGCACCGTGTTCCACCCGGCCTTGAGATCGACGAAGGTGCAGATTGTAGCCGTCAGATTCTTGTCAGCGAGCTTGCCACCGGCATATCGCAAGCCAGCGTGAACGCACCGACCATTGAGCCAAACGGCGACCCCGTCATTCTCGCCGATCCACTCCGCGCGGACCGTGCCTCCGGCAGAAAGACCCAACTCGTCGCCCGAACGCGCGCCGCGCCGGTATGGGCCATCAACTTCCCAAGATCGATGAAGTCGGTCTTGCTCACGATCCGCCGCACCTGCTTCGCGGCGCCGGCTGGGACGGGATCCCGCACATGCTTGTCGGGCAATCGAGAATTCGCAGCAGTCTGCGGCTGAGGGAATGGCCCTTCGATTTGCCACAATTGCAGGTAGCTCCCCTCGGCTGGAATCTCGGCGATGTTCAATCCGCGCAGCGTCCGGCGGTCGAAGTGGTATCGCAACGCCGCCCGCAGGGCGTGCCCCTTACTCGGTGCCGGCTGAACGCCGCAGTCGACCACGTCTGCCGCCGTCGGAAGCCCGGCGTCCACCTCCGACGTTACCGCCGCCCAACGAAGGTGCCCGTAGATCGCCTCAAGAAGCTGCTCCCAGCTTGCGTCGTGAAACACGGCGGCGATGGCCGCGCCGTTGGGCCCGACGTCGGCCCCCCCAATCTCCACGGCCTTGCGGTCCTCGCCGCTCAGCCGAGGCCGCACGCAAATGACGCTGTCGTACCACCCCCGCGTCTCGATCATCTCGTCGTCCGGCCAGGAGAGCCGATCCCGACGGACGGAGCCGTTTAGCAACGGTTCACCGTCGACTTCGTAAAAAGACGTGACCAGCCGCACCGCACCGTGCGTCGCTCCCCACAGCATCCGGTCCATGAACAGCCATTGGTCTTTGATGTGATTGATTTGAGCCGGGTTGAGAGACACCTTGTCTCGGGCCTTGACGATGACGACGAGGCAATACCACACCGTCGGATCCTTCTCGTGGGCGGCAGTCCCGGCGCGCTCCATGTGGTGGATGTACTGTTCGATCCGGCCGCCGAGCCGCTCCAGGCACTGGCCGCCCCGAAACTCGCTCTCGCCCTGTGTCGTATCGATGATGCGGCATTCCTCGAACTCCTGAAAGGCGGCATCAAAAAACCCGCACGACTCCAGGTAAAGGCCCCACCGATAGTGCTCCATGTAGTTTCCCGACAGCTTCCGCTTGCGGAGTTGATACGACAACATCCGCAGGCCGCGGCGTGCAAAGCGTGCCGCCTCCGGGTTCGACGCAGTCGCCAACGCCTCGTAAGCGGCCCTGGCCTCCTCGCGCCGGCCGGTGATTTCCTTTGATAGCGCCGAGAAATACGCCTTCACGCTCGGGTCTCTGGCCTCCTCAACAAAACGCAACAGCGGGCCATCCACAGAGGTCATGCGACCGCCGCCGAGCAACAGCGGGTCTGGCATGCCCAGGACGCTGATGGAAAGCGACGGCGCCTCGCTTTGGAGTTTGACGTTCATCGCAATCGCACCGTCGGCATACCGCGCGTTTCCACGGAGCGTATCCCGGTTTATCACATAAGCGCTGCCGCCGCGATCGAGAACCCAATCCGGCAGAGCCTTATCGCCTACGGTGATCTTGATCGTGGCCGCGACCGGCCTGCGTTCCTTGGCCTCCCCGCCTTGCGGCGTCGGCAGGGCAGACGCACCCTCGTCCGGCGACATCCACGGCTGAGACGCAACCAACACCAACGGCTGCGCAAGCGGGCCGTTCAGACCGGTGGGCAACCGATGAATGACCTCCTGCTCACCCCGCTTGAGATCGATCCGCCCCACGGGGATGACACTTATCTCAGGATGGCTGGCGGCCGGCGCAGATGCACCTCGTACAGAAATCAGGAGAAAGACCAACAGGCTGACCGAAACGTGACGCATCCTTCTCGCTCCAAAACACAACTCGTTCACGACACGACAAATCACACAGGATAGAACCTTGGCTCCCAAATGAAAAGCAATCCGCCGGACGGACCGTGCAGGTATGCCCCCCTCCGCCTCTACCCGTCCTGCGAATCGTCAGTATCTTCGGCATCGGTGAGCCAGTTGAAATCGGCGCTCGTCCCCGTGGGCCGCATCGCGTCGGCCTTCTCGCGCGACGGGGTTGTCCGCGAAGACCTCAAGCCCCAGCGCAGGGCAAGCCACAGGATCGCCAACGCCGCCGTTCCGCCAACGAGCCAGACCGTGCCGCTGCGCGGAGCCTCTGCCCCCCCGACAACGTCGGAGCCCGAACGGCGTGCAAGCTCCAATCGCCGGGCCACCAGCAACGGTCCCGCGCCGGTCGCGCCCGCTTCCGTTCGGAACGCTCGAGTCTTAATGTAGTAGCCCTTGGTCCGGACCCAGGACCGAATGGGGATCGCCTGCGGATCCTCCGTGACAACCACGGTACAGATCGCCCGCGTCCCCGCCTCGACGAGTTCACACTGATACAGCGTCCCCACACCGCGACGATTGGTCACCTCGAATGGAGAACGCCTGAGCAGTCGGCCGGCGATCACAACCACCTCGCCCCGATAGTCGCTCGGCCGCTCAAGCAGGAAACGCCAGGGCAACGTCGCTTCGGTCTCCCCGATCCGGTAGGCCGACGACGAATCACGTCGCACGAATCTGCAAAACCAATAAAACGCCGGATCATCAAAAGAGAACACGTTGTCGCGCACATCTCGCAACAGCGCCAATCCGGAAGAAACATCCGCCGATGCATCACTCGCAGGAGGAGCATCGCTCGGCGCGGTCGTCTGGCCAAACGCGCCGGAAGATGCGATGCCGGAAGCCAACCCCAGCACGCAGACACTGCCAACCCACAAGCGGAGCAGGCGGCCGAATGGTCGCTGCGCAAAGCTGCCTTGACGAACGACCTGACCCCAAGCGGAAAGCATCACGGTGAAGACGCCTCAACCATCGTCCGGGCCTTCTCGGCCAGCGCCAACAGTCTTGCCTGCCACGGCGGACCGCCAAGATCGGGATACCACGCTCGTTCGGACTCGATGCCGCGCAGCACTTCCGCAGCACGACCATCGTGTCGGAGTTGGTGTTTCAACCAGTGGTAACGCGCCTCCCAATACTCAGCGGGAGACCGGTCGCGCAGAGACGTGTCTTTCAATAGCCGTGCCCACAACGATTCGGCCTTGTCCATCGCCGCCTTTTGCTGCGGGCCGGAGGCGGACCGGGCGATGGTCTCCTCAAGCTGTGCGGCGATCCGCACATAGGAACCGTTCTCGGGGTGCGCGGCCATCAGTTCGTCAAGCTGGCGCTCGGCCTCTTGTTGCTTTCCCGCCTGCATCAGGGTTCTGACCAAGCTGAGTTCGACGATCGGCGCGTGTTTCTGATGTTTCGGCTGAGAGCGGATCCAATCCAGAAGATGCCGAATCGTAGGCAACGTCTCGTTCGCCATCCGCTTCGCCTCATTCTGACGACCGGCGCGCTCCAGTCGTTTGATCTCGGATTCCATGTCCGCGGCCAGCCCCACCAACACACCGCCTAGCTCTACGCCGGTGTCGTGCGCGAGGTAGGCTTCCAACACGCGATTGGCCCCTTCGATGTCGCCGAGCCCCTGGAGGCAGCGTATCCGAAGCCCCAACACCCACGCGGAAGTAGGCATCTCCGCGAGCAACGACAAGCACCGCTTGTAGTCGCGCAGGTCTTCGCCCGCCAACAACGACGCAGCGGCGATTCGGGCCTCGCGAATCCAACGCTGCCGCACGGCCATGTCGGAGACGGGTGAGCCCTTGGCCGAAGATTGTGATGGGCTTTTCGCCACCTGCTGCTTCGTCGCCCCAGCGGCCTCGGGAGCCGGCAGAACCGCCAATGCGTCGGCCAAGTCGAGCCAGGCCGTCACGGCCCGCCGCGCGCTGCTCTGGCGACGGATCGACGTCGAGTTTTGTGGCAGGGCCTCATAGAAACGTTGCCGGCACCGGCTGATGTGCCGCATCGCAGACCAGTAGTTGGCGTCGGTCTTAGGAACGCGCCGATAGGCCCGTTCAGCCTGTCGATACTCACCGGCCTCCTCCGAGGCCACCGCAGCGATCCAACCCGCCTCGGCGCTCTCATCCTTGTCGGCAGACACCTCGGCAAAGAGTTCGGCCGCCTCGGCCAGTTTGAGGTAATCACCGGAAGACTCAGCCTTGGCCGCCAGTTGTCGCCAACAACGGTAGGCATACTTCGCGGCCTTGCCGGCAATGGCCGGCGGCGGACCGCTACGGGCCGTTGCGAGAAAAACCTCCGCCGCAGCGCGCAAATTTCGCATCTGGAAATAGCACACCCCCAGATTCAGACGCGCCTGGTGGCGGTCGATCCCGGACTCCTTGCGGTCCAACAAGGTCCGCCACGCACGGGCAGCCTGATCATATGCCTCCTGCGACATGAGGCGATTGGCCGTCAGCACAAGCTCCTCGGCGGACAGTTCGCCGAGCTTCCGCTTCGCACCAACGACCACGTCGAGATACACCTGCACGACTTGCGACCACGGCCCGTCCTGTTTCATCAATTCGAGCAATTCCGCCTGAGCCTTGCGCTGCATGTCCTTGCGTCGATTGGCCGAACGCTTCGTCACCTTGCTTTCGAGAAACCAGGTGTAGGCGTGAACCAGAGGAGCGAGGCGGATGTAGAACAGGGCCCCGGCCTCGGTCCTGTCGAGCCGGCCCGTCGGCTGAAGCGCGAGGCGTTCCAACTCCGACCGGGCACCGTCGAACCGCTCGGCGCGCATCAGGGATCGGGCCTTTTCATAGCCGGCCCGCGCCGTCAAGGACAACGAGGCCGTAGAGCTCAGGATGCGATCAAAGCTGGAGTCGGCCTCATCGAGTCGGCCCATCTCACGCAAAGCGATGCCGGCCCCCAGCAGCGCGTTGTATTTTCTCTCAGGCCCAGCCCCCGACGAAGAAGCCTGGTCGAAGGCGTTGAGTGCGTCGCTCAGAAGCTGTGGGCGATCAGTCGCGTCCGGTTCACTCACCATCGCGAGGTAAAGCCAAGCCCAGGCGATGTTGAGTTGCTGTCGATCGAGGGCTGCGGAGATCTGGTCCACTATGCCGAGAAGCAAAAACCGCTCCTCGTCGGTGCGCACGCCGATGTCCAAGTCTCTCAGCGTCTTACCGGCCTTGGCATACAGCGATGCGGCCTCCCGCAAGCGGGTTTCAAGTCGCTGGCGGTTGAAGTCCAGCCCGCTGGTGATCTCAAACCGGTCAAGGTCGGCTGCGATCCACCGACGCAAAATCATGTCGGCAAACTCCACGCGCCACTGCGCGACATTCAACCGGCGACGATCGCCGCGCATCCAGCCGCGATCCCGCCCCAGCTTGATCACCCTGCGATATTCCTTGGCGGCCCGCTCGAAAAAAGCATCGCGCTGCTTGGGTTCCTTCGCATCGGCGCCGGCCCTGGAATAGGCCCGGGCGATGTGAACGCGCTGGGCACGCGGCCGACCGGACAACATCTCCTCGACCAATTCCGGCATTCCGCGTTGAATCAGACCGGCCACCAGGCGGCGCTCTTCACGAGGCAGGCGATCGTCCGGCTCCGCCTCCGGCGCAGCGGCCGCGACCACCGCACCGCAGCAAAACACCATGCCCGCCAAAAGAAAAGTCAAAAAGCCAAATCGCCCAACGGTCCAAAAACGCCATGCTGGGGCACCGCGGAATGGCGTCCCGGGCGTCATGTGGTCTCGATGATTCGACGTTTGGATGGTTTGGCGTTTTGACATTTCGGCGTTTTGACTGTTTGACCGTCCGGCGTCTCGCCGTTCACTCCACGCTCGCGCTGACGTCAAGGCTCACGGAGAATTGGATGTTGCTGAAGCCGGCACGAACACAGGCATCCATCGCAGAGATGACGCTCTGATAGGTCACCTCCGACTCCGCCGTGATGAGGATGCGGCCGGTCGGGTCGGCGCCTGCGATCCGCTTGTCTCTCAGATAGGCTCGCAGCGCCGAAAAAGAGTTGGTCGGCAACGCCCTGTCCATCACCCTGATCCCGCATCCGGCCCCATCGGCGGCAACCGACAGAAAGACACGCACTGTCGGAACAATGTTGATCTCCGCCTTCCCCTGGGGCCCGATTCGGGAGGGCAACTCGGTCGGCAAGACGCCTTCGGTCACGGCCAGACTCGTTCCCAGCATGAAGAACACCAGGATGACCATCACCACATCCACCATGGGGGCGAGGTTTGGTGCATAAGCATGGGCCGGTGGGAATCCGCGACTCAACATCAGCCGCCGCCCCCCTCACGCGGAATCGCGCTAAACGTCACCTTGCGAACATTCGCCTGCGCGCAACAAACCATCACGGCTTGAACATATTTGTACGGCAGGTTGCGGTCGGCACGGATCACGCAGTTCACGTCGGCATCGCGTTGATGCTCGGCGCGGAGCCGCTTAAGCACCTCGGACAACGGAATCTCCGTTTCCTGAACCAGATAGGAGACGTTCCTGGTGTCTGTGCTCTCGCCCGCCCGGACGTTCACGACGAAGCGATTGCCTAGTTCCTGCTTCTCCGCATCCTTCGCCGTCGGCGCGATCGGCAAATCGATCCTGCTGTTCTCCTGTTCAACCATCCGCGTGGCGACCATGAAGAAAACCAGCAGGCACATGGTCACGTCGACCACGGGGGCCAGATTCAATCGGACCGGCGTTGCTGTCGGCGGAAGTTTCCTCTTGGTTGCCATATCAATCGTACCGTCCGCAATCCGAAAGCATTCACCCGCCGGCATACCTCATCTTCAAAGCGCGCCGTTCAATCGCATCAACCCGCCTTGACCGGCACGGGCGAGGCCGCGTCCGGTGGCTGCGATCGGCCGGTCTGGTCGCTGAGGCTCTGGCCGCTGTTGGTCAACTGCGCTGCCGGTCGGAAATACTCCAACAAGTCTTCCACAGCCGCGTGCGCCGTGACGGTGAACGAATCGACACGGTTGCGACAGATGCCGAAAAACCCCAAAGAGACGATCGCCACGATGAGCCCAAGGAAGGTGCTCACCAGAGCCAGGCTGATGCCGCCGGCCAAGTCCTCCGGCCCGTAGGCGCCGTGTGTCTCGTTCATCTTCGCGAAGGCCTGGATCATACCCAGGACCGTCCCCAGCAGTCCCAGCAGCGGACAGAGGTTGCCGATGATGTTGAGGTACTCGACCTTGCGAAACAGCCGGCTGCGCCAAGCGTTGGCACGCTCCGAAGCAGCCTCCTGCATCGCGTCGAAACCGTGGCGACCATGGCGCAATCCCACCGTCAGAACGTCGGCAAACATCGTCTTGTCGCCGGAAACCTGATCGATGCACTCCTTAAACTGCCGGGCCTCGATCAACTCCCTCACCGATCGGACGGACGACTCCGGCACCATCGTCGAGCGACGGATGCGAAAAAAATGATCGATGATCACCGTCACCGCTGCGATGGACAATACACCGATGACCCCGCCGATCCATCCCGCACTGGTCAGGATGATCCGCAAAAGGGATTGCGACTGTGCGCCGGCATCCACCGCATCGGCCGCGGCGGTCTCGCCCTCGGCCCCCATCGTCGCCGAAACGATCGTCAGACAAAGCAAAGCCGCCATACAGACGATCATCCGCCTTCGGCATCTTCCACGCATGTGGCACCGCGCGGGCTGAAGCCTGCGGCTCACCGGCGGGAGATCGGGCAGCATGAGTCTATTGTCCGTGTCGTACATCTGACGGCCTTTCTCATCGCAGATCGGCGTTGCAGGCATCCGGAAGAACCTAGCGCCGCAGGATTTCCTCTTCAGTCACATGCTTGTAGGTGCCGCGATTCATCTCCGCAATTGTTCGCAACACCCGCTCGCCGTCACCCATCGTGTCATACACGAACAGAATCGTGTTGACGATGGTACGCTTGCCCCGATTCTTGTCCGCGATCAGCCGGATGATACTCTGATTCTCCTCGCCAAAGTCGCCGTCGGATAAAAGAAACAGAACATCGGGCTGGTATCCCAAACCCTTGCGAATCGCGTCCGTGGGTTCGGTTTGACCGGCCGGCACGATGCGCCCGATCTCGGTAAACGCCTCGCGTTTGTTTTCAATCGTCGCCGCCCGTAACCGCGCGGACCATTCCGTCGCCCGACCCTCGTTAAACCAAATCACATTGAAGAGCTGATCGGGCTCCAGGGAACCCACCGCCCGCTTCAACTCCCGTGCCAGCAGATCGAACGTATTGGACATCGAACCGCTGCGGTCCAGGACATAGACAATCGAACGGGCCCTCTGACCCTTGCCGACACCCCAGAGGCTTCCCACCGGCCCGCCACCGGCAAGGTCGCGGTCGCCCAGAATGGTCTCCACCCCGGTCGAGCCATGAACGCCGGCCCCAACGACGTCGGACCGCCTCAGTTCCTTCACTGATAAGGCTTCGAGTTCCGATGAGCTCGAATCGACAGGTGAGACCTGCAAGGCGTTGTCCTTGGCCAGCAGGGAAGCCAGATCGCCGATGGAAGTGCCATCCTCGGGGGAATCCGGCCGATCGACCTTCTGACCACCGGGAAAATGGAAGCCACTCGTCGATTCGGCGTCTTCAACATTAGCGACAACGCTGGCCGTGTACTCCGCCGGAGCATCGCCGCCGACACCCCCAACGGCCCAGCTCACCATGGTCAGCAAAGAGATGAGCACGGCATGGCAGACCAGACTCAGGCTCGCCGGGCCCAGCACGCGCAGCGGGCCGCCGGGAGACGTCGCACGCCACGCCGGCAGAGGCCTCGCGATCATGCTCGTCGGGGTCTGTCCCGGCGGCGTATGCGATTGGGCGGTTCGGGAAACCAAGGGCGGGCTCCACGGTGGGCGAGGCGCTGACGGCCAACGAGGACCGGGAATCAACACCCGTCTGCGCAGATGACAACTAGATTATACCGGTCGTCAGTGCCGGATCAACGATCCCGACGCCTGACGTTAGATTGCCCCCCGCCCATAACGCCGTCAGCCCCGCTTTGCTTTGACTCTGCGTCCTAACGTGGGTACGATCATGAGTCAGGAGTGAGGGGGATGCCTGCAAGCACGGGGGTGTGATGGCAGGCCGAAGGGGGGGAACGAAGGAACGCGTAGGACGGGCTCAGCCCGCCGTGTACCTCCCACCAGAGTTCCCGCCCATACACCGAAAACGGCGGGCACGACGCACCCTACCCAAGCGAAGAGCGGCCGCTGTATCGGCCCCCGGTGGCACCCAATGCTCCCACGGATCACCAAGAGACGAGCCATGATCCGCACGCTTTCATTACTCAGCTTCGTGATCATTCTCGCCGCACCGCGCCGCGCGGCGATGGCCGACAGCCACCGCCCCGTACCTTCAACCGAGAATGCCTCAACATCAGCGGTCGGAGTGCAGGCCAGGATCAATCTGGCCCTGGCCGCCGGCGATGCCCACCAGGCCCTAGCCCTCCTGAAAGACCGCACGCTGAACATCTCCCGGGCCGAGCGCCGCTCCATCGAGGGCCGCGCCCAGATCCTCCTGGGAAGCGTCGCGCTGGCCAGGCGCAAGCTCAAAACCGCCCTTCGCCTCAGACCCGACGACGCGACGGCCTGGTACTGGCTCGGCCGTGCCCACCAGTTGGGCGGCACGGCAGCCTTGGCGGCGTCATGCTTCGCCAAGGCTCACTGGCACGGCCTGGAATCCGCCGCACTGTTCCAACATTGCGCCGAAGCCCTGCGAGACTCCGGCAAGGTGCTCGGCGAAATCACGCAGCACAAAGGCCCCGGGCCCGATGCACCGGCCATCCGCGCAGGCTCGTTTGCATTTGACGGACTCGTGATCGGGCCGGTGCGGTCGCGGCCCGGATGGTGGATTGTCGCCCCGCCGGACTCCGCGTTGTATCAGATCCACAAAGCGCTGGCCCTCGACCCGACGAGCGGAGATTCGCTGTTGCTATGTGGCGAACTCTGGGCCGCCGCCAACCGCGACGACCTCGCCATCACCCGCTTCGACCAAGCCGCAAAAGCCCTCAAAGCCGATGCCTTGGCCCGGTGCCACGGACAGTGGGCACAGAGCCTCTTGAGACTTTCAGACGTGAAGGGCTACCTGGAACACGCCAGAAAGCAGATGGAACTCAGCGGCAGGGTCGACCGAACAAAGCTGGCGGCCTGTTACGACCGGGCGGCGCGCGAGGCCGGCGGCCTGGGAGATTCTCAAAGCCAACTCCGCTACCTGCGAAGAGCGGC
>Ga0114931_10008450_pt1 | contig 12465 bp, 9 predicted proteins | sample 2SBtaG_FD_89579 | JGI IMG/M metagenome (GOLD analysis project Ga0114931, IMG submission 89579) | Deep subsurface microbial communities from Kolumbo volcano to uncover new lineages of life (NeLLi) - 2SBTROV14_V59a metaG | ecosystem: Environmental > Aquatic > Marine > Volcanic | place: Kolumbo...
GATGGCAGACGGCAAATCGCGGGGGCAATTGACGTCGGTCATCTTTTCACCAAAGCTCGCTGCCCCGCTCGGCCTTGCTCTAGTACACAGCTCCTATAATCGGCCCGGCAGCCGGCTCGAATCACATGCCGGGACGGCCGAGGTCATCGATCTGCCGGTAAACAAAGCCGACTAAGCCCGCAACGGGCAACAGCTGTAGACGCCAGTTTGCCCAGCCGTGACCATGATCCAATCCTCCATGTTAGGGCCCTAGTCAACAAGGGTAGTCGTACCGTCATCATTGAACCTAACGAAGAACTCGTCAGTGTCGTCATCAGTCTCTACAACACCCGAAGAGATTGTAGCTAGCGGCTTTTCTTCAGGATTGACTAGGCTTGATTCTAACACTGCCCCCAAGGCGTCTAAGGCCTCATCAGCAGGAAGTTGCTTAACATCCTTTAGGAGCTTTACGGTATTCTTGCTCATACCCCTATTTACAAAGTTTCTGAGCTCCTTGAGAGCACTAAGATCAGGCTTTAGGATACGCTCACGAAAAGCCTTTAAGCCACTTATTGAAGCCCAAGGTATCTCTCGGTCACCGATGAGTAGTGAGTAGGTCATAGTAGCTCTCCCAAGCTAGAGCACGTTACTTAGTAGCCTTTGAACCCCCAGCAGCAATAGACAGCTCCCTAGTTTTCCTGGACATGATCTTAGGCAAGTCAGATATAGAGCTAAGTTCTTTCATTGTGTCTACTCTGAAACTTCCATAGCCCCGCCTATAAAATATACGTCTATTCTCAGGCTTATGATTGCCCTTGGGGTCATAGACTTTACTATCGTCAAAGACAACTGTGTGAACCATAGCCTTGTTTTTCTTAGCCCATCGCTCCTTGTGAAGTCTAGGTTCTCTTTTGTTGCTGGCTTTGATACATCATCAAAGGCACGGCCTAATCCCCTAACGTAGCTTTGGTCTCGGACATCCGCCGATTCGTCCAAGGCGCGTGAAGGGCCTCTGGCACAGGAAGTAAGAATGCCTGAAGATTATCCCACCACCGGCGAAATACATTAAGCGAACAGTTCACCAATCACTCGGCCGCCGTTGGCGATTTTCATCGGTCGGCCGTTGCTGCTGGTAAACGTGCGGTCGAGCGGGATCTTCAGCGCCTTAAGGACCGAGGCCATCAGGTTCTCCGAGCTATAAGGGGCGGTCTCGACGTGGCCGCCGTCGGCGCTGGTTTTTCCGACGGCGATGCCGCCGTTGATCCCGGCGCCCCCGACCACGGCACTCCAGCCGCGGGCCCAATGGTCGCGACCCGTGTTGCCGTTGATTCGCGGTGTGCGGCCAAACTCACCCATCCAGATAATGGCCGTGCTGTCGAGTAGACCCCGCTGCTCGAGATCTTCGATCAAGGCGCTCATCGCCTGATCGAGCTTCGGCAGCTTGTCGTTTTGTAGCGTATTGAAGACGTCCCGATGATTATCCCAACCGCCGAAATTCACCTCGACGAACGGCACGCCGGCTTCCACCAACCGCCGCGCCATGAGGCAACCATGCCCCAAGGGTGAATCACCATATCGTTGGCGAACGCCCTCGGGTTCCTGCTGAAACCGAAACGCATCCATCTGCTTGCTGGTCAGCAGCGAGAGCGTCTTATCGAGCACCTTAGCGTGATCTTTGGCCGCCAGGCCACGGCTGTCGTGAATAAAACCGGTTTCAATCTCGCGCAGCATGTGCATTCGCTGCATCAAGCGATCGTGCTCGGTGTTGAACTTCAAGTTGCGTACCTGCCCATTGGCATCAACTACAAACGGTGCATAGGCCATGCCGAGAAAGCCCGGCCCCTCGCTGCTGCCGCCGACCGAGATGAACGGTGGGATTTCCAAATCCGTGGTTTGGCTGGCCATTTCGTGGCTGATCACGGCCCCGTAGCTGGGATGCGTGACGTTGGGATTCGGCACGTAGCCCGTATGCAGGTAGTACCGGCCGCGGTTATGGTCCGCCTCGCGCGTGCTCATCGAGCGGACAATCGCCATGTGGTGCATGAGCTTGGCCATCTGGGGCAGATGCTCACAGATCTGCACATCTCCGCTGGTCTTGATTTGCGAAAACGGACCACTGCCGACCGCGCCCGGCTTCAAATCCCAAATGTCCATCGTGCTTGGACCACCACCCATCCAAAGCAGAATCGCGGAGCGATGGTTGCGGGAAAGCTCCTTGGCGTTGGCTCGCAACGCCCCGGTCAATTGGAATGCGGCCGGCGCGAGCGACGACGCTGCGGCCAGATGCCCGAGAAAGTGGCGGCGCGTCATGCCCGGCGTAGTTGATGGTTTCATCAGTCTTGCCTGTCGAAGTTCGTCATGGGAAGAGGGTGGCCCGTCGAGGGAAGTTCTCAATTCAAGGCTTTCCGCGAACCCCCGAAAAACGAGATCAGTGAATCAAAATGAATTCGTTACTGTTTAAGAGCGCCCACCAAACGTCCTGGAGCGCGGCTACGGTGTCGCCTTTGCGGGCCTGCCAAAGCCGGTCCGCCATTTTGATTTCGCGGCTTGACGGCCGGCGGCACAAGGTGGCCATATACAAGCGTGTGATCTTTTCCCGAGGCTTCGCCTGGCTCGTGGCCACGTCGTGCAGCAACGTTCCCGGTTCGCAGCGCGTCGCGGTTTGCATCAAGTCGCCGTTCATCATCATCAGGACTTGCGGGATCGTTCCGTTGAAGACGGTCGTCTCGTCGTTCTCGTCCGTGCCGAAGGCGATCGTGAACTGATCAAGCCACCGGCGGCGCATTTGCTCTTTTTTCGCCTCGTCGCCTTGAGCCGCCTGTTCGGCTTGTGTCGCCACGAGCAGCGATTCATACAGTTGCTCGGGACTCATCTGCCGCAGATAAAAACGACTGAACAGCGGCGGCTCTCCAAGTGCCGGATCGTCGGTCGAGTTGTCGCGGCCCTCGCGACTTGAAAGTCCATAGGCCTCGCTTAGCACGATCCAGCGGACAAGACGTTTGAGGTCATAGCCATGCGCGGCGAACTGCCCGGATAGGTAGTCCAGCAATTCCGGGTGCGACGCAGGGTTGTGCGGCCCCATGTCATCGACCGGCTTCGTAAAGCCATAGCCAAAGAAATGGCCCCACATCCGGTTGACGATGGCGCGGCCAAAGTAATCAGATCGCACGACCAGCTTGGCCAGCTCCACCCGGCGGTTCACCTGGTCAACATAGCCGCTTTCGCCAATCGGCGTGCCATCGACAAACGTGGGGTAGGCGACTGACGTGGTTCCGTTGCGCCTTTCAAAATAGATCTCGGCCTTCTTCATATCGCGAGAAGGGCTGACAAAGTCTTCGTCGATTAGCTCCACTTTCGCGATGTTGCGCCCCTGAAACGTGCGCAGCGCGCGGGTCTGCCGGAAAAAGGCGTTCAGTTGCCAGAATTGATCCTGTTTCCACTCATTGAACGGATGGTTGTGGCACTGGGTGCATTGGACCTGCATGCCAAGAAACAACCGTGCTGTGCGGGCGGTCGCCTGAATGGCGTTATCGCCGAGATGGGCCAGCAGGAAATTAACCGCCCCGTTGTAGCCCTCTTCGCCCGGCTTATTGACGCCGGTCGCCGTGAGCAACTCGGCGACGAGGCGATCGTACGGCTTATTGCGATAGAACGAACGCCGTAGATACTGGGCCAGCCCCTGCCGATTAACCAGCGTGCGGCGACCCTGCCCCCCGGTCCGACCGATCAGTAAGTTCGTCCAGACGGTTGACCAATAGCGGCCGTAATCGAGAACGTAGTCATCGCCGAGAAGCCGGTCGACAAGCTCCGTCTTCGAATTCTTAGCCTCCGAATCGAGATAAACGGAGCTTTCTTCGGTTGACGGGATCCGCCCTACGACATCAAGGAAAACACGCCGCACGAATTCGCCGTCTTTGGCCTCCGCGGACGGCCGGATTTCGGCATCCGTCCAGCCCTGCTGAACATAAGCGTTGATCGCGCTGATGACACCTTGGTCGCCAGTCGTGTCACTGCTTGGCGGTTGAGATCGAGGAATCTCTCCGGCCAGAACACTCGCAGCCGAAGCAAACGTGACTGCTGCGAAAATCACGGCAGATAAGCAAAAGCACAGCGCCGTGGCAACTCGGCGAGCCAGCGAGAAAATCATTTTTTTCAGCCACCCTGCCGTTTGATTTAAGCAATTGCGACATTACGGTTTATGGTAATCCTCGTCCCATCAAAGTCAAACCTTTCGGCCTGCTATCGCTTGCGAGAAAACCAAGATTGCCACGGATCATGGCGAAATACTGGTAAAAAATCCGCAAAAAAAGCCAACCACCTTGCCCGAGAGACACGGATGACTGGCTAATCGGATGTTCAATTTTGAACCAGGTGTTCAATTATGAAACACCCTGTGTGACGGTCTGCGAGCTGAGGACCGTGTCGCCGCTGGGTCCTCAGCTCGCTCCGCCTTGCCTCATGAAGCGGCCTCGGCGAAAATCAGGGCGTTGGCCTCTAGTTCCGTAACTCGTTACGTACTCAACGCCTATAACTTCCAGACCGCTTCGTACTCGAATGGCCTCTCCTACGCTACCGGCCCCGAAATCTTGCCTCTTCTCATGGCCGATGGCCTCTTCTCTGTGTCGGCAGGAGTTGCCTCTCTCGTCACGACAGCATTGCTATATGCAATCGTTGTGCCGAAAATCCGGAATTCGTTGGTGCAGGGAAAACTCCCATCAACTAGCGGCTTTGACGCGAAGTGCGAGAAAGGCGGGTCAAAGTGTGTCTTAGCCCGTTGCACCGAACTGGATATCGTAAAGTCGCCGGTAGACCGGGCAGCGGTCGACAAGCTGTTGGTGCTGCCCACAATCGAGAATTCGGCCGGCCTCCATGACGACGATCCGATCGGCCAAAGCGAGCGTGCCAAGGCGATGTGTGATAACCAGCGTGGTCCGGTCGCGAATAAACCGTTCGAGCACCTTATGGATAATCTGTTCGCTTTCCAGATCAACCTGGCTGGTTGCCTCATCAAGGACGAGAATGGCCGGGTCGCGCAAGATTGCTCTGGCCAGGGCAATTCGCTGTCGCTGTCCTCCTGAAAGCTGGCTTCCCCGTGGGCCAACCATCGTCTCGTAACCTCGCTCCAGGCGTTGTTCGATTAGCCGGTGGGCGTGCGCCTGACGAGCGGCTTCGATCACTTGTTGCCGGCTGGCATGCGGGGAACCATAACGAATGTTGTCATAGACCGTCGCGTCGAACAGCAAGGTTTCTTGGGCGACCAGACCGATCTGCGATCGCAGGTCGCGGAGCCGTACGTCGCGCAGATCAACGCCGTCAACCGCCACGCGCCCGGAGATGGGATCGAAGAATCGCGGAATCAAATTGGCCAGCGTGCTTTTGCCGCAACCGTTTGGCCCGACAATGGCCAACGTTTCGCCGAATGGGATCGTCAAGTTGATCTCTTCGAGCACCGCTTTCTCGGGCGCATAGTGAAAGCAAACCTTCTCGAACGAGATTGCCCGATGGTGCCGTGCCAGCAGCTTGGGATGCGCGGGGTTTTGGATTTCTGGCTCGCGATCGATCATGGCATAAATACGATCGCAGGCGGCGGCCGCGCGCTGTAGCCGGTTGAAAACTTCCGACATTTTGCGAGCCGGATCGCTTACTCCCGCCAGCAAAGCGTAAAACATCAGCAGCGACGCCAAGCTCAACGGTCGATCGCTCATACGAATCCCCAACAGGTGGGTCTCGCCCTTAAGGACCAGATACGCTCCGGCAATCATGGCCAGACTGATCGTGACCACACCCATCACTTCGGTCAGTGGGTGGGTCAGTGAATCGTAGCGTGCGATGCGCATCGCTTTGCGATAATAGTTCTTGCTGGCTTGGTGAAAACGCCGGCGTTCGAAGCGTTCCATGGTAAACGCCTGGACGATCTTGACGCCCTGAAACGTTTCTTCCAAGACGTTATAGATTTGCGACATTTCCTCCATCGCGCGGCGATTGGCTCGCTTCAAGGTATTGGAAAGCCGGCCGATGAGCCATCCGGCCAACGGCGCGAGAACGAGCGAAAATAACAGCAACCGCCAGCAGATCAGCGCCGCGCCGGTCAGGCAGGCGATCATCTTGAGCGGCTCGCGAATCGTTTTGCCAAAGAGCAGCCGGATTCCCGAAACCAGGCTTTCCATGTCGTAGGTGAAGCGGCTCATCAGCTCGCCGGTGCCTTCTTCATTGAAGTCGGCCAGGCTCATGCGCAGCGTCTTGCGGAAAAACTGCGTTCGCAGATTGAGCGTGGCGAGCTGCGCCAGCCGGTTCACCAGAATCGCGTTGGCGATAAAGAACAAGCTCTTGAGAATTGTGCCAACCAGCAGCAACGAAATGATTACCACCAGCGTGCCGAAGGCATCGCTCGGCAGATAACGATAGATCACCGGCTTCAGCCGCTCGTACATGCCCAGCGCCTTACGCTCGGCTGCGAGCCTCGCGCGTATCAGCCCTGAGTCGGTGGCGGTGGTAGTGGGCGGATCCCCCTCGATCGTCTGGCCGCGCAGGCGAGCTTCGTATTGCTCGATCGTCTCGCCCGTCGTCTCGATGCGTTGATCTACCCAATCGTGAAGCGATTGCCCCTGGAACACGATTTCCACGAAAGGGTAAACCGCGCTGATGTTGGCACCCCAGAGAATGGCCACCATCAACGCGCAGGCCACCGAACCGGCAAAGGTCCAGCGATACCGCAAGGCAATTTTGAGCGCCTTGGCGAAATTGCTCATCCGTGAATTGCTCGTCAGCGCTCGAAGCGCGGCAGAAAAGTTGCAGAGCCCAATCGAACCGATCCGTCAGCCGATTCTTGACGAAGGCGGCTTTTGTACCAGATCAGCCGGCACTTGGCCAAGACCGGCATCACGACGAAGATTGCGCAATTGGCGGGGCTTAGCGACTCTCGGGCACGACGGGCCCGTGCAGTTTCGCATCTTCCTAGACGGTGATACTCCAGCCACTAGCCTGCCACACGCCGGAAAAATCATCGATCCCGGCGGCGGAAGAAATCCAGCACGCTAGCCGCCGGACGAATCAAACTTAACACGATCATTAGCCCAACCGGCGCCGCGACGGCCATCATGAGAAAGACTAGCAGCATATCCGAGTCAGAGTGAGCCGCTTCACGCACGATCCCACCAAAGACAGCGAAGACGACGCTCGCCAGCAACATCGCTTTGAACAGCCACCGCAACGTAAACCGTGGTCGCGATGGCCCGCTGAAAGCGATCATTGCCCGGAACCCTCACTGAGATCGCGAATTCGTTCGACAACTTTTTCGTGTGTCCATTCGACATCGGTCGGAAGAATGAGGTAGCCGGCTTGTTGACTGCAACAGTCAAGAATGATCTGTGTTTGGTTGGGCACGCAGAACCCCTTGCCCCCACACGGCTCGTGCCCGTGGATCAGTACGCTAGCGCCAACCAGCCCCGCGAAGGCCTGGGCATTCTCCTCGCGAAAGTCGCGGCCCCAGACAAGCTTGAACACAGCGCCGTGCTCGCGCAGATCAAGCGGCTCGAGCGGTCTCTCGAAAACGGCCGTCTCGAAGCCGTGCCGGTCAACCTCTTCGGGCAACGTGTGGCAGACAAACACACCCCCGGGCAAACTCACCGCCAGCGGCAGGCTGCGGAGAAAGTCCGCGTAGGCCTGGCGTACTTTTTCGGTTGCCGGTCCGTAGATTTCCTGCATGCCAAGTCGGAACAGCAGGTTGAGCATGCGGCCTGATTTAACGATCGGGTAATCCGTCAGTTCGGCCAGTTCGTGATTGCTGAGCAGGAAGTGGACGCGGTCGGGATAGCGTGCTTTCAGGCGTGCGACATCTTCGAGCATCGTATGCGACATACATCCGCCGCTGTTCGGATAGGTCGGTCCGCCGTGACACACCTCTTGCAAAATCAAATGGCGGCGAGGGTTTGCGTCGAGCGCCGCGATCGTGCGAATGGCATTGAAATTCCGGCGGTTGCCGTGCAAATCGGCGGTGATCATCACATCGTCGGCATCCTCGCGCGTGAGCACGACGACGTTGCCCTTGCGAGTCGGCGTTTGGCGGTTCGCCTCGGCTGCCTTGCGGTAGGTTTCGATCACCTGCTCGATATACTCGATTGTTGCAACCATGATCGTAGAACCCTAGCAGCTAGCCGGTCACCGGTCCAGAAAACCCGGCAAAGCGAACCGCTCCCAGCAATTCACGGTGAATTCATGTTTTTTTCAGGCCGGAATCGGCCAAGGGGGCGAAGTCGCGGAACCGCGATACTTAAAATACTCACCCAAAGTGCGTCGCAAGGCAAGTTCCCGTGCGGCAACCGCCCGCATGACACTGCCGCGTGCGAACGACAAGCACAGACGTGGCCGCTAGTTGGTGCGAGCCGACTCCGGCGTTTTCATTTGGCTGATCCACTCGCGAATCAGCTCGACTCCTTCGTCGTGAACCAATCGCTTGCCAAGTTCTGGCATTACGATTCCCGGATGGGTCGATGCCATGCGAAAAGGCATGATTGATTCGTCCGGTTTGCCCGGCACAATGTCATAGAGCCTGCCTCCCGAGCCAAGTCCGGCGGCGACCGGCGCTTTGAAAATACCGTAGACGTAGGGTCGCTCGGCGGAGGTCAGAAGATTTAGACCCGTGTTGCGAGCCGGACCGTGGGGATTGTGGCAATGCGCACAGTTCCCCTCGAGATAGGCCCTTGCCCGTTGGTCCAACGAGCCGGTCGAAGGATCGTCCCAGACCGCCAAACGAGGGGCCTTCGACGGATCGGGCGCGCCGCTCAGCGCACCGATGCGGGTCCAATGGGCCAACTGGTTTTCCGTTCCTTCCTCATATACCACGTCGCGATTGAGCTGCCGGGCCTTGGGCCCGATGGGAAGCATCGTTTTTTCACGGTGCTTATGGCAACCCTTGCACTGGTTTTTGTTCGGGATCAGATACAAGCTATGTCGCGGCTGGCCGTCTGAGTGAATCCAATTTAGCTCGACCTGGCCACCGGCAACCTGAAGCGTGGCTTCGGTCTGCTCCTTATTCCAGACGTAAGGCAGCCCCACCCAGCCGTCCGGATCATGTTTGAGAATTCGCGTTTCCAGCAAGTCCCTCCCTTTCGAGGGGTCGGTCATGTCATGCGGACAGGCGAACGTCTTGGCGATCACGGTGCCGACCGGGAAATCGAACACCTCGGTCTCGTCATAAGTCGCACTGGCCCCCTGGGGCAATTTGACGAATCGGTACTTCGTCGCATAGTCCGAAAATAGCGGCGTGTTGATCGTGTAGCGAATGACCCCCGCGGCCGGTTGTTGCGTTGCGCCGTTGCCGACGAACAGGCCGTAGGCTGAGAGTTTGGCGGCTGGACCGACCGCCGAAGAGGGTGGTTCAGCCGGCCCTCTGCCGCACCCACCTATCACCCCCAAGCAACACGCCACGGCCATCGCGCTCGCAACAGCGCGCCATAGCCTGGTGGCGCGTTGTCCGGTGGCGCGTTGTCCGGTGATGAGTTGCCCAGGCCGCCCGGCGATGAAAGGTTGCAATTGCCAGCGCATGATAAGCTACTCAACCTTGCTAATCGTGATCTCCGGCGGCACGTTCGGTAGCGAACCGGCGAACGGCGCGAGATCGTCACTCATTTCAGGGGTACCACCGCCGCGAAGCGACTGCACGTCGATCTTCAAAAACTTGGCGTCGCCGTTGTTCTCGATGTAGATACGAAGTTCGGCTGGCAATTGTCCGTCCACCAACTTCGCTTCGTCGCGGCTGCCGTCGTAAAGGATGTCCGGAAGCCCGTCCTTCAGGACGGAAGAGAGTAGCCGGCCCAGGGTTCCGCCCGGCTTGTCACCCCCACCGACAAACGTATTGTGGTGGATATAGATGCCTTCGGGATAGGGGTCGTACTGCGGGTCATCGAACTTCTTGTCGTTAATCTTGTAGCTAACGATCGAGCAGTTCAACGTCTGGTTGTCGCGGATTTCATTGTTGAACACCTCGACGTTCTCATTGGCCATGATAATCAGGCCCGAGCCGGGAGGCACGGTGGCCACGATGTTACCCTTCTTGGCGAAGTTTTCGTGGTTGTTCTCGTAAATATTGTTGCCATGCACCCGGCAACTGCGGCCGTTCTTCAGTTTCAAGCCCGGCAACGAAAAGACGAGCAATCCGCCAGCGTTGTTCGTGGATACGTTGTCATAGACGTCGGCCCCGACCGTGTTTTCGATTTCGATGCCGGCGACGTTTCGCTCGGCCCGACAACCGCGAACGATCGTGTTCTTCGTCTGGCCGACATAAATTCCCGCGTCGGCGGCACACTCGGCAACGCACTCTTCGATCAGCACGTTTTCCGACAACACCGGATAGATTCCATAGCCGCCATTATCCGGGTCGGGACCAGCACTCCACCAAGCTTTGACGCGGCGAAAGGTCACCCCGTTGGCCCCCTCAACCTTGATCCCGTCGGAGGGCGTGTCCTCGATAGTCAAGTCTTCGATCGTAAAGTTGTTGGCTTTGATCAGTAGACCTTCGCCGCCCGTACCGGCCTCGAGATCGGCGAAGCTGAGAATCGTTTTGTCCATGCCTTGTCCGCGAATCAAGATGTTGTCAATGTCTTCGAGCGAAAGCGTGCCGTTGAACTTGAACGTTCCTTCGCCGAACTCGATGACATCCCCCGGCTTGGCGTTGATCAGCGCTTCTTGAGTGCGCGTCTGCACGTCGTCACCGGCGGCGATCGGAATCACATGCAGACCGTCTCCGTCGGCATGCCCGTTACTGCTGCTGCCGCTCTGTTGGCAGCCTCCGCTGATGACAGCCAAAAGCAACGTCAATGCCGAGGTGGCAAGCCAACCACGAACGCGAGGGTTCAAGCAACGCATGGACATCTCCTTTTTCCTCATGAACGGCTCCCACAGGGCAAACCGCCGCCCTGCCCAAGCAGTGAACATTTCTTAATTCAAAGGCGCTCCAACCGAGATGGCGAGAGCGTCCAAGGCGAGATCGTATTGGTGGACAACCGCCATTCTGGCAACCTGTGGTTCGCGATGCGGTGGCCGAATAGCAGAATAAGCGAACCGCTATTCTAAACGAACCGCCGTTATCGTAGCTAGAAAGAAGCCCCGTGGCAATCAAATGCCGGCTGGCGACCGGGCGCCATCTGAACACCACCGCGAACTTGCCCGGTTGGTTAAGAGATCCGATCGACGATCGAGCATGACGCACCTCGCGGCATACCTCTTTCGGGCGATTTCAAGCTGCCTGTTTTCGCTGATTCAAATTTGCTTGGCGCGGCACTGGGGCCCTTCGATCATGCGCGGCGCGGCGCCGGTTACGTGTTGCCCAAGACATGGATCATTTGGCTCTCTTCGTCACATTGTTTTCTTCGCCCGTTGAACGCTTATTGAAACGGTCGCGCTACGGACGAACCGAAACGTCTCGACTCGGGGGGGGAATGGCCCGCCACGGAAAAATCTGGTGGTGTGGCTTCTACCGCCTGGTTCGGTTGTGCCGATTTGTTGGATTCCGCCGATCGTGCGTCCGATAGTCATAAAGACATGGTCAGCAAAGCGTTTGCCGTACGCTGGTCGTGCATGCGCAGCGCTGAAATGACGCTGATTCACATTGAAGCCGGCCCGATTCAGGGCTCCGCGAAGCGGTGGCTGAACGGCTTTGAGTGAAGTGAAATTGTCGATCAAGACAAACCGCCGAGGCGAAAAAAGGAAAACCAATCATGAAGCGTCTGCTCGTGGTGGTCTTGGTTGCCACCGTTGTTAGTAGCAGCACCGGCTGCCTGCTGATCGACCACCTTTTCCACTGCCGGTTGCCTGGCGGACATTGCGGTCCCGCGGCGTGTGCCACATGTGGACCGGCCTACGATGCCGCACCTGCCGGACCGCCGACCGCGGCGGTGACTTACCCTTACTACACCACGCGAGGACCGCGCGACTTTTTGGCAAGCGATCCGCGCGGCATTGGTCCTTGAGACGCCCGCGGGGAAAGCGACGCCTACCGCTGCGTTGCGGGAGCACGGGCGTGATCTGCCACAAAAAAGCTCCCCTGGAAACCAAAGCTGGGTTTCCAGGGGAGTCCTTAGTTTTAGCAGCCCGCCAAAAACTCATTCTGGCTGCGAGCGGTCAAAATTCGCCAGTTCTGCGTCGCCAAATCTCGGCGTATCTGTAGGATATGCCCACGATTCGGCTCTTTGAGCTGACGAATTTTGCCACGCTCTCGCCGACGAAGCAGTTTTTGGGCGGACTACTCGGGGAAAGTCTTAAAAGACAAACAGCCGTTGTACGAAAACCAAAAGGGCCGTGCATCTCGCGGGTTACGCTTTTTTCGGTCGCCTGCAACGCGGCTCTCTAAGCGATCGACCGAACCGCCCCCCGGACGCAGATGCAACGGCCCGCTTGGAAGACAAGACAGGCAATTGAAAACCTTGCGGTCGCTATGCGGGCGGCCGCCTACGATAATCGGATGGCGTCGAGTACGAGTAGCAGACAGAC
>Ga0114931_10008451_pt1 | contig 12465 bp, 8 predicted proteins | sample 2SBtaG_FD_89579 | JGI IMG/M metagenome (GOLD analysis project Ga0114931, IMG submission 89579) | Deep subsurface microbial communities from Kolumbo volcano to uncover new lineages of life (NeLLi) - 2SBTROV14_V59a metaG | ecosystem: Environmental > Aquatic > Marine > Volcanic | place: Kolumbo...
CCCAGTCCGCCCTTGAACCCCTGTTTGCCGAACTTCTCGCGCAGGCGGCGCATCGCGGGCGTTTCCTTGCGGATCTCTTCGGCGCTTCGCGTATCCCGCTCGCCGCCGCGACGGCCCCGCTTGGCGCCGGGCTGGGCCGGGCGCTCCTGGAGCGCCTTGATGCTCAGCGAGATGCGTCGGCTGTCCGGATCCACCTTGAGGACCTTGACGCGCACGACCTCGTCGGGCTTGACGATCTCGTCGCACGTGTTGACCCGCCGATAGGCCAGTTCCGAGATATGCACCAGCCCCTCGACCCAGGGGCTGAGTTCCACGAAGACGCCGAAGTCGGCCAGGCGCGTCACGCGCCCGGTCAGGTCCGCCCCGTCCGTGATCTCCTCGGTCGCCTTGACGAACGGATCCTCCTCGAGCTGCTTCATCCCCAGCGAGATGCGGTTGGCCTCCCAGTCCAGGCTCAGGATCTGGACGCGGACCTTCTGCCCCTCCTTGACAACCTTGTGGACCGCTCGTTCGCCGAAACCGACTCGCTCATGGGTCAGGTCCGAGATGTGGACCAGCCCGTCGACGCCGCCGATGTCGACGAACGCACCGAAGGGCATGATCTTGCGAACGACCCCCTCGACGGTCTGGCCTTCTTCGAGGCTCTGTCGGAGTTGCTCGGCCTTGTGCCGGCGTTCCTCGGCCAGGATGTTTCGCCGCGAGAGCACGATGTTCCCCCCGCCACGGCGGTCCACACGCTGGATCTGACAGGTCATCTTCTCACCGACGAAGACGGACAGATCCGGGATCCGCTCCAGCGAGACCTGGCTGGCGGGCATGAAGGCGCGGTGCCCGGCGACCTCCAGTTCCAGCCCGCCCTTGTTTACGCTCGTGACGCGGGCCTCGATCGTCTGGCCGGTTTCGAGCAACTCCCAGTCGGCCTTCTGCACCGCGCCCGGGAGCGAGCAGAGGTACAGCGACTCGTTGGGCTCGTACCGGTTGACGACGACCTGGACCTCCTGGCCCACGCCGGGCAGTTCCTGGCCATCCTTCCACTGGGCGCGTTCGACGACGCCCAGTTCCTTGGGGCCGAACTCGACGAAGACGTCCGAGGGTCCGACCGAGACGACGATTCCGGTGCGGTGCTCCCGTCCGGCCTGGATGACCCGTGGGCCGTGGATCGCCGGGCGCGTCGGGCCGCCATTTTCGGATTCCAGATCGGCCATGGCGGCCTCGATCTGCGCCTCGACCTCACTGCTGAGCCGACCACTCTTGTGATGGACCGATGGGACCTGGGGTCCGGGCGATGGCGTCTCAGGGGCGGCGTGCGGGACGACCCGGGGGGCCGGCGCTGCCGGCGCAGCCGACTCTGGCGTGGTCGCTGGCGGGGTCGGGGTTGACGCGGGGGCCGGCGCTGCTGGCGTTGTCGCCGGCGGAGCCGGGGTTGGTGCCGGCTCTGCTCCGGGCTGCGATGCCGGGGCGGGCGTGCTGGTTGGATCCTGCGTGCTGTCCATGGTCAGGCCATTCTCGGTGCCGGGCCGATCGATTCGTTCGTTTCCGGCCCCCTGGGTGGTGTTGATCTGGCGTCGGCCGTGCGCGCGACACCGGGAGTGTACCCAATGGGTAGGGCGGGCGCGTTGTCAATCGGGTTCATCCCATGGTCTCTTTGATGGCCCGGACAATTCGTTGGGCGGTCCGCACGTTTGCCAGCCCGGCCTCGGCGTCGATCCAGGGGCGATGGCCCGTCCGGACGCACTCGAGGAAGGCCTTGATCTCCATGACGATCGGCTCGCCGTCGCCGATTTCCAGCGGCTCGATGTTGACCAGTTCGCTCCAGTCCAGGCTCGTCAGGTCCGCCCCGCCCCGGATCTGCTCGGCGATCTCTCGCATCTGGATCTCGTTGGCGGTGCGCCGGATGATCGTGCCCTTCTTGGCCGCGTAGTCGAGCTTGATGTAGGCGTTCTCGCCCGTGATCCGCGTGACGCGCTCGGTCTTGAGCGCCAGTCGGCTGGCGGTGATATTGGCCACGCATGTGGCGCCGGGGCGTCGCCAGGTCAGGCGGGCGTTGCAGACGTCCTCGTGCTCGGTGATCAGTGCCACGCCGGCGGCCTGAATTTCGTCGGGCTCGGCCCCGTCCATGAGCATCAGCACGACGTCCAGGTCGTGGATCATCATGTCCATCACCACGCCGATGTCCACGGAGCGGAACGTCATGGGGCTGACGCGATGGATCTCCATGAACCGGGGCACGATCGGCTCGCCGTCGCGCGTCGCCCGCTGCATCGCCAGCATGATCGGGTTGAAGCGCTCGATGTGCCCGACCATGAGCAGGGCGCCGGCGGAGGTGGCCAGGTCCCGGATCTCTCTGGCCGATTCGGCCGTCTGAGCCAGCGGCTTTTCGATCAGGCAGGCGATCCCATGTTCGAGCAGCGGTCCGGCGACTTCGGCGTGGGCCGTCGTCGGTACGGCGATGCTCACCGCTTGGACGCCCGCGTCGATCAGGGCGCGAACCGAATCCATCGCCCGGCATTCATGGCGATCGGCGATCTGACCGGCTCGCTCCGCGTCGGCGTCCACCACGCCGATCAGGTCACACCCTTCCAGGTCCGCGTAGACCCGGGCGTGGTGTCGCCCCATCCGTCCAACACCGACCGCGCCGCATCGGAGCGGCTCGCCGTTGCAACGCGCCCTCGTTTGCGTGGAAGTATTGGACATGCGACCAGAGGACCCCGGTTCCCGGCGGGCCCGACGCGCCGACCCACATGGGCTCGACCCGCCCGGCTCGGCGCCGGCGTCGGAAACGTCAGGCCTCGGCGCCGACCGCCTCACGCAGCGCCGAAGCCAGATCCTCCTTGCTCGTGAGCCCGACGAACTTTCGGCTCACCTCACCACCTTTGAACAGGATCACCGTCGGAATGGCGCTGATGCCGTACTTGACCGCCACCTGCCTGTTCGCGTCCGTGTCCAACTTGCCGATCCTGGCCTTGTCCTTGAACTCGTCGGCCACCTCGTCGATCGTGGGGGCGAGCATTCGGCATGGCATGCACCACTCGGCCCAGAAATCGACGAGCACGGGCACGTCCGATCCAAGAACCTGATTCTCAAAGTTCGCGTCGGTGAACTCGCGGATGTTCTCACTGGCCATGGGTTTCCCTCGATGGGCCCGAACGTGGCTCGCACCCCTGGAATCAATGCTAGTCCCGCCAGTGAACGATTCAACCGGGCCGTGCCGGCCGACCCTTGGCGCTGAGCCCGACCGCTCCCGCCGCCGCGAGCGCTTCCGCGTGGGCCCGCACGTCGTGCACGCGGAAAACCCTCGCCCCGCGAACCCAGTGCATCACGCTCAGGCCGATGGTTCCGAACAGGCGATCCGCCGGCGTGGTCGCCCCGCCCGTCCCCCCCACAGCGCTGGCAGCGCCCACGAAACTCTTTCGGCTCGCCCCGCTGAGAATCGGTCTGCCCAGTTCGAGCAGTTCACCCGTGCGGCGGACCAGTTCCAGGTTCTGCTCGACGCTCTTGCCGAACCCGAGCCCCGGGTCCAGCACGATCGCCTCCGGCGCCACGCCCGCGGCGAGTGCTCGATCGAGCATCGACGCCAGGGCCGAACGCACCTGCCGCACCACGTCCGCATAGTCCGGCTCCACCGCGTACTGATCCGAGTACGCCTCTTGTTCCGGGCGCTTCAGGCGGTGCATCAGCACGATCCCGGCGCGGCGCTGCGCGGCCAGGTCCAGCATCGCCGGATCCTCCAGTCCGCCCGAGACGTCATTGATCGCGTCGGCACCCGCGTCCAGCGCCGCCCGCGCCACAGCCGCCCGCGTCGTGTCGATCGTGATCGGGATCCGCCCCGTGGCTCCGCCCGATGCCCGGATCGCCCGGATCGTCGGGACCACACGCCGGATCTGTTCGGACTCGGGCACGGGCCGTGCGCCCGGCCGCGTCGATTGCCCGCCCACGTCGATCGCGTCGGCGCCCTGCTCGACCAACTCGGCGGCGAACTGAGCCGCCTCCGCCGGCGTCGCGTGCTGCCCGCCATCGTGGAAACTGTCGGGCGTGACGTTGAGGATCGCCAGCAGGCACGGGCGATCGAGCGTGAGCGCAGCCCGATCCGAGAGCCGCCATCGGCCCGGGTCGCTCGCACTGCTGCGTGTTGGTTTTGCCCGCGTCATCGCCCGGCTGTCCCTGGCGCCCGGCAAAAAAACAAGCGGGCCCAAGGCCGAAGAGCACATGGGCCCGCAGGGGGGGGGCTGATTGACGACACCCAGTGTAGCGTCAGAATCGCGGTTGTCCAGAGTTTTCTTTTTGATTGTCTGGCTTGTCTTGGTTCCCGCCCAGGTCTTGGACGATCTTGACCACGCCGATTGGGACCGATAGCCGGCCGCGGACCCCGCCTCCTCCAGACGAAACGCTGAGGGCGATCGGGGGCATCGCAGGGGTCTGCTCGGGATCGATCCCCAGATCCAAGCCGATCATCGGCGCCATCGGTGCGAGTATGGCCAGCACCGCGTTCGGGTTCAGATAGGACTCGAAGAACCGCCGGGGCGGGAGCGTGGCCGCTGTGGTCCGCATCTGTTCGCCCTGGATCGGTCCGGCCTTGGCGCCGGCCGTCTTGAGCGCCGAGCCCATCAGACGCGAGTTGCGACCCAGTGTTACCAGCAGCGCGTTGCCCGCCGTGGTCACGTAGCCCCCGGGGCCGCCGGCGGGACCAAACATGATTCCCAGGGGAGCGGTCGCCTGCTGGGCGGCCATGTCGTCCGGGTCCACGTCCACCTTGACCTGCCAGGCGTCCACGCTGTGCTCGTCGAGGCTGGTTGCCCCGGCCTGGAAGTCCCCACTGAACGCGACTCCCGGGACGTTCTCCCCCGGCTGCGCCTCGTCCAGGCCCGTCAGGGTGCTGTGCATCTGCTCCAGCAGCGCGTCGGGCTGGGTCGTCTGGAGGTAGGCGATCGTGTTGACCAACATCCCGCCCATCATCCCGGGGGGCGGCCCCATCACCACCGAAACGCCCTGAACGCTGGCCAGCAACGGCGAGAACACCGCCCCGCCCTTGCCGGCCATCATCCGGCGACCCACGTCGCTGTGCGTGTCCACCGCCAGGGCCAGCAGGTAGTCGCTCGTGGGCAGGCGGGACAGCAGCGTGCTCGAATCGCCCCCCGAGGCGAAGGTCGTCGCCCACTGCGAGCCGTCGGCGAACTGCACCGCCAGATCCAGCATCACCGCCCCGTCCGTGATCGTCAGCCCGACGACCGCGGCGCGCCCGTCCTGCTCGAAGGCACGGACCGCACCGTCCAGCGGGCCCTCGTCGGCGTTCAGGGCCCCCTGCCCGGCCATCGCCGCGATCATCGCGAACTGGTCGTTGAACTGCTGCCTGGCCTCGTCGATCACCGGGGTCGCCCCGCCGGGGGTCGCGATCAGCAGCACGTCGGCGCTGTCGGCCACGTCCAGCCCCATCGGACCGATCAGATCCCGGATCGGCGCGCCGTCGGGGGCCTCATGGATCGCCGCAAGTCCTTGGGGCGTGCTGGCAAAGGCCGCGTACCCGTTCGCATCCCTGAGCGTTCCGACCATGTCGATCAACTCGACCGTCTCGGGCTCGCCGGAGCCCGTGGCGCCCCCGAACCGGGCCAGAGCCTTGTAATCCGAGACCGGGAGCAGAACGACCCACGCGTCCTCGTCTTCGATGTCGCCCGTGGTCAGCACCGCCATCGAGCCGTCGGCGTCCAACCCGGGCAGGGCCAGAGCCTGCTTGAAGAACTCCCCGGGTCCGCCGGGGCCCAGCGCTCCCAGGAGCGAGTCGGCCTTCTGGTTGATGCCGGCCAGATCGCGGACGACGACCGCGGCCGAGATGTTCCCGGGAAGCCGGTCCAGGGCGTCGGGCGGCTTGCCCAGCGAGACTACGCACGTGGCTGCCACCACCGCTGCCGAGATCCACCACGACGTCCTCAGATTCTTCATGGCGTTCCTTTCGTGCCCGCGCGAACCCCCCGGCCCGGGGTCTGGCTGTATGGTTGTATCGGAATCGATAGGCGCGGTTTCCGGTCCATAACGGGAACGGACCCGCTGATTGTCGGCAAATCCGCGTCTCAGCCCGATTCGACCTGCTCGGGCTCGATTCGCTCGTCGCCGGCGGCATCCTCCAGCCCGTCCTCCTCCTCTTCTGCCTCGTCCTGTTCATCCTCCTCGTAGAGGTCCTCCTCGAGGTCCTCCTCGTCCTCGTCCTCTTCGACTTCTTCTTCCAGATCCTGCTCGTACTGCTCGTCCTCGTCGGCCTCCGCCTCGGCTGGTTCACCTCCGGGGGCCTCGTCCGTCGGATCGTCGCGCAGGTCCTCCGGCGCGGGCTCGGCCCCGTCGTCAAAGAGCATGCCCTGGTCGGCCCCGGCCTGCTCCCGGGCCAGACGCTTCATCTCCACCCATTCCTCGGGCGTGATCAGCACGTCCCTGGCGACCGAGCCCTTGTGCTCGGAGATGATCCCGGCGATGCCCATCAGGTCGATCAGTCGGCTCGCCCGCGTGTACCCGATCGCCAGGCGGCGCTGGAGCAGCGAGACCGACCCGCGTCGGGATTCGAGCACGATCTCGACGGCCCGATCAAACAGCGGGTCTTCCTGGGCGGCGCTGAGGCTGGCCGACGAGTTGTTCTCGCTCTCGTAGAGGCGCTGCTGATCGGGATCGGCCGAACGCAACTGGACCAGTTGCCGCTCGAAGGTCGGCCTGGCCACGTCGCGCATGAATCGCACGACCCGGCGCGTCTCCTTGTCGTCCACGAGCGTGCCCTGGGCGCGGGTCAGCTTGTGGTTCGTCGGCGACAGGAACAGCATGTCCCCCTGGCCCAGGAGCAGTTCGCCACCCTTCTGATCCAGCACGATCCGGCTGTCCATGCCCGAGGAGACCTTGAACGCGATCCGGCAGGGCATGTTGGACTTGATCAGCCCCGTGACCACGTTGGCCTGCGGGCGCTGCGTCGCCAGGATCAGGTGGATCCCCACCGCCCGCGCCTTCTGCGCCAGGCGGACGATCGAGCCCTCCACCTCCTTGTTGGTCATCATCAGGTCGGCCAGTTCGTCGAAGATGAAGACCATGTAGGGCAGGCGCCGCGGGATCCTCGCCTCCTCGGCCTCCGATTGCGGCTCGAAACGCTCCTTGAGTTCTTCCCAGCCCAGGTCGTTGTAGGCCGCGATGTCGCGGACGCCCGCCTCGGCGAGCAACTCGTACCGCTCGTCCATCTTCGTGACGGCCCAGTCCAGGATGGCGGCCGCCCGGGACATTTCCGTGACGACCGGGCACATCAGGTGCGGCACGTCCTTGAACTAGCTCATCTCGACCATCTTCGGGTCGACCAGGACCATCTTCAGTTCGTTGGGCTTCTTCGAGTACATGAACCCCATGATGATCGTGTTCATGCACACGCTCTTGCCCGAGCCGGTCGTGCCCGCGATCAGCACGTGGGGCATCCTGGCCAGGTCCGCGATCAACGGTTCGCCCGAGGCGTCCTTGCCCAGGAACATCGGCAGCCTCATCTTCGAGAACGACTCCCGGTCGCCCATCAACTCCTTGAGGCGGACCTTCTCCTTGGTCGGGTTGGGAACCTCGATTCCGACCGTGTCGCGCCCGACCATGTTGGGCACGATCCGGATGTTCACCGCCTTGAGCAGGCGGGCCACGTCCGAGCTGACCGCCGACAACTGAGCCACCTTTGTTCCCGGCGCCAGGCGCACGTGGTAGAGCGTGATCACCGGCCCGGACTCGATCCCGACGACCTCGCCGCGGATCCGGTACTCCTTGAGCGCACTCTCCAGGGTCTGGGCCTGCTCGCGCACGAGCTGCTCGAGTCGGCCCGAGAAGTCCTCCTCCGGATCTTCAAGCAGGTCCAGGCTCGGGAAGCGGTACCCCTCCAGTTCCTGGACGTTCTGGAGATCGCGCAGGTCGTCTTCGGTCGCGATCCGTCGATCCGCGCCGGCAAACCGCAGCGGCAGCCTCGCCACCTTCTCCCGCAGCGCCTCTTGGTTGAAAACCTGTGGAGCGCCCGTGAGTCCATCGTCCTCGTCCTCTCCTGCCGGGTCCGAGGCTTGGGGCGATTCGGGTCGAGAGGCGGCCGTCCGCACGTCGCCCGCCCGCCGGGTCGAAACCCGGGCGACGCGGGGGACCACTTCGGTCAGTTCCTCGTCGTCCTCGATGTCGTCCAGGCGGATGCGCACGGGGGCCCGCCCCTTGACCATGGTCGCCAGGGCTTCTACCGCAGAACCGGCCGCCCGGGCCGCCCCGGCGGTCGTCGCCCCGGCCATTCCCGCGGCCCGGCGCGCCGGGGGGAACAGGATCCGCCACGCCCGCGCCGGCACGATCACCAGCCAGCGATCGAAGGCGACAATCGCCCCGACTGCGCCCAGGAGCACGAGCCACAGGGCCGAGCCGAACGGCCCGAACCGTGCCGCCAGCTCGCTCGCCTCGGTCGCCCCGACCAGTCCCCCTGCCAGCCCCGGGAAGGCTCCGGACGCGGGCCGGAGCAGTCCCTCCAGCCCGGCGATCGCGGCCACCAGCATCGCCACCCCGACCACCCGCAGCAGCGGCCATTCGATCCGTCGCCAGCCCGCCCAAGCGACGAGGTAGATCCCCCCGCAGCCCAGCAGGGCCCACGCCCCGAGCCCCAATGTTCGCAGGAGGTGGAACGCCACGGCCGCGCCGACCGGACCGCACCAGTTTGAGACGTGCTCGTTGGGCGGCCAGAGCACATGCGTCGGGGGATCGGCCGGGTCGAAACTGAGCAGGCTGGCGGCGCCGAAGACCCACGCCGCGGCCAGGGCGCTCCAGAGGATCCATTTCAGGGCAGCCGAGCCCGTGCCCTCCCCATCTGGGCGTGCGCGCACAGATTGCTTCTTGGCGCCCATGGCTCCTGAGAGTATCGGTTCGGCGCGGGTCCGTAGGTGACTTATCCGCGTCCTCCCCTCCCCGCCGCTCCGGGCCGCGGTGGCCCCCTCGCCGAGTATCAACGCGGGCGATTCCCCGAGACTCGCGCGGCCCCCGGATCCCCCACTGTGGATCTCCGGGCCCGAAGATCGGGCGGCGCGGGCCTGCGTTCGGTATCCTTCCGGCATGTTGGCCCGCGTGCAGTCTTTCGTGCTCCAGGGGATCGACGCCTCGCCGTGCGAGGTTGAGGTGGACCTTGACGATGCGGAGATGGACAAGCAGACGATCGTGGGGCTGCCCGACGCGGGGGTGCGCGAGGCACTGGAGCGGGTCCGATCCGGGCTGGTCAACTCCGGGTACCCGTTCCAACGCGGCCGCCTGCTGATCAATCTGGCCCCGGCCGAACTGCGCAAGGAAGGGTCCGTCTACGACGTGCCCATCGCGCTGGGGATGCTGATCGTGCAGGGCGTGGTCCGGGGCGACCACGCCGGGCCCGGCGACGGGCTGGACGTACGGCGGTTCGTGCTCGGCGGGGAACTGGCCTTGGACGGCCGCCTGCGCCCGATCCGCGGGGCGATCGCCATGGCGGACATGGCCCGCCAGCGGGGCATGGCGGGGGTGATCGTACCGGCGGGCAACGCCGCCGAGGCCGCGGTCGTCGAGGGGATCGACGTGTACGGCGTGGGGACGCTGGCCGAACTGGTCGGGCTGATCAGCGGTCGGCTCGATCTGGAGCCGACGCCCGCACCGGATGTCGCCTCGCTGCTGGAATCGGCCCGGGCGCCGGTGGACTTTGCCGACGTACGCGGGCAGGAGGCGGTCAAGCGGGCGATCGTCGTGGCGGCGGCCGGAGGGCACAACATCCTCATGCTCGGTCCGGCCGGGACGGGCAAGACGATGATGGCCAAGGCCCTGCCCGGCGTGCTCCCGCCCCTGACGCCCGATGAGGCGATCCAGATCACGCGGATCTACTCGGCGGCGGGGCAACTGCCCGCGGGTACCGGGCTCGTGGCGACGCGCCCGGTGCGCACGCCGCACCACACCGCATCGGCCCCGGCTGTCGTCGGCGGGGGGATCATCCCGCGCCCCGGGGAGATCTCGCTGGCCCACCACGGCGTGCTGTTTCTGGATGAACTGCCCGAGTTTCCACGGGCGGTGCTCGAAACGCTGCGCCAGCCGCTCGAGGACGACACCGTCACGATCGCCCGATCGCACGCGACCATCCGCTACCCGGCCAGTTTCATGCTCGTGGCGGCGATGAACCCCACGCCCCGAGGCGACGTGCCCGCCGGCGAGGTCGGGCGACGGGCGATGGAGCGGTATCTGTCTCGCATCTCCGGCCCGCTGCTGGATCGCGTGGATATCCACGTCGAGGCGCCCGCGGTCCCGTGGAAGGAACTGACCGGGGCGCCCAAGGGGACGAGTTCGGCGCAGATGCGCCAGCAGGTGCTGGCCGCTCGCGACGCCCAGGCCCGCCGGCAGGGCCCGGGGCTGCCCAACTCCCGCCTGAGCGGACGCCGCCTGGACACGCTGGCCCCGTTGAACGACGTGGCCCGGGCGCTCTTGGGCAGCGCGATGACGGAGATGGGCCTCAGCGCCCGGGCCTACGACAAGATCCGACGCATCTCGCGCACGCTCGCGGACATGGAGGGGGCCGAGATGATCGACGTTGCGCACGTGGCCGAGGCTGTGGGCTATCGCCTGCTGGATCGGCGGGTGTGACGCGGCGCATGGTGCGTCTGCTCTGGCGCGGGCAGATCGCGGGCGCGCGAGAAAGCCCAGCCATCGGGATGGCTGGGCTTGAACGACTCGCTTTCGTTCGTGGCGCTGCGAGCGGGATCAGCCACACCCATCGGCGAAGGCCTCGATGAAGCAGAAGAGGTCGCGCACGTCGATTGTGCCATTGGCGTCGCAGTCGGCCCGCGGGTCGCTCGCGTCGAAGGCCTCGGTGAAGGCGAAGAAGTCGAGCACGTCGACCCCGCCGTCGTCGTTCAGGTAGGCGTAGCAGTCGTCGCATGCGAGGGCGCCCATCGCCGGGAAGAGTTCGATCTGGTCGATCGGGCGCTGGGCCAAGGATTCTTCCAGGCCGGTGGAATCGATGAACCAGGCGACGCGGACCTGGTCTCCCGGGTCGGCGTGGGTCTGGACGCGGACCAGGCCGTTGAAGACGGTGATCCGTACCTCGTCCTCCGGGGTCCACGCGCCGGTCAGGGCGGGCAGGACGGCGGGCTCGGCCTCGAGCGTGAACCCGAGATCGCCCGCCTCCACCCCGATTCCCGGATCCGAGATCGGCTCCAGGCCGACCAGGAACCGCTCGACCAGTTGGTCGATCTGGCCGGGCGTGTCGATCAGCCACCCGCTGACGACGCCGCTCAGCCCCATCGAGCCGACCACGACGCTGTCAGGCGGTGCAACGACGAGGTCGAAGTCGTCCGAGCCGCCACCGCCGCGGACGGACACGTCTGCGGGCTTGAATTTGAACCACCCGACCATGCGGTCGTACTGGGACGCCCCGCGTGTCCGAATCATGCTGGAAGGACAGGTGATCGTCTGTCCATTGTCATCCTTGGTCGTGGCCTTGGTCCCGCCGGGCTTGTGCGACCACGTGCGCCGGTGGAAGAAGGGGTTGATGGCGGCGTTGCGGCGGAACCAGTGGTAGTCCAGTTCTTCGAGTGGGATGTGCTCGATGGTCCCATCCGGGCGGCGCCGCTGTTCTTCCCAATCCGACGGGACAAACCCGACCACAAGGGCCACCAGGCTCTCGCCCTTGTTGATTCTCGGCGGAGCGGCTCCCCCGCGCACGAACGTGAGCCCGTCCTTCACTGCCAGTTTCTTGATCAGGGCGCCGAACTTGCGCAGGCGGGCGCTGTCGAGCGGGGCCGACTTCTTCTTGAAGGATCCCCCCATCTTCTTGACCGCGTCGTTGAACTCCTTACGCCACTTCCGATCGTCGCCCCGCGCCTTGCGCCCCGGCTGGGCAAAGGTGCCGGTCTTCTTGTTGGTGGCGTAGTTGTAGCAGTTGTTCTTTCTGAGCGTGGACACCTGCTTGCTGCGGCCGCGACAGTCGGTAACACGCGTCCTCCCCGTGTTCCAGTTGTCCAGGTCCGCGTCCGGTGGGTCGCCCAGCACGGGCACCGGCACGGCCACCAAGACGGCCAGGCCGACCATCGCCAGGACCCTCCGCAGGCGTTGCGTCCACGAGGGGGCGAGTCCTCCTCCGAAGATACTTGTGCTTCGAGCGTTCATGGCTTTTCCTTTCCTTTTCTGTTCGATTGACTTGGTCCTGCGGACGGGGTTCCACGCTGCGAGCCCCGTCCTTCCTGGATGGTGAACGGGAAAGCGGGGTGCCCACTCACGCCACTTTCGACCGCGATGACGTAATCGAGGATGGTGGTTCCGGCTGTTGGCTCGGAGGGGTAATCCACGCACGACAGCGGAGCCGACCCGCGATGGGGCCGGCCGCGCCGATCTCACGTCGATGGTGGTGGGCAGCGATCAGGTATTGCGGCGCAGGCGCCGCGACCCGGCGCGCGATCGGGCGCGGGTTTCCGACGGGCGGGACGCCCGTCCCACCGGGCATCGCCC
>Ga0114931_10008452_pt1 | contig 12465 bp, 11 predicted proteins | sample 2SBtaG_FD_89579 | JGI IMG/M metagenome (GOLD analysis project Ga0114931, IMG submission 89579) | Deep subsurface microbial communities from Kolumbo volcano to uncover new lineages of life (NeLLi) - 2SBTROV14_V59a metaG | ecosystem: Environmental > Aquatic > Marine > Volcanic | place: Kolumbo...
CATGGAGGGATAATCGACGTCGACTTGGAACATGAACCTGTCCAGCTCCGCCTCGGGAAGGGGATAAGTGCCCTCTTGCTCAATGGGGTTTTGCGTCGCAAAGACGAGGAACGGGGGGGGGAGTTCGTAGGTGATGCCGCCTACGGTGACCCTCTTCTCCTGCATCGCCTGAAGGAGCGCCGCCTGCGTCTTTGGGGAGGAACGGTTTATCTCATCGGCGAGGAGGACGTTGCAGAAGATGGGCCCCTTAATAAAGCGGAAATGCCTTTTGCCGGTATCCGGGTCGGTGTCAAGCACCTCGGAGCCGGTGATATCGGAGGGCATGAGGTCGGGGGTGAACTGTATCCTGCTGAAGCTCAGGTTCAGCACCTCCGACAACGTGCTTACGAGCAGCGTTTTCGCCAGTCCCGGCACGCCCACGAACAGGGAGTGGCCCGAGGATATGAGGGATATCAAAAGGAGGTCGATAACGTCCTTCTGCCCCACTATGACCTTGCCTATCTCGGCGATTATATCCTCCCTGAGCCGAGCCAAGCGCTCGACCCTCAGCTCGTCGGACGACACCGCGGAGTGTAGTTCGTTCATTCATTCTCCTCCCCTAGTACTATTGAGAGCGCCCTCTTTTGGGACTCCGCCTTATTCTCCATCCCCAGTGTATCATAGATAGAAATAAGGGCGCGGTGCACGCCGGGATGAAAGGGGTTGATGGAAAGGGCGGCTTCGAAGGCGTCTTTCGCCTTCACAAGCTCCCCCCTCTTAAAATATGCTTGCCCCATATTCAGATAGGTATCGAAGTATCCCGGATAAAGCTCTACAATTGGTGCCAACGCCGCAAGCGCTTCCTCATACATCCCAAGGGCGTTTTTTGTAGAAGCGAGGCGGTTTGAGATCACTACCGACGCCGGGTTCAACTCGGAGGACTTCTCATACTCATACGCCGCGGCCTTAAGCCTCCCGCGAGCCCTCAACAGGTCGCCGAGGAGCGCATAGCCCCTAGCTTTATCCCCCGTCAGCTCTCGCAGCGATGAGGGGGAACCACCCCCGCTCCCCTCCGCCTGAGCTTGTCCGTCTTCTATAAACTCAAGCTCCCTCCCCGCCGCGTTAGGTATCCTCTCCCTCAAGCCCAACTGCTTGAGGTCCCCACGCCACGCCGTTATGAACTCGCTCAGACTAAGTGACGTTACGTTCCTAAACGCCGTGTCCAAATCCCCTTTGTCGTCAGTAGCGCTGAGTAGGCCGGCAAGGGCCCCTTCCCCCCACCGCCTGACGAGGAAGTCCACCATCGAGCCCACCTGGGCGAAGGCAAGCTGCGCCTCGCCGGCGTTCTCGAGCTTCCCAAACGAGGGGTGCATCTTACCTATGGGAACAAAGTCGTCGTCCTTAATAGCCTTGGCGAGGAGGGTCTCGTAAAGGGGATCCATTGCGGGCGGGCCGTTCTCTCTCCAGCGTTTCTCCTCAAACTTAGCTATTCCCTCGTGAAGCCACACGGGCACCCCATTGCCGCTCCCGACAAAAACGAGGTAATGGGTGTATTCGTGGGCAAGCGTGTCTATCCAAGGATAGCCCATGGGAAGCAGTCTGGGGGAGAGCACCATAATCCGGTTAAAGTTGCAAACGCCTACTACCCCTATCGTGCGTATTTCCTCACGCGTGAAACCGGTGGCATAGACGAAACTCTTCAGGGTGGGATAGAACTCAACAATCACGCGCTCTTTCGGATAAACCCCCAAATCACGGCCAATCTCCTCATACGAGCGCTCTAGGGCGTGAAGCGCATACGCCACCAGCACCCTGTCCTTAGGATGCGCATAGCGCAGAATGAAATGCTGGGAAGATTCCTGCTTGAATTTGGCGCCCGTGACCGCCGCCTTTCTCACATATTGCAGGTACGACTCAAACCCCCCTTCGCCGCGTCCGGGCAGAGACGGGGGCCCGATGCTCGAAGCCTCCTCCGCGTGACGGAGCGCTTTAGTATAGCTTCCCCTGCTGTACTCGACCCTGGATACTAGTACATGCGCCGCAAAAAGCTCGCCGGGACTCGAAGCCGACTCCAACGCTTTATAGGCATCTTGAGCCGCCGCCTCTACCCTCCAGCCCCTGAGGTTCGCCCTCCCGGATTCGAGCAGGGCGTCAAAACCCGGAACGCCCGCATCTTCCCCCACCGCGGCGCCCGCGGCACCCGCGATGCTAAGGGCGAGAAGTAGAACCGAGCAGGAGAGCATTCTTATAGCGCCGCTCATTTAATAATCCTCTCGTAATACCTCTTGTTAAGATCGTCGTAGCCGCGGGGCGAGCCCTCCATCAGGGCCCTCATTAAACCCTCTTTCAATTCCCTCCCCCGCTCCGATTCGCCCTCTGCGGGAAGCTGAACATACCCCGTATCGAGCCTACCAGGGCCGTAGCCCCTCCTCCGCCCCCTGCCCAGCACAAAAGGCGCCGGCGAGCCCTCCCCCTTCGCGCTCATGCGGAACTCTTGCAGCATGGACTGAGCCTCAGCGAGCGCCTCTTCGAGAACCTCAACCGCTTCCCCCTGGTTGGATATGCCCCTTGACACCTCGCCGCCGCTCAAGTCCTTTGACGCCCTCCCCATGAACTCCCCTGCCGTGCCCAGCCGCTCCCCAATCCCCCCCAGAGAGAATAACCCGCTCTCGGAGAAACTCCCCAGCTCCCCGCCCAGCTCGCTCGTCTCCCGCTCCAACTCGCGCTGCCGCTCGGCGAGCCCCTTCAACCGCTCCCGATAGGAGTTGCCGGCGCCCTTAAAGTTAGACGCATTTTTTACCATAGATTCCTTTACGCCCTCCGCTTCGCGCTTTATGCCCTTTTGGTTGGATTGGAGCTTCTTTATCCTAGCTATAGAGTTACCGAGTCTAGTAATATCCTTAGAAAAAGAGCTGTCCGAAAAGAACTGCATCCCGTCCCCTATAGAGGCAACCACATTTTGAAGCTGCTCCTCCATCTTGGCGAGCATCTCCATTGCGCCCTCCACATCGCCGTCGTCAAGCCTTTTTAGTATTTTGCTGAGCGTCTCGTCCATATTTACGGCATTAAGGGCATCGAGGTTTACATAATCACCAATCGTATCCTGGCTAAGCGCAGCGAGCTTGCTCGCTATGCTTTTCATGAGCGACCTTATCTCAGCAATCTTCCGCTCTATCGCCCTTCTCGTCTCAGCGTCCCCGTGTTCACGATACGCACTAAGCAGGTCGTCAAGCTCACTGTATCTCTCCATCATCTCCTTGCCCGCTCGGAGCGACTCCCTGAAACGCTCGCCCTTCAGCACCGCGTCCAAAAACAGCACCGCATCTTCGATAACGTTTATCTCCCTCGCAAGCGCCCCGTCCAGGCGGGGCAGGTCGGAAGAGCTAAGGCCCTTTAACAACTCGACTCGGTCATTGAGCACCTCTTCCATGTTCTCCTTTATGCCGCTAACGCCGACAAAAAGCGTGTAGTCGGAGTATTGATCCCCCTCCATACGCTCGACAATCGCACTCACCGTGTCCAAGGCGCCCCTCATCTTTTTCGTTATCCCCGATTGCGCCTCTTTAATCCCCTCGATATCCCCACCGTCCCCGCCCCCGCCCCCCCCACTGCCGGGCCGGAGCTCCACATCATCCCCCAGTACATCTATGAGTCTCTCGAAGAGGCCGGCGATAGACTCGACAATGTCACGGTGCGCCTCTCTCGGATCCTTGAGCCTTATCTTCAAGCTACGGCTGACCCCGGCCTTCGGCTGGGACACGCCGTCGTTGTCGTAAGCCACTATCCCGACCTCTATCACCTCTCCAGGTTTTCCATCCAGCGCATAGGCGTCGAGGAGGTAAGAGTCTTCGATAGATTCCGGCTCCGACGTCAAACGCTCAATCTCCCTCGTGGATTCCCCCGCGCTCGACCTGGAAAAGAGGGCTATCCTTGACAGCCCATAGTCGTCGCGGGCCGTGAAATCAATCTCAATGGTCTCGCCGCCGGGGCCCTCCGACTCTATCACCCCGTTCCCCATGGGGGATTCTATGCTTACGACGGGGGAAGCGTCCTCGTCCACATAAATCTTGAAGTCCCTAGTCCTAGACCCGTCACGAACGTCCCTTATGTAGTAGCTCCCGTCTGATATAAGTGTGAATCCGCCCGTTACCCTCCCCTCCGCCGCACTCTCCATCCTTACCGCCACCCCGTTCGGCAGCACCAGCTCAGGCCGTAAGATTTCCCTCCCCACCGGGGTGACCCCAAGCACCACCTGCGTGCCCTTAATGGCTCTCACGTCACCAGTGGTAGCTTCAATGGAGCGGTCATCAAGGCCGGAGTAATCGGGGTAGAGGTAGGTAACGTCTATGCCCGCCAGCTCTATCTGCGCCGGTGCCGTCGGGGGGTACAGGCTCATACTGAATAAAAACGCCCTAAAGTCGCGCGTGGATACAGAGAGGACTAACGCCGTAACCGCCGCGAGCGCGAGCACTGGAAGAATGAGCCGCTTTAACTCCCCCCATGGTACTGAGCGCGACACCTCCGCGGACTCAATCTCCTTAGACACCCCGCCCAAATAGGCCTCTACAAGCTCAGTAGAGACCGGAGAACCGACACCGTCGTCCCCATCAATCTCCCCCCCTCTGTTGCCCCCCGTGCCGCCCCCCTGAGCTATGAACTCACTCGCGCTTAGAACCCTCTCTCCCAATCCCCCGGCCACCCGGTCAAAATCCCGCATTAACTCGCTACCGGAGACGGGCCTCGCGATTTTCGGCAAAACGAGTTTAACAAACGCAACCGTCAAAACCGCAAGCGCGACCCACTTCAAAATGGCATAATAGAGGGGAGACGAATACAGCAGAGATAGCGCAGATATGAACACCGCCGCAGCGAGTAGGGCGATTAGGAGCAGCCCCATGCCGAGAGCCCAATCGAAAACCCTTCTTCTACGCGAGTACCCCCTCAGTAATTGGGCAATCCTCTCCTTTAAATGGGAATCCATAGTAATAAAATACCGTTAACGCCTATTAAAATAAAGCCTCCACACACTAGCCCCCCCTACCTCCCCCTGCCGCATCGCGCACCGCTCAAGAGCACCCCGTAGCCGCTCCGTTCAGGGCCAGAATCTCCCCAACGCACGACATGACAATCATCACCGATATGCTATGATAATATTCATAATATTCTTAGCGGCCGAAATACGAATCGTCCCGGCGCCAACAGGAGAATGAGATGGGCCACACGGCACTCCACACGACGCTCCTCACCAAGCGGGTGACCTTTTCCGCATCACACAGGTATTGGAACCCAAAATGGAGCGAGGAAAAGAACCGGGAGGTCTTCGGCAAGTGCATAAGCCCGTACGGCCACGGCCATAACTACATCCTCGAAGTAACGCTGAAAGGGGTACCCAACCCCGAGACGGGCATGATTATCAACCTCTACGACCTAAAACCGATAATCGAAGACGTATTGGAAGGGTTTGACCACAAGTACTTAAACGACGACAACCCGGAATTCAAGGAACTAATCCCTACGACAGAGAACATAGCGAGGGTGTTGTGGAGGAACCTCGACCTCAGGCTCAAGGAAACCGTTCAGTGCGAGCTGTACAGGCTGAGGCTCTATGAGACCCCCGAGCTCTTCGTCGACTATTGGATAGACCGATGAGGGGACAACATAGGGGGGGACGGCATAGGGGGGGACAATATAGAGGGGGCAATGAAGCGGGGGGGATGACGAAGCGGGGAGCGATGAAATGTGTATTTCACAGGAAAGGATAGATGAATAAGGAGCACTGCGCACTTACCAAAATCTACCACTTCTCCTCGGCGCACAGGCTCTATAACCGCCGGTTTACGGAGGAAGAGAACCGGAGGGTTTTCGGCAAATGCACCAACGAGAGAGGGCACGGCCACGACTACTACCTTGAGGTCAAGGTCACGGGCGGTATAGACCCCGATACGGGGATGGTGATGGGCATAAAGGAGCTAGACCTCGCCGTAGGCGGCCTCATTGAAGAACTCGACCACACGAGGCTCGACGTAGAGGTCCCATTCTTCACCGATAATAAGGCCTCAGGAGAGCTGATAGCAAAATACTGCTGGACCAGGCTCGAACCGGCGATAAACGGCGGTAATTCGGCGAGGCTCTGCCACATAAAGCTGTGGGAAACCCCGAACAACTACTTTGAATACTACAAAGACCGTGCCGGAGAGGAGGCTCAATAGACATGAGTAACGCTACAGAGCGTTCGAGGCGAAAGCCTCAGGGCGGAGAGCGTATTAAGAAAGAAGACCGCACTCAAAGCGAGGGCTTAATAGAAGAAGCCGTAAGAAACATATTGACGGAGATAGGCGAAGACCCCACGAGAGATGGCTTACTCGATACCCCAAACAGAATCCGCCGCATGTATAAGGAGCTTACCTCGGGCTACGACGCCTCTCCCCAGAAGCTCATAAATGGAGCCATCTTCGAAGAGAGCTACGACGAGATGGTCATAGTCCGCGATATTGAGTTCTACAGCCTATGTGAGCACCACCTTCTACCGTTCTTCGGCAAATGCCACGTCGCCTACGTTCCCGACGGGTATATAATCGGCTTGAGCAAGGTTCCCCGCATAGTGGAGGCATTCGCCAGGAGACTACAGGTTCAGGAGAGGATGACAACTCAAATAGCCGAATTGCTCAACGACTCGCTGCACCCTAAGGGGGTAGCCGTGGTGGCCGAAGGGTACCACCTCTGCATGTCCATGAGGGGTGTGAAGAAGGCGGAGGTAAATATGCTCACAAGCGCCATGCTCGGCGTTTTCAAGAGCGACGAGAGAACGAGAACCGAATTTCTAAGCCTGATAAAGAAACCGCTATGAAAGGCCAAGTAGCAGTAATCACAGGGGCCGGCAAGGGTATCGGAAGGGATATCGCCCTCAAATTCGCCCGAAGGGGTGCCCGCTTAGCGGTCTGCTCGAGAACCCAAGAGAGCATCGACCGGGCCGCTGAGGAGTTTCGCGCTATTGGCGCTAACCCCCTCGCCATCGTCTGCGATGTCGGCGACGAAACTCAGGTCAAAAAGTTTGTTGAGAAGGCCTCAGAAATCACAGGCCGCATAGATGTGCTCGTAAACAACGCCGGCGTCGCCCTTAGAAAGCCCCTAGACTCAACCGACCTGCACACATGGGAAGAGACAATCAGAATAAACCTCACGGGCGCATACCTCATGACCAAGTACGCCTTGACGCACATGGGAACCGGCTCCCACATATTCATGGTCGGCTCGAACGCGTCCAAAACCGGGTTCCCCAACTGGTCGGCGTACTGCGCGTCCAAGTGGGGGCTACTGGGTTTTACAAACTCGCTCAGAGAAGAAGTGAGGTCGCGCGGAATAAGGGTTACCTCAGTCCTGCCCGGCCCCACACGTACGACCCTATGGGACAGGATTGAAGGGGACTGGGACAGAGAGAAGATGATGGACCCGGAATCAATCGCAGAAGCGGTCCTGAACATTTACGACCAGCCTCAAGGAACGCTCGTAGAAGAGATTTTCATAATCCCTCAGGGGGGAAGCCTATAACCCTCCCCTATTTGATTCCCAGCGCTGCTGCATGGATAATTTACGTGGGGGGGACAACACTTTAGGGAGGCAGCCACCCGAAGTCATCTTAACATGCAACAATGTGAGAAAGTGTAGCGGGGATAAACGGTGCGTTTGAGCGCAGGAAAAACATAGAGCGGGATGCGAGCAATGAGCAAGCCAGATAACCCTAGAAGGGTAGTAAGCCCCACCGTGACCCACACCCAGAGGATTCCCCCCGGCCAGGTCATAACCCGAAAGTTCCCCGTTTACGACATTGCACCAAGACAGCCTTTTGACAGAGACACCTACCGCTTCGTCATAGGGGGGATGGTCAAGGAGGAGAGGCGGCTTTCGTGGGACGAGTTCATGAGCCTCCCCAAGGTCGAGGTGCTGGCCGACTTCCACTGCGTGACAAAGTGGTCAAAGCAGGAGATGCTGTGGGAGGGGGTCAACACCGAGAAAATATTGAACGCCGTCGAACCCGACCCCGATTCCAAATACGTTATGATCCACTGCATGGAAGGCTATACCACCAACATCCCCCTTGATGAGTTTTTAAAAGAGGACTGCCTCTTTGCGTACAACTTAAACGGCGCCCCGCTTGAGCCGGAGCACGGATTCCCGCTCCGCCTGGTAATCCCGCAGCTCTACGCATGGAAAAGCGCCAAATACGTGTGCGGGGTGGAGTTCATGATAGAAGATAAACCGGGCTTCTGGGAAGAGAGGGGATACAACATGCACGGAGACCCATGGAAGGAGGAGAGGTTCTGGGATTCGGACATGAAGTCGTGGGAGATAAGGCGAAAGGGCTAGCAGCTATCGTATACAAAAGATTACTCCTTGCCAAGGGGTTAATATGATTTTAAAATTAACCTGCCTTAGAGTGCTCAGGTGCTGCTGATATATAAGCCGTGTTAGTATTAACTTAGTTCAGGGCTGAGAGCCACTGGGGCCACTGAGAATCAAGGATGTTAAACATTGTAGCTGTCGGCATAAGCTACCTTACGGCCCCCGTCGAGATAAGGGAGCGTATATCGTTTAACGAATCCTCCACGGGGAGCGGTCTCAGCGAGCTTCGCTCCATGGAGCCGATCGAGGAATGCGTAATTCTCTCCACGTGCAATAGGGTCGAGTTCTACGCCGTAACCTCCCACGTAGAGCCGTGCATCGAGGCGATTAAGGACTTTATCGCGAGTTTCCACGGCGTGGACACACGGCTTTTTACTTCCCATCTGTACTCCTTCTCTGGGATTCAGGCGGCAAAACATATCTTTAGAGTCGCCTCAAGCCTGGACTCAATGGTGATAGGGGAACCTCAGATACTAGGGCAGGTAAAAGAGGCTTATAAGAAGGCGCACGAGGCGGGGGCCACGGGATACATCACAAACAGGCTTTTCCACTACGCGTTTTCGGTTGCGAAGAGGGTAAGGAGCGAAACCGACATCGGGTCGCAGGCAGTCTCTATCAGCTCCGCAGCGGTGGAGCTCGCTAAGAGGATATTTGAGGACCTCTCCCGTAGGACAGCGCTTCTCATCGGCACCGGGGAGATGGGTGAACTTGCGGCGAAGCACCTTATAAAGGCGGGCACGAAAGAGCTTGTGATAGCAGGGCGCACCGCAGGGACTGCGGCGGAGCTGGCCGGAAGGCTCGGCGGGACGGCAATCAAGATAGAAGAGGTTCACTACACGCTGAAGAACGTTGACGTGCTGATAACAGCCACCGGCTCGCCAGAGTTCATCATAAAGAAGCACCACATCAAAGAGGCGCTTAAGCTGAGGAAGAACGAGCCCATGTTCATGATAGATATAGCGGTGCCTAGGGACATAGACCCTAGGGTGGGAGAGCTGGAGAACGTCTATCTGTACGACATAGACGACCTAAAGGGGGTGCTGGAGGAGAACGTCAATACGAGGCGTAAGCGCGCGGTAGAGGCCGAGGCGATAGTAGAGAGAGGGGTGGTGCAGTTCGAGAAGTGGCTGGAGGGACTAAAGGTAGTGCCTACGATAATATCCCTCAGGCGGAGATTCGAGGCGATAACCTCGGTTGAGGTGGAGAAGGCTCTAGGAAGGCTCGGGGGAGACAGCGGGGAGGTAGGGGAGAAGGAGAGAAGGGTTATAGAGGGTATGGCGGCGGGGATAATAGGGAAAATACTCCACCACCCGATAAAAAACCTGAAGCGCGAGGCTTCGACCTCGATAGGTGCATTCTACAGCAGTTCGGTTAAGGAGCTCTTTGAATTGGACTCCCAGCTAGAGCTGTTTGACGACGAGGACGATGAAGCCCACGGTTAGGGTTCGGATAGGCACTCGCGGCAGCGCCCTTGCGAGGTGGCAGGCAAACCACGTAAAAGCGCTGATTGAAGAGAGATTCCCGGAAGCCCAAGCCACTATCACAATAATTAAAACTAGTGGCGATAAGATTCTCGACGCCCCGTTTGCAGAGATAGGGGGCAAAGGGGTATTTGTAAAGGAGATAGAGGACGCCCTGCTCGAAGACAATATAGACATCGCGGTGCACAGCATGAAGGACATGCCCTCGGAACTCCCCGGCGGGCTCGTTATTGGAGCCGTCATGAAAAGGCAGAGCCCCTATGACGCGCTCTGCTCACGCGAAGGCGTCGGGCTGGATTCGCTTCCACGCAGGGCAAAGATAGGCACAAGCAGTGCAAGGCGGGCCGCTCAGCTCCTTCACCTAAGGCCCGACCTCACGATAACCCCCTTAAGAGGAAACGTAGACACGCGCTTGAGAAAGCTGGAGACAGAAGGGCTGGACTCGGTCGTGCTCGCTCAAGCGGGGTTGGAGAGGATGGGGTTCGGAGACAGGATTACGGAGGTCATCCCACCCTCGAAGATAGTCCCTGCGCCGGGCCAAGGCATAATTGCGGCGGAGTCCCGGAGCGAAGACATACAAACTAGAGAGATACTGGACTCAATAAACCATAGCGATACCGAGATAGAAGCAGAGGCCGAGAGGGCTTTCCTCTCAAAACTGGGGGGCGGGTGCCAGGCCCCGGCGGGGTGCTTGGCGTCGTGGGACGGGAGAGTGCTCACCGTCGTAGGCATAATAGCCTCCCCCGACGGCAAAGAGGTAATAAGAGAGGAGCTTACCGGAGGCTTAGGGGATAACGTCGCCCTCGGAGCCGACTTGGCTGAACTCATTCTAGCCAAGGGCGGCAAGGCGATACTCGCTAAGGTTTATCAAGAGACGAGCTAATCCTGACCCCTCTCCGCCACGGGCAGCCCCCATTCATCACGACTCAATTTGCGCCCATCATCTGCCTCTTCGAACGCTTTTGCCCAGTGGTTATGTACGCGCAAATTCCCACATAGCCCATTTCCATTTATTATATTGGCCTCTTCACCCCGGCTTTCGTCCATGAGCCTACTACAAATAGTAAGGGGAATCATCGTTTGGGACTCAACTTAGGGCTTCTCGCATTTGTCATAATCACCTGGGGATTTTCATGGGTTCTCATGAAAATTGGGCTCGGGTTCATGCATCCCATTACCTTTGCAACGTGGCGATGCGCCCTCGCCGGTATAGCGATGCTCCCTGTGCTCTACGTAACAAAAGCCCGGATGCCGGCGAGGCAGAAGATCTGGGACTACATAATCCTTGGGCTCCTTCAAACCACCGCGCTATTCGGTCTAATCCTATTCGGCATACAGTTCGTAAACGCAGGGAAAACCGCGGTGCTCCTCTACACCATGCCCATCTGGACAAGCCTGATAGCCCACTTTCGTCTAGGCGAGAAGTTGAGCCTCGAGGGGTGGCTCGGCATTGCCAGCGGAACACTCGGGATACTCTCCATCTTGGGATGGGACACGCTCACACAGCAGAGCGCGGCAGTGCTTTTCGGGGAGCTTATGGTGATTCTCGCCGCCATTGCGTGGGCGCTTGCCAACATCTGGATGAAAACGAGAATGGCCGGAGAGGACCCCCGCACAGCAAACGGGTTGCAACTGCTCATAGGCACATTGGGGCTTATCGTAGTAGCATACGGCTTAGAAGGGGGCATATGGGAGGTAGAACTTACGGGAATGTCGCTCTTCACACTTCTATTTACGGGCATAGTGGCGTCCGCGGTCAATTTCACCATCTGGTTTTACCTGCTGCGAAGGATGAACACCCATATGCTGGGCGTATCGATTATGCTCGTTCCCGTGTTCGGAATTCTGTTCGACTTCGTCGTGCTGGGAACGAAACTCGACTTCGGAATCATGCTGGGCGGAGGGCTCATCGCCTACGGCATCTATAAAGTGGCGGGGCAGCGCTAGCGCACCCCCTCTTCCTATGGGAGCATCTCCACACGCACTAACCCGTTGAGCCGTCCGCTCGTTATCACAAGGCGAATTCGGTGTTATACTTTGGATATGAATCGGAAGGAGCTTGAGTTCTACAGAAAAACTCTCATGACCAGGCTCGAAGCCCTTTTAGGAACTGCCGGCAAGACCCTTGAGGACCTAATCCATGGCGGCGAGCTCTTTCCAGACCCCGTGGACAGGGCGTTCTCAGAATCCAGCAGAATTATAGAGCTCAGAACCAGGGACCGTGAGAGAAAGCTTATCCAAAAGATAATCACGTCGCTCAAGAAAATAGAGGACGGCACCTATGGTGAGTGTGAAGAATGCGGTGAAGAGATTTCGCACCTGAGGCTCAAAGCCAGGCCGGAGGCAACCCGCTGCATAAAGTGCAAGCAAGAACAAGAGCTGCTGGAAAAGCAATTTAACGTCTAAGACCCGCCGTAAACAAACCCCTCCGCATAGTCCCTATCAGCCTCCTTCGTTATGAACCAGCGGTTTCCAACCTTTTTCAATTCGAGCTTTTCAATTAGGGTAAACCTGCTCTTAATCCCCTCCTTCTCCATCTTAACCTCAACCCTAGTCCTTTGAACCACTCGTGCCCTGCCGTCATCCACATAGATTGACCTCTTGG
>Ga0114931_10008453_pt1 | contig 12464 bp, 18 predicted proteins | sample 2SBtaG_FD_89579 | JGI IMG/M metagenome (GOLD analysis project Ga0114931, IMG submission 89579) | Deep subsurface microbial communities from Kolumbo volcano to uncover new lineages of life (NeLLi) - 2SBTROV14_V59a metaG | ecosystem: Environmental > Aquatic > Marine > Volcanic | place: Kolumbo...
CTACCCGGGCCATGCATCGCTGTCAGCGTTGCGGGCGCCCCCGGGGCTATCTGCGGGATTTCGGTCTCTGCCGCATCTGTATGCGGGAACTCGCACACAAGGGACACCTTCCGGGCGTGACCAAGGCGAGCTGGTAACGGCTGGAAGCGTAAATATGCCGAGAAGGAATACTAGAGAGGTCCAGGTCAGCGCGAGTGCGTTGATACCAGCCTCGTGAAGGAGACAAGATGCAGACGGATCCGATTGCAGATATGCTGACCCGCATCCGCAACGCGCTGGCCATAGCCGCCTCGAGCGTGGATGTGCCGTTCAGCAAGTTCAAGAGATCCCTGGCGGATGCCCTGGTGCGCGAGGGCTATCTGGCGGCGGTCGAGGAGGTTGTCGAGGGTACTCGAAAGGTGATTCGTATCCGCCTGAAGTACGGGCCTCGCAAGGCGCCCACCATCCACTCGCTGCAGCGCATTTCCAAGCCGGGACGCCGGGCTTATGCCAAGGCCAAGTACGTTCCGGTGGTACGGGGTGGACTGGGGGTGGCCGTCATCTCCACCTCTAAGGGGTTGTTGGTGGATCGTGAGGCCCGCCGGCAGAATATCGGCGGCGAAGTCGTTTGCGAGGTCTGGTGATGTCGCGGATAGGTCGTGCCCCCATTACTCTGCCCAAGGGCGTCGAGGTCGACATCCACCCGGGTGAAGTGGTGATCGTCGGTCCCAAGGGCAAGCTGACTGTAACGATAAGCGAACGTCTCGAGGTCAGCAAGGAGGGTGGGCAGTTGCGCTTCGAGCGTCCCTCCGACCACCGTTCGGATCGCGCTCAACACGGACTCGCTCGCAGCCTGGTCGCTAACGCTGTGATTGGGGTGACCGAGGGCTTCTCCCGTAATCTCGAGATTCGCGGGGTCGGCTATCGCTGCTCCCTGAAGGACCGGCAGCTCGAGCTGTCCCTGGGATTTTCTCACCCCGTAGTGATCGACCCGCCGGAAGGGATAAGCATAGCCGTTCCGGAACCTACCAAGATCACCGTCAGCGGGATCGACAAGCAGCTGGTGGGACAGGTAGCGGCCAATATTCGCTCAGCTCGTCCGCCCGATACCTATCACGGTAAGGGTGTAAGGTACCAGGGTGAGCAGGTGCGCCTCAAGCCTGGCAAGGCCGCCGCGGCGAGGTAGGAGGGCTCATGATGAAGCTCACCAGTAGACAACTCACCAGTAGGCAACGACGAACCTTCCGCGCCCGACACCGTATCCGCCGCCCGGTGGATAACGGGAGACTGCGACTCAGCGTGTTTCGCAGTTCACGCTATATCTATGCTCAGTTGATCGATGATCGTTCCGGATGCACCGTTGCCGAGGCCAACAGCAGGAGCCTGACTCCTGAGGGCAGCAAAATGGATCAAGCCCGGGCCGTCGGTCTTGCCCTGGCGGAACGCGCTCAGCAGGTGGGTGTCACCAGGGTGGTGTTTGATCGGGGTCGATACCGCTACCACGGTCGGGTGAAGGCCTTGGCCGAAGGAGCCCGTGAGGGAGGCTTGGTTTTCTGATGGCTGACGCTGATTTCGAAGATAAGGTGATCTTCATTCGACGTACCGCCAAGACCTATAAGGGAGGGAGGCGCTTCCGTTTCGGAGCCATGGTGGTTATCGGTGACCGGAATGGACGTGTCGGAGTCGGTCTCGGTAAGGCTAAAGAGGTCCCGGTTGCCGTTCAGAAGGGACAGTACGTGGCCCGCCGAAATCTCATAGAGGTTCCCATCGAGGAACCGGGGACCATTCCTCACCAGGTATTGGGTCAACACGGCACGAGCAAGGTATTGCTCAAACCTGCCGGGGCGGGTACCGGCGTCATCGCCGGCAGCGTGCCTCGCGCTATCGTGGAATTAGCGGGGTATCGCAATCTTCTCACCAAGGAGCTGGGCTCGCGAAACCAGACTAACGTCGCCTATGCCGTCGTCGATGGTTTGGCGCAGCTTCGCACCTTCGAGGAGGCTAGGAACGAACGAGAGGCTGGACAGTGAGAATTACCTTGCGGCGTAGCCTGATAGGGGTTCCGAGACGCCAGCGGGCGACGGTACGCGCCCTGGGGTTGAAAAAGACGGGGGATTCTAGGGAGGTCGTGGACAGTGCAGATGTCCGTGGCATGGTGGACAAGGTCGCTTATCTGTTGAAGATCGAAGGGCGGAGTGAAAAGTGAAGCTTAACGCCTTGAAGCCCCCTCCCGGGTCGAGGAAGGTTCGTCGCCGTCTGGGGCGGGGGTTGGGTAGCGGTCGCGGCAAGACGGCCGGGCGAGGCCAGAAGGGCCAGAAGAGCAGGAGTGGTTTCAGCCGTGGTTCAGGTTGGGAAGGTGGTCGCTCTCGACTGATCATGAGGCTTCCCAAACGGGGTTTCAACCGCAAGAAGGAGGCCTTCCAGATAGTCAATCTGTTTGATCTCAACCGCTTCGAAGACGGTGCGACCATCTCGACTCAGGCCCTGGCGGAAGCCGGCCTCGTCCGCCGTTCCGATAGGGCGGTAAAGATCCTGGGGCAGGGTGATCTGGTAGTGAAAGATCTGGTCATCGAGGTCGATGCCTGTAGCCAGGGGGCGCTGGCGGCGCTGCGCGCCGCGAATTGCCGGGTACTGGAGATCTCCTCAACCCCAAGTGAATCCGGGACCGAGGAGTCGGCCTGATGCTGACAGCCTTTCGCAACGCGTTGGTCATCGCCGACCTACGTGCGAAGCTGCTGGTTACCATCGGTCTGTTGGCTATCTTCCGCTTGATGGTGTTCATTCCCACGCCGGGAATAGACATAGAACGCCTGCGTCAGGGAGTATTCGGTCAGCAAGGCATATTTACCCTGCTGAATTTCATTTCGGGTGGCAACTTTCGAGTGTTCTCCATCGCTGCTCTCGGAGTGATTCCCTACATCACCGCCAGCATCATCATCCAGCTGCTGACCTCCACCTACCCTCCTCTGGAGAAACTCTCCAAGGAGGGAGAGGAGGGGCGCAGGAAGATCACGCAGTACACTCGCTATGGAGCCACGGCGCTTGGAGCCGTTCAGGCTGTCTTCCTGGCGATCGCTCTGCTGGGGCCCAGCGGAGCCCTGAAGGTCGGTTGGAGCAATGGACCCTTCTTCTGGATGGTAGTACTGGTAACTCAGGTAGCTGGTATCTCGGTAGTTATGTGGCTGGGTGAAAAGATCACCGAGTACGGGGTTGGTAACGGCATCTCCCTGATCATCTACGCTGGGATCGTTGCCGCTTTCCCCAATGCCTTTGCGCAACAGTTTGCCCTCATCGGCCGCGGAGAGAGCAACATCTTCGGGTTGATCATCTTCCTGGCGCTACTCATCATCGCTATCGCCGGGATGGTCCTGGTCCAACAGGCCGAACGCCGTATTCCCGTGCAGTACGCTCGCAAGGTGGTTGGTCGCAAGGTGATGGGCGGGCAGACCACCTACATTCCCCTGCGACTGAATGCCGCCGGGGTCATCCCCATCATCTTCGCGGTATCCATCATCATCCTGCCTCAGACTATTATCGGCGCTTTTCCCGATGTCATCTGGTTGCAGGCCCTGGGGGCCTGGTTCAATCCGGGGCAGTGGCAGGGACTAATCACCAGTACCCTGCTGATCGCTGGCTTTACCTACTTCTATACCCAGATTTCCTTTGATCCCCGCCGTATCAGCGAAAACCTTCGTGAGTATGGCGGGTTCGTCCCCGGGGTGCGCCCGGGCCAACCTACCACCGAGCATCTAACCCGCATCACCAACCGTATCACCCTCTGGGGGGCACTTTTTCTCGGGGCTGTCAATGCCTTGCCCCAGACGCTCGCCTGGCTGACCCGCACCCAGATCTCCTTCGCCTTCTCGGGGACCGGATTGCTGATTGTGGTTGGTGTAGCGCTCGATACCCTGAGGCAGCTCGAGTCGCAGCTGATGATGCGCCACTACGAGGGATTCGTCAGTAAGGGACGCATTCGTGGGCGTGGGAGGCGTTTCTAGTGCTCGGTGAAGTGGCCGCCAACGAGGTGATCAACGAGGTGATCCTGCTGATGGGTCCTCCGGGAGCCGGCAAGGGAACCCAGGCGAAACTGCTGGCCGAGGCTAGAGAACTCAGCAGGATCTCTACCGGTGATATGCTGAGGGACCAGGTGGCGCGTTGCACCGAGCTTGGCCGGCAGGCCAAAAAGGTCATGGACGCCGGTGAACTGGTGCCGGATCGACTCATGATAGCGATGATCCGGTATGAGCTCGAGCATATGGTGCCTACGCGCATTCTCCTCGACGGCTTTCCACGCACAACCGCTCAGGCCGAGGCGCTCGACTGCCTGCTTGCTGAGCACGGTGCCGATATTACTGCCGCAGTGTTGCTGGAGGTTGGCGAGGAAGAGTTGATTCGTCGGCTTTCGGGTCGGGCGTTGCGAGAAGGGCGCAGCGATGATCAGGTGGAAACCATCCGCAGGCGCCTAGAAGTATATCGGGAAAAGACCCGTTCGCTGGTGGATTACTATCAGAAGCGGGGGCGATTACGGCGAGTAGAGGGCCTCGGTGCGGTTGGGGAGGTATGTAAGCGCATAGATGAGGTGTTACCGTGATTCTCAAGCGCTCCAGCGAGATCGATATCATGGCGGAGGCGGCGTTCATCAACCGAGAGGCGCTCAAGGCCGTTGCAGGGGCGATCGTCCCGGGGATTACCACCAGAGAGTTGAACGGGATCGCCGAAGATGCTATTCTTGCTCGGGGCGGGAAACCCGCGTTCAAGGGTTATCGTGGCTTTCCTGCGACCCTATGTACCTCCGTCAATGACGTCGTGGTTCATGGGATTCCAAGCGACCGTCCTCTCGCAGAAGGGGATATAGTTTCCATCGATATCGGAACCTTCTACCGGGGGTATGCCGCCGATATGGCGCACACCTATCCGGTGGGGCGGATTGCTGAGGAGGTACAGGACCTGTTGGACGCCACTGAACGCTCGCTTTATGTCGGCATCGAGAAAGCCCGACCGGGGAACCGCCTTGGTGACGTATTGGCTGCCATCCAGGGTGTGATTGAAGGCGCGGGCTTCTGGGTGGTGCGGGAGTTCGTTGGCCACGGCATCGGCCGGGAGTTTCACGAGGCGCCCGAAGTGCCCAACTACGGGCGTGCGGGGATTGGGCCGCTTCTCCGTCCGGGCTTGGTGCTGGCGATCGAGCCGATGGTGGCGCAACGGCGCACCAGGGTGAGGATCTTAGCTGACTCCTGGACGGCGCCTACTGTAGACGGCAGTCTAGCGGCGCACTTCGAACACACCGTGGCCATCACCGCCGATGGCCCCAGAGTATTGACCGCTGCCCCCGAGGAAACAACCGTCGTATTGCAACCTCGTGGTACTGCCGCTGAAGGAGGTAGCCATGGCGCGTAGGAAGTCGGGTTTCGCCAGGAGGCGGGGTCGAGGCCGGAGCCGCAAGAGCGACGACGGCAGTCGATTGGGCCGCGGGGACGAGACCATGCAGGATACCATCCGTACCGAAGGCATCGTACTCGAGGCCAGACCCAACACCACCTTCATGGTGCAGCTGGATGCCGGGCCCGAGATCCTCGCGCATGTCGGCGGCAAGATGCGTCGTCACTACATCCGCATTCTGCCTGGAGATCGGGTGGTTGTGGAGATCAGTACTTACGATCCCGAAAAGGGACGGATCGTATATCGCAAGTAGGAGTTGGTGATGAAGGTACGCGCATCGGTAAAACCCATCTGCGACAAGTGCAAAATCATTCGACGGCACGGCCGGGTCTACATTATCTGCTCGGCCAATCCCAAGCATAAGCAAAGGCAGGGGTGAGTATGGCACGCATCGCCGGTGTTGATCTGCCCGGGGAGAAACGTATAGAACATGCGCTTCCCTACATTTACGGCATTGGTCTGAGTCGATCTCAGGAGATCCTCGAGAAGGCCCAGATCGACCCGAATACCAGAGTGAAGGACCTGGCCGAGAACGAGGTCACTCGCCTCCGCAGTGTCGTGGAGAGCGCCTACAAGGTCGAAGGTGATTTGCGGCGCTAGGTGCAGCTAAACATCAAACGCCTCATGGATGTAGGTTCCTATCGCGGCCTGCGTCACCGGCGGGGACTGCCGGTGAGGGGCCAGTCATCGAAGACTAATGCTCGCACCCGCAAGGGCCCCCGCCGTACGGTGGCAGGCAAGAAGAGAGCCCCCAAGAAGTAACCCAGGAAGGGGTACGGCATGGCTAAAGCAAGTAAATCAGGGAAGACCCGAAAACGGGTGAAACGTCACCTGGCGGAGGGCAAGGCGTATATTCACGCCAGCTATAACAATACCATCGTCACGATTACCGACATAGACGGCAACACCGTTGCCTGGTCGAGTTCCGGGAGCATAGGCTACAAGGGGTCGAAAAAGGGAACGCCCTACGCAGCCCAGCTAGCGGCGGCCGATGCCTCCAGGAAGGCTCAGAACATGGGGGTTACCCAACTCGACATCGTTATCCGCGGTACGGGATCGGGACGCGAGCAAGCCATTCGCTCCATCCAGGCCACCGGTGTCACGGTCCGCTCGATCGTGGATGATACCCCGGTGCCCCACAACGGTTGCCGACCTCGCAAGCGCAAGCGCATGTAGGGTTGGTTTCATCAAGATGTTCGTGATGGCAACTCAAGGTCCGTGATAGCAAAAGGAGAACTATGGGTCGTTACCGAGGACCAGCTGTAAAGATCTGTCGCCGTGAGGGTGTGAATCTCGTCGAGACTCCTAAGGTGCAACGGTATATGGAGCGTCATCCTTATCCCCCGGGGCAGCACGGTCAGCGTCGGCGTCGCAAGCCGAGCGACTACGGCATTCGCTTGCGGGAAAAACAGCGGTTACGCTTCTACTACCACATGAGCGAGAAGCAGTTCAGCAACCTCTTCAACGAGGCGGTGCGCAAGCAGGGGGCGACGGGAGCGGTGTTTCTGCAGCTTCTGGAGTCCCGCCTCGACAACGTGGTGTATCGTTTGGGCATCGCCCACACCAGGAGGCAAGCGCGGCAATTCGTGTCGCATGGCCATATTCGCGTTAACGGGCGGCGCGTTACCATCCCCTCGTACCGCCTCGAGCCTGGTGATGAGATAGAGGTTGTCCCGCGGAGCAGGAACAACCCGCTCATCCAGAACAATGTCGAGGAGCGGCGTCGAGGCAAGCTGAGTTCCTGGCTCGAGTTCGATGCCGAGAACCTCAAAGGGAGGTTTCTCAACAGGCCTGCTCGTGAAGATCTCGTCGTTCCGGTAAACGAGTTGCAGGTCATCGAATACTATTCCCGTTAGAGCGCTCCGCCGGGTCGGACTCATTTCCCTTCGGCTAGGGACAATCGTTGGCTGGCTGCCCAGGGTGCCTTCCGCCGACATCGACAAGAAGCCGGACATGTTGTCGCGGAGCAACGCAAGCGAGTTTCCCCTGGATTGACTCGGTCGCCGCTGCCAGAGGTGGCGGCGAGAACCACCAAGGATGGCAAGGAGAGAATGTTGCAGATCACTCCCGAATTCAAGGCAAGAACAACGGATAGGTATGGAGAGTTCGTGGTCGAGCCGCTGCGCCGCGGTTACGGAGTGACCCTGGGAAATCCGCTCAGGCGGATCCTGTTGTCCTCTATTCCAGGAACAGCTGTCACCAGCGTGTATATCGAAGATGTGCTGCACGAGTTCTCTACCATAGATGGGGTAAAAGAAGACGTCATGCAGATCATCCTCAACCTCAAGGAACTGGTGGTAAAGATCCACGATGAGGAACCCGTTACCCTGACCCTGAGGGCGGAAAAGCCGGGAGAAGTGACGGCTCACGACCTCGATGTTCCGGTAAATGCCGAGATCATCAACCGCGAGCTGCATATAGCCACCCTTACCAAGGGTGGGAGGTTGGTCATGGAGGTACGGGTCGAGCCTGGAACGGGCTACGTACCCGCCGATATTCACGGGACCAAGGATCGCATCAACTCGATACCCGTCGATGCCGTCTACACTCCGGTTCGCCGGGTGGCTTACCGGGTGGAAGATACCCGCGTGGGTCAGGAGACGGACCTCGACCGCCTGGTTTTTCGCATCTGGACGGATGGCAGTGTTGTTCCCCAGGACGCCCTGAGCAAGGCCGTGAACATTCTCCATGGTCAGTTGAACGTCTTCAGCGGCGAGGTCATCGAGGCGGCGGAAGAAAAGGTTCCCGTCATGACCGTCCCCTCCAAGGTGCCCGAGGAGGTACCGGCGACCGCCGATCAGGTGCAGTTGAGTCTGGAGAGCCTAGAGCTTTCCAGTCGCGTCCTTCACTCCCTCCAGGAGGAAGGCATAGACTCCGTCAATGCCCTGCTCGCCCTGTCGGAGAGCGACCTCAAGAAGGTCGGCGGGGTCGGCGAAAAGTCCTTGGAGGAGATCAAGGAACGGCTGGTCATCCGAGGCCTGAAGTTAAAGGAGTGAGGCGTGAGACACCTTTCTAGTGGTCGAAAACTGAATCGCACCAGCAGTCATCGCATCGCCTTGGCCAGGAATCAGGCTACCGCCCTCTTGCGCCACGGCCGCATCAAGACGACGCTTGCCAAGGCCAAGAACCTCCAGCCGTACGTCGAGAAACTGATCACCACGGCGCGCGGTGGCGATCTTCACGCCCGGCGGCTGGTGGCCAGAGAGATCCTCGATCAGGAAGTTCAACGGAAGCTGATGGATGACATCGCGCCGGCGCTGGCCGATCGCTCCGGAGGTTATACCCGGATCTACCGACTGACGAGCCGCCGGGGTGATAGCAGTCAGGAGGCCCTGATAGAACTCGTCACCTACGAGCCCACCTGACGGCTTGCCAGCCAAGCGGTGATCCCTTCCCGGCGAACGCCGGGTTTTTTCACGGCGTCTGACACGGCGCTCTGGCAGTGATGTGTAGTGATTTTATCGCTACGTGCGGAGTGATCAAGGAGTACCAAGTTCCCCGTGAAGCAGTGGGGCGAAGCTCGAGCCCGGCCCCCGCCAGGTCACTTCCAGCAGCTCGGCGATGGTCGCCCCCAGATCGGCGAAAGTGGACCGCACCCCCAGCGCCCTGGGCGTCAGGGAGGGGCCGTAGGCCAGCAGCATGCCGTACTCGCGGGTATGATCGCTGCCCGGCCAGGTGGGATCGTTGCCGTGATCGCTGACGAAGAAGAGAACGTCTCCCTCGCCGACGGCTCCGATGAGCGCCTCGAGGCGCTCATCTAGCTCGCGCAACGCTCGAGCGTATCCCTGGGGGTCTCGGCGATGACCGTAGAGGGAGTCGAATTCCACCAGGTTGCAAAACACCAGGCCGTGCGGCCGCCGCCGCATCTCTTCGATGGTCCTGGCGATGCCGTCCAGATTGGAGGTGGTCTTCACCTCCCGGGTGAAGCCACGGTGGCTGTAGATGTCGGGGATCTTGCCGAGACCCACCACCTCACGGCCCGCCGCCAGAAGTGCGTCCAGTACGGTATCTTCGGGCGGCGACAGGGAGTAATCCTTGCGGGCTTCCCCTATTCGACGGAAGGCCCCGGGCTCGCCGGTGAAGGGGCGGGCGATGACCCGGGCGACGGCGTAGTCGCCCTGGAGGATCCCGCGGGTGCCCTCGCACCAATGGTAGAGGGTGGCCAGCGGCACCCTGTCGGTGTGGGCGGCGATCTGAAAGACGCTGTCGGCGCTGGTGTAGACGATGGGATAGCCGGTCTCCAGGTGGCTTTCCCCCAATTTTTTTATGATGTCGGTGCCGGAAGCGGGGTAGTTACCCAGGTGACCGCGGCCGGTGAGGCGGTCGAATGCCTCCATGACCGTCGGCGGGAAGCGGGTGAAGGTCCGAAAGGGGTGCTGGAGCACCACCCCCATGAACTCCCAGTGGCCGGTGGTGGTGTCCTTGCCGAGGGAGACCTCGTTGAGGCGGCCGTGGGCGGCCAGCGGCCGAGGGTGTGCCGGGACGGCGGTGACGCCTCCTATGTTGCCCAGCCCCAGGCGGGCGAAGCCCGGCAGGGTCGTGCCGGTGACCTCCAGGGTGTGGTTCAGGGTGTGGCTGCCCTCGTCGCCGAAGGCCGCCGCGTCCGGCAACGCCCCCAGCCCGACGGAGTCCAGGACCAGCAGGGTGACGGTCATGACACAGTGTGACACAGGTATCTCTCTAATGCGGGAATCTCTCTAAAGAGATAGGGACCTCGACCAGGCCAACTCCGGGGTGGCGCCGGTATGGAGCGATTGGCCCACGGCACCTGGAATCGGTGCTGCGCTGACTGCGGGAAGTGCTCCTACCGGCGCCCACCTCACGGGTATGCCGGAAAACGATGCAGGGAGCATAATACAGGGATGGAGCGATTGCCGGCAGAGGTAAGGGACAGGATAGAGGCGTTGGCGCCCGGAGCCGGACGTTTGCTGGTAGCGGTATCGGGTGGAGCCGACTCGGTGGCGCTCCTGAGGCTGGTGGAGCAGGCGGGCTTCGAGCTGGTGGTCGGGCACTTCGATCACGCCCTGAGGAGCGCTTCCGCCGCCGACGCGGAGTTCGTGCGGCGCCTCTGCCGGGAGCGGGGCCTGACCTGCGTGGTGGGTCGCGGCGAGGTGGCGGCGGTGGCCGGCCGTCGGGGCTGGAATCTCGAGGACGCCGCCCGGCGCCTCCGTTACGACTTCCTGACCAGGACGGCCAAGGAGCGCGGCTGCAGCGGGATTATGACCGCCCACACCCGGGATGATCAGGCGGAGACGGTACTGATGCAACTCCTCAGGGGAGCCGCCCACCTCACGGGCATTCCCGCCAGACGTCGTCACCTCGTCAGGCCCCTGCTGACCACGACCAGGTGGGAGCTGCGGGAGTACCTCGTCGCCCTGGGACAGCCGTTCCGGGAGGACCCCTCCAACCGTGACACCTCCCGGACCCGCGCCTGGTTGCGCCACCAGGTGCTCCCCCTGCTGACGGAACGCTACCCCCGGTTGCCCGAGATCCTTTCGCGGCTGGCGATCCTGCAACGGGATCAAGAGGCCTTTCTGCGGGAGCGGGCCGCGGCGCTGACGGAAGAGGGCGGCATACCGCTGGGGCGCTGGCGCCGCCGGCATCCGGCGCTCCAGCGAGAGGCGCTGGCGCTGCTGCTCGAGGAGGCGGGCGTCGCTCCTTCCTACCGGCTGATCGAAGAGCTGCGCGCGCTCACCGTGCACGACCGACCGGTCCGGCGCATCCTCCCCAAGGGCAAGATCTTCCGCTCCGCCTACGGCAACTTGATGGTAGTCGCTCGGCCGCCGGCGGCCCTGCCGGTTACCAAGGTATCATCCCCCCGGGATCTTCCCGCGGGGGTGCCTTCCTGGGTGCTGGAGCGTTTCCCGAACCTGGAGCTGCGCTCCAGGCGTCCGGGCGACCGGATCCGCCTCCGGGGCGGTGGCAAGAAGCTCAGCGATCTCCTCATCGACCACAAGGTTCCCCGGGAGGAGCGTGACGCCCTGCCCGTCCTGGCCAGCGGCGGTAACGTCCTCTGGGTGTCGGGCCTGGCGGCCGCCGTGGGATTGCCACCCCCTCAGGAAGAGGACCGGTACTTCATGCGCCGGACTCTCCGCCGGGCCGAGGCGGCGGCGGCGGCGGGCGAGGTGCCGGTCGGCGCCCTGGTGCTGCTTGACGGGGAGGTGCTGGCGGCGGCGCACAACCGGACCGAAGCCCTGCACGATCCCACCGCACACGCGGAGATGCTGGCGCTGAGGGCGGCGGCCGCCCGCCTGGGAGATTGGCGGCTCGCCGGCGCCACCCTTTATGTAACGCTCGAGCCGTGCCCCATGTGCCTGGGCGCCGTCCTGCAGACGCAGCTCGCACGCCTGGTGTTCGCTGCCTACAATCACCGGGAGGGAGCGCTGGGCAGCGTCTGGGACCTGGGGGGAGCGCCGGGGCGGCGCCGGCTCGAGGTCAAAGGCGGCTTTATGGAGGCCGAGGCCTCCAGGCTCCTCAGGGAGTTCTTCCGGGGGCGGCCCCAGGGATGATCCACCGGCGAGGCCGGTGGCTCCAGATCGCGCTTACCCGCCTGGGCCCTGACTGACCCCGGGGTGTTCTCCCCGGTGACTCGCGGCGTCGGTCATCCTCGGCGTCACCGGCGCGTGGGGCGCCGTCACGACTCGCCATCACGACTTGCCGTCATGACTCGGTACAATGACCTCGTGAAGATTCGCAACTTTTCCATCATCGCTCATGTCGATCACGGCAAGTCGACGCTGGCGGACAGGATTCTGGAGCTGACCGACAGCGTGGCGGAACGGGACCGGCGGGAGCAGATGCTGGACACGCTCGAACTCGAGCGGGAGCGCGGCATCACCATCAAGGCCACCCCGATACGCCTGATTTATAAGGCGAGAAACGGCGAGGAGTACCGCTTCAATCTCATCGACACCCCAGGCCACGTGGATTTCAGCTACGAGGTGTCCAGGGCGTTGCGGGCCTGCGAAGGGGTTCTGCTGATCATCGACGCCAGCCAGGGGGTCGAGGCGCAGACCATCCAGAACGCGCTGCTCGCGGTCGAGAAC
>Ga0114931_10008454_pt1 | contig 12464 bp, 11 predicted proteins | sample 2SBtaG_FD_89579 | JGI IMG/M metagenome (GOLD analysis project Ga0114931, IMG submission 89579) | Deep subsurface microbial communities from Kolumbo volcano to uncover new lineages of life (NeLLi) - 2SBTROV14_V59a metaG | ecosystem: Environmental > Aquatic > Marine > Volcanic | place: Kolumbo...
AGGAGATGCGCGAGGCCGGGCTCTTCGCGCCGGTGGAGGAAGGGCGCGTGGAGTGGTGGTATTTCGACAAGGGCGACTTCCGGGCCAACCTCTTCGCGGTCCCCCACGACGCGCTGGTGGTCGCCGGTGCCTACGGGCGCAGCCTGGCCAAGGACCTCCTCTTCGGCAACAAGCTCGAGGTCATCCAGACGACGCTGCCTTACCCCCTGCTGATCGTCGGCCCGCGCTGCGGCGCCGGGTAGAGAGCCGGCGTTCCTCCTCCAGGAGCGCCAGGCGGAAGAGCGGCAGCATGATCTCGTGGTGGCCGGCGAAGTCGTAGCCCTTCGCCGCCGGCCGCTCGACCACGTTCACCCGGGGGCGGTAGTGGCGCAGCTGGTCGAAGTTGGCGGTCGTGATCTTGAGGGGCTGGCGGCGCAGGTTGTTGGCCAGGGTGACCGCCTTTACGAAGACTTCCGGCGCGATGACGGCGCTGCCCCAGTTGAGGTAGCCCCCCCTGTGGAGCGCGCCGCAGATCCCGGCGAAGAGCAGGAAATCCTTGTGGGATGCCGCGCCGAAGGCGCCGCCGTCGCAATCGGGGTGCATGTGCACGATGTCGGTACCGATCGCCACGTGGATCGTGACCGGCACCTTGCAGCGGTGGGCGGCGGCCAGCAAGGAGAGGTCGGCATGCCGAAACCCCGCTTCCGCCACGGCCCGCTTGACCGCCTCCCCCAGGCCGACCTCCCGCCCCTCCTGCGCGGCCCGGGCGAAAAAGGCGCCGGTCTCCTCGGCCATCCCGAACTCGCCGCTGGCCACGCCGGGGCCGACCTCCTCGGAGGTGCGCCCCATGAACGCGATATCGAAGTCGTGGATCGCGGCGGCCCCGTTCATCAGCAGGGAGGTGACCCAGCCGCGCTCCATCAGGTCCGCGAGCAGAGGCGCCAGCCCGACCTTGACCACGTGGCCGCCGATGCCCCAGGCGATGCCCCGTCCGGCCTTGCGCGCGGCCGCGGCGGTCCGGGCCAGGACGCGCAGGTCGTTCGCCTTGAGGATGTCCGGCAAGGAGTCGTAAAAGGCGCCGAAGCCGCAGGAGACGGGTACCGGCTTGGCAAAGTCCCGGGTTCGCACCTTGGACGGGCGGCGGCGGGCGGAAACGGTATGGAGGCGCTTGGGGTCGATCGGTTTCACTTGCGTTTCTCCGGTAGGTGGCGCTCCCCGTGGATGCCCGTGCGCTTCCATCGGCGATGCGCCCAGAGGTACTGCTCGGGGAAGCGGCGGATCTCTTCCTCCAGCCGCAGCATCATCCGCGAGAGGATCTCGCGCAGGTCCGCCTCGCGATCCTCGGTGCGGCAATCGACGTCGATTTCGTTCCCTCGCAGTTCGTAGCGCAGGAAGTCCCCCCGGCGGACCACGGCGCCGAAGAAGATGCGCACGCCGTAGTCGCGGGCCAGGACGGCGGGGGTCTTGTGGGTGCAGGCATCGAGGCCGAAAAACGGGACGTAGATGCCGTGGACGGCCTCCTGGTCGAAGAGAAAGCCCACGTTGACACCCTCCTCGAGCCGATCCAGCATGGCGCGCACCGCGCCGCGCTTCGCGATGAAATGCCCCTGGGTCTGGAGGCGGATGCGCTGCAGAAGACGGTCGAGAAAGGGATTCTGGGGGTGCCGGAAGACCGGATCGATGCGCACACCGAGCATCCCGAAGAGTCCGGAGGCGATCTCCCAGTTGCCGAGGTGCGCCGTCGTGAAGAGAATCCCCCGGGCGCGCCGGCGCAGCCCTTCCACCCCATGCCTGCGCATGTAGTCCTCGGCCCAGCCCCGGAAGCGGATCCGCTCGAAGAGGTTGCGCCGACTGAGCATCCGGCGCTGGAAGATGATGTCGGTCACCATCGACGCGAAGTGCTCCATCACCTTTCGCGCCAGGGCCTCGCGCTCGCCGGCTTCCAGGTCCGGGAAGGCGACGGCCAGGTTGGCGAGCATCTCCTTGCGACGCACCCCCAGATGAAAGAGAAGCCGGCCGAGCGCCCGGGAGGAAGCCCATGCGAAGGCTGGGCTCAGGGCCCGCACTCCGTAGACCAGCCCGGCCGCCACGGCGTACTCCAGGCGGTAGCGCAGCAGATACCTGCGATTCAGGCGGCGCAGCAGTCTCATGACCGGATCGGGATCCCCGCCGGACCGACCCGCACACCGGCGCGCTCGGCCCGGGGCGGCTTGAACCGCCGGTGGAACCACCACCACTGTTCCGGTCGGGCGCGGATGTAGCCCTCGAAGATTCTGTTCAGCTTGCGCGTGGTGGCGATGTCGTCGCTCTCGAGGGCGACCCGCTCGGCGAAGCAGCGGTAGGCGATGCCGTCCCCCATGCGTGTGGAGTACCCCGCGTAAAGCGGCAGGTCCAGCTTACGGGCCAGGACGGCGGGGGCGGTGAACGTCCGCGCCGGACGGCCGAAGAAGGGGACCTCCGGGCCGTGCCGGCCCGCCGCCTGGTCCATCAGGAAGGCCACGCAGCGCCCCGCCCGAAGCGCCCGAAGCGCCAGGGGCAGGGCGTGCAGCTTGGAAATCGTCTCCTGGCCGTGCTCGACCCGGAAGCGTTCCATGCGGCGCGCCAGCCAGGCCCGCCCGGGAGGCCGCGCCACCGGCGCCAGTGGGATCCCGACATGGCGGAAGGCCGCCCCGAAGAGCTCCCAGTTCCCGAAGTGGCCGGTGGCGAAGACCGCGGCGGGGGGGCGGGTTTTCCGGAAGTGCTCCAGGGCCCCGCCCTCGAACCGGAAGTGGCGATCGAAGCGCCCTGGATCGAAGAGCCGGTCGAACCAGATCAGGTCCACCGCGGCCGCCGCGAAGTGGCGATAGATCTCCCGCGGCAGCCGGGCCGGGAATTTCCCGAAGGCAAGCCGCAGGTTGGCCCGGACCGTCGCGGCGGTTCCCGGAAGGAGGACCGGCGCCAGGTCCGCCGCCGCCCGAGCGGCACGGAGGGCGGCGGAGTAGGAGCCGGGCGGACGCACGGGGGGATTGTAGTGCGCCGGCGGGCATCGAAGTGGCTGTTCGGTATCCTTCTGGGCTTGAACCAGCGCCGCGATCTGCACGGCTGGACGATCAAGGACAGCCTGGACCTCTACAGCGTGCCGCTCTGGTCGGCGGGGTACTTCTCGATCAACGACGAGGGCCATCTCATGGTGCGCCCGCACCGGGAGCAGGGGCCCGGCATCGATTTGAAGCGGCTGGTCTCGGATCTCAGGGCGCGGGGCTACGACCTGCCTCTGCTCATCCGCTTCGCGGACATCCTGGCGGAGCGGGTGAAGGAGATCGCCGGCTGCTTCGCCCACGCCATCGAGGAGTACGGCTATCGCGGCTCCTACCAGGGGGTCTATCCGATCAAGGTCAACCAGCAGAGCCAGGTGGTGACCGAGCTTCTGCGCTGCGGGCGGACGTTCCACGTGGGGCTCGAGGTGGGTTCGAAGCCGGAGATGCTCGTCGCCCTGGCCCTGATGGACGATCCGGAGGCGCTGATCGTCTGCAACGGCTACAAGGACGACGCCTACGTCGAGACCGCCATGCTGGCCCAGAAGCTGGGGCGCCGTCCGGTACTTGTGATCGACCGCTTCATGGACCTGGCCCTCGTCCTACGCGTGGCGCGCCAGCACGGTCTGCGTCCCCGGCTCGGCCTGCGCGCCAAGCTCCACGCCCGCGGAGCGGGACGCTGGGCGGAGTCGGCCGGACCGGGCTCGAAGTTCGGTCTCAGCCCGAGCGAGATCGTGCGCACCGTGGAGCTGTTGCGCCGCGAGGAGATGCTGGACGGGCTCGAGCTGCTGCACTTCCACGTCGGCAGCCAGGTGCCGTCGATCCGGATCTTCAAGGAGGCACTCGTCGAGGCTGCCCGGATCTACGTGGAGCTGCACTCCATGGGCGTTCCGCTGCGCTATTTCGACGTGGGCGGCGGCCTGGCGGTGGACTACGACGGCTCGAACACCAACTTCCACTCGTCGATGAACTACTCCGTCCAGGAGTATGCCAACGACGTGGTGGCGGCGGTCGCCGCGGCCTGCGAGGAACGCGAGGTCCCCCACCCGGTCCTGGTCACCGAGTCGGGCCGGGCGCTGGTCGCCCACCACGCCGCGCTGGTCTTCGACGTCCTCGACACCAGCACGCGCGCGGTGCCGGGCATCCCGGATCCTCCGGCGGATGAGGACCACGACGTGGTTTTCGACCTCTACGAGACCTGGAGCGGCATCAATCGGCGCAACCTGATCGAGCCCTACCACGATGCCATCCAGCTCCGGGACCAAGCCAACCAGCTCTTCAACCTCGGATACCTCGACCTGCCCGCGCGGGCGCGGACCCACGAGCTCTTCTACGCCTGCCTCACCCGCCTGAACTCCTTCGCACGCGAGCTGGACCGGATCCCGGAGGAGCTCAAAGGGCTGGAGCGCGCGCTGGCCGACACCTACTACTGCAACTTCTCGGTCTTCCAGTCCCTGCCCGACTCCTGGGCGGTCCACCAGCTCTTCCCGATCCTGCCCATTCACCGCCTCGCCGAGCAGCCGACGCGCAAGGCGACGCTCGCCGACCTGACCTGCGACAGCGACGGCAAGGTGGCCTCCTTCGTCGATCTCCACGACGTCAAGCAGACGTTGGACCTCCACGCCCTCGACGGGCGACCCTATTACCTCGGGGCGTTTCTTGTCGGCGCCTACCAGGAGATCCTCGGCGATCTGCACAACCTCTTCGGCGACACGAACGCGATCCAGGTCACCCTGGCCGGCGACCGCTACCGGGTCGACCACGTCCAGACCGGCGACACGGTCTCCGAGGTGCTCGACTACGTCGAGTTCGACCGCCGCGACCTCTCGATGAAGGTGCGCCAGGCCTGCGAGGACGCCCTGTGGCACGGCCGCATTTCGCCGGAGGAGACCGCGCTGTTGCTCAAGCGCTACGGCGAAATGCTCGACTCCTACACCTACCTAACCCGACGTACCGAGCCTGGCTCGATCGTTCGGTTCAAGGTCTCGTCCGGCGCTGGCGGGGCGGCTTTGCGGTCCGGCGCCGATCCGGACGATTGAGCCCGGTGCGCGAGCGGCGGCGCCTGGACCGACGTACCGAACAGACGTAGGCGGGAATTGGATCTACCGATCAATCCCCCAGCGCCCGCAGGAGCAGCGGAAGCGACACCTCGTAGCGGTAGCCGATCATGCGGTGGTTGTCTTCGAACTCCTCGATCACGGCCTCGATCCCGAGCTCTTTCAGCCGGCGGCGGAAGAGGCGGAGGCCCATGTGCAACCGGTATTCGTCGTTGCAGCCGCAATCGAGAAAGACCAGCGCCATGCTCTCGAGGGCCTCCGCACACTCCGGCCGGCGCACCATCTCGACCGGGTCGTTTTCCTTCCAGCGGCTCCAGGTCTCGGCGTCGACCTCCGCGGTCTCGAGGTCGAAGGGGAGCCGGATTCCGAGGGGCGCATCGGCGTCGGGGGAATAGGCCGCAGCCATCGCCAGGGTGTTGATCACGCAGTGGTCTTCCGGGCGCTTCTTCTCGCAGGATTCGAACTGCTCGACCCACTTCTCGAGCGATCCCACGGCCGCGATGCGCGCGGCGCAGGGGGCGAAGTCCGGCACATAACAGAACTCGAAGCCCATGTCGCCGCTATGACAGGCCAGGGCACCGAAGAGTTCCGGCCGGCGCATTCCGAGGCGCAACGCCCCGTAGCCTCCGGAGGACTTCCCGAACACCCCGCGCGCGCCGCGCTCTGGGCTCGTGCGCAGCTCGGCATCGACCAGCGGGACCAGTTCGTCGCAGAGATAGTCCTCGTAGCGGCCCAGGGCTGCCGAGTTCACGTACTGGCTGCCGCCCCAGCGGGTGAAACAGTCCGGAAACGCGACGATCGCCGGCGGGGAACCCTGCTCGATGAACCTGTCCATCCGGGCCGGAACGCCAGGGGCCCAGCGGTTGCCGGCGAGCGCCATCGCGCCGGTTCCGGTGAAGCCGGTGAGACACCAGAGCACGGGATACCGCCGGTCGGACTCCTCGTAGCCGGGAGGCGTATAGACCCACAGATCGCGCACGGTGGGATCGCTGCAGGGGTTGTCCTGCAATGCGCGGCTCTCGGGGCGGAAGCGGTGCAGCGTCATGCGCCCAAGTCTAGCGACATCACCAGCAGGTCGCGATATGCGCCGTCGATAAGGAGGTGGCCGGGGCGGCGGCCGTCGAGGGAAAAGCCGGCCGTCTCGTAGAGCCGAATCGCCGGGAGGTTGGTCTCGAAGACCTGCAGGCTCAGGACGCGGAGGGTGCCGCTCTTGCGGGCGGTCTCGATCGCCGTGTCCAGTAGGCAGCGCCCGACTCCCTCCCGGCGCCAGGTGTCGCGCACGCTCATGCCCAGCTCCCCCACGTGGCGCAGCTTGCGATGCCGTCCGCCCCGCACGTTCAGGCTGCCCGCAATCTCATCCGCGGCGGCGGCGACGAGGAAGAAGCCGTTTTTCGAGCGCTCGAAGCGCTCGAGCAGGCTTTTCAAGCTCTCGACGGTGACCGGAAATTCGTCGGGGTCCTCCACCTGGACGCCCGGCTCGCACTCGTGGACCCGCCAGAGGTGGTCGAGGATTCGTCCGCTCTCCTTGGGCCGCGCCGAGCGCACCTCGTAGGCGCGCCCGGACTCACGCGCGGTCCAGCTCTTCGCCGCCACACGCATGGGCAATCCTGTCGAAAAGCGCATCGATCTCCGCGGCTCCATCGAGAGCCGCAAAGCGGATGCGCACGACATGCAGGGGGATGGAGTCGGGCCAGAGGGGTTTGAGCTTCACCGCGTCCTTCTCCGTGACCGCCACCGGCAACCCCTCCGCCGCGAGTTCTTCCACGTCGCGCGGCGTGTAGACGTGGTGATCCCGGAAAAACCGCTCCTCGACGACCCGGGCGCCGAGCTGCCGCAGGGTTGCTGAAAACGCCCGGGGGTTTCCGATCCCACAGGCGGCGAGCACCTTCCTCTCGTTCAGGTCCGCGTCGTACTCGGGGACGAAACGGGAGGTCGCGACCGGCGCCGCGGTGTGGGCCCGCACCTCGCGCATGATCGCGCCCACGGTCTCGCGCTCGACCAGGTCCGCCCGGGTGAGGACCACCAGGTCGGCGCGCCCGAGGGCCGAGAGCGGCTCGCGCAGCCGGCCGGCAGGGGGGCAGCGGCCGCCGGCGAAGGGGTCGGTGGCGTCGATCAGCACGCAGTCCGCGTCTCGCGCGAGAGGGAGGTGCTGGAAGCCGTCGTCGAGAACGAAGCAGTCCACGCCGCGTTGAAGCTCCAGGCCGGCGGCGTGGCGGTCGGGGTTCAGGATGTGCGGAACCTCCGGCAGGTGGCGGGCGATGACTCTGGCCTCGTCGCTGCTCTCACCCGGGAGCGCCTTGTAGCCGCGACTCAGGATGCCCGGGCGCAGGACGCGCCGGATCAGCTCGGCTGCGGCATGAATGACGAAGGGGGTCTTGCCGGTCCCACCGAAGGTGAGGTTGCCGACGCTCAGGACCGGTTTCGGCAACCGGTGGGCCCGATGCCGCCAGCGGCGGACCCGCAGGCGGGCCCCCAGGGCGTAGAGTGCACCCAGCGGCGCCAGGAGCAGGCTAGTCGCCGGACCCGGGAAGGTCGCGCGGTACGGAGGGACCGGCGGGGGGCTGGGACTGGGGCTGGGAGGATTCACCGTGGTCGATCTCGATGACTTCCTTTTTCGTCGTCCGCTTCAGCTCCGCCAGCCGCGCCCGGATCAGGACCCCGAAGTACTTGACGAAGACCCCCTCGTCCCGGGTCAGCGGCTTGTTTTCGATGATCTGCCGGTGCCGGAGGAGGTTGAGCTTCTTCTGGTCCCAGCCCTTGACCGCAGGATACGTCTTGAGCATGTAGCGTTCCAGCTCGGCCGGGGCCATCTTCTCCAGGTTGGCCTCGAGCTCCGCCTCGCGCCGGGCCTTCTGCTGCTCGGCGTTGTCGTGCTGCTTGGCTCTGAGTCGGCGCAGGATCTCCGCCCGCTCCTTCTTGGTCAGGGTTCCGGTCAAGGCGAGGGTCTGGATGTGGTCGTATGCGAAAAACATCCAGCCGCGCGTCCCGCCGATCCACCAGAGGCGGACGCCGCACCGCGGATCTTTGAGGGTGTGCTGGACCGCGAAACGGCGGCCCATGAAGCGCTCGATGAGCTTCCCGTTGCGAATCACCCCTTTGAAGGTCACCGCGCGGCCGTGGGTGGGGAGGATCGTCACCTCGGCCTTGATGTCCGCCTTGCTCTTGAGCTGGCCCATAGCTGCCGGGACATCCTTGGGGCGAAGCACCTTGACGTCGTCGCCCTGCTTTTCGGAGCGCACGACCACGCCCTTTTCCGGAGCGACGGCCGGCTTCTCGGCGGGGGCTGCGGCCTGGGGCTGCTCCTTGGCCGGCTGCGCAGGGGCCTCTTGGCCGAAAACCGGCGAAACCGCGGCCGTGATGAGAATCGCGAACCAAGTCTGGCGCATCGACATGGATTGTCTCCGTCCAAAAACGCGCGGACTACGCGCAGTTCTCGTATCGGGACTTTCCGGCCAGCGCCTGAAGTGCAAAAGAGGGGCCCGGGCTGGTGGTGGGGCCTGACGACATAAGTCGTTTCAGAGCACTATCTTGCGGGGATCAGGATCGTCTTTCCCGGAGGCATGCGGCGCGGCTTCAGCTCCGGGTTGAGGGCCTGGATCTCCCGTGCCCGGGACGACTTGCCGAGTTGCTCCTTTGCGATGTGCTCCAAGGTGTCGCCGATCTGGACCTCGTAGCGCCGCGTTCCGGGGGGGGCGGCGTCGGAGTTCGGGTCGCGCCCGCGCCTCCGGTAGGCGGAGGGGTCGGGGATCACGAGCTCGTCGCCGGGCTGCAGCCGGGTGAGCTGGAAACCGGGGTTGGCGGTTGCGATGGCCTGCACGAAGCTCTCCTTGAGCCTCCAACGATTCACCACCAGCTTCCAGACCATGTCGTTGCGCTGGACGGTGTACCGCTTGGGGAGTCCTCCGGACCACAGGTCCGCGCCCTCGCCGTCAGAGTCTGGCTTGGGCTTGAGTTTGTCGATGGGCTTGATCTCGAGCGGAGGGGGAACGACCGTCCCCATCTCCGGCAGCGCGGGCTCATCGCCCGACGGACCGCCCCACTGGTAGATCGCCACCGCGAGGATCATCACGATGATGACCACAATCACGAGGACTCCGAGCTTTTCGAACGTACCCATCGGCACGCCTCCCTCACTGTGCGTACACCCGCATTGAGAGGATAGCAGGCGGCCCACCCCCGGGCAAGCAGGATTCCACCAGATGCTGAGGTGGAACGGCGATTTGTCCCCCAGGCATGCACCCTAGCCAGCGGAAGAGGCCACAGGAAGGCCCGTGCTAAGATTTGAGGGCTCAAGCCATGCGAAGCCTACGAATCCACGGCTGGCTGCTCGTCGCAGCCGCATTCATGCTCTCAACCGCCCGCAGCGAGGAGACCGGCAAGACCTCGGCGCCGCTGCCGGGCTTCGTCTGGGTCCCCCCCGGCAAGGTGCAACCCGGCTGCACCTACAAGGACTACAAGCGGCGGGCGACCAACGGGCGGCTGAAAGAGGCCCTGATCTACGAGGTCTGGGGGTCGATCAAACCCTTCCCCCTTCCCGGTTTTTATATCGGAAAATACGAAGTCACGAACGCCCAGTGGAAGCTCTATCTCGACCGGAACTTTCGCGAGGAATACGTCACCAATGGGACCGAGACCCTTCCCGGCCTTGCCGAGCGTCTGGTGCACGTGCGGGGCAAGGGGGTGGCCTCCGAATGGCGCGCGATCTACGCCCTGAACGCGCAGAGCATCGTCGCGGGATGGATCAAGCGGAACGAGGCGGAGGCGGAGAAGATCGCCGCGGGCAAGATGATCCCGTACTGGGACTCGACCTGGCGGATCGCCGCCCCCCCGGTTGATCCCGAGGACGCCACCCGGGACATCTCGAAGTTCTTTCTGCCCAAGGGGCTCAAACTGACGGTCTACCGCTGCCGGGTGCCGCTCCACTGGTACGGCTGGTGCGCGCTCTCCAAGCTCCGGGTGAGCCGGGAATACGTGGATCCGCGGCTGCCGCCCATGGACGCCTTCGTGGTACCGGACAGCCCTCTGTTCGAAAAGCTCAAGCCCCAGCCGCTGCGCGCGAAGGACTTCGCCCGCTATCCGATTCGCGGGATCTCTCCCAACGAGATGCTGGCCTTCGCGGAGTGGGCCGGATGCGAGCTTCCGTCCGAGTACGAATTCGAGCGGGCGGGCCGCGGGGATCGGCCCAACTCCGATCCCTACACCGTGCCCGGCCCCTGGAAGCACAACGTGGACCAGCGGCGCTACGCCTTCCAGGGAAACAAGGCCTGCAAGCTGGGGCCGCTGCCGGTGGACGACGCGAGCGTGGCCGGTGGCGACTCCAGCGTTTGTGGCGCGCGCCACCTCCTGGGCAATATCTACGAGCTGACCCGCACCTTCTACGACCTGCATCCGAAGAAGACGCCCAAGCCCCCGATCCCGGCCGACGACCTGAGCAACTACGCCCTGGTGGCGAAGAGCGGCTGCTACAACGACCCCTGGCAGTTCATCCAGCTCTCCATGCGCACGCCGGTGATCGGCCTCACACCGGTGACGTTGCAGTATGACAACCGGATCGACACGCTCGGGTTCCGGCTCGTGCGCCATACCCGGCCGGGCTACGACCTGATGCTCCACTCGATCCTGCGGCTCAGCTACGACAAGGGCAACGCGGACTGGTACCGCCCCTACCCCCACGCCTATGCCATGCCGCGGATGGCTGGCGCGGACGAGACGCACATCGTCGCCGCCGACGCGCCTTACCTCCACGTCCAGGCCAAGGCCGCGGGGATCGCCTTCGCGCCGCTCTGGATCTCGGACTTCAACCAGACCGTGCGCGGCAAGGTCGCCGGGGAGTGGAGCCGCGGCGGCAGATCCCTGGACGGCCGCTCCTACACCGTCCTTGGAGCCTTCCGCTCCGATGTCGCGCTGCGGGTCGGCCGGCGTATGAGCAATACGGAGGCCGAGAAGCTCATGAAGGCCCGCAAGGACTACGCCCGGGCGCTCAAGGCCTGGAAGCAGGCGTCCAAGAAGAAACGCTCCCTGATGAAGCTCCCCCCCAAGCCTCCCGAGGCGGACCTCTACGAAGAGCTGACCAAGAAAAAGCGCAAGGAAGTCGGCCTCTGGCGGGAGGAGACGTTGCCCCCGGGCGAGTGGGTGCTGGTCTACTGGTACGGTTTTGTCGGCCTCGCCAACAAGGCGCGGGTCATGCCGCCGGACGGCATCGTGGCGTTCGCCGACAAGCGCAAGGACGTCACGCGCAGGCAGGCGCCCGCCGGGCGGGCGGTCCTGCGCCTGGACCCCGCACAGGACCGGATCCATCTCTCCTTCCAGGTGGAGGAGCAGCCCGGCGATTCACGCAAACGTCAGGCCCCCCCCGACGAGGCCCACTCGGACCTGTGGGCGATCTCCGAAGTCCTCCCGAACGGCTGGTACGGCCGGGATCCCGTCAAGGTCTGCTGGGAATTCGACGTGACCTTCAAAGCCGTGAAGGGGGAGCTCGGCAAACATAAATGGAACCAGACCACGCCCGGAGTGCCGGGCGAGAACTAGCTGACCAGGAAACCATGCCCCGGATCATTCTCGACCAAGAGCACCTCGCGGCCATCCAGCGGGAACTCAAGAGCAATCGCGGCGTCGACTTCAACACCTCCAACGAGGAGGCGGTGTTCTCGATGCTCAAGTACTGGTGCCGCGAGTCGGCGAAGGGCGACGCCGACGTGGAATCGGTCTCGCAAAAAGACAAGCGCTACCTGATCGTGGGCAACCGCGATTTCTTCGGAGCGCTCCAGAGCCTCCTGTAGCGGACGTGAAGCGCCTGCCGCAGATCTACTTCGCGGCGGGTTATGCGTCGCTGGCGGCAGCCGCCCTCGCGGCAGCGACGCGCCCCGAGGCGCTTTCGGGGTTCTTCCTCCATCCACGCCTGGCGGCCGCGGTGCATGCCGTCACCCTCGGCTGGCTCACGGTCTCCATCCTGGGGGCGCTGGTGATGGTCTGGCCGGTGGCCCTGGGGCGTCCCCTCCCGGCGCGCCGGCGCGACCTCGCGGCCGGCCTCGTCATCCTCGCGGCGATCGCGGGGATCGTGGCCCACCTCTGGATCGACGACTACCTCGGCGTGGGACTCTCGGGGATGGTTCTGGGGCTGGCGGCGGCGATTCCCGCCGGAAGCTACCTGAGGGCCCTGCCCGCGGCGCGCGGGCCCAGAGGAGTGCGGCTCTGCGTGGGCCTGGCGCTGGGAAACCTCTTCCTGGCGATGGCCCTGGGAATCCTGGTCGCCATCGACAAGACCCGTCCGTTCCTGTCCGTGAACCACCTCGATGCGGCCTTCGGCCACCTCCATCTCGCCCTGGTGGGCTGGATGGCGCTGATGGTCGCGGGGATCGGCTACCGGCTGCTCCCGATGTTTCTGCCGGCCCACCCTCCGAAAGGGGCGCAGGTC
>Ga0114931_10008455_pt1 | contig 12461 bp, 12 predicted proteins | sample 2SBtaG_FD_89579 | JGI IMG/M metagenome (GOLD analysis project Ga0114931, IMG submission 89579) | Deep subsurface microbial communities from Kolumbo volcano to uncover new lineages of life (NeLLi) - 2SBTROV14_V59a metaG | ecosystem: Environmental > Aquatic > Marine > Volcanic | place: Kolumbo...
GCCGCGCCTGCAAACAACTCAACTACTCAACGAACGTCCCCGTCCCGCAGTGTGAGGAGGACGGTTGCGGTGGCATGGGAGCCGAGGTCGTTGGCGGCGCGGACGGCGACCTCGAGGAGGCGCTCGTCTCGCTGCTCGACCCTGCGGACGACCTGGCCGGTGAAACGCAGGGTCTTCCCGGGCACGGCGGGGGCTCCGAGACGGGTCGCGATGCTGCGCAGCCGGGCCTCGGGGCCGGCCCAATCGGTCACATAGCGCGAGACGTAGCCGTTCGTGGTGAGAATGTTCATGAACAGGTCGGGTGCGCCCTGGGATCGTGCATAACCCGCGTCGTGGTGAACTGGCATGAAGTCGCGCGAGGCGATCGCACCGGCCACGATCACCGTCGGGGTCACGGCGAGTTCGAAGGCCGGAAGCGCCTCGCCGGCGGGAGCCACCGGCGCGGCCTTCTTCGGCCGCACGGACTCGCTGGCCTTGGGACGCGCGGAGCTTCCGGGCCGGAACTTGAGGATGCGAAAGACCTGACGGCCCACGACCTCGCCCGCCTCGTCCAGGTAGCGGGTCTGCCAGGTCACGAAGTAGCCGAGGCCGAGCGACGTGGCCTTTCGCTCCGAGATCGATTCGACGATGGCCGACGCCTGGAGCCGCTCGCCGGGCCGCAGGTAGCGCACGAACTCGAGATCGGAGTTCGTGGCGAGCGTACCGAGGTAGCCCTCCCGGTCGAGCGCGACCAGCGGCGTGCGCGCATCCACCTCGGTGGGCGCCCCGCCGCGCTCGGCGATGCCCTCGATGCGCGGGCGCGCCATGGTCCAGGTCTGGAGCATCGCGGGCGGAGCGACGACGCCGCCGAAGCGGGACTTCGCGGCAATCGCTGCATCGAGATAGACGGGGTTCCGGTCGTCGAGCGCGTCGACCCAGTGGCGGATCATGGGCACGTTCACCGGGTCGGGCGCCACGGCCGGCCCGCCCGAGCCGAGCGGCTCCCCGACGTAGCGCTCGAGGCGCTCGCGAAGCGCCTCCCCCTCGTCCGCCATCCAGTCCTCCACACCAGCACGCGGCCCGCGGCCCGGAGCGTACGCAATTCCGAAGCCGGGACCACGCCGGCGGCCGATGCGCAGCAGGGCAGCAGGTATCCGCGCCCGGGTTCCGGCTGCTAGACTCGGCCCCATGCGGCCGGCCCGCCCGAACCGACGCTTCCAGGCGGCGCTGGCAGTGGACATGTTCCTCGGACCGGTGCTCTGCACCATGCTCGTGGGGCTTCGCCCGCTGCTGCGCCGCCGCTCCGAGCCCGACGGCCCCGTGCGGAAGATCCTGGTCGTGAAGATGTGGGGCCTCGGCAGCCTGGTGCTGGTCTCGCCACTCTTCGAGCGGATCCAGGCGCGCCACCCCGGCGCGCGCATCGACTTCGTCACCCTGAAGGAGAACCAGGCGATCCTCGATCTCTATCCCCAGATCGAGCGGCGCTGGCTGCCGGATCTCCGCACGGGCGTGGCGGGCTTCCTGCTCCAGACGCTCACCCTCCTGCGAAGGATCCGGCGCGAACGCTACGACCTCCTTCTCGACCTCGAGTTCTTCACCCGCTTCACGGCGATCTTCTCGCTGCTGGCCGGGGCGCGCCGCACCCACGGCTACCACGCCAAGGGCAGCGGCCGCGGGCAGCTTCACGACGTGCAGGTCCCGTTCAACGTCTACAAGCACGTCACGGCGAACTTCCTGGCCCTCCTGCGCGGCCGTCCACTCGAGGAGGTGCTGCCCTTCGACCCCGAGGCGCCGGACAACCTGCCGCCCCTCTCCCTTCCCGAGAAGCCCTGGCAGCGCTGCCACGAGGTCCTCGAAGCCGACCCGGCCTGGCAGGAGGGGCGCCCCGCCATCGTCGTGAACCCGAACGCGGGCGACATGGCCCTCGAGCGCCGCTGGCCGATCGAGCAGGTGGTGACGCTGGTCGACGCCCTGGCCGAGCGGGGCGACCTGAACCTCGTGCTCTCGGGCTCGCCGGCAGAACGCACCTACGTGGAGAGCCTCGTGGCCCGGCTCGCGCGCCCGGCGCGCGTCGTGAACCTCGCGGGCCAGGTCGGGCTCCACGAGTTCATCGCGCTCCTGCAGCATGCCCGCGTGCTCGTCACCAACGACAGCGGCCCGCTCCACCTGGCGGCGGCCGCCGGAACGTCGACCGTGGCGCTCTTCGGCCCGGAGACACCCACGCTCTACCAGCCCCTGCGCGCTCGGCCCGAGCAGCGCCACCGGGTGCACTACCTGGGCCTCCCGTGCTCGCCCTGCATGTTCGTCCACAACAACAAGGTGATCGACTGCTGGTTCGCGAAGGCACGCTGCATGAGCGGCATCCAGCCCCAGGCCGTCTATGCCGACGTCCTCCGCCAGCTCGAGCCCGGCGATGGCGAGCGCGACGCCGGCGAACCCGGCCGCACCCCGACGGCGGCCTCGCCCCTGCGGATCGTCGACCGCTAGCGCTCCGGGGCGTCGACCGCTCCCGCCCGCGACGGGCTAGACGCCCGGCGACCAGCGGGCGCTGCGCAAGAGGCGGCTCTCCCAGCGATCTCGCACCTCGAGGGCGTCGTGCAGCCAGGTCCCGGGCGCCTTGTAGCGCTCGGGCACCTCGCCGGCGAGCAGCGGCACGAGCCCCTTGGGCCGCACGACCTTCTGCCAGAGGACGATCTCGCGGCTGCGCCCTGCCCCGAACGCGTTCCGGAAGGCCGCCTGGATCTCGAGCAGACTCGCGCCCTCTTCGGCCTGGGCCTGCATCGACGCGAAGTAGTGGGAGCCGGAACGCTCGATGTAGCGGTCGAGCCGGCCCACGTGGGGCCAGACCGTGTCCTCCATGAAGAGGACGGGCTCGTGGTCGGCCGGCTCTTCGGGAAGCTGTTCGAGATCGATCTCCTGGAGCGGCGACCACGGTAGGGGCACCAGCACCTTGGCCGCGGACTGGCTGCGGAGCCCGTCGAGCTGAGAGGCCCAGGCGGCGAGGTCTCCCTGGCGCATGCGCTCGCCGAGCGCCTGCCAGGCCACGCCATCGCGCACGGCGAGGACCGTCACGACGCGGTAGGAAGCACCCGAGCCGTGGGCGTGGTGGAGGAAGTGGAGCAGCCGCGCGTCGCGCCCCCTCGCGAGCGTCGGCAACAGGCGGTCGCGGAAGGTCGCCTCGAACTCAGCCTCGTGGGCACCCGCCACCTCGTGGACCTCGTGGACGAACAGCACCGCGATCCTCCCCGGAGAGCATGGGGCTCTCGAGCGCCGATTCTATCCGAAGCCGGCCCGTCGCGGACCGCCCCGACTCGGGCCAGGGCCGCGCGCTTCGATCCATGGCGTAGACTCGGGCCATGACCACACGTTTCGAGCTTCCAGACGAACACCCGGGTGTCGCCGTCGTCACCCTCGACCGCCCAGGCCAGGCAAACGCGCTGGATCCCCCGACCCTTCGCGAGCTCGCCGCCGCGTGGCGTCGCATCGCAGAGGAGCCGGAGATCCGCTGCGCCGTCCTCACCGGCGCAGGCGACCGGGCCTTCTGCGCGGGCATGGACATGAAGACCACGATCCCTGAATCGCAACGCTTCGCGCGCGGCGAACGCGTCGAGCCCGAGGTCTTCGAGGCGCTGCGCGACACCTCGACGGCGCTGCTGGCCGGCTTCGACCTCGCGACCCCGCTCGTCTGCGCCATCAACGGCCACGCGCGCGCGGGGGGCTTCGACTTGATGCTGGCCTCGGAGATCCGCTATGCGGTGCCCGCCGCCACGTTCGCCCTCGAAGAGGTGGCCTTGGGCCTCTATCCGACGGGCAACGCCACGGTGCTGCTGCCGTGCCAGATCCCGTGGGTGCACGCCCAGGAGATCCTGCTCACGGCGCGCCCCATCGACGCGGCACGCGCCTTCGAGATCGGCCTCGTGAACGCGATCGTACCGCCCGGCGAGCTGCTGCCGCGAGCGCTCGAAAGCGCGGACGCGATCGCCCGCAACGCGCCCCTCGCGGTCCGCGAGACGCGCCGGGGCGTGCGCGAGATCCTTGCCCTGCCCCTGCGGGAGGCCTACGAGCGGCAGGAGACGATCGGACGGCCCCTCCGGCGGAGCGAGGATGCGGCCGAGGCCCAGCGGGCCTTCGTGGAGAAGCGGCGGCCCGAGTTCCGCGGCCGCTAGACGAGCCCAGCGGGGCGCGCGGCTAGGCGAACCAGCCGTGGCGCGCGGCGAGGCCCTCGGCGACGAGGCCGCGGATGCGATCCTTCACCACCTCGACGTGCCGTTCGATCACGGCGTCCTCGTCGTTGGGATCGCCGACGAAGTGGAGCGGTGTCCCGATCCGGATGTGGAACTTCGTCGGCAGGGGGATGAAGCCCGCCCCGAGCCAGGGCATGGTGAGCGTCAACGGCAGCGCGGGCGCGCCGACCCAACGCGCCACCGACTCGAGGCGCGCGACCCCGGGCGAGGTCTCTTCCGAGCCGACGATCCCCACCGGAACGATGGGCGTATCGGTCTCGAGGGCCAGGCGCAGGAAGCCCAGGCCGAAACGCTGCAGCCGATACGCCTGGGTATAGGGCTTGATGAAGCCCCGCTGACCTTCGGGAAAGACCATCACCGCCTCGCCCTTCTCCAGCAGCTCGACACAGTTGTCGGGCGTTCCGACCACGGAGCCCATGCGGTGCATGAGGACGTTGAAGAAGGGGATCTGCGGAAGGTAGTACTCGGCCATGCCGCGCACGACGCGCGGCGGCTCGCCCTCGACGAAGAGCGATGCCGCGAGCATGGCGCCGTCCCAGGCGAAGGTGTTGCCCGCGTGGTTGCCGATCAGGAGCACCCGGCCATCGGGGACGTGCCCGAGACCGCGGGCGTCGACGCGAAACCAGCGGCGGTAGAAGAACAGCATGGCCAGCATCAACGGCGCCGTGTAGGCCGGGGCGTAACCGAACGGGTCGTAGCCGTACTCGTTCAGGCGGGTCGGCAGGCGGGCCGCGCGGGCGGCCAGATCCTCCCAGTCGGAACGCAGTGAAGACGGCAGCCAGAAGGGAGGCCGCGGCTCCGAGCCCGTCGGCCTCCTCGCGGGCAGCACCGCGGACCCGGGTCCAACCCGTGCGCCGGGCGCAGGGCCCGCGTGAGGGGCCGATGCAGGGCGGATGTGTGGCTCGAAGACTTCCTCACCGGCGGCCATGCTCGGAACCTCGCGGGGAGGATACCTCAGCCGGCTGCGGGGGATACCTCAGCTGGCTGCGCTAGGGCCGTGTGCGGAGGAGCAGGGCTCCGAGACCGAGCAGTACCAGGGTAGCGGCCGCGGGCTCGGGCACCGCGGTGTGGACCAGCAGCGCCAGGCCCGGAGTCGGGATCACCGTGCTGCCGGACAGCGTGTCGGCCATCCGGTGCTGGATCTGGAACTGGAAGACGGCGCCGGGCGCCATCACGGGAAGTGCCACGGCGCCGAACACGCAAGGCCCGCCGGGGTTGCCGACGCAGCTCGCCTTCTGGATCAGAACGATGCTGGGCACGTCGATGCCGAACTCGTCCGGGGTCAGCTCCGGGTAGGCGGCCAGGGTGTTGCCGGTGGTGAAGACCAGCAGCTCGTCGTCGAGGACGGTGCCGGTCGTGTTCGTCACCGTGTAGAGGACCTCGGCGAGGATCGGGTCGGCGAAGCTCGGCAAGGCCGGAACGGTCGGCTGGGCCACGAGCGACGTGGTGACCTCGAGCAGCGGAAAGAGGCTCGGGTCGCCGGCCGATTCGAAGCTGTCGCTGCCGTCGAGAACCCGATCGATTCCGAGGCCGACGACGTCGGGGTTGGTCGAATCGAACCCGACGCCCAGGTTCGCATCGAAGTAGAGCGGAAGGGCACGCGCCGGTGCAGCGGGCACCAGCAGCAGGCAAGCGATCGCGAGAAACAAGCAAGGGATCGGCCCCACTGCGCTTCGCACCAGCGAGATCTGCACCAGCGACATCATGAATCCGCCCAGGCTGGCCCCCCAGGAATGGCCACGCCTCACCTCTCACCCCAGGGAGTGCCCTCGAGCGCGCCCCGGGTGACGCTCGCTGCGGCCGGGGTCGGCAGCCCGAGTGCGAGTCCCGGCGCAAGCCCCCGGCCGCCCGCCCGAAACCGGCCTCGCAGAGCCGGGGCCAGTATCCTGCGTGCATGCCCGACGGGAGCCCCTTGCCGACACTCTCCGCCGAGTGCGTGCCCGAGCCCGTGCGTCGCCTGCTCGGACGGCTCGCCGAGGCGGGCTTTCCGTCGGTGCTCGTCGGCGGCTGCGTCCGGGACCTGCTGGACGGTCGCCCGGTGCGGGACTTCGACGTCGCGACGCCCGCCCCACCCGAGCGCGTGCTCTCGCTCTTTCGGCACGCCGTCCCGATCGGGCTGCGGCACGGAACGGTGATGGTTCCGACCCCAGCCGGCCCGGTGGACGTGACTCGCTTCCGCCGCGGCCCGCGCCTGGCCGACGACCTCGCCCACCGCGATTTCAGCGTGAACGCCTTGGCCTGGAGCCCCGGAAGCGCGCTGGTCGACCTGTACGGCGGCCTCGCAGACCTGGCCGCGGGCCGGTTGCGCGCCGTGGGCGATGCCGACGCCCGGCTTGCCGAGGATCCACTGCGAGCCCTGCGGGCGGCACGGCTCGTGGCCGAGCGCGGCTGGCAGCCCGACCCCGTGCTCGTGGCCGCCATGGGCCGCGTGGCACCGCGCCTCGGCGGCGTGGCCGCCGAACGGCTGCGAGCCGAGCTCGAGCGGCTGCTCAACGCCGAGTTCGCGGGCCGCGGCTTGCGACTTCTGCGGCGCACCCACATCGAAGCGGAGCTCGCACCCGGCGTCTCGGAACAGGCGGCGGCCCTCGTGGACGCCCTCCCACGAAGACGCGACGAAAGGCTGGCGGCATGGCTGGTGGGAACCCCTGCGCGACGGATCCTCGGACGGCTTCGCTTCTCGAGCGCCCGGGCGGATCGGATCGCCCGCATCCTGGCCGAGCACCCGGTCACGGCCCGGACGGATCCGGACCGCCCGTCCTCGGTGCGTCGGCTCCTGCACCGCTTCGAGCCCGACGACCTGGACCGGCTGCTCGCCCTGGCGACGGCGGCGACGAGCCTCGGAGCGGCTCCCGAGGCCGCGGCCCGACTCGCGGCCCTGAGAGCGGCCATCGAGACACAACGCGCCGATGCGTCGGTCGTGCTGCGGCGCAGCGAGCTGGCGCTCGACGGGGACGCGGTGATGCGGGTGCTCGGAGCGGGCCCGGGGCCGGTCATCGGCGAGGCACTGCGCTATCTCACGGAGTGCGTGCTCGAAGACCCCGCCGAGAACGATCCCGACCGCCTGCGGGCCCGGCTCGAAGCGTGGCCGGGGGGCCGGCCTTGAGGCGCCTCTTCGCGGCCCTGGCGGCCCTGGCCCTGGCCGCCTGCGCCACACCCGGGGCCGCACCCGGCCCGGCACGCTATCGGCTGGCCCACAGCGGCGAGGCGTGGAGCGTCGCGGGCGAGGACCGCGTGTTCGAGGATTTGCGTCCTCGCTACCCGATCCTCTTCGAGCAGGTCCTCGACCCGTCGACCCGCGGCGATCTCGACCTCCGCGCCGTGCGCCGCGACATCGAGCACGTTCCGGTGGACCGACGCAACTTCGATGCGCTGAATACCGTCGCGATCAGCTACTTCGAGCTGAACCATCGCGCCCAGATCGATCCCGGCGGCCCGGGCTACTTCGACGATTCGTTCCGGGCCGCGAAGCTGCTCGGCGTTCCGTGGAAGGCCTACGGGCTCGTCGCCGAGCCGGCGCTCCGAAACGCCATTCTCGACTTCTTCGAGGACGCAGGAAGCGGCGAGAAGCTGGAGACCGCGACCACGGCGCCCCGCCTGGCGCGGATCGTCGCCTCTCTCGAGCCCAAGGAGACCGACCCGGCGCGGCGCGAACGGATCCGCTCCCTGGCGCGCTCGCTGGAGGCGCCGCCCGCGCCCTAGCCACGGGCGACCGGGCCGGCGGCCTCAGCGGGCGCTCTCGAGATCGGCTGCGACGACCAGGACGTGGCCGTCGAGCGCCTGGACCCGGACCGGGGCGCCTTGGGCGATCTCGTCCCCGGAGGCCTCCGCTCGCCAGAGCTCCGCATCCACCCGCACCCAGCCCTCGGAGGCGACCGGAGAGGTCGCGACGCCGCGGCGCCCGACGAGATTCTCGCCGGGGTCGTTTCCCACGGCCTCGTACGCGCGACGCATCCACGGGTAGAGGAGCACGTCCTTGGCCACGAAGCCGGCGCCGCCGGCCAGCAGCAGCCACACGGGCACGTCTGTGAAACGGTGGATGCCGAGCAGCAGCAGCCCGACGAGAGCCCATTCGGGCAGCTGGAACAGCAGGTAGCGGCGAAGCGTACGGCTCATGGAACGAAAGCCTGCCCGATCGGGCGCGATCCCGAAAGCCGGGGCTCGGCGCGGACGCGTCGCCCGAGCGCCGGAGACGGTCGGAAGGCGAAGCCTAGGCCTGGAAGCAGCCCACGGCCTCGCGGAGCTGCTCGGCGTTCTCGCGCATCCGGTCGACGGCCTGGTCGAGCTCCCGCGCGAGCTCACCCTCGGCGCGCGTGCGCGCCTCACTGCGACCGAGCTCGGCCTCGGCCGACTGGCACGCCCCGCTCTGCTCCCGGAGCGAAGTATTGATGCGTTCCACCGCCGAGGCCACGGATTCGACCCCCTCCGCGATCCGGCCCGAGCCCTGCGCCTGCTCGCCGCTGGTCTTGCGGACACGCCCGGCGATCTCGCGCATGACCTCGGTGCTCGCGAGCACGGTCTCGTTGCCGCGGTCCTGCTCGAGGCCGGCGCGGCGGATGTGATCGACGCCGGCGCGGACGCGATCCATCAGGCCGACGACGTGACCGGCTGCCTTGGTCTGCTCCGTCACGGCGCTCACGATCTCCGCGATCCGGCTGCCACTGTCCCGAGCGGACGCGGTGATGACGTCGAGCGCCTCACCCGCCCCTCGGCGCGCTTCACGCCCTGCCCGACCACGCGCCCGCCCTGCTCGATGGCATCGACGGCTTTGCCCGCCTCTTGCTGCACCGCGGTGATGACCTGCTCGATCTCCTTGGTGCTCGACAGCACCCGGTCGGCCAGCTTCTTGATCTCATCGGCCACGACCGAGAACGAGCGGCCGTTCTCACCGGCCTGGGCGGCGATGATGGCGGCATTCAGGGCCAGCAGGTTCGTCTCCTCGGCCACATCGTCGATCACGTTGACGATGGCACCGATCTCCTGCGTGCGGGTGCCGAGGCCATGGATCACGCCTTGGGCGATGCGCGTCGTCTCGTCGATCCGCTCCATTCCCTTCAGGGTCTCGTGGACCTTCTGGCGCCCGTCCTCGGCTCGCTCGACCATCTCCGTCGAGAGCCGCGCCGTCTCGACGGCATTGGCGTCCATCTCGCGCAGCGAGGCCGCCATCTCCTCCATGCTGCTCGACGTGTCGACGGCGGCACCCGACAGATGCTCGGCGTTCTCGAGCACGTCGCGCACGCTGTGGATCAGGTCCTCCACCGAGTTCGACACCTCGTCCACTTTCTCCGACAGGATCGAGGCATTGTCCCCGAGCTGCTGGCCCGTGCCGCGTAGCTCGAGGATCGAGCTGGAGCCTTCCTCGACCGAGACGGTGAGCTCGGTGGCCGATGCGCGGATGCCGTCCACCTGCCCCGTCACCGCCAGGATCGAGGTCCGCAGCGCGGCGTTTCCCGCGACCTGCTCGTCGCTCGTACCAAGCAGCCGAGCGCTGGCCTGGGCGATGCGGCCGGCTGCGGCCTCCACCCGGTCGGCGGTCCCGCCGACGCCCACGATCATGGCACCGAGGCTCCCCGCCATGTGCTCGAGCTGGGCCTCCAGCTGGCCGAGCTCGTCCTCCCAGAACTGCGGCTGGCCCGGACGCAGATCGCCGGAGGCCAGGCGACCCACTTCCTCGGAGAGCCGGGTCACGGCGCGCTGGGTGTCGGTGGCCAGAAGCCAGGCGACGGTGATCGTGACGCAGAGGACGATCACGAGAAAGACGCCGAGGGCACCCGACATGGGCGGCACGTGCTCGCCGAAGAGTGCGGCCGGCGCGATGCTCACCGCCACGCGGCCGTCGGACAGGGTGCGCCAGGCATAGTCATGGATCGACTCGGTCTTCCGGCTGTCGCCCCGGCCGCGGTCCGCGCCTCGCACGTGGGCGACCTCGAAGGGCGCGAGCCACGAGTCGAGCGTCGAGAACGACGGATCCTGCGAAGGGTCCACGACCACGATGCGTTCGAGGATCCCGAAACGACGAGCCTCCTCGCCGAGGACGGCGACGTCGCCCCCGCCGGCGATCTCGTCGAGCACCCGGCCGGCCAGAGCGACCGAGGTGGCCTCGGCCGTGTGGTGGGCGCGGACCTCGGCCAGCACGGCGCCGTAGAGCGTGGCGACCAGCAGCGCGCCGCTGACGCCGACGAGCACCTTGCGGCCGATCGACACCGGGCGCACGAGGCGCCGCGCGGCGTCGGGCTCGCCGACCACCGCGCCCAGGCTCGACCGCAAGTCCGCGAGCCCCTGCTTCAGCAGGAAGAAGACCAAGGTGCCGAACAGGAACGCCCCGGCCAGCGAGCCCGTCGTCCGGACGACCACGGCCATCCACGGGAAGGCCTCGGGCTCCACCGCATGCCGGACGAGGGAGAGATCGAAGGACCCGATCGCGAACCACAGGATCGAGCGCACGAACCAGAAGTGCGGAGCATTGGCGACCCGGGCGAAGCCGCGTTCGACGACCCTGCGATCCGGACCGGCCTGCTCCCGCGCCCGATCGAGGGCCCGGAGGTCGCGGAAGAAGCCCCCGTGGCACGCGAGTGCGGCCAATACGTGCGTCACGAGCACGGCCCCGAGCAGGCCGAGCATCCAGCCCGGGGACGAGGCCCCACCCCGCGCCAGCGCCTGGATGCAGAGGAGCGTCAGGACGCCCGAGACCCCGGCGAGCGCCACGATCTGGAGCCGCAGCCGCTGGATGACCGGCAGGGCCCGCGGCCATCGGCCCTCCGCTTCACCCGCCTCCGTCCGACTGTCGCGCCGTTCCATCCGATCTCCGGGCTGCGACCCAACGCCTGGAAACGGCCCGGGCTTCCGCCCCCGCCTCATCGGCGCGGCGGGGACCGCGGTTGAGACGCAGCCGTGGCTGAAGTAGCTTGGGAACGGTGGGTTTCCCCAACGCTCGAGACTCCGCGTGGGCTACCGCGCTGCATCAAGCCTGCCGGCCGGTTGCCGATCCAAGGGAGGTCGGCCTCGTGGCGTGCGGATCGCCCTCGTCGCGGGCGGGCCGGGTTCGTCGCGTCCGGGTCGGCCTCGTTGGCTGCCGACGAGCGCCCGGAGACCTCCCATGACCCGATCCAACCTGCCCGATCCGACGCCGGCCCACTACTTCGCCGCGCGTCTCCGCCGACGCCAGCCCTTCTCCTACGCGCGGATCGGACTTGCGCAGCAGGCCGGCCTGCCCTGGCTGCCGGATCTCGAGCAACGACTCCGGGAGCTCCCGGCCGCGGACCCCGACCTCTTCCTCGAAGCCGAGCAGCCCGCCGGTCCGGAGCCGAGCGCGCCCCGTTGGAGCCGGCTCGGCATGGCGCCGGCGGCGGCTCGCGGCAACGTCGGCGTCTGGCACCAGGCCACCCTCGACGGCAGCATCCGCGCCGTCTACGCCGCGCTGCGGCCGTTCCACCTCGTGGTGGTCGGCCCGGGTCACCTGATCGAGCTGGCCGAGCGAGTCCGTGTGGAGAGCTTCACGCTGCTGGTGACGGATCCCGCCGGGGGCACTGCGGACCGCCACCACCTGCTCGCGCGCCTGCACGAGGGCCATCGTCGGTTCTTCGGCGCGCCCACCGCCTATCTCTTTCACGCAGGCCCGTTGGCCGCGTGGTGGGTGCTCGAGCTGCACCGGCGTCTCCGCGGTGCCTTCCTGCTCGACCTGGGATCGGCGCTCGACGCCTGCGTGGCCGAGCGCGTCGTCGGGCCTGGCTGGGGGCGGATCCACTGGCAGGCCGTGGCCCGCCACCTGGGCATCGACCCGGGCCCGGGCGGGCCGCGAGCCGCGACGGCGGCGCCGCATCCTTCGAGCGCACCAGGCCGACCGCGCCCGACGCGCGGGATGCCCCGCCGTGAGCGCCGCCGCGCCCCGCTCGCGGCGCCGCCGCAGACGGCGCCTCTGCCGGAGCGCCTCCACGAAGGCGACCTCGAACGCTGCCTCGCCGAGGCCGTCGATCCTCCGCTCGCCCGACCGGGCCCCGCCTCGGGCGCGCCGAGCCGTCCGCGGCAAGGTGAGGCGCCCGAAGCCTCCCTCGGCGAGCGGCAACGTCAGGCCTCCGAGGCCTCCAGCCGCCCGCCGCAACGCCGGCAGTAGCGCGCCGTCAGCTCGTGGCCCTCTGCCTGGCACTGCGGGCAGCGGCGGCCGCCCACCGAGCGCGCCATCTCGGCCGAGACGATCCCCGTGGGCACGGCGATGATGCTGTAGCCGAGCAGCATGACGGCGCC